>Ga0210380_10001330_pt1 | contig 10217 bp, 7 predicted proteins | sample PLM4_5_coexredo_FD_155476 | JGI IMG/M metagenome (GOLD analysis project Ga0210380, IMG submission 155476) | Groundwater sediment microbial communities from an aquifer in East River, Colorado, USA - PLM4_5_coex redo | ecosystem: Environmental > Terrestrial > Soil > Riparian zone | place: USA...
TACACGGTCGGGATGCCGCCTGGCAGCGGGCCGCCGAACCGAGTGCCGACCACGTTCATGTTCTTGTACAGCGCCTCCTGTTCCACGTAAGGCAGGATGATCGACGACCAGCCCCACGCGCCGTTGAAGTCGTTGCCCGGGCTGTCGAACGCCGGCGGCAGGTAGCCGATGGCGCTGTGGTAGTTGTGCATGCCGATGATCTGCTGGTGCAGATTGTTCTGGCAGACGCTGCGGGCCGCGGCCTCGCGCACTTTCTGCACCGCCGGAAGCAACAAGCCGATCAGGATCGCGATGATGGCGATGACGACGAGCAGTTCGATGAGCGTGAACGCGGGACGGCTGGCTGCGCGACGGGACGCAGCACGAACGGGATGGGGCATGATTGAGGCTCCTCGGACGGGATGCGAGTCACCCGCGGTGCGAGTACCGCGGGTAGGCGAGGAGAGACTTCAAAAATGAGAGTAAACGGAGTCCGCGCAACTGTCAATGCGCCAATGCGCAAGATAAGATGAAGGAGCGTAAACGACGGACGGCGACGACCGGAGAACGAAGGCATGGAACTCAACGGCTACGTTCAGAATGGCGTGATCGTGCTTACGGGCGGCGCGACCCTACCCGAAGGCACGCCAGTCACCGTTTCGTGCAGCGTGGATGGTACCACTCCGCAAACGGAGAAGAAGCGCGTGCAACTGCCGCTCGTCCGCTCCGCCACACCCGGCACACTTCATCTGACCAACGCAATGATCGGAGAGATCTTCGATGAGGAAGAAGCTGCTGCCGGACGTTAACGTGTGGTTCGCAATGACGTTCGACAAGCATGCCCACCATCCTTCGGCGAAGCTCTGGTTCGATGCAATTGTCGACGACACGGTTTTCTTCTGTCGGATGACGCAGCAGGGCTTTCTCCGACTGGCAACGAATCCGAAACCCGCCGGTGCTGATGTGCTGACAATGGATGAAGCATGGCAGAAGTACGATGAGTATCTCCGTGATCCACGGATTTCCTTCGCGATAGAACCAGCCGGGCTCGAAGGGCAGTGGCGCAGCTACTCGCAAGGCGGTACGTTCTCGACAAATGTCTGGAACGACGCATACTTGGCGGCTTTCGCGAAGGTGGCCGACTACGAACTCGTGACGTTCGACAACGGATTCACGCGCTATCCGGGACTGACGCTGAATCTGTTGAAGTAGTTACCGGCGCCCATGAAACAGGCCAGATGTCCGAGATCGGCCGAGGGACGATGATCGTTCACCTGACTCGCGAATTGCTGCGGATAGGCGGGCTGTACTTCACGTACAGCGGTGATCCAGAAGTGCCCTACAAACATGCGAAGCTACTGCGGTTGGACGAGAACGGATTGTTCGTGAAGTTGTACATGAACGACCACACAAGCCGCCCGGATCACCCACCGAAGGGTAAATACCGAGTCGTTCTGATCAGTGTGGAAATGTTCTTGGCGTGGGGGCCGCCCAAGTTCCCAATCTTCCTTCATGACGAGGGAGTTTCAAGCTCTGAGCAAGCCGCTTGCGAGATTGCTTTGACGAAAGGCATCGGTCCGGTCGAGGAGTAATGACTCTTAGCATACCGGTGCCTGATCCGACATGACACGGAACCTCACACAATGAACCCCTACCTCCCTCGTCTGCAATCCGTCACGCGACGGAATTTCCTTCAGAACTCCTCGCTGGGGCTCGGCGGGCTGGCCCTGTCGCAATTGCTCGGCGAGGCCCGCGCGGACGTTGCCGGGATCACCGCCGATAAGCCGCTCGCGCCGCGGGCGCCGCACTTCGCGCCCAAGGCTAAGCGCGTCATCTATCTGCACATGTCCGGGGCGCCGCCGCACCTCGACCTGCTCGACTACAAACCCGAACTCGTGAAGCACGATGGCGAGAACTGCCCGGACATGTACCTCAAGGGCAAGCGCTTCGCCTTCACCAGCGGCGTGCCCAAGCTGCTCGGCACCAAGCAGCCGTTCAAACAGCGCGGCAAGTCCGGCGTCTGGATGTCCGACGCGATCCCCGGCCTGCACGACGTCGCGGACGACGTCACCGTCATCCGCTCGATGAAGACGGACGAGTTCAACCACGCCCCGGCCGAACTTCTGCTTTACACCGGCTTCGCGCGGCAGGGTCGGCCGAGCCTCGGCTGCTGGGTCACCTACGGCCTCGGCAGCGAATCGCAGAACCTCCCCGGCTTCGTCGTCCTCATTTCGAACGGCGTGCAGCCGAGCGGCGGCCAGGGGTGCTGGGGCAGCGGCTTCCTGCCCTCCGTGTTCCAGGGCGTGCAGTGCCGCTCCAAGGGCGAACCGGTCCTCTACCTCTCGGACCCCGCCGGCATGGACCGCGACATGCGCCGCACGAGCCTCGACGCCCTCAAGGACTTGAACGAACTCCAGGGCAAGGAGATGGGCCATCCGGAGACGAACACCCGGATCTCGCAGTACGAACTCGCCTTCCGCATGCAGTTGTCCGCGACCGACGTGATGGACATCTCGAAGGAATCGCAGAAGACGCTGGACGCGTACGGGGCGAAAATCGGCGCCGGCAGCTTCAACAACAACTGCGTGCTCGCCCGCCGGCTCGTCGAGAGCGGCGTGCGCTACGTGCAACTCTTCGACTGGGGCTGGGACTTCCACGGCACCGGCCCGGCGGAAGATATCCGCGACGGCCTGACGAAGAAGGGCACGGTCACGGCGCAGGCCGTTGGGGCGCTCATCAAGGACTTGAAGAACCGCGATCTGCTGAAAGATACCTTGGTGATCTGGGGCGGGGAGTTCGGCCGCACGCCGTTCCGCGAGGGCCGCACCGCCGGAGGCGCCGTCCTCGGCCGCGACCACTACCCCGATTGCTATTCGCTCATGCTCGCCGGCGGCGGCATCAAGGGCGGCTTCACGCACGGCGAATCGGACGACCTCGGTTTCAAGGTCGCCAAGGACCAGGTCCACGTCCACGACTTGCAGGCCACCCTGCTCCACTGCCTCGGCTTCGACCACACGAAGCTCACCTTCCGCTTCCAGGGCCGCGACTACCGCCTCACGGACGTGCACGGGAAAGTGGTGAAAGAAATCCTGGCGTGATCACCGACGGCTCACGTAGTAGGGTGGGCACTGCCCACCAACAGATCCAGTGCGCACCCTTGTTTCTCAAGACGTGATTGGATCTGGTGGTGGGCATTGCCCACCCTACGAGAGGTGTCACTTTTCAATCACGGTGCCGTCGGGGATTACGACGTACGTGAGCCCCGCGAGGAATTGCGGGTGATTCCACTCCTTCACTGCGGTTTCCTGCCCCACGGCGATGGCCCGCCAGTTCCAGTACCACGCCTTCACCGCGTTCGCGCCGCGGCCGTGAACGAAGCCGCCCCATGCGAAACAGATTGCCAGCAGCACGAGCGCCGCGATGCGCGTTCGGCCGGGTGATGCGAGGACCGCGCGCACGGCGATCGCCGTGGCGAGCGTGAACCACGGCAAAAGGTCGGCGAAGTAGCGCGGGCCGTAACTGCTGCCCATGTGCCAGCCGTCGTAGCACGAGAAGAGCGCGGTGTGCGTGGCGATCGCGATGCCGGCCGGCAGGAGCATACCCGCATCGGCGAGGTGCTTGCGGTAAGCGACGAGCAGCACGCCGACCGCCGCGACGTACGGGCAGTAGATCAGCAGCCCGCGCGACGGCGACACCATCAGCCACGCGAAGCGGTTCAGCACATCGCGACCGTCGATGTTCGAGGCGCTGTACACGGACGGCGGCGTGAGTGTTCCGAACTCGTGCAGGCTGATCCCAACCAGTGCCGCGACCCAGAGCGTGCCCGTTCCCACCGTGACCATCAACAGTCGCCGATGGTGCAGCAGCAGGTAGACGCCGATGCCGAGCGCGGAAAAGACGCCGTGCGCCCGGGTGAAGAGCATCCAAAAGAGAACGGTTCCGAGCGCGAGGCCGCAGGCGATGTCCGTTCGCCGTGAGGTGTTCTCCATGCGCCTCCGCCATTCAATGAGCACGAGCGCGAGGCTCAGAAGCGCGACCATCCAGGTGTGCGACCAGAGTGACCGCGACAGCGTGCTCCACACCGGCGACCCGAACGCGAAGCCAAGCGCGATCGCGGCGCTGACCGCCGGCGAGCAGTAGAACCGGCAGAGCACGAAGAACAGCACGATGATCGCGGCCGACACATCCGCCGCGATCTTCAATTGGAGCAGGCTCTCCATTCCCTCGTTGAGCCGGCCGTCCGCATGGAACGTGGAGAGTCCCCGGTTCAGGCACATATTCTGAACGAACGGCAGCGAGAGGATCGTGGAACCGAGCGGGTAGCCGTAGTAGCAGGCATCGCCGCGCGGGGTCAGTTGATAGGGCAGGCTGTCGCCGGGCTTCGCGCAGCGGGTCAATTCCACGTTGCCGTGCGTGAGGAGTTGTTCCGAGGCGGCCAGGGAGTACATCGAGTCGGCATTTTGTGTATGGCCTGTCGACGCGCGGTAAGCCGCGTGCGTGCCCCAGAACAGCAGGCACGCGATGAATGCGTCGAGCGCGAGCCGCGTTCTCCGTGGCGACGCCGTCGCGATGTTCACCCGAATTCGCGCGAGCAGATTCATTGCGATTGAATCTCCCGGAGCCGCGCCGTCATCCGCTCCGCGGAGGCTTCGACGGAGAGGATGCGCTCGGCGTCGGACCTGCCGCGTGCCGCGATTCGCTCCCGTTCTCCGCGGTCGTCGTAGAGCCGCCGCATCTGCCGCGCCGCATCCGCCGTGTCGGGGTCCGCCCACACGCAGCCCTTCGGATACGGCGGAATGTCCTCTTCGATCCGCGCCGGCGACCACTTCACCAGGCAGCTGTTCTCCGGCGTCATGAAGTCGAGGTTGCCGGAGTAGCCGGTCGCGATTGTCGGCTTGCCGAGCAGCATGGCCTCGGCCATCGTGAGCCCGAATCCTTCGGAGCGATGCAGCGACACGTAGGCGTCCGCCGCGTTCATCAGCGCGAGCAGGTCGCCGCGCGGCAGGCTGCGGTCGATCAGCTTCACGCCGTTCGCCGCGGCCGCGCTGCGCAACTGCCTCCACCACTCGGGGTAGTACTGCTCCTGCGGGCTCACCTTGATCGCGAGTTCGACCGGTTCCGATTTGGCGAACGCGAGGCGGAACGCATCGATGAGCGCGAGCGGGTTTTTCCGCGGCATGCGGCTGTTCATGTCGAACACGAACAGGAACGAGAACTTGCCAGGATCGAGGCCGCATGCGGCTTTCGGTTTCGGTTCGAACGCCGGCAGCCGCACCGAAGGAAGCATCGGAAACACCGGCTTACCGAGCACCTTCAGCGCGTTGGCGATGAACGCGGTCGGCGACCAGATTTCATCCACGTCCGCGCCGCGGCCGAGCCACGCCTCGGGCAGTTGTTCGAGTTCCCACCACCAAACGGCGATGCGGTATACGCCGGGCCGCCGATGCAGGCCCGCGAGCCGGTACGCCTCGGGAACCGCAAGATCGAGGCCGGTGTTGATGAGCGTGATCGGGAAGCGTTCGAGGCCGTCGAAGCCGGTGCGGCCGCGGCCGTCGCGATTGTGCGCCATCGGCACGTCGCGCAGCGAAAGCCGCACGCCGGCGGAGGCCAGTGCCTCGACCACGCACTGCGCGGCCTGCTGCAGGCCGGACGTGTAGCGGAAGAGACCGATCGCATTGACGCCGAGTTCGCCGGGCCGCAAGGGAGTCTGCGATGCGAAGTGCGCCGGCAGGGCGGCACGTTTGAACCAACGTCCGCGGAGATTGAACTCCGCCGCGAGCGCCTCCTTGAAAGGTTCCCAGCCTCCCGGCGTCAGCGCGTTCGGCCACTTCGCCTGCCAACCGGGCTGAACGAGATAGGTCGTCGCGAGCCCGCGGTCCGGCGTCGCGTCCTGATCGAAGAGCATGCGCAGCACGTCGAGCGGCTCGATGCCCATTTCGGGCCAGCCGTAGCGGCAGAACCAGTGGAAGAAATCGCCGCGCTGCGCCGGCATGAGGCCGAGCGGGAAGACGGTGCGCAGGTCTTCCCGGAGTTCATAGAGCTTCTCGCCGAAGGCGAACCGGCCGTGCGCGAAGGCCGCTTCGCGCGGCGACACCTCGAGCGGTTCCTTCCCGCACTGCACCAGGATGCGTGAAACGAGTTCGCGGTCATCCAGGTCGAAGAAGCAACCCGAAGCTTCGCCGGCTAGCGCGAGCCGCGCACGGCGACGCAGCTTCGCGTAGAGGCGACGAAACGTCCGAACTGGTGAAGCGATCCCCGGCATGGTCATGCGGCTCGTTTGTGGTCGGCCGGTGCGGGCAGTGTGAACGGCCGGGCGGCGCGCGGACCAACCCGAGTCGCCGCGAGAATCACCGCGCCGTAGCGGTCCAGCATCTCGTCGTAGCTCAGGTGATTGTCGAACGCGGCCCGCGACTCGCGGCCCATTGTTTCGAGGAGCGCCGGGTCATCGAGCAGGCGGCGCATCCGCTTCGCCAGCCCGGCCGCGTCCCCGAAGTCGAACTGCAGCGCGTTCGCGCCCCAGAACACCTGCTCGCTCACGCCGCAAACGGGAGTGGAGAGGATCGGCAAGCCGAACGCCTCGGCCTCGAGCACAGCGCGGCTGAACGTCTCGATGTGCGAGGTGCACACGAACGCATCCGCCGCCCGGTAGTAGGCCCACACGTCGTCCGTTTCGGGAACGAGTTGGACGACGTCGTTCACGCCCCGGCGTGAGATGAGGTGCCTCACGTAATCGGCGTACGGCAGTCCGTCGCGCAGGCCCACGAGTTGAACTGCGAAGTCGCGGCGGTCGCGGGCCAGGATCGCGGCCGCCTCGACCAGCGTGTGCTGCCCTTTGCGTTCGCAAACGGTGCCGACCGCGAGGAAGGTGCGCTTCGAGGATGGTTTCTTCTGCGTTCGCCGAAGGTAGTCGTCGAACGGTTTCGCGATCAGGCCGTTGTGCAGGACGCGGAAGTTGCCGCGCGTGTTGAAGTCCTCAAAGAGTTTCGCGGTGTCGTGCGAAGCGGGAATGACGCGGGCGGCCAGCGCGAAGGCCTGCATCACGCGCTTGCGGGCGAACGGCGGAAATAGACGCTCCAGGTGCTCGCGCGAGTAGCTTTCGTGGATGATCCACACGGCAGGGATGCCGGCCCGCGCCGCGGCCTCCACGAGCGGGAACGTCGTGAGCGTGTTGGCGATTACCACGTCCGGGCAATGTTCGCGGAGCAGTGCCGTCGCGGCATTCTGGGCGGCCTCGTATTCGCGCGGCGACCAGAGCCCGTCCACGAACCGGCGCGAGAACGCCGTCTCGCGCACATCGACCGGTATGCGTTCCTTTTCGTAGACCCCCGCACCGGGCCCGCCGAGCGGGGAGTAGATCACCGGATCGATCGCGCCGCGGTTTCGCAGGCCGAGCACGATCTCCGACAGATAGCGCGGCGCCCCTTCGGGGTTGTTCAGGTTGTGGGCCGCGACCAGGGCCCGCACCGGCGCCGCTTCCTCCGGCAGTGACAGTGGGCTGTCACCGAGCGGCCGCCACGCCTCGCGCTCGGAGCAGTTCGGATTGTGGAACGGGTCCGCGTGCCGGCCGAAGGTGCGAAGCTCCGCGGGAAGCAGTGGCGATTCGCGATCGCTCCCCGTGAGTTCCGCTCTGGCGACGAACGCGCAGCGGAGGCCCATGCCACGGAGCCGCGTGCAGTAATCCACGCTCCACAGGCTGTGCGGATAGCGGCGCGAATCGAACCCGCCGAGACGCTCGAACGTGTCGCGCCGCGTCAGCAAGGACCTGCCGCTCAGGGCCGCGACGTTCCGCGTGACCTCGGCGTAGAAGTAGTAGCTGATGCGATCGGCCGGCAGGCCGGCGAACGCGGAGGCCGGGGCGATGCCGTCGCGCTGGCCCAGGGTGATCCCGGCGTCGATCACCGTGCAGTCTGGCAAAACGATCTTGCCGCCCACTGCGCCGACGCCGGGAAGTGACGCATTCGCCACCAGACGATGCAGCCACTGCGGATCGTTCGGAACGAGTCCGGCATCGAGGAAGAGGAGGAAATCCTCCGCGCGTGTGGAAGCGAATCTGTTCAGTGCGTCAGCAGTGGGACCGATGGTGCTGTGGATGGAGTAGTTTCGATAGCTCGTACCTTTCTGTATTCGTTCCAACGTTTGGCGAGCCTCGGCTTCGTTGCCGTTCACCAGTATCGCCACGGTCGGCTCATCCGTTACCGATGCAACCGCGAGCACCGGGAGATTCAATCGCTCGGCAAACGGCGGCACCTCCAGGTTCGCGCTCACTCCGCGGCGGGTCAGCGCGTCCTCGACGGCCTTGCGGCCGGCCGTGTGAACGTACGACTTCACTGAGGCCGCCGCAGCCGTGGAACTCGGCAGCGACCGCCAGTGATACAGGATCTGCGGCACGTGCTGCACACGGTCAGTGAGTTCGGTTACGCGCAGAAGCAGGTCGTGATCCTGCGAGCCTTCGAACCCCGGCCGGTACCCCCCGGCCTTCTCGAAGACGGTGCGCCGGATCGCCGTGAAGTGATTCACGTAGTTGTAACTGAGCAGCAGTTCCGGAGACCAATCGGGTTTGAACTGCGGATCGTAACGGCGGCCGGCGGCATCGATCTTGTCTTCGTCGGAGTAGAGCAGGTCCGCGTCCGGGTTCGATTGCAACCGCTCGGCCAGCGCGAAGAGTGCATGCGGAGCGAGTGCGTCGTCGTGATCGAGCAGGGCGATGAACTCGCCGGTGGCGAGGTCCGCGGCGTCGTTCGTGGCGCGGCAGATGTGCCCGTTCTCGGATCGTCGCACCAGCTTGATTCGCGGATCGCGAGGCAAGCGGACGAGATAACGGAGCAGCGAACGGTTGGTGGAGCAATCGTCCGCGAGACAGAGTTCCCAGTGCGGGTACACCTGCTGCTGAACCGACTCGATGGCTTGCTTCAGCCATCGCGGTTCGACGTTGTAGACCGGCACGAGGATGCTGAACGTCGGCCGGTATGCGAAGCCGTTGATGGCGGCTTCCATCGCCGTTCGCATCCGCAGCGTGATGGCCGTATTCGCGATGTACGCATCGTGAACGGATCGCGGCCGGTGCTGCCGGGCGAGCAGCTTGTACCGCAGCTTCAGGCGCAGTTCGAAGAACTTATCGCGGAGTCGCGCGAATCGGGCCCGCCAGCGCGACGGTGAGAAGACCTCACCCGAGGTGAACGAGTGGAGGACGCGCTTGAGGAACCCCGGTGCGGCCAGCGGAGTTTCGATCCCGACCTCGCTCCACGGCCGGCGATACAAGAGCCGTTCACCGGTCGCGACGATCAGCGCCACCGCCACTTCCCGCACGCCGTGCTCGATGGGCAGCTGCGTGCCGATGTTAAAGCGATGCCACCCTTCGGGAATGTCTTCGGCCTCGGCGGGCACGAGCCGGCAGCGCGTCGCGGTTTCGCCGTCGTGGCGCACCGCCACGCACGCCGGCGGCGCGACCGCGATCGGCGCTTCCCAGATCCCCGTCACGCGAAGGAGCGGCAAGCCGGAGAGCGGCTCAACGATACGCTCAACGTGGATCGTGGTTCGCGGTTCGGCATCCATGCCGGCGAGGTCTCCACAGGGGGCGGAAGTCTATCCGCAATTTGATGCGTACCTCAAGGTCAAGACAGGCTGATCGATCCGGTGCCTTCGACTGCGATGGCGGCCGCGAAGCCGGGCTCCGGTTCCCAGTCCCGCACCATCCATCCCTCTCCGGCCAGCGTCGGATGCCGCACGGCGAGGACCGCGGGCGGAAGCAGCGGGTCGAGCTCGACATCGAAACCGTCCAGGTATTGCACGGTCGCCCCGGCCGCCTTGATGACCGCTTCCTTGCAGACCCAGCCGCGGAAGAACGCCCGCTCGCGGCGATCCGCCGGCAGCTGGCGGAACTCTTCCTGCTCGGCCGGCGAGAAGAACCGGCTCACGAGCCCCGCCGCGTCCGGTACGCTCCGCGTGCGCTCCACGTCGATGCCGATGCGGCGCTGCGCCAGAGCGATCATGATCAGGCCGTTTGTGTGCGACACGTTGAAGTGCAGCGGCTCGCCGACGAGCACCGGCTTGCCGTTCAGGATATACGTGATGGGGACGGCGTGCGGGGGAAGGTCGAGGCACCCGGCGAGCAGGCGGCGGAGCAGGCCGCGGCTGACGATGAACTGCTCGCGCACGGTGCCGGCGCGGTAGCGGGCGGCGCGGTCCCGTTCATCCGGCGTCAGCAGCCCGGCCAGTTCGTCCCCTTCCTGCAGCAGATC
>Ga0210380_10001331_pt1 | contig 10216 bp, 7 predicted proteins | sample PLM4_5_coexredo_FD_155476 | JGI IMG/M metagenome (GOLD analysis project Ga0210380, IMG submission 155476) | Groundwater sediment microbial communities from an aquifer in East River, Colorado, USA - PLM4_5_coex redo | ecosystem: Environmental > Terrestrial > Soil > Riparian zone | place: USA...
CGTTCTTGCCGTCGTCGTCCATGACGAACAGTTGCAGCGTGTACTTGGGGTAGCCGCGCGGCACCTCGAAGCCATCGCGGTTGCTGACGAACACCACCTTGCCGCCGGGCAGCGGGCAGGGGCCGAGGTTGTAAACGCCGTAGGGCAAGTGCGCCTTGCCCTTTTCCGGCGTGCGATAGTCCTTGACCCAGTCCGCGACTCCGGTGTTCGGCGTCAACTGCTGGTGAGTCAGACGGACGACCTTCCGCGTCGGGACGTGGATGCGATAGACATCCGCGCCAGCCGTCCACTCGCCTGCAGCCGGATCGTGATGGTACGAGTAATTGACGCTCTCGCCGTCGAACGAGACGAACGGGTCCGTCACCGCCCCTTTCCCACCAGCTACAAGCACCTGCTCCGTCCCATCTGGCTGCAGGAGCATGAGGTCGTAGCCGGGGTCGATGCGCGTCGGATGGCCGAACTCCGACCAGGCCGAGGGCACCGCCTTGTCGCCCCGCTGGATGGTCCGTGGGGCGCGGACATAGACGATTGGGTAGTCGTACTTCACCAATTTGTCGGTCCCGATGTCCGGCGGCTTGACGTCGAGCGTCCGCGCTGCGAGGCGGGCGTCCTGGGCCAGCGTGTGTTCGGCGAACCAGCCCAGGCCGCCGAGGGACAGGACCGCGATCAGGCAGCTCGCCCTTGCCAGTTTCCGCGCATGGTCCAACATGGTAGCACTCCGTGGCGAGGGTGGCGGCGGGGGCAGGCAGCAGGTCGCCGACTGACGTATCGTCCGTGAAACGGAAGGCGGGTTCGGGCAGAAGTCACTGCCAACGCGGCACGTGGACTTCTGCGCCAAGTCTAAAGAGCCGCGCGACAGATGGCAACAACTTCGTCGGGTTGTCCGCTGGTCATTTCCGCCCACCCTTTGAAATGGCGTGGCTGAGGGTCATTGTTCGCCTAGCGGGGGCCTGGCAATCGATTCACCAACACGATGACTTCACCCGGCAGTGGTTGCTCGCCTAGGAGCTCGCGCGAGTGGGTGCGGAACACGTTCCAGGACGTTCCGCCCGCTTTGCGGCAGGCCAGCGCGATCAGAGCGACGGGATCAGCCCCGCCGACGCCGGAGGCGACGAGCTCGCCGAGTGACTTGCGGTCGGCGTCGGTGACTTCGCCCAGCAGTACGCGGCCGAGCAAGCGCAGATCCTTCGTCGCCTCGTCGGTCTCTTTTTCCGAGAGCACCGTCAGCAGCTTGGCCGTGTAGGCGCGATCGGCCGGGTTGGCCAGCGCGGCAAAAATGCCGCTGGCCATGATCGGCAGGCTGCCCTTGTTGGAGCCCGCTTCAGTCAATACCGCGGCGATCGCGGTCTGCGACTTCGCGCGGGCCGAAGTGGCCAGCGCGGCCAGCTCTTTCTCGGCCGGCAAGGCCCGAGATGCCTCGCAAACCGTCCACAACGAGCGCAGCACCAGCGCTCGCGACTCGCTCGCCAGCAGCTCCGCAGTCTGCGGCGCTTTCCAGGCGATTTGCAGCTCGGTCAAGGCTTCGTGATCGAGCTTGCCGCCGGCCGCGGACGAAAGCAGTTGCCAGCTGAACTGGTCGTGGGCCGCGGCCACGCCGAGCTTTCGCCCGGCTGCCTCAGCCTTGTCGATCCGCTCCTTGCGGGCGGCATATCGCTTGCGCGTCGTCTCGCCGAGCGCGGCCAAGCCGGCCACGGGCTTTGTGGCGCCGGCCTCTAACGCTGCAAGTTGGCCAGCTAACGCAGAGTGCTGCGCGGGCGTGCCGAACAGGAGCAACTGGCCTGGTGCGAACCAGACCAGCGCTGAATCTTCGAGCTTCAGCTCCTTGCGCAGCGCCGCCATGAATTCTTCGGCTGCCTTCTGGGCCTCGGCCTGCATCTTCGCATCATCGCCGAGCTTCTTCAGGTCTTCGTCGAGCGGCAGGGCGATCGTCGACACGTCGTAGGTCCAGCCTGCTTCGCCGCGGCGGCGGTCGCTCCCGGCTACGATGCCCTTCGCTTCCGGCTGCCACGACAGGCGGGCCGGCTGCAGGATCCAATCGAGCGCCTCGCTGACCGTCGCGTGGCGAAGATCGAGGTAGCTGATCCGTGGCGCTTCGCCGGTCAGTGCCGCAGCGTCAGCCGCACTCCCGTCGGTCACACGAATTTCGATGCCAGCCGCCTTGGCAACGGCGGCAAGCGATTGCTCCAACGATTGATCGCGGAGCACCAGGTCGAGCTTCTTCTTGAGCAGCGGCTGCTGCTCGCTCCACGCCTTGTTCTCAGCCTCGTGCAGCTCGTTCAGCCGCTCGATGGCTGCGATCGCTGTGCTGCCGTCGGATTGGCCGACGTTGGCGACGGCCGAATCGAGCAGCGCGGCTTTGACGAGCAGGCGGCGAAGCGCCTCGCCCGCAACCGGTTTTTCTTTGTTGTTTGCGGCTTCTAGCGCCGCCTTGGCCGCTTCGGCCAGCTTGGCCGCCTGCGGGCTGATGGCGTTGATGGTGTAGCCAAACTCGCCGTCGGTGATGGCGAAGTAGCCATCGACGCGTCCCGCAACGGGATGGTCCGCAAGGGACTCCTTGCTGAGGCGTTGCAGTCCATCCAGGGCCAAGGGGCGGCCGCGTTCGACCAGGACTCGACCGCCACGCAGGGCGCCGAGCCGGCTGTCGATCGAGAGCTTCTTCGCTTCCTGCTGGAGACCACGACCGCTTCCGCGGCCGAAGCCTCCACCACCGAACCCAGCAGCGCCGCCGGTGGGCAGCGGACCGGCAATCGGCGTGCCGGCCGTCGGGACCAGGCCGCTGGCCAGCGAGTAGTTTCTCGCCACTGGCGCCGCCATTCGCCGCATCGCCGTGCGCGTTTGAGGCTGCGCTCCCAGTGAGGACAATTGCCTCAGCGATTCCGCTTCTCTCTTGAGCCGCACGCCCCTGAAGCCCCAGCCTTCGGCCTGTTCTTCGAAATCGCCTTCGCCGCCGAAGAATCCTTCCCATTGCGTTCCCGCGGGCAGCGGCACGGGGACGAGCATTCGTCGGGGCGGCGTGGCGGCGGCGCTCTCGTCGGCGGCTTTGCTGCTATCGACGGCGACGAAGCTGGTGTATTGGCTCATCAGTTTGTAGTCGAGGGCGATGCCCGTCACCGTCTCCTCGACGGCGGGCGAGCCCTGGTAGTACGTTTGGTGCATCAGGTCTTCGATCTTCTGGCGGGCCCAGACTTTGGCCAGCGCGTCGTGGTCCTTCTGCTCGGGCGGCAGGGCCACCGTCAGCGGCCAGCTCACGTCTTCGCCTTCGACGTTGCCCTTGACCGTGATCGTCGATTCCTTGCCGCCGGCATAGCGGCCATAGACGATGACCGGGCGGCCGGCCCACAGCTCCGGCAGCTTGGCCGGGAACGACTCGGCGACCTTCAAATCGCCCCAGTCGATCGACAGCTTGGCGAGCTGCGCCCGTTGAATCCGCGTCATGATCTCCTGCACGAGCGGCTGGGCGTCGTCCGGCAAATTCAGCTTCTTGCCCATGCCGCCGCCTTGCTTCGCGACGCCATCGACCAGGAACATGTTCGGCGCCGAGCCGATGCCCACGCACCAGAAGCGAATCTGGTCGCCGCAGTGCTTGCCCACGTGCTCGATGATCTCGGCCTCGTTGCCGATGTAGCCGTCGGTGAGCATGACCACGATCCGCAGCCGCTCCTTGTCGATCGGCTGATCGATGGCCAGTTGCACGCCCTTGAGCATTTCGGTGCCGCCGCCGCCGCGGATGCCGCCGGTGAAAGCCAGGGCCTTGGCGATGTTCGCTTCGTTGACCGGCACCGGCTTCTCAAACAGCGAGTTGGCCTGGCTGGCGAAGGTGATGACCTGGATCGTGTCTTTCTCGCGGCAGAGTTTGAGCATGCCCTGCATCGCCTGAATCACCTTGTTCGTCGGCTCGCCCGACATCGACCCGCTGACATCGACCAGAAACACGATCTCGCGGGGCGGGCTCTTGGTCAGCCGCTCGTCTTCCTTGGGCTGAATCATGAGCATGAAGTAGCCGTTGCCGAGCTGTTTGCTGTCGAGCGAGTGGCTGCCGGTGTGACCCAGCACTGCCATATCGGGCTTTTTGCCGATCACGCCGTAGCGAAGGACGAAGTCTTTGTTCGGAATCGAGTCGGCCGGCGAGAGCTTGATCGTCGCCTGGCGGTCGCCCCTGCGGTCGATGCCCGCGTCGTGGCTGCTAGAGCCGAGATTCTGAATCGGCACGCCCGCATCGAGCTTCACCGAGAGCGAAACATCGTGGCCGTTCCTCAAGCCCGGCTTCAGCACCGGCGGGCTGATCTTCGAAGCGTCCGGCACGCGATCGGTGTCGGCGACTGGCGGCGAGGTCTTGCCCTGCAAATTCGCCGGCTGCGGCGGCGCTCCGCCGCTGGGAGTGCCGGGGATATACCGCGGGCCGACGACCATCGGGAAATGGAACTCATACGTGCCCACGTCGTACTTCAGCACATCGACGTAGCCGATCTCGATCTTCACTTCCTGGCCCGGCTCGATGTTGCCGACCGACTGCGTGAAGATATTCGGCCGCTCTTGCTCCAAGAGGGCCGCCGTCTGGCCAGCTCGCAGTGCCGCTTCATAGACCGCACGGGCCTCAGCCCGCCGCTTGATCAGGCCGACAATCTTGCGATCGCCAATGACCATCGTCATCTCATCGACGGCTGCCTCGTGCGGCAGCGGGAATACATAAACCGCCTCGACCTTGTCCTTGGTCGGATTATGAAACGTCTGCACGACCCGCACACGAGCGACAAACCCCGCAATATCCGCCGACACATCCGTATGCTTCAGCGGGCACTCCACAATCCCGCCATCCTTCTGCACGATCCGCAGCGCCCCCTGCGTCACCCCCTGCTCCGCCGCATCCCCAGCCGGCGGCGCGATATCCTCCGCCGCCAACCTGCCCCCCAACAACCCACCCACCAGCACCAAAGCCCAACGCAAACGACCAAAAGAGGCGGCAGACATGGCACGCTCCTGGCAAGAATTCACGCAGCCGCGACCGCGGCCTGCGAAAGTCACCGTACTGAATGAGACGGCCCTACCGGCGGCGCGGTTCTACCGAATTTCCGCGGACATCTCCCAGCCGCAGCCTAGTCGATCTCATCCCTCCACAGAACTCGGACGATTTTCACCAATGAAAATGGACTAAGCTCTGGGAATGCGCCCGTGCGCCCGCGTTTGTCAAGGAGCCGACCATGAAGCATTCCATCGTTTGTGGCATGACATTGGCTGTGGTCCTGCTGGCGGGTTTCGGCAGCCGCCCGCCGAGGGCCGAGACAAAGGACTCGGATACCGGCAAGGTTCTCGTGGGGTATGTCTATCGGCGGCCGGAGAAGATCAATTTCCGCTTGTACACGCATCTTTGTCATGCGTTTGTCGTTGCCGATGAAGACGGCCAACTTCGGCAGAACAGGACCTGCCCCAGCCGCGAGCTGGTTGCCGACGCCCACCAGGCGCATGTGCAGATCCTGCTGTCGCTCGGCGGTTGGGGCTGGGACAAGCAGTTCGCGTCGATTGTGAGCCGGCCGGAAACGCTGGACCGGTACGTCAAGTCGGTGATGAAGCTCGTGGAGGAATACGATTACGACGGCATCGACCTGGATTGGGAGTATCCCGACACCAAAGAGGAGATCGCCGGCTTCGAGCTACTTAGCCGGCGATTTCGCCAGCAGCTCGACGAGCTGGGGCAGACGAAGGGGCGACTCCTGCTCTTGACGATGGCAGCCGCCGCCAATCCGCCCACGCTCAAGTGGCTGACCAACGACCTGCTGTTGGAAACGATGGACTGGGTCAACGTAATGACCTATGACTTTGCCGGCGACTGGACTTCCTACGCCGGCCACCATTCGCCGCTGTTCGCCTCGACGAAGCAGCCCGGCACGCTGCGCTCGACGGAGCTGTCGCTGAAGTACCTGGTTGAGCGCGGGATGCCCCCCAATCGCCTGGCCGTCGGATTGCCCCTGTATGGCAAAGGCTTTGCCGTTGCGGAGCCGTATGCTTCGACAAAAGACGTCGCGGCGAAAGGCGGCGTACCCCGCGGCGGCGATTACCGCAATCTCGCCAGGCTTCTTCAGGATCAAGGCTGGACGCGGACCTGGGACGATGAAACGAAGAACCCTTGGGCCACGGCCCCCGGCGGCGCCGCCGTGATCGGCTATGACGACGCCCAGTCGATCTCGCTGAAAACGGAGTGGGCCATGCAGCAAGGCTATCGAGGCGTCTTTTTCTGGCAAATCGGCGGCGACCTCTTGCCGGACGGAACGAACCCGCTCCAAGAAGCGGCTCGGCTAAAGCTGGACGAAGCGCTGTCCATCAAGTCCGGAGCGAAATAGGACTGCCACACAGCGCACTGTGTGGTTGACAGGCTTGGCGGTGGAGAGCCAACGCGCTGTACTCCTGGAAGCTGCGTAACTTGTGAGCGATTGGGAATGCTAAAGAAAAGCGGACCTGCCCGGTCCGCAGGAGATCGAGCTTCCTCGCCATGCCTAATCCAATTCCACCGGCGCAATTGCCATTGCGTCCCGTTGCAGCTGTGTCGATTCGTCGTGCAGCAGCTCGACGACCTTCGTCCACAGCGTCTTGAGCTGCGACGGCGAAGTGGCGAGCCAAATCGTGTCCAGCAGGTTTTCTTTCTCCTGCCGCAGCTTGACGATTTCCCGGCCGACCTCGTGGGCCGCCAGCAACTCCTCCTCGAACACCTTCTGCCGACGACCAACGGCCGTCTCGACCTCGTTGCCGCCGTGGTAGCGATGATGGTCGTCAACCTTTTCGACGGGCACTCCGCGGATGGTCGCCAACATCTGGCGGACGATCTGCTCGTGGCGTTCGTCGAGTTGTACCTTCTGTTCGTCGATCGCCTGGACTTCCTGTTCCAACTCCGCCAGCTTCAGCGAAGCTAACGCCTTCTGCCGGGCCTCTTGAGTGATGCGTTCCTTGAGGTTGGGATCGACGGCCCAAATCGACTCGATCCGCTTGTCGATCCGTCGCTCGATCCTCTCCTTCCAGTGTTCCTTTTCGGTGACGGTGAGTCCGGCCATAACGCCTCGCAAAAGTGAAAGGTGATAAGAAACGTTGAGCTATCCGCACCACTTCTGGCACGGGCTGCGATAGGGACAGCCGCTGCAGTTCATTGGCGATGGTGCTGGGTAGAAGTGCCCGGCTTCGATGGACCGCCAGACCCGCTCTACGATTCGTTTCGCCCTGTCCACACGCAGCGGATCAGCCGGTGCCGAATGCCTGTCGATCGAGACTTCCTTCGTCTTGGTCAGCACGGCAAATTCCAATCGCACGTGCTTGCCGGGGGCGAAGTCGCGAGCCAGTTCGGCGTACAGTAAAAGCTGCTCGGTGCTGTCCTCCACCTGGTCCTGCGAGTAGCGGGCCCGGCTTGTCTTCCAATCCGAGATGATCAGCTCGTCCGGCTCTTCCACGATCAAGTCCACGCGGCCCAGCAAGTCGGGCAGACCGGGAATGATCTCGCCACGCAGCGTTTCCTCCACTGCGAGAATGCGCCCCCTGGGTTTGGCGAGATCACTGTTGGCGAACGCTGTTAGCATCCGTTCGGCCACGCCATCGAACGACGCCGCGTCCTCATCTTTGGCAAAACGAATCGGCGCCGAGTGATCTTGCCAGCCAAGCTGGTACTCCGCCAGCAGCACTTCCTTGCTCGGTGCGGCCTGTCCTTCGAGCAATCGACGGAAGTGGTGTTCGATCGCCCGGTGGATCGCCGAGCCGAACATCAGGCTGGCCGAAATCGTTTCCTTCGGCAGGCCGGCGACGTAACGGAAGAAATACTGGAGCGGGCAATTCTGATACGCGCGAATCGCCGAAAACGAAGTGTAGTCGCGATCTTGCAGGTGAGCCGGTGGCGGTGCCCGCACTGTTGCCGGCTCAATAACGAGGGCAGCCATCGTTTAGTGGTGGCCTCCGTTGCTGTTGCTCGTGGGCAGGGCTTTGAGCTCGTCGATCGCATGACTGGCGTCTTTGATCGACAGATCCGTGGGAATGCGCAGACCAAATCTGTGGTGCAGCCAATTGGCCAGGTCGAGCTGGAGCCGATCGGCGATCGAATTGATGGCCCTGACCTGGCTGGCGGTGGCCTTGCGGCCATTACTGCGACGCTGGCCGTTGGTGTGGCCATTGGTGCTCGGCTGGCCATTGCCATTGATGCCATTGCCGTTTTGCGGCTGGATGGTTTGACTGCTCTCGCCGCCTGCGGCGCGGTACAGCTCGTCCTGCACGGCCTGACGACAGGCCACGAAGGCGGATTTGACTTGCCGGTGAAAGGCATCCAGATCCTGTTGAAGCAGCGCGCTATCTGCCTCGAACTCGACATGGCAGCTCGCGCCGAGGCTGCCATAATCGGGCTGTCCGATCTTCTTGGACAGCCCGACATTTACCTTGAGCGGCATGGGTGCTCCTCGTTCTTCCAAAGCTAAAGAATTGACGATCGGATTTCTGCCAAATGGCTCCGCCTACGCGGCGGCCTGCAGCTGCTTGAGCGACGCGAGCGCCAGCTGGAGCGACTTTTGGTTCCGCTTTTCGGCCTTGAGCGTGCGAATCAGCTCCTTGGCGCTCGTTAACGTCGTGCGGAGCTGATCGCGGAGAGTTGTCGCCTGTTCGAGCAAGCGGCGTTGCAGGACTTGGTTGCCGAGAGCCTTTTTCAGCACGGTCCGCAGCGTCTTGGCCAAGAGCCTCGTAATCTGGATCAAATTGGAACCTCCTGGCGGAGACTTAGTGCGAAAAGTAGGGGCGACAGCTCAATGGCTGCCGCCCTCGGAATACAACTGACTCCAGCATCAGGCAGCCCGCGCGAACCGGGCCGACTCGACCTGGTCCCAATCAATCAGCTGCGGCTCCATCATTTCGTCTGCGTCGGGATCAAAGACCTTCAGCGGCGTGACCAGCGAAAACCCGCGCCTGCGAATCGTGCGGACGCTCTCGCCCGTGACCGCGGCAACGGCTGAGTCGAGTTCGGACTGCGACATTCGACGGCTCCTCCTGAATCGGGTGACGAAACGAAAAAAGCCGGCCCCAGCACAAGCTGGAACCGGCGCAGAAATGCGCTAACGTAGAGGCACGGCGGCTACGGCCTGTTAGCCGCCAGCAGCCAATTCGATTCCAGCCAATCGCGCTCGGTGGTGAGCGCTACGCTTCACAAACGACCGCCTGGGGTCGGTTCCACATTTGAACCTCGCATGATCGAAAGCTGGCCGAGATTGGCCAGGGGGGACCGAATCGCGATAGAGGCAGCGGAATTTCGCAACCGATCGCAGGTACTGACTTACCAGGCAGTGATCCGGTCACGGGTTGCTAACCCGCCCCCAACTTGACTCTTAAGAATGGCCAGGCGGTCAAAGTGACAGATCCCACTGAGGACGCCACTCAGGCACCACTCTCGGAGAGCGCGTCGGTGTGTCGGACCGAAGCAAGGTAACGGTTGCTGATCGAGCAGCCGTCCTCGGTTAAAGTGAGCATGGTTCCGAGTCTCAGTCGACGACTTGTTGAGCGAGTCTGGATCGTCATGTTGAAATCTACAACTTCAGAATTCCAGAGTTCCGTCGGCGCTCTCATGATCAGGGTGCCTGCTGGTTGTTTCACCATGGGAAGCCCCCAGTCCGAGGATGGCCGCAGGGCTTGGGAACAGCACCGCGAAGTCACTTTCGCCAGCGACTTCTATCTGGGGAAAACACCGGTCACGCAGGATCAGTTTGAAGCGGTCACGGGCACGAATCCGACGGACCATGAAAAGATTGGGAATGCACCGGTTGATTCAGTGTACTGGGACCAGGCGAAGGAGTACTGTCAGAAGCTCACCCAACGCGACCGCAAAGCCGGAGTGCTCGCTCACGACTGGGAATATCGGTTGCCGACGGAAGCGGAGTGGGAATACGCCTGCCGGGCGGGAAGCCCGGAGCCACGACATGGCGAGCCGCAGGATGTTGCGTGGTATCAGGACAATGCGGACGGAAAACCGCACGCCGTCGGTCAGAAGACACCCAACGCGTGGGGGTTCCATGACATGCTCGGCAATGTCTGGGAATGGTGTGAGGATTGTTTCTTTGTGAGCTGTTGCCCAGTGGGCTGTCGGTCCGTGCGCGGCGGGAGCTGCCGCAGCAGTGCCCGCTTCTGCCGTGTGGCGCAGCGCTGGGGCTTGGGTCCGAACGGTCGCTCGCGCTATTGTGGCTTTCGATTGCTCGCTGCAAAGACGGGCTCA
>Ga0210380_10001334_pt1 | contig 10206 bp, 9 predicted proteins | sample PLM4_5_coexredo_FD_155476 | JGI IMG/M metagenome (GOLD analysis project Ga0210380, IMG submission 155476) | Groundwater sediment microbial communities from an aquifer in East River, Colorado, USA - PLM4_5_coex redo | ecosystem: Environmental > Terrestrial > Soil > Riparian zone | place: USA...
ACGACAAGGCAACCGGCAAGGATGCCGGATCGGTGCTGATGCCCGCGCAGCAGAGCGGATCGCCGATGACGTACATGGTGAACGGCAAGCAGTACATCATCGTCGCCATCGGCGGCGGCAACTACCCGGGCGAGCTGCTCGCGTTCCGTCTTCCCGGGTAGGTTCAGGCCTTAAATGCAACCACGAAGTCGCGAAGACACGAAGAAGACTTGCGAGAGGTACTTCTTCGAGTCTTCGCGACTTCGTGGTTGCATTTTCGTGACGGTCGTCATCGCGGCGACCATCTTCGGCGCCGGGGTTGCCGCCGACTGGCCGCAGTATCTCGGTCCCGAGCGCAACGGCGTCTATCGCGGCCCGGCGCTGGCGGAAGCGTGGCCGGCGCAGGGTCCACGCGTGGCGTGGCGGAAAACGGTCGGGCAGGGATTCGCCGCGCCGGTCGTCGTTCAGAACCGGCTGATCCTGTTCCATCGCGTCGGCGCGCAGGAGGTCGTCGAAGCGCTCGACGCGACGACCGGCGCATCGGTCTGGCGCTACCAGTACGCGACCACCTACCGCGACGATTTCGGCTTCGACGAAGGACCGCGAGCGGTTCCGGTCGTCGCCGACGGCATCATCTATACGTTCGGGGCCGAAGGACAGCTTCACGCCGTCAACCTCGCCACCGGCCAGCGGGTGTGGAGCGAGGACACGATGAAGCGGTTCAACGTGCCGAAAGGATTCTTCGGCGCGGCAGGATCGCCCCTCGTCGAAGGCGGCCGGGTCATCGCCAACGTCGGCGGACCGAAGGCCGGGCTCGTCGCGTTCGACGCCAAGTCAGGCCAGGTGCAGTGGACCGCGACCTCGGATCAAGCGAGCTATTCCTCCGGCGTGGCGGCGACGTTCCCGGCCGGCAGGCGCGCGATCTTCCTGACGCGCGACGCGCTCGTCGGCCTCGACCCGGCCAATGGCACGGTCGCCTTCCGCCGCGCCTGGCGCGCGCGGAACAATTCGTCGGTCAATGTCGCGTCGCCGCTGGTCGTCGGCGATCTGATCTTCGTCTCGGCGGAGTACGGACCTGGCGCCGGCGTCCTGCGCGTCGATGGTTCGAACCTGGTCGAACTCTGGACGTCGGACGAAGCCATGTCGAACCATTACGCGACCAGCGTCCACCGTGACGGCATCTTGTACGGGTTCCACGGACGGCAGGAATTCGGGCCGAGCCTCCGCGCCGTCGAGTTGAAGACCGGGAAGGTTCGCTGGAGCCAGGAACAGTTCCGGGCCGGGACCGTCACGCTGGTCGGCGATCGACTGCTGATCGTGCGCGAAGGCGGGGAAATGATCCTGGCGCCAGCGTCACCAGATGGGTTCAAGCCGCTCGCGCGGGCGCAGATCCTGCCGGCCACCATCCGGGCCTACCCGGCGGTGTCGGACGGCCTCGTCTACGTGAGAAACGACAACACGCTCGTGTGCCTGGACCTGCGCCAACCCAAATGAGAGCCACGAACACGCGAAAGCAAGTGCCACGAAAACGCGAAAGCACGAAAACACGAGAAGCAAGATAGGTACGCCTCACGAACGGGAGCAGTACTCTTCGCACGTAAACTCGATCAAGTTGCAGCTTTCTATCGCAGCGTGCTCGGCCTCCACGAGGTAAACCGCCCTTCTTCGTCGAGAGGCTCGCAAGCGTTCGAGCCGTTGCGAAGAGGCTCTGATGCGTTTTTCGTGTTTTCGTGGCCTGTCTTTTCGTGTTCCCGTGGCTTGTTGTTGGTACCACGGCGCAGGGGCTAATTTGACAGCCGCTGATGCTCCGCCGTAGCTTTGGTCGGCTGATCACGGGTCTCATCGTCGTTCGCCTGGCCTCCTGCATCAGTCAAGGAGCACGAGCTGCTATGAATATGAGGACGATCCTGCGTTTCCTGTCTGCGCTGGTGGTGGTCGCGGTGACCGTCCTGCCGGCCGCCACCGCCGCGCACTTCAAACTGATGGAGCCGACGTCGTGGATCAATTCTGACCCGCGGGGCGACCCGCAGAAGGTGGGTCCCTGCGGCGGCGATCCCAAAGGAGAGAACGACAAGCTGCTGACGAACGCGGTGACCAAGGTCGCCGGCGGCTCGAAGCTGCACCTCAAGATCCAGGAGACGATCTTCCATTCGGGTCATTACCGGGTCGCGCTCGCAGTGAACTCGCGCAACGAGCTGCCGGGGGATCCCGTGGTGACCGAGAAGTACACCGAGAGAGGCGTGTATTCGGTGTGGGCCGCGATCCAAAGTCCTCCGCAGATTCCGGTGCTGGCCGATGGCCTGTTCACCCACTATCCGGAAGAGGGTCAGCCAGGGTCCGCGATTCTGAAAACCCCGATGGCGCCGTGGGAGGCCGACATCCAGCTGCCGAACATCAGCTGCCCGAAGTGCACGCTCCAGGTGATCCAGTTCATGGCGGACCACGGCTACAACATCCCGGGTGGCTACGCCTATCACCACTGCGCGGACCTTGCGATCACCGCAGATCCGGCCAAGCCGATCTCCAAGGGCTGGCCAGGCCAGAAGTAGCCGCCTCTGACCGCGGCCGTTGGACGCGTTTTGGCGTCCAGCGGTCGCTGTTCCAGCCGCCGCGGGGGCCGGTATGGCAACACCAGAACACTTGTTTTCGTGTTTTCGCGTTTTCGTGGCCGGTCTTTTCGTGTTTTCGTGGCTTGTCATTGGCGCCGCGGCACAGGGCCAATCGCCGCGGGCGCTCCTCGACCGCGCCGTCGCGGAGTTCTCGAAGGGCCGCATCGCCGAGTCGGTCTCCGCCTTCGACGAGCTCGCGCGTGTGGCCCCGGCCGAAGCGCCGTACCTCTGGCAGCGCGGGATCGCGTTGTACTACGCGGGCCGCTATCGCGACTGCCGCGCGCAGTTCGAGTCGCATCGAACGGTCAATTCGGACGATGTCGAGAATGCCGCGTGGCATTTCCTGTGCGTGGCGCGCGCCGAATCGCCACAGGCGGCACGCGCCGCGCTGCTGCCGGTCGGTCCCGACTCGCGCGTACCGATGCGCGAGGTCTACGAGATGTTCAAGGGGTCGACCACGGCGGACGCGGTCCTGAAGGCAGCCGGGACGCGCCCGCAGGCTCGTTTCTACGCGCATCTCTACATCGGCCTGTACTCGGAAGCGACGGGCGATGCCGCCCGTGCACGGGAGCACATCGAGCTTGCTGCCCAGCCGCAGTTCGCGGACGCCGGCGGCTACATGCACATGGTCGCCGTCGTGCATCAGACGCGGTTGAAGGGCAAGTAGCGAAATAAAGGCAACCACGAAACCGCGAAGACTCGAAGAAAGCCCTGGTGAATGCGAATGTCGAGGGAGTGCTATGAAAAACAATGAGCTCGATGTTGACCGCCGGGTTGTGCTGGAGCGAACGCTTGGCCTGACGGCACTCTTCGCTGGCATCGGACTGCTCGATGCCGACGCGGCGGCCGCTCAATCCGGCGCGCCGACGGCGGGTCTCGACTTGAAGCCCGGCGTGCGCCGCATCATCACCGGCCACAACGCGCAGGGGCGTTCGTACATCATCAAGGACGACCGCATCACCGGCGGCGCTTTTCCGAGCCTGTACAAAGCGACCGGCGATTTGCCGCTCGGCCCAGCGCCGGACGGCGAACCCAAGAAGGTCATGCCGACCGACGCGCCGCAACTGGAACCCGCGCTCGGTGGCAGCAGTTTCACCTTCGTCACTCTGCCGCCGACGCCTCGCGGCGCGAAGCCTGGCTGGCACCGCACGATGACCCTCGACTACAACATCCTGCTCGGCGGAGAGCTCGTCCTGATGGTGGACGAAGGCGAGACGCTGCTCCACCCCGGCGACGTCGTCATTCAACGCAACACGCTGCACGCCTGGCGCAACGACACCAAGTCGCCGGTCTACTGGGTGGCGGTGCTGGTGCCAATCAACCGCCAGGCTTGATGGCCCGGCGGATGCGTACAGTGTTTACTTGACTCGACGCTTCAAGGCCACCAACCTAGGCGCGGTGAGGCCGGTCATCCTCACCCATTGCCATGAACAAGGAACCGCGGCCTTTCGCCGAAGAACTCAAACGGCTGACCGAACAGCTGTTCGCGATGGCTGGACTGGCCGAGCGGCGCCTGCAAACGGTGCTGCGGGCCCTCGTCAATCGAAGCAGTGATCCATTAGCCGAGGTGATTACCGGCGATTCCGACATCGACGATCTGCAGATCGAGATCGACAGTTCGTGCTTCAGGCTGCTTGCTCTGCATCAGCCGGTCGCAGTCGATCTCAGGACGATCGTGTCGGTGCTCAAGATCAACGCCGATCTCGAGCGGGTCGGCGACCTCGCGGTCAACATCGCCGAGGCAGGACAACGCTACCTTCGGCATGCCCCGGTCAAGCCGCTGATTGACCTCCCCCGGATGGGCGACCTGGCGCTCAGGATGCTGCGGCAGGCCCTCGACGCGTTCGTCACGATGGACGTCAGCCTGGCCAAGAGCGTGCTGCGCCAGGACGACTGGCTGGACGCATTGAAGGATCAGATCCTTCGTGAAGTGCTCACCTACATGCTTGGCAACCCGCGGGTCATCGAGCCAGGGGTCGATCTGATCCTCATCTCCCGGCACCTCGAACGCGTCGGCGATCACGCCACGAACATCGCCGAGGACGTGATCTTCATCGTCGAAGCGCGGGACGTGCGTCACCGTTCGGGCGGCCTGTCGCCCATCGAACGCCGGCGAGGCGGCGGAGCCGCCCTGGTTTAGTCTTACCCGAGAGGCGCCCTCTGACCCTACTCGCTGGCCGGCGCTTCACTCGGCTCGCCGGATTGCGACCGAACCCGCTCGACGTGGATGGTGCAGTCTTGAAGCAGCGCCACCAGCGTACCCAAGGCCGCTGCCACCGGCGCAAGCACGACGCCGACGACGCCGACCGTCAGCGGGAAGTCGGCAACCGTCCGGCCCTCGTGCTCGATCATGACGCGGCGGACGTTGCCGGCGCGGATCAGATCCTTGATCTTCTCGACGATCGCTGATCCGTCGGCCTTGAAGGATTCCCAGCATGTCTTCTCGTCGGTCATGCTTTCTCCCATCACATCGCTCTCGTACTTATACGAGAGTCGGGATACCAAAGATGCGCCCGGATCGGGGAACCGATCTACTTGCAACGCGATGTAGACTCTGCCCAAGCCAAATTCCTCCAATCTGACCCGCTGGAGTCCATATGAAACAAGCACATCGACCTGGCTCAGTAATCCCCCCCGTCATGGTGTTGATCGCGGGGCTGTCGGTCCTGGTATTTCTGGGCGGAGGAGCCATCCTTCGGGCACAAGTCCTCCCCAATCCCTATCGCATGGTCGAAGGCTGGGCCCAACTGCCCAATGGGCGGGCGATGGGCGCGGTCGGCAAGGCGGCCATCGACCGGGATGGCCGGCACATCTGGGCCGTCATCAGGTGTGAGGCGCTGGCCGATCAGGCGCGATTCGGCGACGAGTGCCGCGATTCGAAGACCGATTCGGTCTACAAGTTCGGACCGGATGGCAAGGTCGTCGCCAGCTTCGGCGGCGGCATGTTCATCTGGCCGCACGGGCTCGCGATGGATCCGGACGGCGGCGTCTGGGTCACCGATGGGGTCGCCACCAACCGGATCCCCAAGGGCGACAAGCGCGGGCACCAGGTCGTCAAGTTCAGCGCCGACGGCAAAGTGCTGATACGGCTCGGTACCCCGGGCACGCAGGGCACAGGTCCCGACCACTTCAACTCGCCGAGCGACGTCGTCGTCGCGCCGAACGGCGACGTCTTCATCGCCGACGGTCACAACGAGAACGGCAACAATCGGATCATGAAGTTCTCGAAGGACGGCAAGTTCGTCAAGGAGTGGGGCAAGACCGGGTATGCCCCGAGCGAGTTCCGCGCGATCCACGCGATCGCGATGGATTCACGGGGCCGCATCTTCGTCGGCGACCGCGGGAACAACCGGATCCAGCTCTTCGATCAGGAAGGCAAATTCCTGACTCAGTGGACGCAGTTCGGCCGTCCAAGCGGTATCGCTTTCGACGCCAACGATCGCATCTTCGTCGCCGATTCGGAGTCCGACGATGTGCAGAATCCTGGCTGGGAGATGGGCATCCGGATTGGCGAGGCGAAAACCGGGTGGGTGACCGAGTTCATCCAGTTCCCCTGGGGCGACCCGCGGTCAACCGCCGGCAACGGCGCGGAATTCGTGGCCGTCGATCGCGACGGCAATATCTACGGCGGCGAGCCGAGCCCGAAGCAACTGCGCAAGTACGTCAGAGTCAGACCTTGAGCAGTTCGCACAAATGCAACCACGAAAACGCGAAGACTCGAAGAAGAGTCAAGAATAGTTCTTCGCGTCTTCGAGTCTTCGTGGTTGCGTTTGGCTTGCCGATGCCTACTGCTGCTCCAGCAGCTTGCGGATGACAGCTTCGGTCTCGGGCCGTGGGCGCTGGATGATGTGGGTGACGTCGATCGGCGTGCGGCCGCCCTTGTCTTTCACTTCCAGGTTCGCGCCCTGTAACGCGAGATAGCCGATGATCGAGTGGGCGGAGATACCGGCTGCGCCGTGCATCGCGGTCTGTCCGCCGCTGTTGGCTTCGTTGACGTCGCCGCCCAGCGACACGAGGTACTTGACCGCCTCGAGCAGCCGCGGCTCGGGCACGATGCGCGAGTCGGTCTGGCCGAGGCCGGCGGCCGCCATCAGGGGCGTCGTGCCGTTTCGCGATGGCAGCCGCCAGTCGGCGCCGGCCGCCACCAGCAGCTTCATTGTCTCGACGTCGCCGTACATCGCGGCCAGCCAGAGCGGCGTCGCGCCGGCGTATCCCGCGCGCGACACGTAGTCGCCGCGGCGGAACGGCAGGCCCTGCGTGAGCCGCGCATCGAGGGTCGCGTGATGCGCGATCAGCGCCTTCAGCAAGTCGCGCTTGCCGGTCTCGACCGCCTGGTGCAGCGCGGTCATGCCGAACGTGTCGGCCTGGTTGACGTTGGCGCCGCGATCGGCGAGCAGCGCCGCGACGGTCTCGTGGCCGCTCGGCTCGGGGACCAGACGGTAGTCGCGCGCAGTCACACCGGACACGCTGGCGGCGGCGACGAGCAGCGCGCTCTCCCCCGCCGGCGTGCTGTCGTCGAGCCGGGCGCCGGCCGCGAGCAGCAGCCGGGCCGACTCGGGATCGCCTTCACGCGCCGCGAACATCAGCGCCGTGAACCCGCCGCTCGACGAGGCGTTGACGTCGGCGCCATGGTCGATGAGCGCTTTCACCGCCTCGGGATGCTTCCCGGCCGCGGCCCACATCAGCGCGGTCTGGCCGCGGCGGGTTTCGCGCGCGTGCACGTCGGCGCCGCGCTCGGCCAGCAGGCGGACCGCGTCGGCCGCCCCCGTGCGCGCGCAGGCCATCAATGCCGTCTCGCCGCCCGGCAGCGCCGTGCGCGGCGACGCACCCGCCGCAATCAACCGCTTCACCATCGCCCCGCTGCCGTTGGCGCAGGCCAGCGACAGCGGAAACACGCCGAGTTCATTGACCGCGTCGGGCTTTGCGCCGGCGCGAATCAGCATCTCGACGGCGTCGTGTTCGTCCCAGTGCACCGCCCAGTGCAAGGCGGTCGCGCCGTCGGCCTGCGGTGTGTTCGGATTGGCGCCCTGCTTCAGAACCGATCGCAGCGCATCGACGTCGCGCCTCTCGGCGGCGTCGGCCGCCGTTTCGCGCGCCTGCGGCTCGGGCCCCTGCGCACCCAGCGCCGGCTCGAGCGCGATGAACGCCAGCGCCACCAATCCAATCGCCAGCCTGCGGACGTCCATCCGTCAGACTCCCGCCAGCGGCTCGAGCCGGCCGCTGCTGTCGCCGAGCGTGTCGAGCGGCACGCCGACCTTGTCGAGCAGGGTCAGGAACAGGTTGGTGACCGGCGTCTTGGCTGGATACCGCAGGTGCCTGCCGCCCTTGATCGTCCCCGATCCGCCGCCGACGACCAGCGTCGGCAGATCGTGGTGGTTGTGGATGTTGCCGTCGCTCATCCCGCTGCCGTAGATGAGCGTCAGGTGATCGAGCAGCGACCCGTCGCCGTCGGGCGTCGACCGCAGCTTCTCCAGGTAGTAGGCGAACACTGTCGCGTGGTAGGTGTTCACCTTGATCAAGCGCTCGATCTTCTCGCGGTTCCCGCCGTGATGCGACAGCGGATGGTGCGCATCGGACACGCCGATCTCAGGATAGGCGCGCTGGCTGGTCTCGTGCCCGACCATGAACGTGATCACGCGCGTCAGGTCGGCCTGATACGCGAGCACCTGCAGGTCGAACATCAGCTTGGCATGCTCCTCGAACGTCCGCGGGATGCCCGCAGGCTGATCGAAGGCCGGCAGCTCGCGCGCGGCCTGTTGTTCTCCCCTGGCGATCCGGCGTTCCAGGTCGCGGATCGCCTCGAGGTATTGATCGAGCTTCACGCGATCGGGCGATCCGAGCTCGAGCCGCAGCCGGTTCGCCTTCGCCCTGACGGCGTCGAGAATGCTACGGTCCTGGTCGCGCCGCGCCCGCCAGACCGCTGGGTCGGTGCTCTGGCTCGCGCCGAACAGGCGCTCGAAGACGACCCGCGGATCGTTTTCCATCGGCAGCGGCGTCGTCGGGCTGCGCCACGACAGCGTGTTCGCGTACGCGCAGCTGTAGCCCGGGTCGCAGGCGCCGACCGGCTCGCGCGATTCGAGCGACAGCTCCAGCGAAGCCAGCTCCGTGTTCTGCCCCAGCGCGGCGGCGGCGATCTGATCCATCGAGACGCCGGCGCGGATGTCGGCGCCCTCGGTCTTCTTCGGATGCACGCCGGTCAGGTAGGCGCCGGATGCGCGCGCATGATCGCCGGCGCCTTCACCGGGCAGCGCGTCGCCCTGGGAGTTGCTCAAACCGGTGACCATCACGATCTGATCGCGGAACGACGCCAACGGCTGGAGGATCGGCGTCACTTCCAGCGCGGCTGCATCGCCTTGCGGCGTCCACCGCCCCATGAAGATGCCGTTCGGCACGTAGACGATGCCCAGCCGGCGCGCCGGCGCGCCGGCGGCGACGCGTGCGCCGCCGAATGCCGGGATCATTCCGTCGAGGAGCGGCAGCGCCAGCGTGGCGCCGACTCCCCGCAGGAACGTGCGGCGCGGCAGGTGCTTGTTGGTGACGATCATGATTCCGACGCCCTCCGCATCTGAAACGGCGTGCTCCGGATGATGCCGGTCACGAGCGACGACCACGTGTAGCCGCCGGGCGCCGCGTCGTGCACGATGCGGCGGATGGCAGGGCGATCGTGGTACTCGACGCCGCGGCCGAGCGCATAGGTCAGCAGCTTTTCGGTAATCGCCGCGGCAAAACGGTCCGGCTGATCGGCGAGCAGCTTCCGCAGGCCGGCGGGGCCTTCGAACGTGCTGCCATCTGGCAGGCCGGTCGTTGTGTCGATCGACGCCTGGCCGTCGCGCGTCCGCCACTTGCCGACCGCGTCGAAGTTCTCCAGCGCCAGCCCGAACGGATCCATCTGGGCGTGGCAGCTCGCGCACACGGCGTTGCGGCGATGCTGCTCCATCCGCTCGCGTACCGAGAGGCCTTCCGCCGCGGAACCGTCGTCCAGGCTGGGAACGTTGGGCGGCGGCGCCGGCGGCGGCGCGGCGAGGAGGTTCTCGAGCACCCACTTGCCGCGCAGCGTCGGCGACGTCCGGTTCGCATACGACGTGACCGTCAGGATGCTGCCCTGGCCGAGCAGTCCGCGGCGGGCCGGATCGTCGACCGAAACGCGGCGGAACTGCGGGCCCCAGATCCCGGCGACGCCGTAGTGCCTGGCCAGGCGTTCGTTCAAGAACGTGTAATCGGCCGTCAGCAGCTCGACGACGCCGCGGTTCTCGCGGAGCTGATGTTGAATGAACAGCTCGGTTTCCTGCCGCAGCGCGTCGCGGAGATTTTCATCGAACTCGGGGAACGCCTCGGGATCCGGCGTGACGCTCCGCATGTTGCGCAGGTGCAGCCATTGGCCGGCGAAGTTGCTGACGAGCGCGGACGCGCGTGGATCGCCAAGCATCCGTTCCACCTGGCGGCCGAGCACTTCCGGATCCGACAGGCGTTTCTGTTCGGCGAGCGTCAGGAGCTCGTCGTCCGGAATCGAGCTCCAGAGGAACAGCGACAGGCGCGACGCAAGTTGGAGGTCGCTGACGCGATAGAGCGAGCCGGGCGCCACGCCGGCCGGGTCTCGCTCGACGAAGAACAGGAAGTT
>Ga0210380_10001338_pt1 | contig 10198 bp, 8 predicted proteins | sample PLM4_5_coexredo_FD_155476 | JGI IMG/M metagenome (GOLD analysis project Ga0210380, IMG submission 155476) | Groundwater sediment microbial communities from an aquifer in East River, Colorado, USA - PLM4_5_coex redo | ecosystem: Environmental > Terrestrial > Soil > Riparian zone | place: USA...
CAAAATGCGTCCGAATGGTGCCGTCGGATGAGCGGTGTCAGGGGCGTAGGCCCGGCCATTCCTCGATTTTGATTCGTCCAACCAGCGGCGCTGCTCCCTTTCCATCGGGATGAAATATCAGTGCTTCACCGTCGGCTACACCCGATATCTGTGGAAACGCACGGGTGAGGTTCGGCATGTGCGTGATCAAAAGCGTATTGGTTCCTTTTGGAAGCTGCGTCACTTTTTCTTTGAGCCATACGGCTTGAGAGTCCGCGACAGCTTGCATGCTCTGTCCGCCATCGCCGAGTTCCACAGCTGGCTTGGGGTTGCCGAACTGGGCCAGACGCGCCGTCTCCATTGCGCGATATGTCGGACTGGTCAGCACATCACCTAAAGGAATCCTTAGATCCCGAAGCGCTTTACCCATCGCGACCGCGGAGGCGCGGCCGGCTTCGTCGAGTTGGCGCTCAGGCGGCAAATTGTCGGCATTGGCTGTGCTCTTGTCGGGGACCTCGCGAGGGGAACTTGCGTGCCGCATGACGATGACGTAACCACCTTGCCGCAACGCGGAGACCAGAGCCTGTCCGGTTAGTTCCTGCGCTGTCGAAACTTGCGAAATGAGGAACAGGCCAAGAACCACCGACACGAACGGGAATACCGGGGGTAACCAGCTCTTTGCATTCATGATCAGCCTCCGTGGGAATTGAAGGGAAATGCCGAGGGACGGAGTTGAACCGCCGACGCCGGCCTTTTCAGGGCCGCGCTCTACCAGCTGAGCTACCTCGGCTCAGGCAAACCTTATAAAGATAGCGAACACCGGAGCCTTCGTAAAGCTTCGATTTGATTCGCACCGGATCTCGGCCGGTCCTTTTTTGGCCGGAGATTAGATAAACTTTCAGACTGTGGATACTCCGGGGGCACTTCTCAAGGAAAAGTTCGGCTTTGCGGACTTCCGTCCGGCACAGCGTCAGATCGTCGATCTGGTAATGTCTGGGCGAAACGTCGTTGGTGTGATGCCGACAGGCAGCGGCAAATCGTTGTGCTTTCAGCTGCCGGGGCTGGCACTGCCGGGTTTGACGTTGGTCATTTCTCCCCTGATCGCATTGATGAAGGACCAGGTCGATCATCTCGAAGGACTTGGGATCCCGGCTTCGGTGATCAACAGCACGGTACCACGACACATTCAAAACGATCGTATTGCGGATGCTATTTCCGGGAAGCTCAAGATTCTCTACGTCGCACCGGAGCGATTTCAGAACGACGAATTTCGTGCCGCTCTGAAACGAATTCGCGTCAGCTTGTTTGCCGTGGATGAGGCGCACTGCGTTTCAATGTGGGGACATGATTTTCGTCCGGACTATCTTCGGCTGAAGCGAATCATTGCAGACCTCGGCAAACCGCCCGTGATCGCACTGACGGCGACAGCAACGCCGGCAGTGCGTGAGGACATCGTCAAACAGCTGGGCATTGAGGGTGCTGTTGAGATTGTCAGCGGATTCGACCGTTCGAATCTGTATCTGGAAGTTCGGGAGACTTCGACGGTTGCCGAAAAGGTTCGGGCCATAGCGAGCCTGTGCATAGACGCCAGAACTGGGATTGTTTATGCGGGCACGCGACGGAACGTCGAAGATATCCACAAGTCGCTGCGCCGGAATGGCATCGATGCCGTGGCCTATCACGCCGGTCTCTCCACCGTGGAGCGGAAGACTGTTCAGGATCGCTTCATGTCGCGAGAGGCGGGAATCATCGTGGCAACCAATGCGTTCGGAATGGGAATTGACCGGTCTGATGTACGCTTCGTCGTTCACGCCGATATTCCGGATTCCGTTGAAGCCTACTACCAGGAGATCGGTCGCGCGGGGCGTGACGGCGGACCGGCACAGTGCCTGCTGCTGTTCAATTACGCGGACAAGTGGATTCCCGAGCTGTTCATCGATGCGAGTCATCCTCCGGCAGACTTCTTGAAGCAGACGTTTGGAAGGTTGCTTAGTGCAGGTGAGCCGGTAGTGATCGGCGAGCCGTGGAAAAAGGTCACTGCGCGCATGGACCAGCGCTTTCATGCGGCGGTGTCCCTGCTGCAGCGGGCGGGATACGTGGAGCGCGTGCATTCACCGAACGGCTCCGGTGTGCGAATACTTCGACCCAGGGACAGAGAACTTGCCGATTTCAATTTTGAAGAACTGGAACGGCGTCGCGAATTCGAGTACCGCAAGCTTGGAGTGATGCTGCAATATGCCAGCCGGTTCAAGAAGCACTGCTATCGCTCGTTTATTCTGCGTTACTTCGGAGAATGGAGCAAGGTACGGGACTGCGGCAATTGCAGTCGATGCGCGCCAGACAGGCGTATCGAGCTATCTCCGGAGACGGCGCAGGACCCGTTGTCGAGAGTGGCGAGAGTGGCGGCCGTGGCCGCTTCCACAGCCGTCGCGCCAGCCGCTGCGAAGCCTGCCGCCGCGACCGAAGATTCCATAGTGGTTGCGCTCAAGGTACTCTCGTGCATTCTGCGTGCCAAGGAACAACTCGGACGTGGCAAGGTTGCCAAGATCCTGGCAGGATCGGAAGACGTATCGATCCAGGACTTCCGCAGCCTGACAACGTACGGAATTCTGTCCTCATATCCCATTCGCTCCATCACGGAAATCATCGACCGCCTGATTGAAGAAGGCTACATCGATGCAGGCCAGGGTCTGCGTCCAGTGATTGGCGTCACGCCAAAAGGACACCAGTTCATCAAAGACCGCCCGCGATAAGTCAGGAGAGTCGATCGTAGCGGAAGCAGTCAACGAGATGATCGTTGACCATGCCGACGGCCTGCATAAACGCATAGCAGATCGTTGTTCCGACGAAGCGAAAACCGCGGCGCTTCAGGTCTGCACTGAGCGCATCGGATTCTGAGGTTCTGGCGGGAATCTTCTTGAACGAATCCCAGCGGTTGACCTTGGGGCGGCCGTCCACGAAGCGCCAGACGTAGGCGTCGAAGGTTCCAAACTCCTTTTGTACTTTCAGGAATGCCTTCGCGTTACTGACCGTGGATTCGATCTTCAGTCGATTTCGAACGATACCGGGATCCAACATCAGTTTCTCGATTCGAGCTGGTGTAAGTCTGGAAACGGCCGCCGAGTCGAAGTCGCGGAACGCCTTTCTGTAGTTCTGGCGCTTATTCAGAATCGTCTGCCAGCTCAACCCGGCCTGAGCACCTTCCAGAGTCAGAAACTCAAACAGTGTTCGATCATCATGAACAGGCACACCCCATTCTTTGTCGTGGTACGTCCGGTTGGGATCCGCCGCGGCCCAGGGACATCGAATCTTTGATGTTGTGGCATCCATGTTCACGCTTTTCTAATGTTCATTTCGGGAAAGTGAAGGTTCCGAACAGCGCGAAATCGCTGCGGTCGAGCGTTAGTAGCGAGGTGATTCCGCTGGCCTGCAACGTGGACGCGAGCATGGTGTCGAGGAGCCGCTTGCGCCCCAGTTTGAATTCTTCAAGCCAGCCGAGGAAGAGCAACGTACTCTCGGAAGTCGGAAAAATGTGCACGATCTCGGCAGCATTCCACCAGATTTCGGCTCGTTCCACGGCCTGCTCCAGAGTCAGTGGTGAGGAGAATCGCCGTGGATCCGTAACGACGTGAATGAATTCCGCAAGAATCTGGGGCGAAATCGAAAAAGTATCGCCGGATTTCAAAAGTTTTTGGAAACGTGCACGTGCGTTGCTGTGCTCTTCGTGGGACCGGACTTCAACCGCAACGAGGAAGGAAGTCTCCAGACCGTGGGTCACTTCAACATCTCTCCAGGAATGTCTTCGCGGTTCTTAAGCGGTCGGAGCACTTTGCCCAGATCCAGTGGCTTTATTGAAGCCACGCTCGTGCGCGGCCGGATCCGCTGGCTGCGAAACAGTTCCATTGCCTCACGGATCAGTTCGGCTGCCGTGCGATCCGTACGGCGGGCGTGTTCTACAAAATCGTTGTAGACGGGCTCAGAGATATTAACGGATATTGTCTTCATATATACGTGTCAATATACGTTAGGTTGCTTGCATGGGCAAGATGGAAAAACCGCGTCAGTTACACAGAGGGAACATACCCCTTGAATTTCCTCTCTGTCCCCAAATTCCCCGTCCTGTTACATTATCCTGATGTTCACGAAGGTCGAATCGAAACCTGCATTCCCCGAACTTGAAAAGGCAGTGCTGAATCGCTGGCAGGCCCAGCAGACGTTTGAGAAATCGCTTGAACGTTCGAAAGAAAAGCCCGAGTTCATTTTCTATGACGGTCCGCCGTTTCCGACAGGCAGTCCTCACTACGGCACAATGTTTGTCAGCATATTGAAGGACGTCGTACCCCGATACAAGACGATGCGCGGTTTCTATGTGCCTCGTGCGTGGGGCTGGGACTGTCATGGACTTCCGGTGGAAACCCAGGCGGAGAAAAATCTTGGAATCAAAGACAAGCGCGAGATTGAACAGAAGATTGGCGTTAAGGCGTTCAACGACGAATGCCGGAGTATCGTTTCCAACTTCAACTCGGCATGGAAGGTGTACATCGATCGCATTGGACGATGGGTGGATTTCGATCACCCGTACCAGACTCTCGATGCAACGTTCATGGAATCCGTTATCTGGGCGTTCTCCGAGATCTACAAGAAGGATCTGATCTACAAGGATTTCCGCGTCAGCCCGTATTGCTACCGCTGTCAGACCGCGCTATCGGTCTCCGACACTCGCATGGACGATGCGACGCGCATGAAGCAGGACCGAACGATCACGGTGAAATTTCCGGTTCGCGGTCTGGAAAGCACCTTCTTCCTTGCCTGGACGACCACTCCCTGGACGCTGCCGTCCAACCTCGCCCTGGCCGTTGGTCCGGGTATATCGTACGTCTATGGCAAGAAGGGAAGTGAAACGTATATCCTCGCGAAAAGCGCTCTTGCCCGTTACAAAAAAGAGCTCGAAGGCATCGAAGTTCTTCGCGAGGTCAGTGGCAGCGAGCTTGTCGACGAAAGGCTGCGCTACGAACCCCTCTTCCCCTACTTTCGCGACCGTTCCCCTCAACTCTTCCAGGTGCTGGCAGCCGACTTTGTGGGTACAGACGACGGAACCGGCATCGTTCATATCGCCCCGGCCTTTGGCGAAGATGACTACTGGGTGGGCCGTAAGGCGGATATCACGCCAATTTGTCCGGTCGACGAGCAGGGATGCTTCACTTCGGACGTCACGGATTTTGCCGGACGCAACGTCCACGAGGCAAACGCCGATGTGATTCGCCATCTCAAGACTGCCGGCCTGGTGATAAAAGACGAAACCATCGAGCACAACTATCCTCATTGCTGGCGATGCGCGACGGCTCTGATCTACAAGGCGCTGGATGCCTGGTACCTGAATGTAGAAAAACTCAAGGACCAGTTGATCGAGTGCAATCAGGAGATCGAGTGGTATCCGGAAACGATTAAGAACGGGCGTTTTGGGAAATGGCTTCAAAACGCCCGCGACTGGAATATCTCACGCAATCGATATTGGGCAACGCCAATACCTGTTTGGGAGTGCGCTGCGTGCAAGAAACGCGAAGTGCTTGGTTCAATCGAGGAAATTGAAAAACGGGCCGGCCACAAGATTACGGACCTCCACAAGGAATACCTGGATGCCGTTGTGTATGCGTGTGCCTGCGGCGGCACGATGAAACGGACGCCGGAAGTGCTCGACGGGTGGTTTGAGTCCGGATCCATGCCATACGGCCAGTTTCATTATCCGTTCGAACGAGCGGAACACTTTCGATCGCACTTCCCGGCGGATTTCATTGTCGAATACCCCGGTCAGATACGTGGATGGTTCTATGTCCTGCACGTCTTGTCGACGGCGCTTTTTGGGAAGCCGGCATTTCGAAACTGTCTCGTCCATGGAACACTTCTCGCCGCCGACGGGAAGAAGCTTTCGAAGTCGCTGAAGAACTACACCGACCCTCTGCAGCTGATGGACAGGCACGGCGCCGATTCGCTTCGCATGTATCTGCTCTCATCATCGGCCGTGCAGGCCGACGATTTGAGTTTCCGCGACGATGGCGTTGAGGCGATCACGCGAACCATACTTCTTCCGATCTGGAACGCCCTGTCGTTCTTTGCGTCGTATGCCACAATCGATGGAATTTCGCCGACGGATCTGAGCTGGAAAGATTCATACGAGTTCGATGAACTCGATCTCTATATTCTTTCCGAAACGGAGATTGCCGTCACTCGCGCATCGGAACGTATGGATCACTATGCCATCCATGAAGCCGCGCAGCTTTTCGCGCCGTTTCTGGATACGCTGAATAACTGGTACATACGAAGAAGCCGCGCGCGCGTGTGGACGAAGGATCCCCGGCAGCCGAGCAAGATGGCCTTTTATGCCACGCTCTATCGCGTGCTCTCGCGCGTGACGACGATGCTTGCACCGTTCTGTCCCTTCGTCGCCGAGAGCGTCTGGGAACGGCTCGGCTATCGCGACAGCGTGCATTTTGAGAATTGGCCGACGGCAGAGTCGAAATACATCAACGAGGCCTTGTCTCAGCAGGTGGGAGTCGCGCGGACGATCATTACGGCCGGTCTTGCGATTCGCGCACGGGAAAAGATACGCGTCCGGCAGCCGCTTCCGAGTGCCCGGATTGCTCTGTCTTCAGTAGTGGATCTCCGACGTCAGATTAATGCCGTCGCGACAGAACTGAATGTGAAATCGATCGAGATCGTGGAGAACGCGTCAGACATTGCCGATCGCGTCGCCAAAGCGCAGGCGAAGAAGCTGGGTCCGAAGTACGGTGGGGCAGTCCAGGGGATCATCAAGGATCTGAAGGAAGGCCGCTTTGCTCAGAATGCCAATGGCACGGTTGCGGTCGGGCAATACAGTCTGTTGGCCGACGAAGTGGAGATCAGCTTTGTCGGAAAGCAGGGACTCTCTGTAGAGTCTGAGAACGGAGTTGTCGTCGCGCTCTCAACGGAAATTACCGCGGAACTGGAACTGGAGGGAGATGCACGCGATCTCGTACGTGCGATTCAGGATCTTCGAAAAGAGGCGGATCTGGAATTTTCGGATCGAATCACGCTGGGAATTCGCGGGGCCGATGACGTGATCGCCGTTCATCGAGAGTACGTGATGGGCGAAACGCTTGCGACGTCGGTGGTGGGGGAGGTACGGAACGCGGTTGCTTCGAAACCGGTGGAAATCGGGAAGCGGTCGGTGCAGATATCTCTGGAGAAAACAGAAATCGCCGGGTGAGGGACGTTCTTTTACCCCTCACCCGGCGCTGCCCGCCACCCTCTCCCTTCAGGAGAGGGATTCTTCTTCCACTTTCCCTACTTTTTCTTCGAAGTCTGGCCGTTCTCAGAACCCGCTGCTGTAGCGGAAACAGTCGGCGGGACGGTCGGAATTCCCATTCCCATGATTTCCCGAAGCGCGAGTTCGATGCGGCCGCGATAGTCGTGGTTGTCTTTGAGGAATTGACGGGCGTTGTCGCGACCCTGGCCAAGACGTTCACCCTGGAATGAGAACCATGCGCCGCTCTTATCGACGATGTTTTTCTCCACGGCTACATCCAGCAGGTCGCCTTCACGAGAGATTCCCTGCCCATACAGAATGTCGAATTCGGCCTCACGAAATGGCGATGCCACCTTGTTCTTGACAATCTTCGCCTTGGTCCGGTTGCCGACGATTTCATCGCCGTCCTTGATGGAGGCAATTCGGCGCACGTCGACGCGCACCGATGCGTAGAATTTGAGCGCGCGGCCGCCTGTTGTGGTTTCAGGATTGCCGAACATCACACCGATCTTCTCGCGAATCTGGTTGATGAAGATCAGGGTGGTTTTGGACTTGGAAACGATACCGGTCAGCTTTCGTAGCGCCTGCGACATCAGCCGGGCCTGAAGTCCCATCTGCGCATCGCCCATATCGCCTTCCAGTTCCGCGCGAGGAACCAGCGCCGCAACCGAGTCGACGACGACAATGTCGACTGCGCCGCTTCGAATCAGGACTTCGGCAATCTCCAGAGCCTGTTCGCCACTATCGGGTTGTGACACCAGCAGGTTGTCGATGTCGACTCCAAGATTACGCGAATACGCAGCATCCAGCGCATGCTCGGCATCGATGAATGCGGCGGTTCCTCCGTTCTTCTGCGCTTCCGCGATGGCATGAAGCGACAGCGTGGTTTTACCACTCGATTCCGGTCCGAAAATTTCGATCACGCGGCCTCGCGGGTATCCGCCAACTCCGAGTGCAGCGTCGAGTGAAAGCGATCCCGATGAGATTGCCTCCAGCGCCAGACTGGGGTCGATACTGCCGAGTCGCATGATCGAGCCCTTGCCAAATTGTTTCTCGATTTGCGAGAACGCAAGGTCAATTGCCTTGTTCTTTTCAGTTCTTTCTTCAGCCATTACTTTCTTCCTCTATTTCGTCCGCTTGAGATTTCCGTACTGCACGAGGCGGAGTTCTTCGCGAATCAGTCCGTTTAGTTGATCGGGGCCTGTAGATTCCTCTGAGAAACTTCGCACCCTCTTTCGGTAGCGTGTTTCGCGAGGGTTCAGGGCCTGAGCCGTCTTGAAGCACTCCTGGGCTTTTCGCAGCCAGTTCATTTCCAGACACAGCAATCCAAGTTGATAAAACGCCTCGTCAAATTGTGGATCCATCTGCGTGGCACGTTTCAGGTGCTGGATGGCGCGTCTATGCTCTCCATTAGTGTAGTAAACCGATCCCAGTAGAAAATGGACTGCCGCACTTGGTTTCAATTTCAAGGCCTTGGACAGGTGTTTGAGCGCCTGCTTGCTGTTCCCAATTCCTGCGAGCAACGATCCAAGAGTGGCATGCGCCGCTGAGGAATCTTTTCTCAGACCAATGGCTCGTTCCAGCCGGAATTGAGCATCGTGAAGATCGCCCGTTCGTTGCTGGATCAAGCCGTAGAGAAAAGTCGCTTCAAAGTTATCCGGCTTCGCATCGAGAATAGGACGCAAACATTCCGAAGCACGGGGATAGTCTTTGGCCTGGAAATGCACTTCCGCGAGCAGCAAGGCAAGATCGGTATTACCCGGGTCATGTTTCGCTGCGGATTTGAGAAAGTGCAGGCTCTCGCGAGCGCGATCGGCCACGATCAGGTCGTAGGATTTCTCAATCCACACACCGAATTGTTTTCGATCTGTCCCCCGGTATGCCGACATGATGCGCTGCATACGGGAACTGAGGCGTTCGACCTCTTCGGTCTCCAGAATTCTCGAATCGATGCGGCGACGCCAGTCTTCTTCCAGATTAGCCAGATCGATTCCAGCGGTCTCCAGAGAGTCCGTCAAGGTTTCAATCATCGTGTGATCGATAAAATTGCTGGCCGCAACGCGTTCGATGGTTTCCATGAGCCCGTCGACTCGTTTGGTCAGCATGGAAATGGTGTATTCCAATGTACTGATTCGCTCCAGTACATGTTCCTCCAGGAAGGGAATGGACCCATCAAAGGTGGTCGTGCCGGAGGAAACCAGGAGCCTGGTTCCGCATTTCCAGCAGAACTCCCGATTCAGCGGATTTCGTGTGGTGCACTTTTGGCAATGAACCATATAAACACAGCTTCCTACATTTATGGACAAAGGAGGTCCAAAACTTTAATCAGTATCTAAAGAATCCTTGTCCGGATTTCCGTCCCAGATAGCCCGCATCCACCATTTTGCGCAAAAGAGGACAGGGCCGATGCTTCGGGTCTCCCAGACCGCCATGCAGAACTTCCATCGTATATAGACAAACATCAAGACCAATCATGTCTGCAAGGGCCAGGGGACCGATCGGATGGTTCATTCCTAGCTTCATTATCTGATCCACAGACTCTGCGGAACTCACGCCTTCCATGACGCAGTAGATTGCTTCATTGATCATTGGCATCAGTACTCGGTTCGACACGAATCCCGGAGAATCGTTGACCGTCACCGGCGTCTTGCCGAGGGATTCCGACAACCTCGCCGTTGCCTCCTGCGTTTCGTCTGTTGTCGCCAATCCGCGGACTATTTCCACCAGGTTCATCATGGGGACCGGGTTCATGAAATGCATTCCAATGATATTGCCGGGCCGTTTGGTCACCGACGAAATCTTCGTGATGGATATCGATGAGGTGTTCGATGCCAGAATGACGCCGGGCCGTGCAATGGTATCGAGTGCCTTAAATATCTCAAGCTTGGCTTGCAAATTCTCAATCACGGCCTCAATGATGAAGTCTGCTGCCGAGAG
>Ga0210380_10001339_pt1 | contig 10197 bp, 6 predicted proteins | sample PLM4_5_coexredo_FD_155476 | JGI IMG/M metagenome (GOLD analysis project Ga0210380, IMG submission 155476) | Groundwater sediment microbial communities from an aquifer in East River, Colorado, USA - PLM4_5_coex redo | ecosystem: Environmental > Terrestrial > Soil > Riparian zone | place: USA...
GAGAACTTCGGCTACTTCGATCCCAACGTGATGCGGCGTGCCGAAGCCCCTGGGCAAACCGGTCCATGTCGGCGAATCTTCAAAGCTGGCTGTCGAGGGAAGTCGACGTCCACCACGTTCGTAATTTCACGGGAAAAGGGGCCAGACGTGTCATTCCCCTTTTTTCTTCCAGGAAGAAAGGGGAATGACACGTCTGGCCCCTTTTTTTTTGCGATATCGATTCCTGTCAGCACACTTGCCTGGGGGCATTGTCCGCACCTACACTGCTTGCCAAGGAAAGGAGCAAACAATGGAAGAGGGGAAAAGCAAGCTTCCACCGGAAGCAGTGGAGCTTTATTCGCAGTACATTCACGGCGAGATCACGCGTCGAGATTTTTTCGATAAGGTATCTCGTTTCGCAGTCGCCGGACTGACGGCCGCAGCGATTGTCGAAAGGTTGATGCCGAACTACGCACTCGGGCAGCAGGTCCGCAAGGACGACGACCGCATCAAGGCATCCTACGAAACGATTCCATCACCCAGCGGAAACGGGAGCATTCGAGGTTATTTCGTCCGGCCGTTCAGCCAGGATACGCGCACGGCAACAGCAACGAAACTACCTGCGGTTCTGGTCATCCATGAAAATCGTGGACTTAATCCGCATACCGAAGACGTCGCGAGACGGTTTGCGCTGGAAAACTTCATCGCATTCGCGCCGGACGCGTTGACAACGGTCGGTGGTTACACGGGCGATGACTACAAGAGTGGACAGCTGTTCAATCAGGTGGACAAGCCAAAGCTGACTCAGGACCTCGCCGCCAGCGCGCGTTGGTTGAAAACTCACGCGCTATCGAACGGCAAGGTCTGTGCGACCGGGTTCTGCTACGGCGGCGGAGCAGCCAATACTCTGGCTGCTTTATTGGGACCGGATCTTGCCGCGGCCGCTCCCTTCTATGGCGCCGCGCCTGCGGCGGCGGACGTCGCGAAGATCAAGGCAGCAATCCTTGTGAACCATGGTGGGCTCGATACGGCGCTCGTCAATGCGTGGCCGGCATTCGAGGCGGAATTGAAGAAGAACAACATTCCGAATGAAGGTCACATCTGGCCGAACTCCGTCCACGGCTTCTTCAATGACGCGACGCCGGAACGCTATAACAAGGTGACTGCGCCTCAGGCGTGGGCTCGAACCCTGGAATGGTTTAACCAATACTCACGGACCGCCTAGATTTAGCGCAGGTTCATATCGGGATCCCTAATTGATCACCATGACGTCGATCCGTTGATTGGACGACTCGACGCCACTTTTGAACTCGATCTCGGGTAGTGTCTCAGTTTGAAGAAGAGCCTTTCACCACTCCGCTCCTGGAACAGGAGGGGACGGCGAGCCGGGGAGGTAGAGAAGTTCAAACAGAGAATTAGTTTGGGACTTGACCTACCACCCCGGCCTTCGGCCACCCCTCCTGTGCCAGGCGGGGAATCGGCTTGCACATTTTCAAACTGAGACACTACCCGATCTCTCGAAACCTTGCAGCACCTTGCCAACCCCACTAGAATGCACGCTCAACACAGCCCTTACAGCGTTTATCCAATAGGTCATCCAACAGGGCATCAAGACAGGGGAAAACAATGCGTATACCGATGCATCGCTTCAAGTACACCAAGCTGACGAAGGAACAGATTGGGACAAAGCTCAAGGCGGCTGAAGGGGGCCCCAGGAGTGCTTCGCCCTATTCAAGCGTGCTGAATGGCAAGACGCTGAAAATCGTCACCCAGGACGGTCCAACTCTCGAATACAAGTTCGGTGCAAACAGGCGGCTGACCCTCACCGAAGGCGGCAAGCAGGTGTCGGCGGGATACGGCGAGCTGACCCTGAACCAGATGCTGTTTTTCTCGCACCTGATTCCAAACGAGCAGAAGGGCTACAACGTGTTCATCGACCAGAAGACCAATCTGGCTACGGTGTTCGAGGTGTGGACCTGCAGCGGCATCAAGCAGAACGCCGGCAGACCCACCGAATTCACGCTCGATGACCGGGAAGTCCAGCGGCAGATTTATTTCGGGTATGTCGATAGCGGGCAGAAGGCTCCGGAGAAGCTTCACCACTACACGAACCGGATGACCGGCAAGGGGATCCATTGGACGCAGGATACCGGCATCGAGACGTTGGAACTCTATGCGTCGGTTACCAACACCAACTTCGTCGAGCTGACCCGGCATGTCGACGACCTGAGTTACGTTTCCACTTCGGATTACGTGCTCGTCGATGACCGGACCATCATCTACAACAGAACCGAGTGCGAATTCTCCGGCATCCATACCTGCTTTGCGGCCGATCTGTACGGCGTCAAACAGGTGGGAGTGCGCTTCGGCTTCAACGACAACGATGAACTCGAATACTACATGTTCAAGGGCGATGGGAAAGTCGTCGGGCAGCTGGCCTATCTCGAAAATTTCGATGACCATGGCCTGAAGCCAATGTTTGCTCCAGCGGCAGCGCCAGCAGGAGCCCCGGCTGCAGCTCCACTGCAGAAGGGAGCGCGGACAACCTATCGCCCCGTCAGGACATTCACCCACATGACGGACGAAGAGGTGCATCAGGCAGCACTGAAGATGACATCCGCCTTTGGCGCCGGAGCTGCACAGCAGGCGCCTCCGCAAGCTGTCGCAACCGGCAACAACCTGCCGTTCTCCGACATCCTGGTGGGCAAGGAATTCACGCTGCACTTCGACAACGGAGGCCCGGTGCGCGACTACCGCATCAAGGAGATGTTCAAGCTGCAGTATCGCGACCACAGCGACAACGTCTGGCACGATGCCGATTACCGCGCCTACGAAGGCGACGACAACCTCGCCTGGTTCGGCCACATGATCGCGGACAGTAAGCCTCGCGCCAGCGTGCAGGTGGCCGTCGACTTCACCAACGGGCTCACCACCAGCATCGAATCGCACATGGGCACGCCCTATTACGGCAACGAGACCACCTATCGCGCCATCTTCGGCGTAGCGGAAATTGCCGGCGCGTCAAGCTTGGAAGCGCCGCTGTATGTACGGCATCAATTGACCGATGAGCTGGTCGGGCACGCCTTCTCATGGTCCTACTCCGATCAGACGACATCCATGCACATCTATTCGTCCCCGCATTCCATGTCCTGGGTGATCTTCACGGGCGCCCAGGCCCTGGGTGCGGAGTGGTGCTCGCCCTGCATCTACGTGAAGTTGCGCCCGGGTGTGTACATCTTCTGCCAGAACGAAGAAGCGTGTAACGGCGCCCAGATGATCGAGCTGCTCAACACCAGGGCCTCACATGACTGCGGATTCACGTACAACGGCGGCGCCAGGGGCGTCAGCCTCGGTGTGACCGGCGCGATCGGTCGTCACATCGGCAAGTTTGACATCGTCGACTTGTACGGGCCGAAGAGGAGGAATGCGTAATGAATATTCTCCGTCGTTCCTTCATTCGGAAAATGGGAGTCGGCGCCTCCGCGGCGCTGGCGCCGACTGTGATCATGGCCGCGGGCTTGAACATGGCCAAGGCAGAGGCCAACACTACGGACGACCCGGCCCTACGGGCGGCTTTGCTGGAAGAGGAGAAGGCGCTTAGGAGATTTCATCAGGCATTCGAGGAGGCGATGGACAAGGGCCTGCATGAAGAAGTTATCAGTATGTTTGCCGCCGATACTGAAGACGCCGAAGTCGTATTCAACGGCGGCGTCTTCACCCGCCGCAGCCACGGAGTGAGCCGTTTGTTTCGCGAACGTTTCCCGGCGGGAAAGACCGGCCGCAGGATGGAGCCGGCGCCCGGATTCGAGCTCACCCCCGACCAGCAACGCGACAGCGTGGAAGTGTCGCCGGATCTTCGGTCCGCAAAGGCCGTGTTCCCCTATTCGATCCAAGTGGGCATGCCGTTTGAGACCGAGACATCACTTGCTGCCATGGCCCGCCTGCACGGCGAAGGCGTACGGACGTGGTGGGAAGGAGGCGTCTACCGCGTCCATTATCGGAAAGACGTGGCGGGCCAATGGAAGATCCGTCGGCTCGAATACGACACGTTGTCCCGCGCCGACTATCGCTCGGGCAAGAGCTATGCGCAACCGATTTCCGTGTCGCGCTTTGTCACGCGCTTTCCGGCGGATCCACAGGGTCCCGACGATCTGGTATAGGTCCCTGTAGGCGTGGTCACAGACCACGCCTACACTGCCGTTGTGCAAAGCCGTTTCGGGACTACTGCCTGGCGCCAGGCGCAGGTCCGGCCGGCGCGCCGGGGCCGCGTCCACCAGCAGGAGCGGCGTTGATCTGGCCTTCGTCCCAGTGCTCGTCGGCTTTGCCGTCGACGAACCGCCACATGTCGAAATGGGTCGTCGTGTAAGTCTGCCCCGGATTGCGCGGGTCCGGCCGCGTGCTGACGGAGGCCACGCACACGACGTCATTTCCCTGCGTCGTCACGGCGACGATCTTGGTGCTCCAATCCTTCGGATCGGTTGGAATCGGACGACCGGCTCCGCCTGCGCCAAAAGCTTTCATCACGGTGTCGCGTCCCGAAGCGAACCCCGGGTTGTGCTGGATGTAGCGCTCCGTCAGCCACTTATCGGCTTCGTTCCAATGGCCGTAGGCCAGCAGGTCGATGACGATATGCATCGCGGCCTGCTTGTTCTTGTGGAGAATCGGATCTTTATCGGTGAACAGGGATGTGGGATCGGCGACTCCCACAACGGGAGCGGCCTGGCCGAACAAATTGACGCACGCCAACGCGAAGAGCAGCCCAACAGCAAGAATGTTTTTCATGGACGCTATACTTAGACAACCCAAGTCACGGTGTCAAGTGGGATGACCCATCTCGCTCATATCGCCGCCACGCAAGGCCCAAGCCCCATTTAGGACGGAGCCGCCTTCTGTCAAAAGCAATCGCGTGAATTTGAGCGACGTTCACGGATTCCGGCCCCCGAACGTTGAACGCACGGAATTCTGCGCGCGACGCGCAGATTCTCCTCAATGGACTAGAAGCCGGTTTGAACGTCCGGACCTTCTATGGTCTATACTCCCCTGCGAAATCATGCCTCTCACTGTCGGCACACAACTGGGGTCCCACGAAATCACCGCGCTTCTCGGCAAAGGCGGAATGGGCGAGGTGTACCGCGCACGCGACCTGAAGCTGAAGCGTGAAGTCGCCATCAAGCTCCTGCCCGACGAGTTCGCCTCCGATTCAGACAGGGTGATCCGGTTTCAACGTGAGGCCGAAGTCCTGGCTTCATTGGTTCATCCCAATATCGCGGGCATTTACGACATCCAGGAATCGAAGGGCACGCGTTTCCTGATTCTCGAACTCGTCGAGGGTGAGACGCTTGCCGATCACATCGCGCGCGGTCCCATTCCTGTGGACGAAGCGCTCGCGATCGCGGTTCAGATTTGTGAAGCTCTCGAGGCGGCGCATGAAAAAGGAATCGTCCATCGCGATCTGAAACCCGCAAACGTGAAACTTACTCCGGAAGGGAAAGTGAAGGTTCTGGATTTCGGATTGGCAAAGGTGATGGAACGCGCCACGGCCGAACCGGACTTGTCGAACTCGCCAACGCTCATCACTGGCTCGATGGCTGTCATGATCATGGGGACGGCGGCATACCTGTCGCCGGAACAGGCTCGCGGCCGGCCGGGCGATCCGCGCAGCGATATCTTTGCATTCGGTTGCGTGTTGTACGAAATGTTGACCGGCCATCAGGCATTTCATGGAGAAGATGCTTCCGACATCCTCGCGTCCGTTCTAAAGATCGATGCGGACTTCAATCGCCTGCCGGATAAACTGAACCCGAGACTCACGGACCTGTTGCGGCGCTGTCTGGCAAAGAATCGAAAAGAACGATGGTATGCAGTGGGCGATATCCGGATCGAGCTACAGTCGATTCAGGCACAGTCGCAGCGGCCGGAATTAACCGTCAGAGCCCATACGCCGCTCTGGAGACGAACAGTCCCAGCCGTCGTCGCCGCGGTTCTGGCCGCAGGTGCGGTAGCGGCCTTCATGTGGATCGAACGTCCTGCGCCCAGCCCAGAGCGCGTTGTACGCTATTCCTTCAACCTGCCCAAGGACCAGAACTTCTCACGCGTCGGACGACCGGTCATCGCAGTGTCACACGACGGGACAAGGATCGCGTATGTTGCAAACAATCAGCTGTATTTGAAATCCCTCCATGAAGTGGAAGCCAAACCGATTCCCGGAACAAATCAGGATGTGAGTACTCCGCTTTTCTCTCCGGACGGAAAGTGGATCGCTTATTTCAGCAGCCCGAAAAGGAAGCTGGAGAAGATTCCCGTGACGGGAGGTGCCGCTGTGACTTTAGCGGAGAATATCGACCTTCCGTATGAGGCCAGTTGGGAATCCAACGGCCAGATCGTCATGGGGCAACCGATGGGTATCGTCAGTGTTCCGGATACCGGTGGCAAGCCGGAAACTCTGATCGCTGCGAACCCGAACGAGATCCTGGACGGACCGCAGCTTCTGCCAAAAGGAGAAGTGCTTTTCACACGCGCGCTCTTCAGCGGGGATCTCGATACTCGTTGGGATACGGCACAGATCGTCGTGCAGAATCTGAAAACGGGAGAGCGGAAGGTTATTGTTCAATCCGGGAGTGGAGCACGATATCTCCCAACGGGCCATCTCGTCTACACCGTCGGCGCGACCGTATACGCGGTTCCCTTCGATCCCAGGAAGCTCCAGGTGCTGGCGGGGCCGGTACCGGTTCTCGAGGGCGTCCGTCGAAGCCAGTTGGCAACAACGGGTGCGGCCTTTTTTTCATTATCCGATGATGGGTCTCTCGCCTATATTCCTGGCGGAACGACTGCGGACCTCCCACGCGTTCTCGCGTTGGCCGATCGATCCGGCGGAACACGAGTCCTGCCGCTTCCGCCAGCCAGCTATGACGTCCCACGATTTTCTCCCGATGGAAAACACGTTGCAGTTGGAATCCGGGATGCCAGGGAATTCAATATCTGGATTTACGATCTCGAAGGGAGTACGTCCATACGACGGCTCACCTTTGGAGGAAGAAATCAGGTTCCGGCCTGGACCCCGGATGGTAAGCGGATCGTTTTCCGATCCGATCGCGATGGAGAAGGTCTTTACTGGCAGGCTGCAGACGGAAGCGGCGTTGCCGAACGCCTGAGCACCGCCGAAAAGTACACGTACCACTCGCCACTCGGATGGACTCCCGATGCAAAGACCCTGGCATTCTATGTCGCTTCGCCAACTGGTGGTGGAAGCGTGTGGACACTGAATCTGGATGGAGATCGCAAGCCGAAACCCCTGGTCGTATCGACGACCGTGTTGAGCAACATCCGCCGGATCAGTTTTTCACCCGACGGCCAATGGATTGCTTATTCTTCCAACGAGGAATCCAACTTCAGCGTTTACGTTCAGCCATACCCGCCCACCGGAGCAAAATACAAGATCTCGACAATAGGTGCAGGCGATAGCCCCGTCTGGTCGCACGACGGAAAGGAGCTTGTTTTTTCTTCCGGCACTGGCCTCAAGTTTGTCGATGTCCAAACCAAACCCGCCTTCTCTTCCAGCGAACCGAAACCCTTGCCGATCACGATCGAACTCACCCAGGGCCGCCCTTACGACATCACGCAGGACGGCAAGACTTTTCTCGTCATGCAACGACCAAACGAAACGACATCGTCCGAAAAGCCGGTGCTCCAGATCAATGTCGTGCTGAACTGGTTTCGTGAGCTTCAGGAACGCGTTCCGGTGAAGTAGTCCAGCGATGTTCTCAACTAGTCCGAGTTTGGGTTCTGTACAGCGACTGCAGCATTGCCCTATTCTGAACCGGATTTTGACTTGACCCAGCCCTGATCCGAGGAGATCCGATGAATAACCGTCTTCTGATCGTGCCCCTGCTTGCAGCTGCCGCTCTCGCGGCAGGAGCACCGAAAAAAACGTTCAGCGTCGTCGAATCGACAATTCCGGAAATGCAGAAGGCAATGAAGGAGAAGCGCGTCACTTCGAGGGAAATCGTGCAGCAATACCTCACACGCATTGCGACTTATGAAAACAAACTGCACGCGACGATTACCGTCAATCCGAATGCATTGAAAGAAGCTGAGGAATTGGATCGGGAGAGAGCCAGGGGCATAGTGCGCGGCCCGCTACACGGAATTCCGATTGCGCTGAAGGACATCATTCACACCACCAATTTGCCGACGACAGGTGGCGCACTCGCATTTGAAGGGTTCATACCGCCTTACGAGGCCACGCTGACGAAAAACCTGCGGGATGCCGGCGCGATCATCATCGCGAAGACCAGCCTCACCGAACTGGCGAACTGGGTTGCCCTCGGAATGCCGGCAAACTACAACGCCATCTCAGGATACGGCGTCAATCCTTACGATCCACGGCGCGATCCGGCTGAGAGTGCAGACGGACGTCCGGCGGTGGCTCCAGGGGGATCCAGTTCGGGCATCGGCACCACCGCAAATTTCTGGGCGGCCAGTGTGGGAACGGAGACTTCCGGCTCGATTCTGCAACCCTCCAATGCGACGATGCTGGTCGGAATCAAACCCACCGTCGGTCGTATCAGCCGCTATGGAGTGATCCCCACCACTGCGGATCAGGACACTCCCGGACCCATGGCCAAAAGCGTCACCGATGCAGCGATTCTTCTGGGTATGCTCGAGAGCGCTTCCCCAGACCCTAATGATTCGGCAACAGGTCGATGCCCGCGGCCGCCCAAAGGGGATTACACGGCATTCTTGAAGCGCGACAGCTTAAAGGGCGCGCGGATCGGTATTCCGCGCGTTAGCTATTCGGACTTGCTGAATCCGGGTCAGTCGAAGGCCATGGTGGATGCAATTGAAGTGCTGAAGCGGCAAGGTGCGACGGTAATCGACCCGGCGGACATTCCCAGCGTCATCGATCCGGACCCGGCTCGCAACCTCCGGGGATGGAATACTTGCGGGGGACTGGAAGGGGCAAATGCCCGGAACGCGATTTGTTCCGTCGTCCTTAAATACGGAATGAAACGCGACTTCAATATGTGGCTTTTCACGCTCGGAACCTCGGCGCCAGTCGCAACACTCACCGCGCTGCGGGAATGGAATCTGAAGCACAAAGCCGCAGGCGCCATCAAATACGATCAGGTCAGGCTCGATATTTCTGATGAAATGGATGTGGAACGGGATCGTGCCCGCTATGAAGCCGATCGCGCGAAAGATATCGAATTGGCCGGTACGCACGGGATCGATGAAGTGATGAATGCGAGTCAACTGGATGCTCTCGTGTTTCCGGCATTTAGTGGAGCGTCAATCGCTGCGCGCCCGGGCTACCCGACGATCATTGTGCCTTTCGCGTTGATACCGCCTGCGAACCCGGCCTCGAATGCGAAACCCGTGCCATTCGGTATCAGCTTTACCGCAATGGCATGCAGCGAGCCGCGACTCATCGAACTCGGCTATGCCTTTGAACAGGCCACGAAGGGCCGGGTCCCGCCTTCACTGCCGTGACGAGGCCACCCCGATCCGCGGGCGATAGGCCGTTGCGAACCTAGCCGGGATTCCGGTCGGATCAGCAATTAGCCATCGCCGATCGCCGATTTGGAACATCGTTTTCCACTATCCTTAGCAATAGTCTCTGATGCAAACGCTATTTATATGGCTAATTGCAAAAGGATGTTCCAAATCGGCGATCGGCGATGGCTAATTGCTAATGTTAGGAACCCATCGTGCACATAGACAGCCGATGAGTTCAACGTCAACAAGACCTCAGGCGCTTCAGCAACGTCTTGTTTCGCACGCGTCGGTGATCCTGGATATTTGCACCAAACTGCCGAAAACCTTCCAGGCGAATCACGTTTCAAGACAACTCTTGCGTGCCGTCACGGCCGCCGTTGCAAATTATGGGGAAGCTCGGGGGGCGGAAAGTCGCGCGGATTTTATCCACAAGTTGAGGATTGTTTTAAAGGAACTCAATGAAACTTCAGTCTGGATCCAGCTAATCCTGAAAAACTCGATGCTGCCGGCAGAAATGCTCTCAGGAGCTATCTCGGAATACGAAGAATTGTGCAGAATCATCGCAGCATCAATCAAAACCGCCGGAGGATTCGAGCGAGCTTTTTAACAAATTGCCGATTTGCAGGAAAAGAATGCGACAAAGTCGCGACATGCAACTTCGGGTTATGCTGAGCCTGGAGAATAAGCCATCGGGAGCAAGAGCTATGAATCGTCGTATCGCAT
>Ga0210380_10001340_pt1 | contig 10190 bp, 5 predicted proteins | sample PLM4_5_coexredo_FD_155476 | JGI IMG/M metagenome (GOLD analysis project Ga0210380, IMG submission 155476) | Groundwater sediment microbial communities from an aquifer in East River, Colorado, USA - PLM4_5_coex redo | ecosystem: Environmental > Terrestrial > Soil > Riparian zone | place: USA...
CGCGCGGCAACTACCGGTTCTCGGAGATCGTCAGCGGCATCGTACGAAGCGCGCCGTTTCAGATGCGCCGTGCCGCCGAGCGTCCGGAAGGCGCCACGGCGGCGGCGCGGTGAAGTTCCGCGATTGCGTTCAGAGGAGGCGAGAAGAGCCATGTTGGTGACCAGGATCGCGCTGCCCCGTCGAACGTTCCTGCGCGGCATGAGCGCGGCCGTCGCGCTGCCGTTCCTTGACGCGATGGTCCCGGCGTTATCGGCGATGGCGCAGACCGCGGCGCGGCCGGTCCGCCGCCTCGGCTACGTCTACATCCCGATGGGGATGAACCCGGCGCCATGGACGCCGGCCGGCGAAGGACGGATCGCGGAGCTGTCGCCGTCGCTGGCGTCGTTGTCGCCGTTTCTCGATCACCTGAGCGTTGTCACCAACCTGGAGGTCCGGAACTCGGCCGTCGCCGGGGGCAACCATGCGACCGCCGGCTCGGCGTTCCTGAGCTGCGCGCGCGCCAAGCGGACCGAAGGCAGCGACTACGAGCTCGGGGTCACGGTCGATCAGGTCGCGGCACGGCAGGTTGGCGGCGGCACGCCGATCCCCTCGCTCGAGATCGGCACCGACCTGATCGCGCAGGTGGGCAATTGCGACAACGGCTTCGCCTGCGTCTACCAGAACAACCTGTCGTGGGCGTCATCGACCTCGCCGCTGCCGAATGAGGCCGACCCGCGCGTGCTGTTCGAGCGCCTGTTCGGCGACGGCGGCACGCCCGACGCGCGCCGCGCCGAGTTGCGGCGCAACGCCAGCATTCTCGACTGGGTCCTCGACGACATGGCGCGCCTCGAAGGCAGGCTGGGCGCCGCCGACCGCCGCCGCATGGGCGAATATCTCGATGCCGTGCGGGAGGTCGAGCGCCGCATTCAGAATGCCGAACGGCAGTCGACGGCGTCGCCGCTGCCTTCGCTGAAGCGGCCGAGCAGCATCCCCGTCGAGTGGGAGGATCACGTCAAGCTGATGTGCGATCTGCAGGTGCTGGCGCTGCAGGCCGACCTGACGCGGGTCGTCACGTTCCAGATGGCGCGCGAAGGCAGCACGAGGACCTACCCGCAGATCGGCGTTCCCGAGCCGCACCATCCCGTGTCGCATCATACGAACGATCCGGAGAAGCTCGCGAAGCTGGCGAAGATCAACGCGTACCACGTCTCGCTCTTCGCGTATCTCCTCGACCGGCTCCAAACGACGCCCGACGGCGACGGCACGCTGCTCGATCACTCCACCTACCTGCTCGGCAGCGGGATGGGGAACCCCGATATCCACGATCACCGGAACCTTCCGATCGTGGTGGCGCGCGGCGGCCTGGGGGCCGTCAAGGGCGGCTATCACCTGAAGTATCCGGACGGCACGCCGCTGGCGAACCTGCACCTCACGCTGCTCGACGGGATGGGCGTCCACCTCGACAACTTTGTCGACAGCACCGGCCGCGCAGGCGTCGTGTCCGAGCCGCTCTCGCTGTGAACATGGCCTCCAGAATGGCGGCGGACCGGCGGGGGGCGGGGGCGGTGGTGTGGCTGGCGTGCTCAATGATGGCCGTCGTCCTGAGCGGTGCCGGGTCGAGCCCGCTCGTGGATGCCGTTCGCCGCGGCGACGCGGCCGCGATTCGCACGGCGCTGCAGCGCGGCAGCGACGTCAACGCCGCCGAGCCCGACGGCACGACGGCGCTGCACTGGGCTGCCTATCGCGACGATGTCGACGTTGCCGAGTCGTTGATTCGCGCCGGCGCGCGAGTGGAAACGGCGAATCGCTATGGGGTCAGGCCGCTGTCACTCGCCAGCCAGGGCGGACATGCCGGAATCGTCCGCCTGCTGCTGCGCGCCGGGGCCGATCCAAACACGACGCACGGCGCCGGCGAAACCGCGGTGATGGCGGCCGCCCGCGCGGGCAGCGTCGCGGCCGTCGAATCGCTGCTTGCCAGTGGCGCGGCGATCGACGCGCGCGAGACCGCCCGCAGCCAGACAGCTCTGATGTGGGCGGCCGTGGAGGGGCACACCGACGTGGTGCGCGCGCTCGTAAAGGCAGGTGCCGACGTCAGCGCCCGTTCGAAGAGTGGATTCACCCCGCTGCTGTTCGCGGCGCGAGAGGGGCATATCCAGGCGGTCGGCGCGCTGCTCGATGCGGGCGCGCGGCTCGACGAATCGCTCGCCGTCAGCTCGACTGAGACCGCCGGCGGCGTCGAACGGGAACAGCGGGAGGCCAATCTCGACGCGTTCCTGCTCGCCACTGGCAACGCCCATTTCGAGCTCGCGTCATATCTCCTCGACCGCGGCGCGAACCCCAACGCGGCGCCGCGCGGATGGACCGCGCTCCATCAGGTGTCGTGGGTCCGCAAGATGGGCGAGGCGGGCAGCAACGATCCGCCGCCGGAAGGATCCGGCAACATGACCGGCCTCGAGTTCGTGAAGAAGCTGGTCGCGCGCGGTGGCAACGTGAACGCGGCCGTCACATCCCGGCGGCTGCCGGTCGGCTCGTCCGGACTGAACTTCACCGGCGCCACGCCGTTCTTGCTGGCGGCGCGGACGGCGGACCTCGAGTTGATGCGGGTGCTGCTCGATGCCGGCGCCGATCCTCGCGCGCCGACCGCCGCCGGATCCACGCCGCTGATGGTGGCGGCGGGCGTCGGCAGCTCGCTGCCCGGCGAAGAACCGGGCACCGAAGCGGAAGCGCTGGAAGCCGTGAAGCTGCTGCTGACCCTGGGCGGCGATCTGAACGCCGTCGACGCGAACGGGGACACCGCGATGCACGGCGCCGCCTACAAGCATCTGCCGCTCGTCGTCCGGTTCCTCGGCGACGCCGGCGCAAGGGCCGACGTGTGGAACCGTCCCAACAAGGCCGGGTTCACGCCGCTGCAGATTGCCTCGGGCATTCAGCGCGGCATGAACTTCGTGTTCTCGCACGAGACCGAGACCGCCATCCGCAGCCTCCTCTCCCGCTAAACCTCTTCGACCTCGACGCCGGCGCGCTCCGCCTTGGCGGCGGCGATGATCTTCGCCTGCTGGGGCGACGGCACCTCGTCGTAGTGGGAGTACTCCATGTGGTACGAGCCGCGGCCGCCGGTTGCCGACGTGAGGTGCTGCTCGTAGGTGAGCATCTCGGACATCGGCACCTGCGCCTTGATCACCGTCGTGCCGCCGCGCGTGTCCATGCCGCCGATGCGGCCGCGCCGTCCGTTCAAGTCGCCCATCAGGTCGCCGGCGTAGTCCGACGGCGCGTAGACCTCGACGTTCATGATCGGCTCGAGGATGGTGGGGCGCGCCCGCGTCATCGCATCCTTGAAGGCGAGCGAGCCGGCCAGCTTGAACGACAGCTCGTTCGAGTCGACGTCGTGGTAGGAACCGTCGAAAACCGTGACGCGGAAGTCGACCATCGGGTAGCCGGCGAGGTAGCCGCGCGTGCGCGCGTCCTGGATCCCCTTTTCGACCGCCGGGATGAACTGACGCGGGATGGAGCCGCCGAAGATGTCGTCGACGAACTCGAAGTCGGCGCCGCGGGCGAGCGGCTCGACCTTGATCTTGCAGTCGCCGAACTGGCCGTGGCCGCCGGTCTGCTTCTTGTGCCGGCCGTGGGCCTCGGTCGACGCCTTGATCGTCTCGCGGTACGGAATCCGCGGCGGCTTCAGGTTGACGTCGACGCCGAAGCGCCGCTTCAGCTTCGCGACCGTCACCTCGATGTGCAGCTGGCCCTGGCCCGACAGCAGCAGCTCCTTGGTCTGCGGATCCCGGCTGTACTTGATCGACGGGTCCTCTTCTTCGAGGCGGTGCATCGACGTGCTGATCTTGTCCTCGTCGCCGCGGCTCTTCGGCTCGATCGCGTACGACAGCACCGGCTCCGGGAACTTCAGCGGCGGGAACGCCGTCGCATCGGCTTTCTCGCCGATCGTGTCGTTGGTCTGCGTGTCCTTCAGCTTCGCCACCGCCCCGAGATCTCCGGCCTTTATTTCAGGAACGGTCGTCGGCATCTTGCCCTGGAGCAGCTGCAGGTTGCCGAGGCGCTCCGGGCCGTCCTTCGTCTTGTTGTGCACCGTCGAGTCCGACTTCAGCGCGCCGGAGATGACGCGGAACATGGTGATGCGGCCGGCGAAGGGATCCGCCACGGTCTTCCATACGAACGCGGCAACCGGCGCCTTGTCGTCGGCCTTGCACGACACTTCGGCGCCGTCCTTGCCGACGCCTTTGAAGGCGCGGTCGGCCGGCGACGGCACATAGCTGACGATGGAGTCGAGCAGCGGCTGGACGCCGACGTTCATCAGGCTCGAAACGCACATGAGCGGGAATATCTTGGACGACGCGACCGAGCTGCGCAGGCCGGCGACGAGCTCGTCATCGGTCAGCGTCCCGGCTTCGAAGAATGTCTCCATTAGCTTCTCGTCGGCTTCGGCGACCATCTCGACGAGCGCTTCGCGGGCCGCTTCCACCGCGGCGGTCATGTCGGCGGGCACGGAACCTTCGGTGAACTTCCCGCTCTCGTCGGTCTGGTAGTTGTAGGCCTTGCGCGTCACCAGGTCGACGACGCCCTTAAACGATCTCTCTTCGCCGATCGGCAGCTGAATCGGGACGACGGTCCGGCCGCACGCCTCGCGCAGCGACTGCAGCGCGCGATCGAGGCTGGCGCGATCACGATCGATCCGGTTCAACACGACCAGGCGCGGCAGCTGCAGCTCGTCGGCGGCCGCCCACACCTTCTCCGTTTGCACCATGACGCCGGAGACGGCGTCCACGACCACCAGCGCGGCGTCGGCGACGGTCAGCGCCGCACGGGCCTCGCTCAGGAAGTTGCCGATGCCCGGGGTATCGATGACGTTGATCTTGTGCTTGTTCCACTCGGCGTAGGCGAGGCTTGCCGACAGCGTGTGCTTGCGCGCAATTTCCTCTTCGTCGAAATCGGTCACCGTCGTGCCGTCGTCGACCTTGCCGAACCGGTTGACCATGCCCGCCGCGGACAGGATCGCCGCCGCGAGCTGGGTTTTTCCCGAGGCGGTGTGCCCGACGAGCGCGACGTTCCGGATGCTGGCGGCGTCGTAGACCTTCATAGATCAGGGCCCCCTTCAACTGGTGCGTTCCAAAGGCGGATCATATGCGAAGGGCGGGGCATCGGCTATAGCCGGCCGGCCGCCAGACCGATAGGACCAAGGTAATGACGACGCTCGACGCGACCACAACTTCAGCGCCCAGAGCTCAGGCGTGGCGGGTGGCCCTGCTGCTCTTCGGCTCGGGGTGTTCCGCCCTGATTTATCAGACCGCGTGGATGCGCGAGTTCCGCTTGATCTTCGGCGCCTCGACGGCGGCATCGGCGGCGGTGCTCGCCATCTTCGTCGGCGGCCTCGGTCTCGGCGGACTCGTTCTCGGCCCGCGCGCCGACCGTCATCCCCGGCCGATCCTCTATTACTCGCGCCTCGAGGCGATCGTGGCCGCGTCGGCGGCGCTGACACCGCTGGTCCTGACCGTCGTCCAGTTCGTGTATTTCTCGATGGGCGGCACGCTCCGCCTCGGCACGGCCGGAGGCACGATCCTGCGGCTGCTGCTCAGCACCGTGGTGCTCGCCGTTCCGACTTTCGTCATGGGCGGCACGCTCCCCGCGGCGGCACGCGGCGTGACGCGCGGCAGCGACGCCCGGCGGCAGGACGTAGCCGCGCTCTACAGTTTGAACACGCTCGGCGCGGTGGTCGGGTGCGTGGCGTCGACGTTCTATCTGCTCGAGATCTTCGGTACGCGCAACACCCTGTGGCTCGCCGCCGGGCTCAACGCCATCATCGTCATTCTCGCGCGCCAGGTGGATCGCGGGTCGGTCGAAACCGAGGCGGAGCCGGTCACCGCGGCGCCGGATACCGTGGCTGCCGGAGCGCCGACCTGGTTCCTGCTCGTGGCATCGGGTGTCGTGGGCTTCGCGTTCTTCCTGATGGAGCTGGTCTGGTACCGGATGCTCGGACCGCTTCTCGGAGGATCGGTCTTCACCTTCGGGCTGATTCTCGCGGTCGCGCTTGTCGGCATCGGCATCGGCGGCCTGTTGTATTCCCTGATCGGCGTCAACCGGCCGGCGACGCTGGCGGGACTCGCCACGTCGTGCCTGCTCGAAGCGGCGGCAATGGCGCTGGCCTTCGCGCTCGGCGATCGCATCGCGGTGCTCGCCCTGGTGCTGATGCCGCTCGGTCAGGCAGCGTTTGGCGCCCTCGTTTCAGGATGGACGATCGTCGCGGTGATCGTCGTGCTGCCGGCGGCGATCGTCTCGGGCTACCAGTTTCCGCAGCTGATCGCGCTGTTCGGACGCGGTCGCGACCACGTCGGGCGGCAGATTGGCCTGGCGTATGCGGCGAACACGCTCGGCGGCATCGCCGGATCGCTGGCAGGCGGATTCCTGGTGCTGCCGCTCCTGTCCACGCCCGGCGCCTGGCGATTCTCGGCGCTGTGCCTTGTGGCGTTGGGGATTGCAGCGACCGTAGTGTCCGGCTTTAGCCGGACTAAGGAGAAGGTCCGCCTAAAGGCGGACACTACGAATTGGAGACCGGTCATCGCGCCCGCCGGGCTCGCGGTCGTGACCATCCTGCTGCTCACCGCCATAGGTCCGACGGCGGTCTGGCGGCACAGCGGCATCGCGTCGGGAACCGCCGGCATCAGCACGATCACCTCGCCGCAGGAACTGCGCGCGTGGATGCACGCGCAGCGCAGCTTCGTCGAGTGGCAGGCTGACGGCTTCGAGAGCAGCGTCGCGCTGTCGATTGGCAGCGGCGGATACGCCTTCGTGGTCAATGGCAAGGCCGATGGCAGCGCGCGCGTCGACGCCGGCACGCAGGTGATGCTGGCGCTGATTGGCAGCATCCTCCATCCGAACCCGCGAAACTCGCTGGTGATCGGCCTCGGCACCGGCAGCTCCGCGGGCTGGCTGGGGGCCGTCCCGTCGATGGAGCGGGTCGACGTCGTCGAGCTCGAGCCGATCGTCCTCGAGATCGCTCGGCAGTCGCACGCGGTCAACCAGGACGTGCTGAACAACCCGAAAGTGCACGTCCGTATCGGAGACGCGCGTGAGGTCCTGCTGACGACCAGCCAGCGCTACGACCTGATCGCGTCCGAACCGTCCAATCCGTTTCGGGCCGGGATCGCCAGCCTGTTCACGCAGGAGTACTACCGCGCCGCCGCCGATCGGCTCACCGACGATGGCCTGTTCCTGCAGTGGCTGCAGGCCTATGGCGTCGACGCATCCGCGGTGCGGACCGTCTACGCGACGATGGGGTCGGTTTTTCCCTCGGTCGAAACGTGGCAGACGCGCGGCGGCGACATCGTGCTGGTCGGTGGCAAGCGACCGCCGGACTACGATCTGGCCCGCCTCGCCGCTCGGATTGAAGAAGAGCCGTACCGATCGGCGCTGCGTGTCGCGTGGCGTTCGACCGGCGTGCCCGGGTTCCTGGGCCGTTACCTCGCGGGCGATCGGCTGGCCCGCGCGATTGGTTCAGCTTCGGGCGTCCAGATCAACACCGACGATCGCAACATCGTGGAGTTCGGCTTCGCGCGTTCGCTCGGCCGCGACTATCAGATGGTGACGCAGATCCGCGACCTCGCGCACGCGGTCGGCGCGACCCGTCCGCCAGTCCGCTCCGGCGGGATCGACTGGGCGGCCGTCGACATGAGCTGGGTCAGCCAGATTGCCGCGGAGGGCGGCGTCATTCAAATCAACCCGCAGGCGACGGCGGACGATCGGATCCGCCAGCGGGCGCTGATCCATTACTACCGGGAGGACAACCTGGAAGCGGCGCGCGCCATCTGGGCGCAGCAGTCGACGCCTCCGGGGGACCAGAACGAGATCGCGATGGTCGCCGACATCCAGGCGACGGCAGGCTCCCTCGAGGCGCTGGCGACGATCGAACGGCTCCGCGCCTATCACTCCGGCGAGGCCGATGTCATGCTGGCGGAGCTGAAGTTCACCCGCGGCGACTATGAGGGTGCTGCCGCGGCCCTGGAGCGCGCGTTCGAGACGTTCCGGCACGATCCGTGGGCCCTGCCGCGATTCACCCAGAAGGGTGTCGCGCGCGCGCAGGCACTGGGCGTTGCCGCCCCGTCACTGGCGGGGCGCATGATCGAGGCGCTGCGGGAGCCGTTCGCCGTGAAGGTCGCCGACCACCGCCGCCGGGTGGCCGTCGCCTTCCTGACCAGCCATGTCGACTTCAAGGCGCTGTGTGTGGACGCAATCGGCGCGCTCGAGCCGAACGTCCCATGGGCAGGCGACTTCCTCGCGCTGCGCCGCGACTGTTACGCCGAAACCGGCGATATGCGCCTGGCGGCCGCGACCAGGGAACTGGGCGAGTTTCTGTCGATGGAAGGACTGCCGCTGAATGCGGGTGTACCTGGTCCCCCGCTAAGCGCGGGGGGCGCTACTCGTAGCGGAGCGCTTCGATAGGATCCAACCGCGAGGCTTTGAACGCCGGGTACATCCCGAAGAAGATCCCGACCGAGGCCGAGAACCCCAGGCCGAGGGCGAACGACCACCACGGCAGCGAGATCGGGAAGCCCGACACCAGGTGGACGATCCAGCCGATCGCCGCGCCGAGGGCGATCCCGAGCAGGCCGCCCATCGAGGTCAGGAACGCCGCCTCCATCAGGAACTGAAACAGGATCTCGGCCCTGCGCGCCCCGAGCGCCTTGCGCACGCCGATTTCGCGCGTCCGCTCGGTCACCGAAATCGACATGATCGCCATGACGCCGATCCCGCCGACGAGCAGCGCAATCGACGAGATCACGATCAGCGCCAGGAACGTCGCCTGGCTGATCTGATCCCACAACTGCAGGATCGCGTCCTGCGTCATGATGTCGAAGTCGTCAGGCTCGTCGAGGCGCAGGCCGTGGCGGATGCGCATCACCCGCTGGACGTCGGCAATCGCCTCCTTCTGCTCGATCCCGGCGCGCGGCACGGCCGCGATCTGGATTGGAATCAGCTCCGTCACGTTGCGCCCGCGGCCGACGACCATTCCGCCAATACCGAACTGCCGTTGGTACGCCGTGTACGGGATCACGACGAAATCGTCCTGGCTCGCGTTGAACCCGCCGACGCCCGGACGGTTCTCGAACACGCCGATCACGGAGTAGCGCTGCGCGCCGACGCGCACGAGCTTGCCGATCGGATCGGTGCCCGATTCGCCGAACAGGGCCTGATACGGCGTCTGGCCGAGGACGACGACGTTCTTGCGGTATTGAACCTCGGTGCCGGTGAAGAAGCGCCCGTACGTCAGATCGAGCATCGTTCCGGCTGCGAAGTTCTCGGTCGTGCCGAAGACGATCATCGGCCGCGTCCGGCGCTCGCGGTAGAACACCCGCTCCTGGGTCGGCGGGCCGAAGCCGCCGGCGCCGAGCTGGATGTCGACGAGCTCAATCGTCTCCGCGTCCTCTTCGAGCGCCCGCGCGTCGGAGACCGTCAGGTTCGGCCGCTTCATCAGCTGGTTGAAGATGTCGCCGCTCGTCAGGCTGGTCGGGCCGAAGCGCTGGACGAAGATGATGTCCGGGCCGATCGAGCGGACCGTATCGCGCAGCGACTCGTCGAAGCCGCGGATCATCGCCGTCATCCCGACGATCGACGTGATGCCGATCACCACGCCGAGCACGGTCAGACCCGAGCGCATCTTGTTCGAGCGCACGGTGTCGAACGCCATCGCGATGACTTCGGTGATGAGTGTCGCGCGCATACCAACTTTACTTACTGGCGCTGGGGCCCTCCAGCCTCCGCTCGCGGTCCTTTCCGCGAGCTACGGCGGACGCGCCGTAGCCTTGGCGAAGGCGGGCACCCCCAGCGCGAACTTACGCTGATGCATCGCCGCAGCCAGCTTCGCGCCGCGGCGACGCATGGCCGCAGGCGCTGCCTTCCGTTGCACGCATTCGCGCAGGTGCGCGCGATCCTAATTTTGTGATTCGCGCGAAACATATTTGACGGCTCGCCGAGCGCCGATACGGCAATAGGCGTTGAGCGCCCTGGAAAAAGTGCGCCGCGGTTGGCATCTTTTCCAAGGCACATAAGTTGCTACCCTGGCGAAAGATCCCGAGAGGCACGTGTGACGAAACCACATCCGTTCTCGCTTGCTGTAACGCTTGTGCTGCTGTCAACGACTACCGTCGTGGCCCAGCAACTCGAGCCGGGCATTCGCACGGCAGCCCGCTGTGCGCCCATCGCCGGCG
>Ga0210380_10001343_pt1 | contig 10169 bp, 7 predicted proteins | sample PLM4_5_coexredo_FD_155476 | JGI IMG/M metagenome (GOLD analysis project Ga0210380, IMG submission 155476) | Groundwater sediment microbial communities from an aquifer in East River, Colorado, USA - PLM4_5_coex redo | ecosystem: Environmental > Terrestrial > Soil > Riparian zone | place: USA...
TCTTCACCATCTGCGAATCGCCGCTGAACGGGGATGTGATCTGGGTCGGTACCGACGACGGCAACCTGCAGTTCACGCGTGACGGCGGGAAGAGCTGGAACAGCGTGGCGAAGAACGTGACCGGGCTACCGGCCGGCACCTGGGTGTCGCGAGTCGAGGCGAGCCCGCACGCCGAGGGCACCGTGTTCGCGACCTTCGACGGACACGCGACCGGCGACATGAAGACGCACGTGTACCGCTCGACCGATTACGGGAAGACCTGGACCTCGATCGGCACGCCGGAGCTCAAGGGCTACGCGCACGTGATCCGGCAGGACCTGGTGAATCCCGAGCTGCTGTTCCTCGGCACCGAGTGGGGCCTCTATCTCACGGTCGATGGCGGAAAGCAGTGGGGCCAGATGTCGCCCGGCCTCCCGAACGTCGCGGTGCGCGACGTCGCGATCCATCCGCGCGACGGCGACCTGGTGATCGCGACCCATGGACGCGGGATCTACGTGCTCGACGATCTGTCACCGATTCGCGCGCTGAGCGCCGAGGTCGAGAAGGACTTCGCGTTCCTGCCGTCGCGGCCGGCGCAGATGTTCATTCCCAACTCCGAGCAGCGGTTCGACGGCGACGCGCAATTCGCCGGCACGCCACTCAACGAGGCGGCGTGGATCACCTACTACCTCAAGAAGCGGCACCTGATGGGTGATCTGAAGGTCGAGATCTACGACGCGTCCGACAAGCTGATCACGGCGTTCCCGGGCGGCAAGCGCCGCGGCGTGAACCGGGTCGAGTGGCAGATGCGCATGAAGCCGCCGCGGACCCCGGCCGGCGCGAACGTGATCCGCGCCCCCGGATCGTTCCTCGGTCCGCGCGTTCCGGACGGCGAGTACACGGTCAAGCTGATCAAGGGCAAGGAGACGTTCACCTCGAAGGTGACGCTGGTGCCGGATCCGCGCGCCAGCTACACCGCCGAGGACCGCAAGGCGCAGCACGAGACGGTGACCAAGCTGTACGGAATGATGGGCGAGCTCACCTATCTTCACGACCGGGTGATGGACGCGCGGTCGCAGACGCTCGCACGTCTCGAGCAGCTGCCGGCCAAGGACGGTGCGCGCAAGCCGGTGCAGACGTTCGCCGACGACCTGCAGAAGCAGCGCGGGATGCTGTCGGCGCAGCGCGAGGGCTGGCTGACCGGCGAGGAGCAGCTGCGCGAGCGGCTCGGCACCCTGTACGGCGCGGTCAACAACTACGACGGGCGCCCGACCAACTCGATGCTCGACAACATGAAGCTGATGGAGAAGGAGCTGGCCGACGCCACCACCCGGATCGACGCTCTGATGACCAAGTCGCTGCCGTCGGTGAATGCTGCGCTCACCAAGGCGAAGCTCGAGGGCGTCACCGCGCTCACGCGCGAGTCGTGGGAAGCAAAGCAGTCCTCGGGCGGCGCCGCCAAGGCGTCGGGCGAGGAAGAGGGGCTGGTCGAGAACGACTGACGCAGTTCGTTCCCGGGGTACCCAATGCTGCGGGCGCCGGTCTCACGATCGGCGCCCGCCTCGTTTCCTGCGCGTTCAGCGCGCGCGCGACACCTCGACCACCTGCGCCGGACCCCAGCGCTCCTCGATCCGTCGCCGCGTCTCGGCGAGACGTCCGGGTCCCGGCGGCAGCGTCGTCAGTTCGTTGCGCAGCGCGCTGACCTGGGCGCTCCATCCTTCGACCGCGACCACCACGAACGCGTCGCGTCCCGGCGGTCCGGCGAAGCTCCAGTGCGGATTTCCCGCCGCCGCCGGCACGTGCTGGCGCCCGGCGGGAAACACCGGCGCCACATCGCCCGAATCCGGGAGCAGCAGCTCCACGCCCCCGTCGGGCCCGACGTGCGCCACGATCAGCCGCGCCGATCGCGCGAGTTCGAACTCGAGCGCAAACGGATCGCCGGTCACGAATGCCGGCGAGCGGCCCGCCACGGCGCCGGCGTGGATCACCCGGGACCCAGGCCGCAGCAGCGAGTGGGCGGCCGTGCGCGGCCACAGCGTGACCGCCAGCACCGCCACCACGAGAGCGGCGGGAACCCACAGCATCCAGGCTCGCGAGCCGATGCGCGATGCGGCCGCAGCCGGCTCGGGTTCCTTCGCCGGTATCGGTGCCGTCAGCTCCTGATTTTTCAGCAGCAGCTCGAGGCTGCGCTTCGCTTCCGGCAACGGGATCGTGACGAACGCCACATCGTCGAATGCCGGCAGCGTGCCCGAGAGGCGCGCGCCGGCTTCGACCTGGCGCACGCGGTCGAGCAGCTCGCGGCAGGTGGCGCACTGGTCGCGGTGCGCATCGGCGGCCGCACGCTCGTCGTCGTGAAGGCTCTCGGAGACCAGCACCAGCCGCTGCAGCTCGTCGTGCGCGTCGTCCGGCGGATCCTCGGAGGCGGGGGATGCGAATCCGAGCTGTTCCGCGAGGCGGCGCCGCATCAGGAACCGTGCGCGCTGGACCCAGCGATGAACGGTGGTGAGCGGTACGCCCATCCGGCCGGCGACCGCGCGGTAGGGCAAGTCGTCGAGCAGCAACATCGAGAGCGCGCGCCGGTGGTGCTCGTGGGTCAGCGAGTCGATGCAGCTCTGGAGGACGACCCGCAGCGCGACGTGCTCGAATTCGATCAGCGGGTCGTCGCCGTCGCACTGTTCGCGGACCCGATCGAGCACCCGGAGCTCGTGCGGCGAGGTGGGTGGGCGGGTCGAGAGGTAACACTCGAGCAGGCGGAACCACACGCGCTGGCGGCACCAGTCCCGGAAGCTGCCGGACTGAAGCCACTCGAACCGCCCGCGCTTCACGTCGTCGACGAGTCCCGCCAGGATCGCGTGCGTCCACGCGCGATGCGTGTCGGGATCGGCGGTGAAGTACGCGACCTCGGTGAAGACCGGATCGTGGATGCGGGTGAAGAACAGCGCGATCGCTTCGGCGTCGGCGTCCTTCAGCCGATCCGACAGATCACGTTCGTAAGCAGGAGAGTCGAGGAAATCGGCCACGTGCAGTCCCCGGGCATTGGGCGCTCGGGGGGAGTTCGTGACGCGCACGCTACTGGCAGCCGGGGTCCCAAGGCCAGCGGGGCGCGAGACGACGTCAGGAAGTTGTCGGGACGATCCGCTTCCGCCGCTGATACGCGAACGAGACCAGCAGCAGTGCCGAGCCGAGCACGATCGCGCTCAGGAACCGCCAGAACGGATCGGCGGCTGCGAGATCGGCGAACACGAACTTGATCGCGGTGATCGCTGCGAGACCGAGGCCCAGCCACCGCACGAAGCGGGATCCACTCACCCATCCGACCGCGAGCGCGATCAGCGCCTGGGCCAGCCATCCGGCACTGGCGAGAACCCGCCCCAGCCGGTCCGCCTGGCCGATCCGTGCGTCGATCCCGATCGGAATCGACTGTGCGTGCGGGCCCGGCACGTCGAACAGCGCGCGCGCGACGTGATCCGCCTCCCGCCACACCCAGATCATCATCACCAGCGTGATCATGGAGCCCCACAGGTGGGACGAGCGGACGGCGCCCGGTCGGTCCGTGTCGTGCGCGCGTGCGAGCCGCCGCGCGATCACGATCGCGCCCGCAATCATCAGCAGGGTGAACAGCCCGGGAGCGTGAAGGATCGGCATCACGTCGCGGCCCCAGCCGTCGTTGCCCAGCAGCACCAGTCCCGCCTCGATCGCCGCGAGTCCGGCGACGAAGTGACCCATGGCGCGCACGAAGCGCCGGCCGCGGAGTCCGGCGAGAATCAGCACCCCTGCCTGGAGCAGCCATGCGGCGCCGATCAGTGCGTGAGTGAGCGCGATCTCGCGCATCCGGCCGGCCGGAGCGGCGAGATTGGGGAGCCGATGCCAGAACCCGCCCGCGCCCTCCAGCTCCTGAGCCAGAAACTGCATTTCTCCGCGCAGCCACAGCACCAGGGACACGTTCGCGATCGCCAGCCACAGCTCGGGAACCGGCTGCTCGGAGTCGGTCAGTTCGGCGCGACGTGCGTGGAGCCGCTGCGCAACGAACATCAGGGCGGCGATGCACCCCAGATCCCGCACCGAGTTCCACCACACGTGCGGGCCGCCGAGGACCTGATCGAAGATCAGCCACATCGAGCCCATCACGGTGACCACGAATCCACATGCGCGCAGCCAGCTGCCGCCGCGCCCCAGTCCCAGCCAGATCAGCAGGACACCTTCGAGTGTCCACGCCATCGGCGTGTGCTCGGTGCCGACCGCGCGCTGGAGCGCAGCGGTCAGGAACAGCGTCGCGCTGCCGGTGAGCGGACGCCACAGGTCGCGCTCGGGGCGCTGGCTGTCGACCCACAGTGCGGCCGCGAGCTGGGCGGCGGCCATCGCCGTCAGCAGCATCGCGACGTCGGTGGGGGACGCGTACGCAAGCGTCGGCCATGCGCATGCCACGAACGCGAGCGGTGCGACCACGATCACTGCCAGATCGGAGGGCTTCACGCGTCCTTCGACCCGGACCAGTCGCGGTAGCGGCGCGAACCCGAACGCAGTGAACAGCGTGCCGAGGCCGATCGTGATCGGCCAGCTTCCCGGTTTGTCTCCGAATTGGAACACCCACAGTGCGGCCGACAGCAGCAGCGCGGAGAAGTCGAGCCCGCTCCAGCCGGCACGCGCCGCGAGCGCGAACACCACCGCGTTGACCGCAGCGAGATAGCCGAGCATGCCGCCCGGCGACATCGTGAAGCCGTGGAGCCCGAGCAGGCCGACCAGGTACTGCGGCAGGAACGCGCCGATCACCCCGAGCGCCGCGATCGTCTGCGCCCGGTGCCGGAGCCCCGCGACCAGCGTGACGAACGAGGTCGCGAGCAGGGCGATGAAGGCGGCCCACGACGGCATCACGCGCAGCGTGAAGTGGCCGAGGAACAGCGACAGATAGACGATGCCGAACCCCAGGCCGATCAGCGCCTGGCCGAAGCGCGGAACGGTGCGCACCAGCCGGTCTCCGCGCCACGAGATCGTCAGACCGACCGCGATGCCGGCGCCGACCAGCACGCCGGGACCGAACCGGCCGGTCGTGTACCCCCACAGGATCAGGAAGAACGCGCCGACCAGGATCAGCACGGCGCCGATGTTCTGGAACCACACGCTGCCGATCAGATCCTCGAAGCTCCCGGCATCGAGCGGTCGCTGCGCGGGGATCGGCGGGAGCGGGGGCGCAGGCGGAGACATCGGTGTCTGCGGGAGAGCGGTCGGCAGCACATGCGCGGGCGCGAGCGGGGTCACCACGACCTCGGTCGTCGACGCGGCGGGAGGCGCGAGCGGCTCGGCAGTCAGAGTCGGTGGCGGCGCGAGGGGCTCGGGTGCGGCGGCCGCGCGCGAGGCTTCCCATTCGAGTCGGAGCAGGCGCTGCCGCAGCTCGCGCAACTCGGCTTCGGCGCGCCCGAGCCGGCGAAACAGGATCGGGAACGCGAACGGCGCGGCGACCAGCGCCGCCACGACCAGGAGACCGAGCAGCCACAGCAACGGCATGAGCATGAGCACGCCTCCCTGGCGTCGCGCGAGCGTCCGCGCGGCTCAACGGAACGCTACGTCCGTGCCTCCTGGGCCGCGCGACCCCGTTCGTGATACGCGCGCTTGAGCTGATCCATCAAGTTGTCACGCCGATCGTACAGGCGCTTGAGCGGTCGGGGCTCGTGCTTCGCCAGCGCGTACGCGGTCAGCAGCGGCAGGCCGATCGTGGAATCGGTGTAGCAGATCACGGTGCCGGGCAGCTGATCGGGATCGATCTTGCCCCACGACACGGCCTCGGCCGGCGTCGCGCCCGACAGCCCGCCGGTGTCGGGGCGCGCGTCGGTGACGGCCAGGAAGTAGTCGTGACCCTTCTCCGCGATCCCGAGCACCTCCTGGATCTGGGGCTCGGTCTGAAGCAGGAAGTTCTTGGGGCTGCCGCCACCGAGGATCCACACCGCGCTCTTGCCGCCCTGCGCCTTGGCGTCCCACACGATCGCGGCAGTCTCGTTGACGTCGGCGTTCACGTCGATCAGCAGCTTGCCGCCCTCGAGCGCCTTGGCCGCGATGTTCATGCCGATCGACGAATCGCCGGGCGACGACGTGTAGACCGGCACGCCGCACTCCCAGCAAGCCGCTAGGAACGAGCGGCTTTCAATATTCAGCGCCTGCTCGCGCGCGCGCACGTACTTGCCGCACAGGTAATGAAACTCGGCGCTGCTCATGGTGCGCTGGAACTCGGGCTGCGAGATGACCTCGCGGAAGAACGCGTCGGTGTCGAGCAGCACGCCGTAGTCGAAGAACACGTCGTAGATCCGCACGACGCCCTTCTCGCGCAGCTCGACGTCGTCGGCCTGGTAGGTGCCCTGGTGCATCGACAGGCCGATGCCGAAATGGGTGTCGTGGTAGAGGTTCGCGCCGGTCGAGACGATCCAGTCGACGAATCCCGCGCGCACCAGCGGGATCAGCGCGCTCATGCCGAGACCGGCCGGGGTCAGCGCCCCGGTCACCGACAGCGCGACCGTGACGTCGGGCTCCAGCATCCGCTCCACCAGCAGCCGCGCGCCTTCGCGCAGGCGGGCGCCGTTGTAGGCGAGGAACGCCTGGTCGATCAGCTCGGCCGCGGTCTCCTTGCCGGTGATGGCGGGCGGGGAGATGCGGGGTCCGCGGATGTGGGGATTGGTCTTGCCGGGCTTGCTCATCGCGTCTCCGGGAATGGGTTAGGGGCGCAGCCTAGCGCGGCCGGCGGATGGCGCAAAGCTCGGTGGCCCCGGATCGGTCCGTTCTACGCCTCTTCTGGTACCCGACCCCCGTCGGATCAGGAGGAAGCGATGAAGAACCCAGTTCGGACCGGTTGGCCCAGTCGAGCAGCCTGCATGCACACGATCGCGGTGTTCGTGCAGTCGCGCCCGATCGCGGTCGTGATCGCGGTTGTCGCGACCGTGGCTTGCTGGCCCAGGATTGCTCCCAACCCTCAGGGTGGGGCTCGATGACGATCCGGCACTGCAGCGCCTCGTCCCGAATGGTTCGCGCCATGGTTGCCGTCGCCATGCTGACCGCCATCACTCCGCCTGCCCGCGCCGCGGAGCCGCTCGACGTCGGCCGGCTCGAACAGCAACTGCGGGAATCCCACTACGCCCGGATCGGGGTCGCCGGACGGACCTTCGTTCTGGTGGAGCCGCGCGTCGCCCCCGACGGCCTCATGTTCGATCGCGTCGAAGGATTCCCGAAGGACCGCCCCGCAATCATCACTGGCGCCCACTGGGACAGCATCGCGCCACCATCCAACCCGGTGCCGTGGTCGACGCTCGAGCGAATCGAATCCGGCAAACGCACTCGTCTGCCGGGGGCAATGATCGGTGGCGGCATCGGCCTCGTCGCAGGGCTCCTGGTGGGCGGGTTCCTCGGCTACGTCGCCGAGATGAGCGGAAACGGTGACGAGACCCAAACCATGGTCGGGATCACTGCGTTCAGCACGGGCCTCGGTATGGCGGTCGGCGCAGCGTTTCCGAAGACTCGATGGACTCAGGTGCATCCTGCGGCGCGGGCGGTGACGCGATGAGCACCGCGAAGCGCATCAAGGCCACCCGGTTCGTGCGAATCGTTCGCACGTCGGTGGCGCTCGCCGCGCGACTCGCGGCGGTCGCGCCCGCCCACGCAGCGAGCCCCGATTCCGTCGACATGGCCCGCGTCGAACAGCAGCTGCAGGAAGCTCAGTACGCGCGCATCGGCATCAACGGGCACTCACTGGTTCTGCGGAAGCCCCGCGTCACCTCCGGGGGCCTGGCATATGAAAGCATCGACGGGTTTCCGACGCCTCGACCGGCGATCATCGTCGGGGCCGACTGGGACAGCATTCCCGTGCGCCCCAATCCCATTCCGTGGGACGACATCGACAAGATCGAAGCGGGATCCCAGGACCGGACCTGGGGGGTGATCCTGGGCGGGGCCGCGGGTCTGCTGGGCGGATTCTACCTGGGTGCCTGGTCCGTAGATTCGCGCTCGGAAAAATCTCAGATGCTCGTCGGGCCGGCGATTTGTGCGGCCGGTGCCGGCCTCGGAGCGTTGCTGCTCCCGATCACGTATTGGAAGCAGGTGTATCCGTAGTGCGCACCATTCGGATCATTCTCGTGCTCTCGACTCTGCTCGCGAGCGTTTCACCCGCCGCCGCGACCCCGGACTCCGTCGCGACCGCGCGTCTCGCGCATCAGCTGCGCGAAGCGCGCTACGCGCGCATCGGTATCGACGCGAAGACCCTGGTGCTGGTGAAGCCCCGTGTCGCTCCCGATGGCCTGGCGTACGAGAGTGTCCAGAGCGCTCCCATCTGGTCACCGACGATGGACCGATTCGTATCCGACAGTCTCGCTTCGTATCCCCATCCGGTTCCCTGGGACCGCATCGACCAGATCGAGGCGGGAACCCGCAATCGGCGCAAGGGCGCCCTGATCGGCGGATCCCTGGGCCTGCTCACCGGGCTCGCCGTCAGTGGTGCGGCCAATGCCGTGGGCAAGGAACCCTGGGGTTACGCCGCGTTGTTCGGTGCGGGCGGAGCCGGAATTGGCGCGATGCTCTCCACCACGAAGTGGAAGCAACTGGTTCCCGAGCCCCTGGCCGCCAATCCGGCACCGATCCAGATCGACCGGCTCGAGGAACAGACCGCGCTTCTCGATCAGCAGCTGCGCTGGGCGCACTACACACGGATCGATACCGAAGGTCACACCTTCGAGCTGATCAACCCGCGGGTTGGCGCCGAAGGACTCGCGTACGAGCGCATTCCGGGTTATCCGATGCAGAGACCGGCGGTGGTGGCGGGCGCGGACTGGGACAGCGTCTCCATGCCTTCCAATCCGATTCCTTGGAGGCAGATCGACCGGATCGAGACCGGATATCCGAAGGGAACGCATGGTGCCCGCAACGGGGCGCTCATCGGTCTCCTGGTCGGTGTCGTGACGGCCGTGGCCGTGTCGCAGTCGGATCTCGACCCGTATTCGTATGCACCTCTTGGGGCCGCCCTGTTCCTCGTATGGAGCCCGATCCTCGGCGCCTTCGTCGGCTCAGGGTTCCACACCACCCGCTGGGAGCAGGTCTACCCGGGATCGAATCCAGAGAAGCGCTGACGCAGCTACCAGCGCTTCTCCATCCGGCCGCGCGTGCGCTGCGCGTCGACCTCGGCGAGCGCCTTGGGGTCGTTCGGGAACAGGCCGACCTGCGCGAGTCGCGGCACCAGGTCTGCCCACTGGCCCTCGCGAGCGAACACCTCCTTGAACATCTTCAGTGCTTCGGCTTTGCGTTCGGTCGGATACATCGACACCGCGGCCCAGAACTTCAGCTCGATCACCTCGGGCGCGAGCTTCATCGCCTGCTCGTATGCGGCGAGCGCCTCGGGCAGCTTCTTCTCCGACACGAAGGTGTCGCCGTCGTCTTCGAAACGGTACGCGCGGCGCAGCTTGATGAGCCGGCGCAGCTCCTCGAGCGGCTTCGGCGAGTCCTCGACGCGCAGATCGAACAGCCGGTCCTGCCACGGCTTGCCGGTCGGCGTCGCCTTCACCACCACCAGCGCCGCCGACTGCATGCCGCGGATGTCGCCGCCCGCTTTCTCGGCCGCCTCGAGCGCCTGCATCATCCGCTCGGCGAGATCGCCCTGCGCCTTCTCGAACGCCTCGGCCATCGCCGGCCACACCTTGTCGCTCGCCATCAGGTTGGCCTGGCAGGAGTACTGGTTGCCGGCCTTGTGCCCGGCGAACGGAATGCAGTTCTTGCCGGTGTAGGTGGCGACATTTCCCTTCGCGTCCACCATCGCGACCTGGCGGCCTTCGTTATGCGCATCGGCGGCGACCAGCGAATCGAGCGCCTCCTTCGCCGTCTTCCCGGTGCGCATCATCGCGAGCCCGTTGGGACCGTAGTCGACCAGCACCAGCGACTGGGTGGCGACTGCACCGACGCCGGATTCCGCCCACGGCACGATCGGTCCGACCTGGAAGTAGTGCGACTGCACCGCGACGCCCATCTCGCCGGTCGCGGGATCACGCGCGACGATCGAGTAGGTGTGGGCGAGCGGCGACGGCGGGCCGCCCGCAGGGACCGCCAGCATGAGCAACGGCAGCCAGGTCATCGGGGGCTCCTCAGAACTTGGTCACAACCCCGGTGTGCAGATTCACTTCGTACTCATAGTGGCCATCGACGCTCATCGTCACCTGGCTCGAGCCGTC
>Ga0210380_10001344_pt1 | contig 10169 bp, 10 predicted proteins | sample PLM4_5_coexredo_FD_155476 | JGI IMG/M metagenome (GOLD analysis project Ga0210380, IMG submission 155476) | Groundwater sediment microbial communities from an aquifer in East River, Colorado, USA - PLM4_5_coex redo | ecosystem: Environmental > Terrestrial > Soil > Riparian zone | place: USA...
TTCTGCTGGCAGGTGTTCGACAAGAAAGTGCTGCATCTCCTGCGCGACGAATACCGCATCAAGCGCATCACCAAGGTGTCGGCCAACACGCTGCCCGAGCTCGTCGAGAAGCTCGACGGCGTCAATGCCGCCAAGGCGCTCGAGACCATCACCGCCTTCAACGCGGCGGTGAAGCGGGACGTGCCCTTCAACCCCAACATCAAGGATGGGCGATGCACGGTCGGGCTGGCCGTGCCGAAGTCCAACTGGGCCATCACCATCGAGGAGCCGCCGTTCGAGGCCTATGCCGTCACCTGCGGCCTCACCTTCACCTTCGGCGGCGTCAAGATCGACACCAGCGCCCGCGTCATCGACAGCGACGGGGCGCCCATCCCCGGCCTTTACGCGGCAGGCGAGATGGTCGGCGGCATCTTCTATTTCAACTATCCCGGCGGCACCGGCCTCACCAACGGCTCCGTCTTCGGCCGCATCGCCGGCACCACGGCCGGTGCCAGGGCGCGCGGGCGCAACGCTTGAATCCAGCAACGGCTGAGGACCACATGCGCACCCTATCGAAGCTTCTCGCTGGCCTCGTCGCGAGCCTCATCCCCGCCATCGCGCTCGCCCAGACACCGAAAAGCGGCGGAACGCTCACCTATGCGGTCACCGCCGAGGCGCCGAGCACCGACTGCCATGCGATTACGACCTACGCCGCGGTCCACGTGCTGGCGCCGCATTACTCCCTGCTGCTCAAGGTCGATCCGGACAACTACCCCAAGCTCAAACCCGATGTCGCCGAGAGCTGGACCGTTTCGCCCGACGGCCTCACCTACACCTTCAAGATCCGTCCAGGCGTCTTCTTCCACGACGGCACGCAGCTCACCTCGAAGGATGTGAAGGCCACCTTCGACCGCATCCGCAATCCGCCGGCCGGCATCGTCTCGATCCGCAAGGAATTGTTCGCCGACATCGCCAGCATCGAGGCGCCCGATCCCGCCACCGTCGTCATGAAGCTCACGGAGCCGGACGCCTCGTTCCTCGACACGCTGGCGCTGCCCTACAACTGCCTCTACAGCGCCGACCGCCTCGCCGGGGACGCGAACTTTCCGGCCAAGACCGTGATGGGCAGCGGCCCCTTCGTGTTCGTCGAGCACCGCGCCGGCTCGCATTGGATCGGCAAGCGCTTCGACAAGTACTGGGAGAAGGGCAAGCCCTACCTCGACGGCTTCAAGGCTGTGTTCATCAAATCGCAGGCCGTCGTGACCGCCCTGCAAGGTGGCCAGATCCAGGCCGAGTTCCGCTCGATCTCGCCCGGCGAGCGCAACCAGCTCGTCAACGCGCTGAAGGACAAGATCACCGTCCAGGAAGCGGCGTGGGTATGCAAGGTCGACCTGCTGTTCAACTCGGAGGCCAAGCCCTTCGACAACCCGAAGATCCGCCAGGCCCTGTCGATGGCGATCGACCGGTGGGGCGGCTCGGACGCCCTGTCCAAGATCACCATCCTCAAGCCGGTCAGCGGCCCTCTCCTGCCCGGCTCGCCGATGGCCCTATCCAATAACGAGCTGGCTGCGCTGCCGGGCTTTGGCCGCGACGCGGAGAAGTCGCGTGTGGAGGCCAAGCGGCTGCTGGCCGAGGCCGGAGCGTCGAGCCTGAAATTCAAGCTGGTGAACCGCAACGTCGGCCATCCCTTCACGCCCGTCGGCATATTCGTGATCGATCAGTGGCGGCGCGTCGGCGTTGTCGCCGAGCACTTCCAGCTCGACGTGTCGCAGCAGAAGGCGTCCATCGCCAACGGCGAGTACCAGGTGGCGCTCGATGCCTTCTGCGCCGACACCGACGACCCCAAGCCGCTGCTGCTGCAGTATCTGTCGAAGAGCCGCTCGCCGCGCAACATGACGCGCAATGCCAACCCCGAGCTCGATGCGCTTTACGACAGGTTCAAGAGCTCGACCGACGACAAGGACCGCGCCGCCCTCGCGCGCGAGATGCAGAAGATGGTTATCACCGCGGCCTATAGCGTGCCGGTGATCTGGTACAGCCGCCTGGTGGCGCATGTCTCCAACATGAAGGGCTGGAAGATCATCCCGAGCCATTTCGCCAACCAGGACCTGGCGAACGTCTGGCTCGATCAATAGCGCCGTGGACGCGGCCCTGCATCGGATCGTCATTGTCGGCGGGGGCGCGGGCGGGCTGGAGCTGGCTACGCGCCTCGGCAACAAGCTCGGACGGCGGCGCAAGGCTGCGGTCACGCTGATCGACGGCAAGCGCACGCACCTGTGGAAGCCGCTGCTGCACGAGGTCGCTGCCGGCAGCATGGATCAAGGCCTCAACGAGATCGACTACCTGGCCCAGGCCTACTGGCACGGATTCACCTATCGCGCCGGCGAGATGACCGGCCTCGACCGGACCCGCCTAATCGTACACGTGGCGCCATTCATCGATGCAGAGGGGCGCCAGGTCACGCCGGCCCAGGAGGTCGGCTACGATACCCTCGTCATCGCCATCGGCAGCCTGACCAACGACTTCGGCACGCCAGGCGTCAAGGAGCACGCCATCGCGCTCGAGACCGCCGACGAGGCTGCGCGCTTCCACACCCGCCTGGTCAACGCCTGCATCCGCGCCCACGTGCAGAAGGAGCCGCTGCGCCCGGAGCAGCTGCAGGTCGCCATCATCGGCGCCGGAGCGACGGGGACGGAGCTGGCGGCCGAGCTGCACAAGACCACGCGCCAGCTCGTCGCCTTCGGGCTCGATCGCATCGATCCCGACATGGACATCAAGATCAACCTGATCGAGGCCGCGCCCCGTATCCTGCCGCAGCTGCCCGAGCGGCTGGCAAAGGCGGCAGCAGAGCTGCTCGAAGGGCTCAAGGTGCGCATGCATACGGGAGCACCCGTCGCGGAGGTGCTGGAGAACGGCGTCAGGCTCGCCAACGGCGCGCACATTCCGGCCGAGCTGGTGGTGTGGGCCGCCGGCGTCAAGGCGCCCGACGTCTTGAAGGACATCGCCGGCCTCGAGACCAACCGGCTCAACCAGCTGGTGGTGCGGGAGACGCTGCAAACGACGCGCGACGACGCCATCTTCGCCATCGGCGATTGTGCCGCTTGCCCCTGGCCCGGCCATCCCACGCCGGTGCCGCCGCGCGCACAGGCGGCGCACCAGCAGGCCTCGCATCTGGCCAGCCAGTTGCCGCGGCGACTGCGGGGCGAGCCGCTCAGGGCCTGGCGCTATCGCGATTTCGGCTCGCTGGTGTCGCTCGGGGCCTATTCGACGGTCGGCAACCTGATGGGCAAGCTCATCGGCGGCAATCTCTTCATCGAGGGCCTGTTCGCCGGCCTGATGTACAAGTCGCTTTACAAGATGCACCAGCTGGCCCTGCACGGCGCCACCAAGGTCGCGCTCGACACCATCGCCCGGCTCATCACCCGCCGCACCGAGCCGCACGTGAAGCTGCATTGATGGGGAACACCGCTGGACGCCTTGCCGATCCCAGCATCCCCTGATAGATAGCTCACGCAATCGAAGCGTCGCCTGCTCCACGCGCCAATTCAAGCAGGTTTCGCCCTTTCCACTCCGCTCGGCCCAAGCCCGATCGCCGAGCCCGGTGGGGGATAGTTCAACGGCAGAACAGCGGACTCTGACTCCGTTAATCTAGGTTCGAATCCTAGTCCCCCAGCCATTGAAATCAAAGCCTTTTACCTGGATCGACCAACATCCGGCGGCGGTCGCGTTCACTCATGGTGTGACTCGATGTGTTGGAAGTGCCGCCGTCGGAACCCCGGTGAGGTGTCGCTGACCGCCTGTTGGTTCAGCCCTGCATAGTCCCTGCCGGCACTCCGCGGTCGGAAGGCTTACCTAGCCCGCCGCGTTCGCTGCCGTGCGAGCGCACCTTCGTGTGTGCGACGCCTCGCCGATGCCGCAAATGTGATGCGCGCGCGTTCAGGTATGCCCATGGCCCGTGCTACCTTTGGTCGAGGCGCATATCGAGCGCCGCAAATCATGACCGGGAGGCTGGGATGAAACGTGCTGCACGGGTCCTCACCTTTGTGGCGGTGCTGGCCGCGATCGCATTCACGTCGCAGGCCGCACACGCGGATTTCTTGTTTGTCGGGATCAAGCGCCTGGACATCGCGCCGGGCTCGCCGAACGATTGCCTGACCATCGCACTCGCGACGATGCGCAATCAAGGATTCGCCAACCTGCAACGCGGAAATGATGTGTCCGGAACGCGGGCCGGCGTTTTCGTGTCAGCGTCATGCGCTCCCGCGCCGGGGGACAACTCATTCTGGGTGTTCATCGCCGCGATCGGAGATAACGAGAATACTACGCGGGCGACAGTTGAACTGGTGCGATCGAACCTCTGACGCCCGCCTTGCGCTCCTCGGCTGCGCGACGCTCGATCGAGCAGCCGCGCTACCGGCGCCGACTTTGTACACTTCACGCATTGTGTAGCGAGCTGCGGGCACGTCTAGGTAGGGAGATCGGCTTTCATAAACGGTAGAAAGTGGTAGAAAAAACGGATGCGTCGGCGCTAGTCCAGGCCTGCGCTCTGTGCAAGAACCATCTTCCAGACTTCGTGCTGGGCGAGTGTGGTCGAGGATGGGCAAGACAAACGCGAGGCATGGCCGCGAACATCCTACATGGTTGCCGGAGGTCATGCTCGCGCTTTGACGTGCCAAGTTCCTGTTAGAACACCAGCAAGATTATTGTGAACTATCAAACAGGCACATTATGATCGCTTGTTGGCGCTATTGCAATTCGTTCTCGTAGGCGCCGTATTGCTCATGAGAGAATAGCCATGATGATCGATCGGCGAGGTTTGGTGTTGGGCAGCGGAGCGGTTGCGCTCGACGCTCTGTCCGGCTGGCACCCGGCCTGGACGCAAACCGCTCCAACGAACAAGTTCGTTCCGACACCGTCGGAACGAGTAGCGATGGCGGACGCGGCAACCAAGTTCATGGGGAGCTATGACGTTCCTGGTCTCGGTGTGGCGATTGTCCGGCACGGCGAGCTCGTCTATGATGAGGCGTTCGGGCTAGCCGATAAGGAGGCAGGCGAACGGTTGACGACAGCACACCGTTTTCGAATCGCGAGTGTTTCCAAACCTATCACCTCCGTTGCGATCTTTTCCCTGATCGAGCAGAGCGCGTTGACCCTGAAAGATCGGGTGTTCGGGCGCGATGGCATTCTCGGGAGCGATTTCGGACCATTGCCCGCAAGCAGTCAAATTGATGACATCACGGTCGAACATTTCCTCACGCACACCTCCGGCGGGTGGACCAACGACGGCAACGATCCGATGTTCCATCAACCACAGCTTGATCATCGATCACTTATCACATGGACCCTAAAGAACCAGCCGCTGACAAATAAACCAGGAACAACGTATGCCTATTCGAACTTTGGGTATTGTGTTCTTGGACGCGTGATAGAAAAACTTACGCAGCGCTCGTACGAGAGCTTCGTACGGGAGGCCGTTTTAGATCGCGCGGGCGTCAATGACATGGAGATTGCGGGGAACAGCTTTGCTGAGCGTCGGCCGCTCGAAGTTCGATACTATGGACAGGGCGGCGAAAATCCCTACAACATGAATGTTCGGAGAATGGATGCACATGGTGGTTGGCTAGCCCGACCCGCCTCTCTCGCTATGTTCGCAAGCCATGTGGATGGTTTCTCAAGGTCATCAATTTTGCTCCCCGCTACGATTCAGACAATGACTACCGCGTCCATTGCGAACGCCGGCTATGCAAAGGGGTGGCAAATCAATTTGTCCAACAACTGGTGGCACAACGGGAGCTTGCCAGGGACATTCAGCATCATAGTGAGGACCCACAGCCAATTCTGCTGGGCGGCCCTAATAAATACGCGGCGCTCTGATAGCTCGATTGGGCTTGACTTGGACAACCTTGTCTGGACGATGGCTAGAAAGGTTGGCAGCTGGACCGCTTGAGCACTAGTGCGCCGAGCGTCACTCTCGACAGAAGACGCTTTTTGTGGCGAGTGTGGTCCACTGACCGTATATTCGGCGCGGGTTTTCTAAGGCTCGGAAGTCGCCAAAAAAGGCGAAGTGTCAAGAGTGGGCTGCAATTGGGGTGGACAGTACCGACGCGCGTCAGCGCGGCAAGCCTTTACTCGATGGCACCAAAGTCGATCCGATGCAAGAATGGAAGTGGATGCTTACTCCACTGGTGTCGGCATCCGCCAGTTGACAACCAGGGCGTAGCCGGCATGGGTCAAGTAAATGAATAGGAGGACAGCTCCCAGCAATGCAAAAGGTAACGTCTCAATTAATCCTATACTTATTGCGCGAAAATACAAGATAAGGCCGATCCCAAACAACCCAATGGCGCCACTCACTAATTTCACTTGCGGGTTTTTTGCCGTCCGAAAATAGATTGCTGCCGCTAGAACCGCAACGCTGCACGCGCCGAATGTTGAGTATGTCGCGGAATGGGCAGACCAATACCGGGCCAAAAAATAATACAGCGCGACGCCACCTGTGAGAAGATAAGCCGTGTCCCGGAGGTAAGACACCGGGTTCGCTTGCGGGCTATCCACCAAATTTCGTTTCAAACGACCGGGGGTCTTTTCCAGTATGAATTCCAAGTAGTCAAGCTTGTTCCTTTTAAAATCCGACCAAAGATTCCATCAAATAAAAATTTGAACAAAGAGTGTCGCCCCGGTAAGCAAATTAACATTCCGTTCGGGCAACGTAGTATGAATCAAGAGCAAGAACGCTGCTCCTAGAAAGCCAAAAATTGAAATACCACCATAGCTCTGTTTCCAAGGCAGTTTAAGGCCGACAATTGCTATGCCACTCCAGATGGTAAGCGAACCGTATAGCGCAAGCAAATACCAGAAAATATCGGAAATCGTATTCCATCTCCCGATGGCCTTATTTGTAACAATGAGAACCATTGCAACCCGCATAACGAACTCCAAATCCTTGGCGATTCCCTGCTGATTGCCGAAAAAGTCCTCAAATGGTTTGCGGCGCTCTTCCAGCATTTCCAGCGTTATATAGAGGCGGGCGCTATGAAGGGATACGGCCGCAACGAAGAGGAAGACCACGGATGCTAGGTATAGTGGACCGAAGCGGCCATGCAGAAACGAAATCCACGTCCGGTCGGTACGCCTGCCATGCCGTCAATACAACGTCTGTTGTGGCGACGAAAAAAATCGAGAAATATGCCGTGCGGATTGCCGATCCGACACGCCGTGGCACCGTTTTTACCTCGGCCATGTCCAACCCCGAAGTTAGTAATAATGACTTACGAATTCTCTTAGGCGTTTGCCCTTCTCCTCTTTGTAGTAGGTGCGGAGCACGATCTTCGGAGCGGCAAAGGTGGAACGCCGCACCGAGGTGCAGCCAATAGTGGTCCGTGTTCTCGCGCTAACTGCGCCATGGGATCGTAACCCGCATGGGCGGAGACGCGAAGCGACTCCGTCGACCCCGGCTAGGCGGGGGGAGATAGAGCCCGGTTGCCCGCGACAAACGGCGCGGGCGAGGCGCCCGAGCACGGGGTAGCGTGCAGCCTCTCCCGCTCCGGCAACGTCTGGGACAACGCGGCGATGGAAAGCTTCTTGCTGCCGGACGGGTCATCCGTGCCGTTGGGGAAGCGCCGCTTGCCCCAGGCGTCGTAGGCACTGCGCTCCACCACCGCTGCGGCCTCGTTGGTGATGACGGCGACCGAGCCCAGATGATCGGTGTGGAAGTAGCGGGTGGCCACGGTCTGGTCGCTGCGCTCGAAGCGCACGCCGACCATCGACCTGCCGATCGACAAGTACTCGTTCCATTGGCTGATGGTGCTGGAGCTGAAGAGCTCCGCATTCACGCCGAAGGCGTCGAAATAGCGGGTGGTGCCTTCCGGGGCCACTTGCTTGAACCGCTCATGGTCGACGTCGTGCTGGAAGCTGATGGTGAGAGAGCCTTGCGTGATGCTCGAGGGCCGGTTGTAGGACGTATAGGCGATGTTGCGCCCGAGCCCCGCGGTTTGATTGCCGACGGGGTCGTAGGTGAACGTGGTGTTGATGGTCCCGCCACTGATGCTCGTAACCGCGTGCGGTCGCGGCGAGCCGGGCGCTCATTGGGGCATGTCGCCCTGGGGCCTGAACCAGTTTGGATGTCTTTCTTCTTCGATGGGAGCTTCAAGCTCGATGACGTCTCCGCTCCAATGATATGGCACTATGACGGATACGCTTTCACCGGTCGCATGCTCCAGATCGACCCTTATGGCATCTCGCTTCGGGCTAGACTTGTCTTTCGCAAAGTGAACATCGCAGGCCATGCCAAGTGCGGCTGTCTCCTCGGAAGAGGCCAGGGACACCAGAGCCCACGTCAGCTCGTCAATGACCCTTTGTGACTCCGGATACTCTTCTCCAAAGTAAACGCCAACGGCGGTGATTTTGGCATCGCGCGACATCGATGCGGCGATTGGATACATCTCGCGAGCTTCACTTAGTAAGTGCTGCGAAGCGTCGAGCAGCATTGCAAGGAGGCGATCGAGATCTGGATGTGCCATGCCGTCATGCGCCCGCGGATCCCGAGAGATCTCTCCAGCGCCCTCAACAAGAGGACTCTGCTTTCGCCGTTCCGATTATCCCGGACCAGGGCAATTAGCTCACCAATCACCGTATCGTCCGCGATATTGCAAATTGCGACCGCCAAGCCATCCTTTGTACGAGGCCCGTGCTCTTCCCGATAGAGCTTCACGAGCACGGGCCAGGCGAATTTTGCCTCGGGGACAGCCAGGGCACGGGCAATCCCCTCGCGGATTGCGTCGGGGTATTCGCGGTGCAGATGATGCAGAAGGATCGGAAGCGCCTGCCGATAGGCACTGGTCGTGTTGACGAGGTCCCATGCCGAACCGACGGTCAATCCGGCCGCACGCAGCTCCCGCACGAGCGGAGCCTCTGCACGAGCGTACTCTTCCTCTAACCGCTCTTAAAGGCTTCTTCGCGTTGCCGCCGCTGCTCTACCCAGACCGAGGACAAGGAGCGCTTCGCCATACAGGCGAGCATCAGGAAGCAGGACCAGATCGAGAAAGCGTCGCGATGATCGAGACATGGAGAGAGAGCCGTTGGCTGCGCGGCCTAATGTTCGTGAGCGGTAATTTCGCCGTGGCTGCTGGGCTAGCAATGCTTGCGATCGTCCCGATCTACGATGGCTTTGCTGCGCGCGACGAGCAGATTGCCACCCAGCGCGTCACCCTGGCACGTTTTCGCGCAGTTGCAGCCCAGGAGAGCGCCGTTCAGACCGCCGGCAAGACCAACTCCGCAGTGGAGGCCGGCGACTTTCTCCCCGGCAAGAACGAAGGCGTCGTCAATGCCGACCTGCAAACCCGCCTGAAGAGCACGATCGAGCAAGGGGGAGCACGACTGCGCTCCGTCCGGGTTCTCCCGGGGCAAACCATCGACCAGGTCCGCTACATCGGCTCGCGCATCGAGATCTACGGCTCCCTCCCGGCGATCCATCGAGCCATCCACGCCGTCGAGGCAGCCAAGCCGCATCTCTTCATTGCGAGCGCTGGCCTCAAGCCCACGTCGCCGACCGGCAAACCCGGGGCGCCGGAAGAACCGGTCATCGAGGCGCAACTCGAAGTCTTCGGCGCCACGCGCATCGAAGCGAGCAGCCGATGATCCCGCCCCTGACAGCGGCAGGCCTGCTTGCTCTGACCGCCGTCAACGCGTGGCTGCTGACCGTCCTATTGCAGGACCATGTTTCGCAGGCGCAGGCTCCGGTCGCAAAATCCGAATGGAGGCCGAAGGGGGCGGGCTCCACCCTCGGCATGCCCGGTCCGAAGCCGCTCACCGTCTATGGCTCGATTTTGGCGCAGCCGATCTTCTTCAAGAGCCGGCAGCCATTCGTTCCGCCACCCCCGCCATCTCCGCTGACGCCCAACGCACCAGTGCCTGCGCCAGCACCGGTTGCGGTCGACCCCGGTCTGGTGCTGGGAGGGGTCATCATCGCGCCGGACGTCAAGAAAGCCTACCTCTTCAGCAAGGCCGACTCGCGCGGGACTTGGGTGAGCGAGGGCGAAAGCTTCATGGGATGGACGGTCCAATCCATCGACGCCGCAAGCGCCCAGCTGCTGCAAGCAACCCGCACGCTCGACCTGCAGCTATACCCACCGCGGTCGCGGCCCTAACGACAGTGCGCGAGCGTCAGCCGGTCCCCGTGTGTCGTTGGCCAT
>Ga0210380_10001346_pt1 | contig 10165 bp, 12 predicted proteins | sample PLM4_5_coexredo_FD_155476 | JGI IMG/M metagenome (GOLD analysis project Ga0210380, IMG submission 155476) | Groundwater sediment microbial communities from an aquifer in East River, Colorado, USA - PLM4_5_coex redo | ecosystem: Environmental > Terrestrial > Soil > Riparian zone | place: USA...
CACCTTGACGGGCCGCTGTATTCAGAGGTAGAGCCTTGGGCCTGGGCGAGACTGCGGAGTAGACTGTCCTATATCAGAAGGAGGGACAAGAAAGCCAATGAGCGTAGACCATCCACTTAGACAGGGGAAGCTGGTGACGATCATCAACCCGTCGACGGGCAAGCCCTGGATGATCGAACGGCACGACTCGACGAGGGAGTACCGGTCGGAGGCGCTGGTCGAAGAGTTCGAGACCTCGATCCCCGCCGAGCCTCCGAACCCGCCGAGGTTCCATGAGGCGAGGATGCCCCGATGAGGAAGCTTCTGCTACTTGTAGCGCTGCTGGCGGCGCTGGTCGCTGCCCCTTCCGCCTCCCCATGGGCCAACTCGGCCTTGATCAAGCTACCGGGCGGGGCTAACTGTACCCCGTCGACGAACCCGCCGTGCCAGCTGGTCTCACAAGCAGGCAGCGGCGTACTGAACACACAGAGCGTCAACTACTCACCATACACCGAGTATTTCTGCGGTTGGTGGTACCCGGCAGGCTCAACCTGCGGGGACGTCTTCCGGAACGTGGTTGGCATCCTGAGTGCCCCCCTGGATCAAAACTTCTACATGCATGTGTATGCAAGGCGGAGTTGTCCCACCGGGGGTGGAACCCAATTTTCAGACACGAAAACGATGCTGGTCAATTCACAAAAGGGCATTACTGCCTGGTTCGGCTGGCTGCAGATCGAAGATCAGGGTGGCTGTCAGCCTGCACTAGGCGGCGGCGATTGATGCCCGTAAGTCATGCGCTGATCTCTGCCACTGTGGAGGCACCAGCTGGGGATGGTGCCTCGCGCTCTCGGCGGCTGAGCGCCGGGATCAGCGCATGAGCCTTCCGAGCGGCGTACAGCGGCGGGCCTGGGAGAAGGTATACCCGGAGCCTGACCCTTACGCGCTCGACCCGCACGGCTGGTGCAAGAAGAAACTGGGCGCGTACCTGTGGTCGAAACAGATCCAGATCATGGAGTCGGTACGCGATAACCGGTTTACGGCTGTGCCTTCCTGCCACGGCCCGGGTAAGTCCTGGTCGGCGGCACGGCTGGCATGTTGGTGGATCGACGTTCACCCGCCAGGTAGCGCGATGGTCGTTACGACCGCGCCGTCGGATCACCAGGTGAAGGCGATCCTCTGGAAGGAGATCAAGCGCGGACACCGCAGAGCCGGTATGTCCGGCCGGATCACCCTGGACGCGAAATGGTATCAGGGTGAGAAGATGGCGGACGAAGAACTGATCGGCACCGGTCGCAAGCCCCAGGACTACGACCCCGAGATGTTTCAGGGTATCCACGCCAAGTTTGTGCTGGTCTTGGTCGACGAGGCCGGGGGTGTGCCGAAGTCACTGTTCGACGCGCTCGAGACCCTGATGACCAACGACTATGCCCGCATGTTGGCAATCGGGAACCCGGACGACCCTACGGCCTACTTCGAAACGATCTGCCGGTATGGTTCGGGATGGAACGTAATCCGTATCCCGGTGTGGGAGACGCCGAACTTTACCGGCGAGTACGTTCCTTCTGACGTAGCCGAGCAGCTGGTTACGCCGCTGTGGGTCGAAGAGCGCCGACAGAAGTGGGGGATCGGCTCACCGCTGTGGCAGTCGAAGGTGGAGGCCCAGTTCCCGGAGATCTCGGACGACACACTCATCCCGCCGTCGCTGCTGAGGCAGATGCAGGCGAACTCGATCAAGCCGCATTCTCTCGGTCACTACGCCTGGGACATCGCCCGGTTCGGATCGTCAGAGACGTGTGGATACCTCAACCGTGATGGCCACGTGCGCCGGATCTTCGCTAAGCACAAGCAGGACACGGCGACCACGACCAACATCATCGCGCAGACGATCTACCCGTACGGCGTCGAGTACGTGCCGTCCATCATCGACGTGGTCGGGATCGGCGGCGGCGTGGTGGACTCGCTCAACATGATGGATCTCAACATTATCCCGTTCAACGGAGGCGACCCTGCATTCGACGACCGGCGGTTCCGTAACCGCAGGGCCGAGGCGTACTGGAAGATGCGCGAACAGGGCGAGGCCGATCAAATCGATCTTGACCCGTTCGACGAGATCCTGGCCGGACAGCTGACTGTTCTTAAGTGGGCAATCGACAGAAAGGGGCGTATCTACCTGGAATCGAAGGAAGATATGCGGCGGCGCGGGCTACCATCGCCTGACCGTGCCGACTGTGTGATGATGGGAACCGGAGCTATGGCCGGTATGGGAGACTCCGTACCCCGAATCATCACCATGCCGTCCATAACAGGCGATCTGATGAAGAAGGTGATGTAATGATGGCCAAGATGTACTTCGGCGACCTAGTAATCTTCGCCGCAGGACTCGTCATGGGACTGGCCATCGGCGCTGCCATCTACCTCGCGATTCCGCAAGAGAAGCGGATCACCCCCACGTTCAAGGTGACGCTTGGCAAGAAAGTAGCACCGTTGACCCCCACGGTGACGATCGACTCAGACAACGAGTTCGAAGCAGTAGACAAGAGGGAGGCCGCTGACCCCACGCCTGCGGACGAGGGGCCGATGATCCACGAGGACCTCAGGGATGAGACCCCGCCTGGTGCCCCGAAGGACGCGGCTGAGCAGATCAACGAAGGCAAGACCACGGGGGTTGCCGCCCCGCTGCCGGTCGGTGGAGCGCAGAACTACAGCTGCACCAACCACTTCGTACGGAACTTCTCAGACCGGGCGACCGGATCCCGTGTCAAGGCGTTCGTGTTGCACTACACCGTTTCTCGGCCCGGTTCCCTCGATGCGATCCGGGGCTTGTTCGATCGTCCGTCCTTCGGTGCGTCCTCACATCTGGGACTCGAGCCGTCCGGTCGCTGCGAGCAGTGGGTCGCCTGGAATAAGAAGGCGTGGACGCAGGGTGCGTTCAACTCCGCAGCCGAGTCGGTCGAGATCATCTGTTGCAATACAGTCCAGACGCGGGCTTGGTGGCTGGCACAGCCGATCATCAAGAACCGCATCATGGCAAGCATCGTGGCTGACCGGCTACGGGCACGAGGTCTCCCCTCCCGGTTCGTAGATCCGGTCGGCTGCGATATCCAGAAAGCGGGGTGGACGGACCACAACGCTCTGGAATGCGGTAACACGCACCACGACGTAACCCCCAACTTCCCATACGACGTGTTCGCCGCTCAGGTGGTTGCCGCCTACAACGGCGGGATCACACCGAAGCCGGTCTGCAAGTGGACCGCCACCCAGGTTCAGAAGGCTCTCAACCGGAACGGAGCTAGGCCGATCCTGGACGTCGATGGGCAATACGGACCTGCGACCCGCGCCGCTGTGGTACGCTTCCAGCGGCGGAAAGGTCTGACACCATTCACCGGCAACGTCGGAATCCGAACGGCAAGAGCGCTCGGACTATGTACGTGAAGGAGGCAAGATGAAGTTCATCGCGATACTCATCGTTGCGGTCCTGTCCTGGTGGGATGGACCATGACCAGACTCATCAACTTCTGGAAGTCCAGCCCGCTGGTACGGGCGTTGGCTCGCGCCGTCGCGGTGGCGGTGATCGCTTATGTGGTGGACGTGTACCGAGGCGAGAACGAGTGGCTCGGCTGGATGCCGTTCGCGACCGGTCTCGGCTCTGCGATCATCTTCGCGCTCATCGGTGCTCTCGGTCTCGAACCGTTCCTCGGGATCAAGCCGAAGAACGTCATCGTTCCGTCCAACGCAGACGTGAAGCCGTAACTGCATGCCCCCCGTGATCTCACCCCCAGTCAAGGAAATCGGGCGAGCAGCCGAGACCGGCTACTCGACGGGACTCGGGGGGCTGCAACCTTGGTCGGCGTGGGTCGACACCCGTGAGTTCGTACCGGAGTTGCGGTTCCCTCAGTCGGTCGCTGCGTACGAGAAGATGCGGACCGATTCACAGCTGGCGGCTCTGTTTTGGGCGATCACCAGCCCGATCCGTCGCTACAAATTCGTCATCCGTGAGAACGGCGCTCGCCCCGAGGCTGTCAGCGGCATCGCAGAAGATTTGGGCCTGGACATCGCCGGTGAGGAACCGCGTCCACGCGGCAGGCGACACGGCAGGTTCAGCCATGACCAGCACTTGCAGCACTGTCTACTGTCCCTGATTTTCGGTTTCGGTTTCTACGAGCAGGTAGGCGAGATCGTGGATGGGCAGTGGCGGCTGCGCAAGCTGATGTCCCTTCCTCAGCCCTCAATCGCGGAGATCAACGTCGCGCCGGACGGCGGATTGGTCTACGTCAAACAGCGGTGGGCCAAGCCGAACACCCCGTGGGGTGAAACGCCGGAGATTCCGGTCGATCGGCTCGTCGCCTATCCGTGGGAGAAGGAGAACGCGAACTGGACCGGACGCTCGATGTTTCGCGACTGCTACCGCAACTGGCTGATCAAGGATCGCCTGCTGCGCGTGGACGCGATCAACCACGAGCGGGCCGGTGGAGTACCGTGGGCCGAGGCACCCCCAGGCGCTTCGCCAAAGGACATTCAGAAGCTGAGCGAGATGGCGCAGCAGTTCAAGGTCGGGGAGGAAGCCGGAGGCTCGGTGCCGTCCGGTGCCAAGCTGAACATCGCCCGCCTTGGCTCTGGCACGGACGTCATTAACTCGATCAAGTACCACGACGAGAGCATGGCCCGCCGGTTCATGCAGATGGTGATTCAGCTGGGCCAGACCACGACCGGCTCGCGTGCCCTCGGGCACGAGTTCGTCGAACTGGCGCAGCTGGCGCAGAAGGCGATTGCGCAGTGGTACGTGGACATCACCAACGAGCACGTGATCGAGGATTGGTGCGACTGGAACTACTACGACGAGCAATACTGTCCTCTCCTCGATTACGTCATCGAAGACGAGGACGAGTATCTGCCGGTCGAAGACCTAGTCCGGCTCGTGGAGCAAGGGATCATCACTGTCGATCCCGAACTCGAGAAGTACATGCGTCACCGGTTCCGCATGCCGGAGCTAAACGGCGACCCCACTCCACTCCCTCCGCCAGACACTCTGGCTGCAATGGACCCGGGCCTTGTGCAGGCGTGGGTAGAGGGGATCAATGAGTGGATAAAGAAACAGTCACCCGACGAACGTGCTACAATAGGGGCTACTTAGGTGCCCTGGAAGGTTTTCAAAAACGGAGACGAATGGTGCGTCTACAAACTCAAAGACGACGGATCGAAGGGCGCCCAAGTTCCTGGCGGGTGCCATTCCTCCAAGGACGCAGCCGAGGCGCACCAGCGAGCGCTCTATTCGAACGAGTCGGACTCGCAGATCGCGAGCGAGATCATCGCCGCACAGTTGGCCGCTGCTGGCGTCGATATCTCTCTCGTGAACATTCCGGACGTGCCGATGGTCGAGGTCGGGATCGAGTATCCCGCCATGACCGGTCCCGTCACCTTCACCTTCGAGCAGATGCGAGACGCAGTGATTGCGTATCAGAACGACGACGCAATCGTCGCTCCGCGTTTGAAGCTCGGGCACATCAATCAGGTCTACAAGTCCGGGGATATGCCAGCTGTTGGCCTCGCCCAAAATCTCCGTTTGGAGAACGATGGCAAGACCATCGTGGGCGACTACGTCGGCGTTCCAGCTTGGCTGGCCGAAGTCTTGCCGTATGCCTACCCGTCGCGCTCCGTCGAGGCGAGCTTCGACGTTGAGACGACCACGGGTAAGAAGTGGCAACTCGTCATCACCGATCTCGGACTCCTGGGCGTGGTCTGGCCCGGGTGCATGACCATCGATGACTTGCCAACGCTCTACGGGACAGAAATTCCTGACAACGTCGAAATCGCGGCGGAAATCAGGTCGGCCATGGAGGGAGGTAAGGTGAGCGTAGCTGCAGCAGTGCGGTCCATCAAGGACAAGGTGATGGGCCAGGTGAACATCAGTGACGTCGAACGAGCCTTCTACAACGAGTGGGCTGTGGACACTCGTTACTGGTGGTACATCTGCGCTGAACTCGTCGACCCGATGGAGTTGATCGTGGAGGACGACGATCAGCAGCTACATCGCTTGCCGGTCGAGATCAGCGGCAAGGAGATCACTTTCGGGGAGCCATCCCCGGTGAACATCGAGTTTGTAGATGCATCGGCTCGCGTACAAGGCGTGATCGCTGAGTACGGCGGACGAGTCGCTGCTGCCTACAAGACCCGGGAAGCGTCCGGGGCACACGTCAACGACAGGGAAGGAGGCGCAGCAGTGGATGCTGCCACGCTTCGAAAGACCCTGAATCTCTCGGACGACACCCCGGACGAAGAGGTTCTCAGGGTCGCGAACGAGCGACTCTCCGCAGGTCCCGAGCCGACCGGCGAGGGTGGAGAGGGCGCAGAGCCGGAGACACCCGCCGCCGATTCAGGGGAGACCTCGGACGGCGACGGCGACACATCGGAGGGTGAGGGCCAGCCCGAGGCCGAGGCGCAGACGGCGGCATCGTCTGTCGTGACAATCGACAAGGGCACTCTCGCTCAACTGCAGAGGGATGCCGAGTTGGGTCGCAAGGCTCACGAGCGGCAGGAGTCGGACGAGGACGATCGGATCCTCACCGAGGCGATGGGCAAGGGCAAGTTCCCACCGGCCCGGAAAGAGCACTGGGCGCAGCTCATGAAGCTCGACCGGGAAGGCACCATCGCTCAACTCAAGACGCTGGCGGAGAACGTCATTCCGATCAACCAGCGCGCTCTGCAGGAGGCCGACGATGGCGAGGCAACGGACATGGCGGCTGGGTTCCGGGGGCACTTCCCGGAGATCGCCCAGGCGCGGGCCGAGGCCGAGTCAGACAAGCGCCCTCTAGTCCAGATGGAGGTCTAGATGCCTGCGAACGAAGCACATCGGTTCTTCAAGCCAGGGCAGGATCTACCCTGCCATGCCGGTGCCGCTGTCATCGGCAAGCGGTGCGTAGCAGTCACCGCGAACCGGCAGTCAGGCCCACTGCTGGCAGCGACGGCCGAAGGCGGCAACTACGTCATCGGCTATCCCGCAGCGGCAGGCCGAATCCTGGGCGTTGCAGCCCACGATGCGGCCATCGGCGAGAAGGTCACAGTCTTGCGGGGCGGAGTCGTCCCGATCAAGACGGCGGGCATCATCGCCGCGTTCGCAGAGGTTGAAGTCGCGGACGCAGTAGGCCAGATCGTGACCAAGGCATCAGGAGTTGCACTCGGTTTCGCCATGACCGGAGCAGCCTCGGGTGCCGACTGCGAAGTCATGCTCTACGAGTAGGGGAAGGAGGCAGGCTAGTGCTGAGAACAGAGATCAAGGCAAGCGGCGAGATCTTCACGCACGTCGAGGGATCGCCGGACTTCGTCCAGGACGCCATGCGCCACGGAATCGTCAAGGCCGGAGCCAAGGTCATGGCCGCTCTGAACCCCGGTGCTGTTGTCCACCCGTTGGGACCGCCCGTGGTTTCGGGCACCACGTATACCGTGGACTTCGCGCTGCAGAACGTGACCCAGGTCGTCACTCCGTTGATCATGGACCTCACTTTGCAGCGGTTCTTCGTCGATCGCGTGTTCGCGAACGCAGGCGGGGTAACCGGCGGCGCGGTCCTATACAACGAGGTCGAGGGCCAGGACCTGTACGCAGAGCGTGACGTCACCCGCGTTCCTGCAGGTGGCGAGTTCCCGATCATCACCTTCCAGCGGCGCGTGCCGAAGGTCGCACCTGTCGAGAAGTGGGGCGGCAAGTTCCCCATCACGTGGGAGGCGCGGGATCGCAACAACATGAGCGAGTTCACCAATGCCGTCAGGCAGCTGGCGAACACCATCGTCCGGAAGATCAACCAGCGTGGCGTCGAGGTTCTCGAGGCTGCGATCACGGCTGGCTCACGGACGACCACAGGCCGCAACTGGTCAACCGTTATCACTGGCGGCGCGTCACAGTCAAACCACACGCTGTGGCCCGCCAACGACTTCGGCAAGGCCGCGATGCTGGCCGAGCAGGACGAACTGGGAATCCGCTATACGCTGTGGATTCTCAACCCGCAGGAGTACGCCAACCTCGTTTCGATCTACGGCGACTCTCTCAACGGTGTCCTGCAGGGCTTCGGCATCAGCCTGTACGTCACCAACCGGGTTACCGCTGGGACGGCGTACGTCGTCGCAGAGGGTCAGGTTGGCGAGATGCGAGTGGAGCAGCCACTGCAGTCCAGGTCATGGGACGATGCCGACGGCATCGAGCAGACCTGGATTCAGTCGTCGGTCCGCCCGGTCATGTTCGTCAACAACAAGTTCGCCGTCCTCAAGTTCACCGGTCTGGCCGGTTAGGAAGGAGGGAACGTGTCGAGAGCAGTAAAGGAGCGATACGTCAGGTTCCGCCTTTTCCACTGGTTCGTACCGGCGACCGACCCGGTCACCTTGCAGGAGATCATGGTCGAACGCTATGCGACCCACGGGATGAAGGTCAGCACAGCAGAGCACGGCGACGAGCCGCACACGGCCTATGGCCTCCCCGAAGAGCGACTGCGCTGGGGCGATCTGAACGGCGCTTTCTTCTCCGAGGCGGAGGTCAAGGCGATGGAGGCTGGCGTCACCGATACGCAGCTTCCGATGGAGTCCCAGGCAGAGCCGAGGGGCGACGTCGGAACGACGGTATCGGGGACCACCAGCCTGGCTCAGGCAACCGAGATCGCACCGCCAGCAGTCCACCCGCTGGCCTTCGAAGAGATGAACATCATGCAGCTGGCAGAGGTCTTCAAGGACATCTCGACAGACGAGATCCTTGAGATCGCAGCTGCGACGCCTTCCACGGCTGAGTTCGTCTATTCGGCGGCGGTCATGGCCCATGGGGGCGTTGCTCCTGAGGGTCTGACCGAGGGCATCGCGGAGATCATGGGCCGTGGCGTAGCTGACCCAGGTCTGACGGGTCGCGGCGTCGAGTACGACGGCGAAGAGACCGAAGATGGCGGTCCGACGCAGGAGGGAGCCACGGTTCCGGAAGAGTCGGAGGACGAGACGCCTCCTGGCGATCCGGAGACTCCTGAGGGAACCGCAGGCGACGGCGGCGACGGAGGGCAGGATCCACCGCCCGCAGGTCCAGACCCGAGCGACGCAGCGGTCGCGCTCGCGAAGGAGAAGGGCGTCGACCTGGCGGACGTCAAGGGCACGGGGAAGGACGACCGTGTCACGCAGGCCGATGTTCAGAAGTACCTGGCCGAGAAGGAAGGCCAGTCCTAGTTCAACCGACGTGGCGGGGGACTTCCACCACTGGTGGTACGTTCCCCGCCTCCCGAAGGAGGTAGTTTGTCAGGGTACGCATCGGGGAGGGCAGTCCTAGGAGGCACCGCAGTTGTGTGCTGCCCCCACGATCGCAAGAAGAGGGAAGTTACCACCGAGGCCGAAGTCGCCAGCTTGGGTCTGCTGGTTGGAATCCTCTACGACCCAAAGATTCACAGGCTGCAGGAGTGCGCCTGTTGCGAGAACCTCTTCTTCGACATCTCTGACGAACCCCGATATTGCTCGCTTTGCCAGAAGCCGCCGGTATATGCGCTGGGCGGACCATTGGCCGAACCGGAAGGAGTAATCTCATGAGCAAGGAAGCGATTTACCAGTGTGAGAACTCGGCCTGTCCGCTAGGGTCGCGAGCCGACCAGGGGTTCTTCACTGGCGGTATGTCCGAACAGGGTCGAGCGATCCTCGGTCTCGAGCCTGACCATCCAGTCGGGCCTGGGATCTGCCCCTCGTGCGGCGTGAAGGGAACCAAGACCGGCGACGTCCACAAGTTCATCCAGAAAGAGGATCCGTACCAGCACTTGCACGACCAGGTCCAAGAGCGCGTCCTCGACGAGAACGACCCGCTCACAGGCGATGACGCCCAGGCCGAGCTAACGCGCTTGGTGGAGAAGGAGGCCGAAAGTGCATAGGCATTTCCGATACGAGCGCGGCCCGGACTGGGACCTCGTCTTCGATGCGTACATGCAACCGGACGAAGGTCTCGACGTCGTCCTTGGTCAGTTCCCGAAGAACGACACACGGCTGACGACCGAGTACCTCTGTCTGTTCTCGTCGCAGACAGCTTCGACTGTCATCACGCACGCGCAGACGATGGCCGACATCACCGAGTCTGCCTGGACCAACTACGCACGTCAGGCGCTGGCCACGGCAACATGGGGCGCTCTGGCCGAGCGGCCTACCAACGTCGGTCGCCAGACGACCTACCCGCAGATCACGTTCCCAA
>Ga0210380_10001348_pt1 | contig 10157 bp, 11 predicted proteins | sample PLM4_5_coexredo_FD_155476 | JGI IMG/M metagenome (GOLD analysis project Ga0210380, IMG submission 155476) | Groundwater sediment microbial communities from an aquifer in East River, Colorado, USA - PLM4_5_coex redo | ecosystem: Environmental > Terrestrial > Soil > Riparian zone | place: USA...
GAATGCACCACAGCCCAAGCCAAAACCACCGCCTGTGTTGGAATTAGTTGAGCCTTACCAAGGGTGGGATTCTCTACACAAGTCGCTGTATGACGAGTACTCGATGGCGATTCATGTTGGCCTGAAAGACGGTCCTGGTTACGCATCTGGGACATACAACAGAGCCTCGACGTTGCCATCTGGAGCAAAATCTGATCATGCGTACAACCCTGCGTATGCGTTCGATGTAGATATTGTCCAGCACACTGGATGGGAGAACCCTGTAGCGAGATCGTTCTTCTACTCCATGGTTGGGCGGATAGGGATCGCGTACGTTATTTTGGGTACTCGCATCTGGTCAGCTGCACGAGCAGGTGAAGGAATCAGATCATACACTTACGGTGGACACGAGAATCATGTCCACACGTCAGGAATTCACTACTAGATGGCGAGGAGATCTAGTGGAGGTGGATTCATTGTCGTGATGAATCGGATTCCAGCGCTCATTGCTTTTGTTGAGGCTGAGTCGAGGTCTGCGCCAAAGAGAGTAGCAGACAAGATTCTTTCTGCAGCAAAAAGGAACGCACCAGTCGTGACAGGTAAGTTGGTGAGTTCAGGCCATGCTGATTCTGAGAGTGCTGGGAAAGAGGCAACTGTGACGTTCGATGCTAGTTACGCTGTCTACGTGGAGCTTGGTACTTACAAAATGGCTCCCAGGTTCTTTCTGAGTAGGGCAGTGGATGAGTATCGTAACGAGTTCGAGCTTGAGATGGGGAAAGGTTTGTTCGCTAAGTTCTGATGACTACATCTACCTTTGAAGAGTATCACACAGCGGAATGGCTTCGCCAACAGATCGAGGCGACGCCTAACCCTGGTCTTCAGGCTTTCCTCGACATGATCCCATCTGAGATAGCACTTCCTGCTGTCCGCATGAGCGTCCAGTCGCGCGAAGATGTACGTGGGATTGGTGATGAACGTGAGAGGATCATGACTCGGCTTGACTGGCTCATCGCAGTCGTTCACGAAGGTCACCTTGTTTCACCTCTGATCGCACCTGTTGTGAAATTGGATAACGCCCTCAACAACAAGACTGGATCTACAGCAACCATCATTGTTCTCTCCTGTGTTCGTCTGGAACCATTTTCTCTTCTTGAACCGGAAGAGAGTGGGGTACAGTTTCGACACGCTGGGGGGATCTACAGAACAATGGTGCAGGCACCATGACAGAGGAACAGGCTTGGTCATATCTTGCAGGTCTCATTGACGGTGAAGGTTGTGTTTACTTCAACCCAAAGGATCTGAATAGGTGTTTAACAATCTCAACAACAGAGGAAGACCTTAGGGATGGGTGTTTTGAGGTACTTGACTTCCTGGATATACGATATAAGGTGTCAGCTCAACCTCGTCAGAAAGAACACCATGCAGTTTGCTACGACATAAGGATCCACTATTTTGAAGGATTCCTTTCTGTCTATGAGAATTGCCCCTTGAGGAGCAGAAGAAAGCGCAGTAAACTTCAACAGATACTGTTGTCGTACTCTCGGAAGTCGTATACTGCAGTGCAGCCCCTTAAGGAGGGAAGAATAGATGCCTGAACGATCATCTCTAACCCAAGGCGTACAGGTCGGCATTGAAACAGTGCCTGGCACTAACGTCGCGGCGAACAAGAAGTTCGTCTCCATTGGCATCACTCCTGCGGTCCAGATGGATCCAATGGAGTTCCGGCCGATGGGTTCTAAGTACAACACCATCGTCACACCTGGTAAGGAGTGGGTGGAGGCAGATATCGAGGGCATCGGCTCGTACACAGAGTTGCTCTGGTTCTTTTCTTCTCTCATTGCAGCACCGGGTGCGCCTACGACAGTCGACACGTCAGCCAGGAAATGGGCTTTCGAGTCAGCGTCGTCTGCAGAAGACACTGTCAAGACCATGACGGTGGAGCAGGGCGGTGTGGTTCGCGCTCACAAGTTCAACTACGGCCTCGTCAGTGAGTTGGAGTTGACCTTCAACAGAGATGGTGTCGAAGTTGGTGGCGCAATGATCGGTCAGAGGATTTCTGACAACATCACGCTCACTGTGACTCCGACGACGCCTCCTCAGCTTCCGATCCTTCCGACAGACCTGGATGTCTGGCTTGATGCAACGTCTGCAGGTCTTGGAACAACGAAGCTGCTGCGCGTTCTGGAGGCAACATGGACGCTCGGTGACAGGTTCAACCCTGTCTGGGTCCTCAACTCAACGCTGCCTTCATTTGCAGCACACGTCGAGTCAGAGCCGAATGCTCAGTTGAAGCTTCTGATGGAGGCTGATGCTGAAGGTATGACGCAGCTCACTCAGATGAGAGCAGGTACGACCAAGTACATTCGCATCAAGGGAACGTCGCCGACGCTCGCTGGTGCGGTAACAGAGCCGTACTCACTAATGATCGACTCCGCTTGCAAGGTTGCTGAGGTTGGCGACTTCAGCGATGAAGACGGAGTGTACGCCATCGAGTGGACGTTCGATATCGTCCATGATGGTTCGTGGGGAACTGGCAAAGCGTTCCACATCGACCTCGTCAACAAGGAGACAACGCTATGAGCGAGGAGTTCCCAGAAACACAGCCTGAACCAGATGTACAGCACGAACCCCTACTCGTCGTGGCGGACGAGGATCGTGTCAGGTACGAGGATGATCCAGCTAATTTTCCTCAGGACCCTGACTTCGTACCAGCAGAACTATCTGCAGAAGAAGTGCCTGCAGAGGAGTCGCGCAAAGATGAGACATCGGTTCTTGCAACAGATAGGTTTAACGAATCTGGAGAACGCATCCAGTGAGCTCAGTGCAAAGGAGAGCACATGAAGCTTGCATCACTCAAGGGAGGCGTTAGGCCTCTAGTAGTTGAATTTCCTGGAGGTGAGGAGGGTGAAGATGAAACGCTCAACCTCGAATACCGGCCAGGTGAAATGACTATCGGTGTCGCTGAGGAACTGTTTGCAGCAGTTGACGCTGGTAGATCTGAGAAGGTTGCCAGTATTCTTCTCGAAAAGATCTTGGTGTCATGGGATCTGGAGGAAGACGTTCTCGATGCAGCAGGGAATCCAACTGGTGAAGTCATTCCAGTTCCATGCAACGAGGAAGGGCTGAAAAAGGTTCCTCTCCCTGCTCTCGGCATGATCATGGGTGCTATGACAGACGACGTGAAGCCAAACCCTCCGAAGGACGGGACCTCCGAAGATGGCTCGCCACAGGAGGAAACGTCGGTAGCGCTCCCCAGTGGTATTTCTTAATCAGAGCCGCAAGGTATCTCAACGTCCCACCATGGGAACTCTTAGATAGACCTTCTGCATGGATTGACATGGCGATCATGTCATTAAGTGCAGAGAGTTACGCTGAGAGTCAACAGAACAAAAAGAAGAGAAGGTGGCTAGGATAGAATGTCACTGACTGTCGCACAGCTCGTTGCACGCTTGAGTGCCGACACGTCGGGCTTCTATCGGTCAATGGCAATCGCCAACTCGTCCATGATCAGGACGGGTGCCATCATCGGTCGTGTTGCTGCAGGGGCAGGAATTGCTGTTGGTGCGATTGGGTTCCTGTCCTTGCGTGCAGCTGGTAACTTCCAGCAGTCGATGAATCTTCTCCAGGCAGTGTCTGGTGCAACAGAGAAGCAGTTTAAAGGGTTGCATGATGAAGCAATTGCCCTTGGCAAGGATTTCAAGTTGCCGAACGTGTCAGCGCGTGATGCTGCAGATGCAATGGTCGAGTTGTCCAAGGGAGGGTTGAACGCTAACCGGACACTGAAGGCAACGCGTGGTACATTGCAGCTTGGTATCGCAGCAAACATCGGATTTGCTGACTCAGGTAAGCTTGTTTCGCGAGCCCTGCAGGCGTTCGACCTAGAGGGAACTCAAGCGATGCAGGTCGCTAACCTCTTCGCTGCTGGTGCCAATAAGTCAACTGCTGAGATTACAGATCTCGCTCTCGGCATGCAGAACGCAGGTGCACAGTTCCATGGTGTCGGATACGATATCGAGACCATGACAGCGTCACTTGCGATCCTTGCTGATAATGCTCTCGCAGGGGAGTACGCAGGTACAGCGCTGAAGACCATGATCATTCGTCTTACATCTCCGACGAATAAGGCAAGAGAAGAGATGAAGAAGTTCGGCATTGATGTCTTCAACTCAAAGGGTGAGATGAAAGACATGCCAGCGGTGATCAAGGAATTCACTGATGGGTTGGGTAATCTAACACAGGAACAGCGAGAGCAAGCACTTACCACGATCTTCGGTGTGCGTGCAAACCAGGCTATGCGGATCTTGATGGGTGAAGGATCAGCTGCTTTTGACAAGTACAGGAAATCTATCACTGGAACGAATGCCGCTGTTAAGATCTCAGAAGCTCGGACTAAGGGATTCAATGGTGCTCTCGGTGCTATTGGATCTGCTGCTGAGACGTTGGCAATTCAGCTTGGTGAGGCATTGCTACCTGCTGCAACGCGACTAGCCTTTGCGTTTGCGCATTTCATTGCCTCTATTGACCCCAACAAGATTATCGGATTCTTCCAGGCAATTGCTAACGGTATTCGTTGGGTGATTGACCTTGTCAAGCATTCAGAACTTCTCCAGTATGCGATTGCAGGTTTGGTAGGTGCTCTTGTAGCTTTCGTTGCAATCATGGCAGGGCAGAAATTGATCGCTGGAGTTAAGGCGCTTGTCATTGCGTGGCAGTTGCTGAATGCTTCGTTTGTAGCTTCTCCTCTTGGTTTGATCATTCTGGGTATCGGTGCTCTTATTGGTGCCCTCGTTCTCGCTTACATGAAGTCAGAGCAGTTCCGCGAGGCAGTAGACAGAGCATTCTCTTGGATCAAGGCTAACGTGTTGCCGATCCTTGCAGATATCGCTGCTGGTATCAGAAATCACTGGGAAGAGATTAAGCAGACATTCTTCACAGCGCTCAAGGTGATTCAGTTTTGGTGGGAGAACACCTGGGGTAGGATTTTCAACTTCGCAAAGGATCACTGGGAGAAAATTGCTGCTGTTGTAGAAGCAGCACTCAGTGGGATTCTGATCATGGTTCGCGGCTACATGAAGTACGTGGAAGGTGTGATCAATCTGGTCATGGGTATTATTCATGGCGATTGGTCTCAGGCGTGGAAGGGTCTCAAGCAGATTGTCGATGGCACGCTCGGCACAATCGCAGCCTTGATCAAGAATGCACTGACACGTCTCATCCCTGCAGTGCTATCTCTTGCATGGGAAGTGGGTAAAGCAATTGTTGTCGGCATCTTGAAAGGCATTGCTAATCTTCTAACTGCTCTTGGCAACGCAATGCATAATGCTACTCACGCTGCAATTATGGCTGTTGCTGGATGGGCAGGCTCTGCAGCAGCTGCAATCGGGCACGCGATTGTAGATGGTATTCTTGGAGGCATTACAGGTCTTCCTGGTGCTCTTAAAGACAAGATCGGATCTGCTGTCACAGGCGCACTCCATGGTGCAATGAGCCTCATTGGTGCTCACTCACCTTCTACTGTCTTTGCAGACAAGGTTGGTAAACCAATCGCTGAGGGTATCATTCTTGGATACCTTCTTGGTATCGTTGATCTCCCAGACAAAATCTCTGATACATTGAAGGCAGCATTGGAGAAGGGTAAGGCAGTGGTGGATGCTGCAGTAGATAAGTACAAGACAGCGTTCTCAAATCTTGCTGATGAGGCACTCACAGCCTTTGACAGGATGACGGAAGCGCACGCGACGAAGTCAGAGAAACTTCTTGACAAGCTCGTTTCCAGACATGACATGGAGGAGTTCAAGAAGCGGGTACAGGAAGCAGGTCAGGCAGTTAAGGATGCACAGAGTGCTCTTAACTCTTTCGATCCCACTCAGTTTGATACACCAGAGGCAGCTGCTGCTGCACAGAAAGCACTGCAAGACGATCTTGCTTCTGCACAGGACACCTGGAACCAACTCATGTACGAGAAGAAGAAGACAGCGTTGGAGGCCCAGGCACAAAAGGAGCGAGAGAACTACGAAGAGCGGAGACGCATCCAGCGCAAGCATTTTGAAGTGGAACTAGCGAACATGCAAGAGGCGCTGATGAAGCATCCGCTTGAGTATCAAAAGAACCAAAAGAAGATCATTGCCCTTCTACGCTCTTATGGCGTGTCGTATCACGAGGTCGGGACAGTTCTCACAAGAGAATTCGCTCAAGGCATCATGGATGCACTGCCTGAGGTTGAAGATGCTGCACGAGCAATGGCTAACAGAGTACGTGGCATCTTGCGTCTTGGGTCTCCGGCGAAGGAAGGCCCGATGTCTGACCTCGATACGTGGTGGCGCCCCTTCGGTAAGACGCTCGTGTCAGGCCTCGACATGCGCCCGATAGAGCAGGCAGCTCTCTCGATGGCAGGCCTTCCCTATGGTGCAGTGGGGCCTGGGTCAGGACTTGCACAGAGCGTCCCGTCTGCTATGGGAGGTCAAACCATAATTGTGCAGCAGACAGTGAACGGTTCTGTAATCCACGAGAACGACCTCAACGACAGAATCAGAGAGGCCATCATCACTGAAGGACGACGGGGTAGAACTGTCACTCCAGTATGAGCCTCCTTCTCCTCCTCTCCGGTCAGGCAAACATCACTGGCGTTGCACGTCTATCTCTGGGACCAGCTAACACTCCTGCGACACGGACAGCTCACTCTATAGTCCTTCGTGGTCGCGTTGGATCTGGCAATGGACAGTTGAAAGCAGCACTGTACGAGGGTGCGATCAACCGCTCAGGTGATCTCACAACGTCACCTTTGACGCTGTCTTTCGTTGATTACTCTCTCGCTATCTCTGATGCCAATGCAGCACTCATTGGTGGATATACAAACCTTGAGTTGCGCGTGTGGGGCGTCACGAATGACATTGCACCTGTTCCGTTTGAACTCGCTGATGCAAAGCTGCTCATCCCAGCAGGTACTCTCAACAATGTAGCTGCACCTGACACAGGTATAGGTGTAGACACAGCGACACTGTCCAACTTCTCTCAGCAGACAAAGACCTCAGGTGATACAGGCGTTGGTACAGATACAGCTTCTGTGTCGTCCAATGTTGCTGTATCTGTGACAATGCCAGAACTCGCTCTCGAAGTTTCCTTCGACGCTGACTCTGGGCCTACGTACACAGAGTCAATTGTCATCGACAGAGCGATTGTTTACTACAGGCTTGATGAGCCGTCAGGCCCAGTCGTTGACAGAATGGGTAACGTCAATCTTATAGCAGTTGGAGGAGTCACTCGTTCACAAGCGTCTCTCCTCTCTGGTGATCCGAATCTGTGCTACGACTTTAACGGCACAACAGGCTATCTCGGAGCAGCAGATTCAGGTAAACTGGATGCTGACCAGATGACATTGGAAGCAGTAATTCGCCCTGACACAGTATCTCTTGAAGTTATCATGTCAAGGCTTGATCAGACAACCAACATTGATCTCTGGGTACTCGATATCGTCAATGGATATTTGAGACTCAAGGTAAGAGACATTGACAGCAACTACTACACCTATGTCTCGACAGCAAGTGTTGCAGCAGCTACAACCTCTCATATTGCAGTCATCGTCAGAGAAAACTTCATTGACTTCTTTGTCAATGGCGTTCTCATTGACTCTACACCAAAGTCATGGGAGCAAATGATGCGTGCTCCTGCTTCTCTCTTTACTGTCGGAGCAAGGTTCGATGGATTTGCATACAACGACTTCTTCGATGGAAAGATAGATGAGCCTGCTGTGTACGTGACAGATCTTCCACGAGAGAAAATTGTGTATCACTCCAAAGCACGTGAGGCATTGTCTGCGTATTCGTGGACACTCATCTCTGGTGACACACTTGCCAACTCGTTCTTGAAACAGGTAATGATCAAGAGGGGGAGTCAAGACATCTTTAGAGATCCAGAAACAGGTGTGTTCACAGGGATCCTCAACAACAATGACCGTAGGTTCGATCCTGGTAATGCATCCTCACCATACTATCCGAACTTGAAGCCTGCACGACCGATCAGGCTACGTGTGACGAAGGACGGTATCTCCCGTAACGTGTTTCGTGGAGACGTTGAGGACTGGCCCCAGGATTGGCAGGGTCGCGAAAATAATGTCTCTGTGACAGCACTGGATGGGTTTGATATCCTCGCTAATGTAGACATCGTTCTCACACGTCCAGTTGAGCGCGCTGGTGAGCGAATTCACGCGATCCTGGATGCTGCTGCGTGGCCTAGAGAACTAAGACAGATTGACGTTGGACAAAGTTTTGTGCAGGCGTGGGATGGCAAAGAAGGAAAAGCAAGAGAACTCTTGTTCCTGGTTATGCATACAGAATCAGGTGAGGTATACGTCAACGGATCTGGGTTCATTGTGTTCCAGGAGCGCAACAAGAGATTTATTGTGCCTCAGTCTGCGATCAAGGCAACTATCTCCAACATCCCTTCTGGTGGAGAACTTCCGTTTGTCGATGCAGAGGTGATCGAGGACAAGGACCAGATTAAGAACATGGTTCGGATTAAGGTCATGGATACTAACCAAACAGCTGTGGCACTTGACTCACAGTCCATTTTGGATAACAGAGTACGGGCAGACGAGATGGAACTTCCTGTGATAGATATAGACGAAGCGCAAGCAAAGGCAGAGTGGCTTGTGTCACTGTTCAAGAATCCTCTGTTGCGAATCAAGGACGTTGTTCTTGAGCCTCAGATGGATTCCAATCTGTGGGCACACTGTCTTGACAGAGAAATTGGTGATCGTCTTAGGTTCAAGATCTTTCCGCCAGGGAAGCCTGGAACGATGCTCGATCTCCAAGCAACAATCGAGTACATAGAGCACAGATACATCGTGCGTAGATGGACTACTCTCTGGCGGATGTCTCCTGCCGACACAAGTGATTACTGGACAGTAGGGGATGACAATCTCGACACAGCGACGAAACTAGCGTACTAAGGAGAGCACATGGGTTGGACAACACCACGCACTTGGGCACCTGGAGAACTTGTCACTGCGACGATGCTCAATCAGCACGTGCGAGACAATCTCAACGCTGCACTTCCGATAGGTTCTCTTGTTTACAGAGTTGCTGTTGCTACTGCTATCGAGACAGTGCTTGAGAACCGCTTTCTAGAGTGCAACGGTGTTGCTGTCTCACGTACAACGTATGTCGATCTCTTCAACTATCTGAACGGATTGACTCCAGCGTTAGCCTTCGGTACAGGTAATGGTACTACGACGTTCAACATCCCTGACATGCGCGGACGTCTGCTTGTGTCTGCAGCAGGTGTCGGAGGCAAAACACAGGTTGATGTGATTGGTGACAACGACGGCCTCACTCAACCAGTCCGTAACATCAACCATTCTCACACATTGACAACTGGTCAAGCTGGTGGCCAGGGACGTATCGGTGAGAATAACACTCTCCCCCAACCACAGAACACTCAGCTCACTGGTGGAGACCAATCTAACATCAACACGCCAGCGTATTTGGTCGCAGGTGTCTGGTTCATCAAGTATGTAGCATGAGAGATTCAACAGCACAGATCGTGTTGACATTGATACTTCTCTTTGGAGCAGTTGTCTTTGTTCTACTCGACTCTCAGCAACTAGCTGTTGCTTTGGTTGGAGCAATCGCTGGGCAGGGTGCATCAGCAGGAGTACGAAGCGCAGTCAACGGCAAGAAATAGGAGGAACAAGTGCCAGATAATACCCCAGGAGCTAGAGTTGATGCTTCGGGTAACCCTGTACTGGATCCAACTAAGAATGTGTTGGACCTGGTTGATGCTGCTGTTACTCGTCTGAATGATCTCTTTGAACAAGAGAAAGATCATCGGCGAGAAATACGAAGCCTTGAACAGGAGCACAAACAAGAGATAGGGAGGCTACAACGTGACCTCAGAGAGGCGGAGACGGCGCGCATTGACGCCATCCGAGCCGTTGATGTTGGAGCAGTCCAAAGAGCAGCGGAAGTACAAGCAGATGTTGCAACAGCACTTGCTAACCAGGTCGCTCTTTCGGCTGAGACGTTGCGTAACACTGTATCCGAAACGGCGACTGCGGGGCGACGGCACTAGCACAAGCACTTGATCCACTTCAGAAAGCCATCGACGATCTACGTAGAGCTCAGTACGAAGCACAAGGACAAAAGACCCAAGTCATCGAGACAAGAGCTGACACGACTGAT
>Ga0210380_10001351_pt1 | contig 10151 bp, 4 predicted proteins | sample PLM4_5_coexredo_FD_155476 | JGI IMG/M metagenome (GOLD analysis project Ga0210380, IMG submission 155476) | Groundwater sediment microbial communities from an aquifer in East River, Colorado, USA - PLM4_5_coex redo | ecosystem: Environmental > Terrestrial > Soil > Riparian zone | place: USA...
CCACCGGCGGAGCGAGCGACGCCCACCAGCTGCTCCAGCGGCTCGAGTTGGAACCGGTGTTGCCGTCGTTGGTGCCGGGCCGGGTCTTGGCGTACTGCTGCAGCGACCACAGCGTCATGTCGTCACTGGGGTCGACCTGCACGGTGCTGAAGTCGCCCCACCGGTTGCGTCCCGTCGCGGTCGAAAACGTCTTGTGATAGTAGTCGTCGCCGGCTTTCGCGATCACCGCGTCGCGGATGGTTCCAGGGGCATCGCCGGCCATGTGGATCGAGTATCCCGCCGCCGGATGCTGGGCCGACGAGAACTGCGTGTAGCCGACCATGATGTCGCCGTTCGCGTTGACGCCGAGATGGGCGTGCGAATACCACTTGCCACCATTCGTCGAGGTCGCGGTCGCATCCTCGATGCGCCCGCCGTCCGCGAACGCCGGGGTTGTGCTCGCGGTGATCTTGGTCCACTGAACGCCGATGTGCGTGAGTCCGGCGGACGGCAGCCCGATCGACTGCGCGTAGTAGAGGTAGCCGCGTCCAGTCGTCGCATCGACGCGGAATACCGGCGCCGAGCGGATCTGCGCGTCCTGCGCCTCGAGTGGGCACGGCGTGGCGCCGCACGCGCTGGTCCCCGAATTCGGTGCGCTCTGGGGAAGCAGATTGTTGCCCGCCTGGACCCAGCCGCCGCCCGGACGCGTGTTGGTGCCGCCAACCGTGTAGACCGGCACGGCCGCGGTCCCGGTGATCCGGTCGACCGTGTACGTGGCGCCCGCGCTCCCGAGATGGGTGACGAGGAACAGCGTGTCCTGGGTCGCCGAGAGCGTCACCGCGGGCGAGGTGCAGAAGTGGCTGCCGGCCGCCTGCGAAATGTTGGTCGTGCTCGTCAGCGTTCCGGCCGCCGCTTGCGCGTAGTTCGCGATGACGGTGCCGCCCTTGCTGAATGAACCGCCGGCGGTATACGCGTTGATGGTGATGACGATCCAGTTCTTGTTGAAGCCGAGGATCGGGAAATCGAGCACCGGCGCGCTCGAGAATCCGGGCGTGACGGCGTACAGGCGCCAGCTGCCGAGCGGGTCGCTGGTCTGCGACACACCGAACAGGACCAGCCCCGGATTGTTGGTCGTCTGCATCACCACCAGCCAGCGATTCTGAATCGGATCGTAGACGGTGCGCGGGTCGGTGAGCTGGTTGAGCAGCGCCTTGTTCGTCACCACCGGATCCCAGAACGTCGCGGTGCCCATGGTCGAGAGCGTGACACCGGTCGTCTTGTCGTGGATCCGGTAGTTGTTGTTGAAGGTCGACATCACCCGCGTCTGCCCGACCGCGCCCGCCACATCGGGCGGAATGATGATGTAGCTCGAGTCGACCATCGGAATGTCGTCGAGCCCCTGGAAGCCACCGGTCGGCGAGGGCGAGGCGACGAACGGCGTGAACGGCGGGCGCGAGATCATCGCGTCGGGCGAGATCTCTCCCTGCAGCTCGATCTCCTCGCGTTCCTCCTCCGACTCGTTCTTCTCGGTCGACACCCGCGGCCGCACCGGCGGGGCCGCCTGCGTGCGCAGCCGCTGCTGTCGCGCCAGCTCGCCGAAGTTCACGGTCGCCGAGCGGACCACCTGGGCCTGCACGCCGATCACCACCGTTCCCGGCGGGTCGAGCCGGACCGGTGCAGCGGAGGCAGTAAGCGGGAGGAGGGAGGCCGCTGCGATGGTCAGCAGGGCGGGCACAAACGTGTTCGAGATGGCCATGGGAGTCTCTCGAGTCGATGAGCAGGGAGGGGTCGCGGAGACCCGGTCGGGAACGCGATTTCAGGGCACGAAGGTCGCAATAATAGCATCGGCATCGGGCGGCGAATGCCATATCCCTCGATTTTCGGGACCCCGCCCGGCGAGCCGGTCCTGTACGCTCAATCGCTCGATTTGCAACGAAGCACACCCCAGCGAGGCCCCGATGCGCCGTTGCTCCCTGCTGCTGCTCCTGTTCCTCGCACTTCCGGCCACCGCCCACGCCTGGGCGTGGGGCGACACGCTGACCGTGATCTGGAAGCCATTGCCCAATCTCCCGTCGTTCGCGCGCCCCGGCGACACGCTGACGGTGTGGGCCAACGCGGCGCCGGCGGCCGGAGCGTGGTCCGCGAATCTGCGCAGGGGAACCCACACCTACGGCCTGCTGCCGGCCGGCGGCGGGTGGCAGCCGAACCTCGGACGGTGGGTGCTGGGCTTCCAGGTCCCTCCCGGGGTGCCGGAGGAGATGTACGACCTCGAGCTGCTGTCGGACGCGACCGACCCCGACATCGCGCGCCACAGCGTCAAGGTGCTGCCCGCCTACAAGACCGACTTCTACTTCGCGCAGATCAGCGACACCCATCTGCCCGCGCATCCGTTCTCGAGCAACGGCGTGATCAACCCTGCCGACACCTCCGGGATGGGCGACTTCAGCGCGGTGATCGGTGATCTCGACCTGATCCACCCCGAGTTCGTGCTCCACACCGGCGACCTGGTGAACGAGGGCGAGCTCGAGGACTACCTCGCGATGTATGAAATGAGCCGCGCCAACGAGATGCTCACGCATCTGCGCGACCCCATCTTCGTCGTCACCGGCAATCACGACATCGGCGGCTGGAAGCCGACCGCCCCGCCCGACGGCACCGCGCGCAAGAACTGGTGGCGCCAGTTCGGGTGGCCGTGGCTCGCCAATCCGCCGGCCGGCGAGCCGGTCCACCACCAGAACTATTCGTTCGACTACGGCCTGTTCCACGGCATCGGCATGGAGACCTACATCAACAACGGCTCGTACGACTCGTACCAGACCGGGCAGTACGGCGCGCAGAGCTTCACCACCGAGCAGCTCCAGTGGATGGTCGCGAACATCGCGGCGGTGCCGGCCGGTCACGCGAAGCTGGCGTTCTTCCACTACGACTTCGGCGGCACCAACGCGAACGGCACGCCGTGCACGAGCTGCAAGCAGATCATCCCGCAGAACGTCGGGCTCGACGGCGTGATCTGGGGTCACAATCACACGGTCGCCGAAGGCAACCGCGCGGCCCGCCCGTTCGACCTCGGACTGCAGGCGGTGATCGACGGACGTCGCGCGTTCCGGATCTTCCGCGTGTCCGGCAACCAGATTTCGCCCGGACCAATGCACAAGAGCGGCAATGCGACCGACTCCCTGACCGTCGCGTGGAGCGGACCCAGCGATGGCACCCGTTCCAACCTGACCGCGACCGTGAACAATCGCTTCGGCGAGGCCTGGGAGCACGGACGGCTGGTGTTCGAGATGGTGTGGCGCGACTCGTCGTACGCCGCGACCGGCGGCACCATCACGCAGACCATCCTCCATGGCGGAACCGCGAGCGTGTACGTCGACTGCGTGTTCCCGGCCGGCGGCCTCGCGGTCGTCAACGTGCAGGCGAGCCAGCCGGTCACCGGCGTGGGCGGTGCCCCGGCGAGCGGCGTCGCGCTGGCGGCGCCACATCCCAATCCGTGGTCCGGCGTGGGCGCGCTCGAGGTTCGCTTCCGCCTCGCCCAGGCAGGACCGGTCGAGCTCGAGGTGTTCGACGTGCGCGGACGCCGGATCGCCACCCTGCACAGTGGTCCGGCGGCAGCCGGCGAGCAGGTGGTGCGCTGGGACGCGCACGGTCGCGTCGCCGAGGGACTGCACTTCATCCGGCTGCGCGCCGCGGGAATCGAGCGCGTGCAGAGAGTCCTGATCGTCCGCTGACCGCGGACGAATGCTAGACTCGCCGCATGCCGCGTCCCCTCGGGAGGTCTTCGCGCGCGCGACCCGGGGCCGCGAGGACCCGCACCCAGCATGGTCCGCGCCGCCCACCGGTCCGCCCCACGGACCGGCTCCGCCCGCAGGTCGTCCGCTCCAAGCTGACGCCGCCCAACCTGCCGCCGCGCCTGCTGCCGCGGCCGGGACTGGTGCGCGCGCTGATCGACCATCTCGATCGCCCGGTGCTGTCGATCGTCGCCGATGCCGGCTACGGCAAGACCACGCTGCTGGCCGAGACGCTGCAGTCGCTGCGCCGGCCGGTGATCTGGTACTCGCTGATGGCGTCGGACGCCGATCCGATGGTGTTCGCGCGCCACCTGATCGAGGCGTTCCAGCGCGAGATCCCGCGCTTCGGGCGCGACCTCGAGCGGGCGCTCGAAGAAGTACGTCCCGGCGCCGCCGGCGCCGCCGAGATGCTGGGCGGCGTGCTGTCGAACGAACTGGGGGCGCTGCGCGGGCCCGAGCACGTGCTGGTGCTCGACGATTTTCACGAGATCGCCGCCTCGCAGGGAATCGTGGCGATGCTCGACGTCGTCCTTCGTCATCCGCCCGATCGCCTGCGGGTGTGGATCGCGTCGCGCACCACGCCGACGCTCGCACTCGACCGGATGCGCGCGCAGGGGGCGCTGTTCGAGCTCGACTCGACCCACCTCGCGTTCGGTCGTGACGAGCTGGGCCGGCTGTTCGCCGAGGTGTTCGGCCAGCCGCTCTCCGACACCGACCTCGACGCGCTGATCGCGACCACCCACGGCTGGCCGACGGCGATCCAGCTGGTCCACCAGGCGATGGAGCGGCGCCCCGGCACGCAGCTCGCCGAGGTGCTGGCCGAGGTCGGCGACGCGCCGCGCGAGGTCCACGCCTACCTGTCGTCCGAGGTGATCGCGCGCCTCTCGGTCGAGGCGCGTCACCTGCTCGAGCGCACGGTCGCGCTCGACCGGTTCGATCCCGACCTGGCGCGCGCGCTGTCGGGCGCGCGCGACGTGCGCGGCCAGCTCAGCGAGCTCACCCAGCGCGGCCTCCTGCGCAGCATCGGCACCTCCGGCAGCCAGAGCTTCGTGTGGCACGACCTGGTGCGCCAGGCGGTGCGCGCCACCGTGATCGCGCGCGACGGCGAGGACGCATGGCGCTCGATCGAGGCCGACGCGGCGCTCGCCCTGCGCGCGCGCGGCGAGCTGGAGCTGGCGATGGTGCACGCAGTCCGTGCGGGCCGCTCCGACCTGATCGTGCCGCTGGTCCGCGAGCTGGCGCCAGTGCTGCTGGCGCAGAGCCGGCCCGGCGCACTGCTCGACGCGATGCAGTCGCTGCCGGCCGAGGCGTTCGACGAAGATCCACCGCTGCGCGTCCACCGCGCCGATGCGTCGCAGGCACTCGGCCGCTGGGACGCCGCCGCCACCGACTACCAGACGGTGATCGACAGGGCGATGGCAGGTGTCGACCGCGTCACGCTCGGGCGCGCGCTGATCGGGGTGGCGCGCGTGCTCAACCGGCGTGGTGCGCACGAGCAGGCGCTCGGCATGGCCGAGCGTGGGCTCGGCATGGCGCGCGACCTGCCGGTCGAGTTGCGCGTGCGCCTGCTCCAGACCAAGGCCGGTGCGCATTTCTATCTCGGTCAGTCCGCGACCGCGGTCGAGCTGCTCAATGAAGTGCGCTCGCTGCTCCAGGGCACGCCGCACCAGGACCTGATGGCGCCGACCGTCCACAACCTGGCGCTCGCGCTGGTCGCCCAGGGCCGCTTCTCCGAAGCCGCGCAGGAGCTGCGCGCGGCGATCGCAGCCGTGCAAACGGGCTCGCCGCGGGCCGGACTCTATCTCGCGAATCTCGCGACCGTGCTGACCGAGAGCGGCGAGCTGGGGGAGGCGCGCGCCGCGGCGGAGAGCGCTCTCGAGGTCGCGCGCCGGTTCTCGAACCGCATGCACGAGACCATGGCGCAGCAGGCGCTCGCACAGGTGCTGGCGCAGAGTGGTGACGTCGAGGCCGCGCTGCCGGCGCTCAAGCGGGCCGAGGAGCTGAACGCCGAGCTGCGGATGGAGCTGATCGCCGCCGACCTGCTCGCGCTGCGTGGCCGCATCTTCAGCGCGCGCGGTCAGTATCGGCGCGCGGTCGGGTTCTTTGCCAAGGCAGTCGAAGTCACGGCGCGCCGTCCCGATGCGCCCCGTCTCACCTCGTTCCGCACCCTGCTCGCTTGGGGAGAACTGCGCTCGGGCCGTCCGCAGGCGGCGCGCGAGCTGCTGGCCGCCGCGCTGCCCGCCGCCGATGCGAGCGAGGACGAAGACCAGCGGATGCGCGTCCACTACTGGCTGGCCGAGACACGACTCACGATGGGCGAGCCTGCCGAGGCGCTCCGGCATCTGCGCATTGCGCTGCCGCTGGTGCGGGCGCGTGGCTACGAGCACTTCGTGCGCGGTCAGGCGCGCGAGAATCCCGCGCCGCTGGTGCACGCGCTGGCCAACCAGTGCGAGATCGAAGTCTGCGCAGCGGCACTCGCGGATGCGGGACCCGCGGTCGAAGGACCGGTGATGAAGCTGCTCGACGACGCCGAGCCTGCGGTCGCCGAAGCGGTCGCAGCGATTCTCGGCGAAGTCGGCGGGCGCGCGGCGCTCGAGCGACTGGCAGCGGTGTCGCCGCGGCGGAAGGCACTGGCGGCCGCGGCCGCGATCGCCCGCAAGCGGATCGAGGAGCGGCTCCAGCGCGGTCGCGTCACAGTCGAGGAGGCCGAAGCCGGCGTCGCCGGACCCGCACGCCTCTACCTGTTCGGTCCGCCCGCGCTCGAGGTCGACGGCCGACGCGTTCCGGGCGGCGCGTGGCGGACGCGCCGTTCATTCCACGTGCTCGTCTATCTGGCGCTTCACCTGCGCGGCGCCGGTCGCGACGAGCTGCTCGAGAAATTCTGGCCGGGGCGCCAGATGGCGTCGGGCAAGCGCAACTTCCATCCGACCCTCTCGTACCTGCGCACCGTCCTGCCGCGTCACGGCGTGCAGGCGCTCGCGCGCGACGGCGAGTCGTACCGGCTGGATCCCGAGTACCCGCTCAGCTGCGACCTGTGGGAGTTCGAGGCGCTGCTCGACGATGCGCGGCGCGAGAAGGGGGAGGAGCGTCGCGAGCTGCTCGCGCGCGCGATGACGCTCGCCGACCGCCCGCTGCTCGAAGGCGTCTACGAGGACTGGGCCGACGAGGCGCAGTCGAAGATCCGCGACCGGGTCGAGAGCGCATGGCTGGAGCTGGGTGGCCTCGATCTGCGCGCCGGTCGCCACGAGCCGGCGCTGCACGCGTACCGCCGCGCGGCGGAGATCGACGCCTACCGCGAGACCACGCGCGTCGCGATCGTCCAGTGCCTGGTGAAGCTCGGCAATCGCGCCGCCGCGCTGGTCGAGGTCGAACGCCTGCGCGAGCAGCTGCGCCGCGAGCTGGGCGTCGAGCCGCTGCCGGAGACCGAGCAGGCGCTGAAGGACGCACTGGGCTCGGACAGCCAGCCGGCGCGGGTCAAGGCGTCCGGCCGAGTCGCCGGCGAGGCACGATCGTGAGACCGCTGCTGGTGGTCGCGACGCTTCTGCTGGTCTGCGGGTGCACGCGCAGGGAAAGCGCGAACGTCGACACGAACACGCAACCACCGCCGCCGGTTCCTGCCGATACAACCACCTACGTCGCACGCGGCAACGAGCCGTTCTGGGCATTGGAAGTCACGCCGTCCGAAGTCGTGTTCCGCGAACCCGAGAACATTGACGGCGTCCGTGGTGCGTATGCGTCGCCGACCCGCGATGGCACGCGTCTCATCTTCCGCACGACGCTCCGCGACAGCGCGGCGACGCCGGTCGAACTGACGCTCGACGAGCGGCCCTGCCAGGATTCGATGTCGGGGTTCGGGTTCGCTTACACGGCGACCGCGCGAATCGGCGAGCGCATGCTTCAGGGGTGCGGAGAACAGCGTCCGGCGACGCCACGAGGGGAATGGACAGTGATTGGCCACCGGATCCCCGCCATCAGCGCGATGAGTGAGGCGGAGGCGTCGGCGTGGCACGGGCGAACCGCCTCCTATTCCTCGGGACTCGCTGTGTTCGGTTCCGACACGTGCCGCAGTCCCTCATATCACTCACGCCAGGTGCGCGGCGACAGCCTGCTCACGGTCGACTATCGCGTCGCCCCTGGTGCGTTCGATCTCAAGCCCGGCGTGACCATCCGCCGGATCGAAGTCCAGTGCACTGGCTCGGCGTGGACCGTGCCCGGCGGAACGTTGCTCGAGATGCCGAACGGCTCGCTGTTCACCGTATGGGACGGCGTGTTCTTCGAACTTCGGCGGTCGGCCCCTTCGCCGTAGCCGAGAAGAACGCCCCTGTCAGTCGGGCTTCTCGTTCGCCTACACTGCTACCGCACGGATCGGGGAATCGGGTTCTCCAGGGATGCGGGGAGCGCCGCCCGTCTCGCAACACACAGACTCCCGGAGCATCCCCATGAACATGCGCCGCTTGTCTCTTCTCACGGTCGTCATCGTGTCGGCGTTCGTCCATTTCTCAGCCCGGGCGGACTGGCTGACCAACGGCAATGTTGTCCATTCCCCCCACAACCCGTGGCAGAACCTGCTGGATCTCGCGCCGGATAACCGTGGAGGCGCATTCGTCGTCTATTCCAACGGTGGGGGCGATGCGTATCTCGATCACTTCACGGCGGGCGGCAACCTTGCCCCCGGCTTCCCGCCGTCACTGATGGCTTCGCCCGCCAGCCGCGGCGATCACTACAGCGTCGATCCGATCGCCGTGGTCAGCGATGGCGGCAGCGACTGCTACGTACTGACATTTGCCAGCGTGCCGTGTCGCGCGGGCGCTCATTGCAACACCGCCGGGCAGATCTTCATCTCGCGCCAGGGACCCGATGGCGCCGTGGTTCCGGGATGGCCTGACCAAGGGGTGGCAGTCGAGATTCCGTTCGTCTCCCGGGCGATCAGGGGCAGCGTCTGTGCGGTCAGCGACGGCAGCCGAGGTGTCTTCGTGGCGTGGACCTCGCCCCCACCACCTCCCTATTCCGAAGCTCCCAATCGCCTGTTCGTGCAGTCCGTGGGTCCGGATGGAACTCGACGATGGGGTGACGACGGGATCGAGCTCGGACCGGAATGGTCGCACCACGTGAGCCCGGCGATTCTGCCGGACGGGCACGGTGGCGCATTCGTCCTCTGGGGTGGCCGGAAGTCCACGACAGATCCCGCTCAGATCGTCATCCAGCATCTGGACCCTGAGAGAAGTTCCGCGGATGGGAACGACGTTGTTGTGGTGAGCAGCGGTTCCTATCACGCCATCACGAAGGTGACGGTGGTCCCGATCGATGGTGCTGGGGTGTTGGTGGGGTGGAGTGCCGCGATCAGTCCGTCCCGTCAGGGCGTGTTCGTGCGCGGGGTATCGAAGAACGGTTTGCCGCTCGGAAAAGACGACGTCAGGCTGGCGGATGTCGACGCCGATCAGGATCAGCTGTGCATGGCCCCCGCACACGGAGGCGATGCATTCGTGGCCTGGCGTGACACCCGTTCCGGCTCGGCCAGCGCGATCTACGCTCAGAAGCTCACACGGGAGGGCAAGGCCGCGTGGGACCCATCAGGTGTCGCAATCGCGACCGGAGCGTACGCGAAGGACAGTCCTGTGATCGCCGAAGATGGAGCAGGGGGCTGCTACGTCGCGTGGGCCGATCTTCGTCCGGACGGTGAGCTGTTCGCGACGCGGCTCGATCGTCGCGGATTTCGCGAGCGCGGCTGGCCCGAAAACGGGGCGCTCGTCAGTCAGTGGCCGCTTGGCGATTGGGGCTGGAACCCCTACCCCGGATCTCCCGCAAGAGAACTCGAGATCATTGCCACCGGTCGCGGAGAGGCAATCCTTGGCTGGGTCGATTCGCGGGGACCGATCGACCAGACCGTGGTCGGACCGATCGAGGAGGCCGTGGTCACACTCCTGATGCGCGATGGCCCCGCCGCTGCGGGCAACGGTTCATCCGGACGGCGGTCCGAGACGGCCCGTCCAACCGCGCAGTCAAATCAGGTTGTCGCGAACGGTCTCGAGATCGAACGAGTCGCGCCCAACCCGGTCCGTGACCATCTTCTCGTGCACTTTGCTGCGTCGCCTGCCGAAGACGCGGAGCTCTCGATCCACGACCTGGCGGGTCGCTCCGTCGCCTCGATTCAGGTGCGCGGAACATCCGGACGCCAGGAAGTGCAAGTCAGCACCCGTGAACTCAAGCCGGGTGTCTACTGGCTGCGGCTGAGCCAGGGCACGCGGGTCGAACGCACTCGCATCGTGGTGGTGAAGTAGGCCCTCACTCCTTGACGACGATGACTCCGGTCATGCCCTTGCCGGCGTGGCCGTCGACGTGGCAGTAGAACGCGTACTCACCCACCTCGGCGGCGGTGAACTTGAC
>Ga0210380_10001352_pt1 | contig 10145 bp, 7 predicted proteins | sample PLM4_5_coexredo_FD_155476 | JGI IMG/M metagenome (GOLD analysis project Ga0210380, IMG submission 155476) | Groundwater sediment microbial communities from an aquifer in East River, Colorado, USA - PLM4_5_coex redo | ecosystem: Environmental > Terrestrial > Soil > Riparian zone | place: USA...
CAGAAGAAGCTCGGCGACTTCCACATCGACGCGAAGGTGAAAGTCCGCGGCACGCTGAACAAGCGCGACGACGAGGACAAAGGCTGGTCCGTCGAGGGCCGCATCCCGTGGACGGACTTCCTCCGCACCGGCGGCCGCCCCGAGCCCGGCGAACAGTGGGGCCTCAATCTCTGCCGCTACGACTACCACAAGGACTGGAAGGAGCCGGAACTCTCGTGCATCGCGCCGATCGCGAAGCCGAAGATCGGGTCGTTCTTCCATCAGTACGAGGACTATTGCACGCTCACGTTCACGGGGCCGGCACCGATCGGACTGGCGAAGCGCGAGCCGCTCACGACTTCGACCGTCGTCGGCTTCCCCGATCCGCCGCCGCCGTACCGCGTGGTGCGGGCCATTTCCGACTATCGGCCGGACTTCCCGATCATGTCGAAGAACATTCCGGGAGCGGACCGGCTGCTGGTTATCACGCAACCGAAGGCCTACGCCGCCACGAAACTCGAGATGATCTCGGAATCGAACCCGAAGGACGTGGTTCCGATGATGGCCACGCCGACCGGCGGCACGGCCACGGACTTCACGTTCCATCCAAAGTTCGGCGAGAACGGCTTCGTGTACGTCGGCTGGAGCGGCCGCCGTGGCTGGTGGGACCCGCGGAAGATGTGCTTCATCACCCGCTACACGATGCAGCCGAAGCGACCGTTTGCGCTGGAAGAATCGAGCGCAACGACGATCCTCGCGTGGGAATCGAACGGGCACAACGGCTGCGCCGTGACCTTCGGCCTGGACGGCATGCTCGTCTTCACCAGCGGCGACGGCACCTCCGATTCGGACACGAACGTCACGGGACAACGCACGGACCTCTATCTGGCAAAGGTGCTTCGGGTGGACGTGGACCATCCCGCGAACGGCAAACCGTACTCGGTGCCGAAGGACAATCCGTTCGTGAACGACAAACGCTTCGTACCCGAGACGTGGGCGTACGGCCTCCGCAACCCGTGGCGCATCTGCACGGACGCGAAGACCGGGCACATCTGGGTCGGCCAGAACGGACAGGATCTGTGGGAGTCGGCCATGTTCGTCCGCAAGGGGGACAACTACGGCTGGAGCGTGATGGAAGGCAACCACCCGTTCTACTTGGAACGCAAGGCGGGGCCGACGCCGATCGTGAAGCACACACTGGAGCACCATCACTCCGAGGCCCGCTCCCTCACCGGCGGCATCGTCTATCACGGCGAACGCTACCCCGACCTGAAGGGCGCCTACATCTACGGCGACTATTCGACCGGGCACATCTGGGCGGCGAAACACGACGGCGAGAAACTGCTCTGGCACAAGAAGATCGCCATCACGCCGCTCAAGATCACGTCCTTCTCCTCGGATTCGAAAGGCGAATTGCTCATCACCGACCACACGAAAGCCGGCGAGGGCGGGTTCTACACTTTCGAGCCGAACCCGGCCCCGAAGGACACCGGCTTCCCGAAAACGCTTTCGGCCAGCGGGTTGTTCGACTCGGTGAAGGATCACAAGGTGAAGGCCAGCCTCGTGCCTTATTCTGTGAACGCGCCGTTCTGGTCGGACGGGGCGTACAAGGAACGCTACATCGCGCTGCCGCCCGGCGACGGCATCACGATGCGCGGTCGCGGCTGGGACTTCCCGGACACGTCCGTCCTCGTGAAGAGCTTCGCGCTGGACACGCCCGAAGGCCGGAAGTGGATCGAGACGCGATTCATGACGAAGCAGGGCGGCGAGTGGTACGGCTACAGCTACGCTTGGAATGACGCCGGCACCGACGCGACCCTCGTTGGGGCGGAAGGCTTGGACAAGACATTCGGCAAACAGACGTGGCATTACCCCGGCCGCGCGGAGTGCATGGTCTGCCACAGCCGGGCCCAGAACTACGTCCTCGGCCTCTGCGAAGTGCAGATGAACAAGGACCACGATTACGGGAACGGGAAGCCCGAGAACCAGATCCGCGCCTTGGAACGGCTCGGCATGTTCAAGAACGACTGGTACGCGGACGTGAAAGGCCGCGTGAAGGACCCCGTGAACAAGCCCGAGCCCGAACAGCGGGCCGTGCCGCGCTCGACTCTTTTCACGAGTTTCCCGACGAACATGAAGAGCCTCGTAAACCCGTACGACAAGCCCGCGGACCTCACGGCGCGGGCCAGGTCGTGGCTGCACGCGAACTGCTCCTCCTGCCACGTCGAGGCCGGCGGCGGCAACGCGGCGATGGAACTCGAGTTCGGCACCGCGCTCGACAAGATGCGCATCGTGGACGCGAGCCCGGTGCATCAGTCCTTCAAGATGCCGGACGCGAAGATCGTCGCGCCCGGTGCGCCGGAACGCAGCGTGATGATTCACCGGATGAGCCAGCGCGGCCCGAACACCGGTCAGATGCCGCCGCTGGCGACCTTCCGAGTGGATGAGGCCGGTCTCGAACTGATGCGCGACTGGTGCAGGCAACTCAAGAAGTGATTCTCGTTACTCCGCAGGCTCGATCTCGGCGTACATGGAGCCCTTGCAGTCCGGGATGCGCGGGTCCGGCCCGTAGGCGTGGATCTGTTCCTGCTTCAGTTCCGCGCGTTCCATGCTCGTCGTGCAAACGACCGCCCGGCCGGTGCGATCCACTTCCTGCGCCAACTCGAAGCCCTTCTCGACCGGGTACGCGAACAACTCCTGCAGCATGAGGATGACGTACTCGTAGGTGTGGTCGTCGTCGTTGAGCAGAATGACGTTGTACGGCGGCTGCCGTCGCGTCACCTGTTCTTCTTCCACGTCGAGTTCGGGCAGTACGGCTGGTCCGACGCTCATGGGTTGCCTCCGCGACGCTCGGGCTGCGATTACAACTGCCCGCAATCGGCGATGAGCACCTTCTGCGACGGGGCGCCGCTACGGCTGCCGACCGCCTCCACCGCCTTCACCACGTCCATCCCCTCCACCACCGAACCGAAGACGACGTGCTTGCCGTCGAGCCACGCGGTCTCGACTGTCGTGAGAAAGAACTGCGACCCGTTGGTGTTGGGCCCGGCGTTGGCCATGCTGAGCAGGCCGGGGCCTGTGTGTTTGAGGGTGAAGTTCTCGTCGGCGAACTTCTCGCCGTAGATGCTCTTGCCGCCGGTGCCGTTGCCCTTCGTGAAGTCCCCGCCCTGGAGCATGAACTGCGGAATGATGCGGTGGAAGCCGCTCCCCTTGAAGCCGAAGCCTTTCTCGCCGGTGCAGAGGGCGCGGAAGTTCTCCGCGGTTTTCGGGGCAGCATCCGCCCGAAGTTCCATCACGATGCGGCCGGCAGCCTTGCCGCCGATGGTGATGTCGAAGAAGACGCGCGGGTTGTCGGCCATGGTGTTCCTTCGCGGGAGGATGGGCTCAACGCACTATTCTACGACTTGCTCAGTCTTTCTGCGTGCCCCGAGCGGCGGTGGAGGGACCGGCGCCGGGCGGCAACCGGCCGAAGCAGATCAGGGCGATGTCGTCGTTCTGCGGGCGGCCGTTCGCGTGCCGGCGGACCGCCTGCACCATGCGCTCGCCGACGCGCTTCGGGAAGGCAATCGCTTCCGTCGCGTCGTCCGGCGCCATGAACCGGTCCACGCCCTCCGAACCGAACAGTTCGCCCGCGGGGTTCATCGAGTCGGTCACGCCGTCCGTGAAGATCGTCAGCATGTCGCCCGGTTCGAGGTTGAGCGCCACGGATTCATATTCGAATTCGGGCATGACGCCGAGGGGCAGGCCCGTCTTCTCGTTGGAGATGGCGTCCGACAGTTCGCCCGACGCCGCGCAGAGCAGACGCGGCGCCATGTGCCCGGCGTTCACGATCGCGAGCGTGTGCTTCTTCGGGTCGAGGATCACGGTCGTCAGCGTGACGAAGCGATCCCCCAGGCCGCCGCGGATCATCTGGTCGTTGAGCAGTTGCATTGCCTTCGCCGGCTCGACCTCGGTGAGCAGGCAGTAACGCACCTCCGAACTGAGCTTGGCGACGAGGAGCGCCGCGGGCACACCTTTGCCGGCCACGTCGCCGATCACGATCGCGAGCCGGCCGTTGGGCAGGTGGATGTAGTCGTAGTAGTCGCCGCCGATGGACTGGGCCGGCGAGTAGTGCGAATAGAACTCGTACTCGGCGACTTCGGGGAAGGATTGCGGAAGGAAGCCAAGCTGCACCGCGCGGGCAAGTTCGATCTCCTTGCGTTCCTTCTCGCGGTTCAGCATCGCGACGAGGAGGTTGGCCTTCTCCACCGCAACCGCGGCGAGGTTCGCCACGATCGTGAGCAGGTTCAGATCGTCCGGCTGGAACTTCTTCGCGCGGTCCTGCGTGTCCATCTGGATCGCGCCGAGCGCCTTGCCTTCGGGCGATACGAGCGGCACGCACATCACGGAACGGATGCGGAACTCGGCGATGCTGGCCGCCGGGCCGAGCGACGCATCGCTGGACGCGTCCTCGCTCAGATAGGACTTCAGCGAGTCCACGGCCTTCTTCACGATGGTGCGGCTGAAGCGGGTCTCATCCAACCCCGGCCGCCGCGCCTTGGTCGCCTTCGGGATCGCCTTGCCGGACTCGTCCAGCAGGATGAGGAACACGCGGTCCGCCTGGCGGAACTCCTTCAGGAGCGTCTCGGTGATCTGTTCGAGCAACGGGTCGAGTTCCAGCGTGCGCGACAGGCTCGTGCTGATGGCCAGCAGCGCTTTCAGGCGGTCCGTCGATTGCGTGTCCAGGTAGTTCTGGGCGTTGACGCGGCTCCCGGTCGCCTCGATCGTCGTCATGCCGCCCGGATCCTCCTCGTCTTCCTTCTCCTTCTTCATCCACTCCGGGATCGGCGGCGGCTCCTTGATGCGCTCGTCCTGGTACTCGAAGAGGAAGTCGCAGATCTTGATCCGGTCCGCGGGTTTGAGCGCCGTGCGCGTCGTCACCTGCTTGTTGTTCAGGAATGTGTTGTTGCGGCTGCGAAGGTCTTCGAGGAAGTACTGGCCGTTTGTGCGCGTGATCTGAGCGTGGCGGCGGCTCACGGCGTGGTGCGGGATGACGATCTGGCACGTGTCCGCGTCGCGGCCGATGACGTACATGTCCCCGTCGAGGGCGATCGTTTCACCCGGAGCGCCGCCGGGCGATTTCCGAAGTACCAACGATGGCATGGGCACGATCCGGCGAGAGGAACAACTGCGCGAGTACTCAGACGATGTTACAGGCGACATACCCCGAACGCAAGGAACGCTCTCGTCGAGTCCGCCGCGGACCGCCAGGCCCGAGCATGACCACGATCCCTCGTATTCCTTGAGAAAACCGGCCCTTTCGAGCCAACTTTTTTATTCTGGTCATACCTCGAGCAAATGCCTTGAAAACAAGCGTTTCGCGTGACCAACCGGTGGTCATACTGGTCATGATCGCTTTTCGATTCGCCGTAAGTCGAAGCATGGCGAGGTTCTCCAACAAACCGGAGCATGACCAGGGTGGTCATGCTCCCGGAGGTGCACCGACGGCCCGCGTGGTGGGTGCGTACCTCGGACCACGGCTTCGTAGTGCGAGCCATGGGAACCTCGTGCTGTGGGAAGGGATTCGGGCGCGACGATGGGCGCGGGAAGCGTAACTTCCGCCGAAGCGAAGTCAAGCGATTCGCGAATTGCGTTGGCGGGGTCAGCCGGTCGCGATACGATGCGGCAGAGTGCAGTTGAACGGTGTCGCCAGCCGGTTCCGAAGGGATGCGATGATTCCCACCATCTTCGACGGCAGACGCCCGTCTCAAGAACAAACGAGCTAACGCTAGCCACCCACGGCATGCATGGATGCGTTCAGCGAAAGGGGCCATCGCCCGTGGGTAACGAGAACCAGACAACACCGACGCTCAAGAACCCGCTCCGGGTGCTCGACCTTTGGGCGCTGGGCGTCGGAATTGTCGTCTGCGGGCAGTACTTTGGCTGGAATGCCGGGTTGCTCGGCGGCGGCCCCGTCGGCATGTTGCTGGCTTCCCTCATCGTCTGCCTGCTGTTTCTGGTTTGGGTTCTGACGCTCGCCGAGTTGGCTGTCGCCATGCCTCGGGCCGGTGGACCGCTCGACTACGGCCACCGCGCCGGCGGGCCGTGGCTGGGATTTCTGATGGCCTGGTCGATGCTCCTGGAATGTCTGTTCGGCACCATCGCCACGGCCCTCGCTACAGCCTGGTACGTCGCGTTCCTGCTCAACCCCGAACAACCCGACCCAGCGGTGGTCGTGTGGGCCGGTCTGGGAACCATCGTCCTGTTCTTCCTGTTGCAAGGCTGGGGGGTCAAAGAGCAGGCGAAGGCGCTGATTCTGATGACCTATGCCGCGCTTTTTGGCCTGGCGATCTATTGGTTCGTCGCCGGATCGAGCTTCGCCTGGGAACGCGCGTGGCCGCAATCCGACCTGCTCACGGGGAAGGGATGGCAGTCGGTACTCGATGCCGTCCCTTACGCTCTCTGGTGGCTCATCATTATTGAAGGCATCGCACTCGCCGCCGAAGAGACCCACCAGCCGCATCGCTCCATCCCACGGGGGCTCGTCCTGGCAATGCTCACGGTCATCGTAATGGTCGTCCTCACTCTGGGGCTGACCGCCGGAGCGGTGCCGTGGCAGGATGTGACGGGTGATTACCCGCTGGCGAAGGTCGTCCGCGACGTGACCGAGGGCAGACGCGCGTGGCTCCTCTACGGGTTCGGCGCGATCGCCCTGTTCGGCCTGATCGCGAGCTACCACGGGCTGTTGTACAGTACCAGCCGTCAGGCGTTCGCGCTCGGCCGGTCGGGGCACCTGCCTGCGTGGCTGGGCGGCGTACATGCGGCGCGACGCACCCCAATTCCTTCCTTGTTGGCGAGCAGTCTGATAACGGCCGGATTCGTCATCGCCAGCGTGTGGTACAAGGATGCCATCCTGGTCGCGATTCTCGTCGCCGGGCTGTCGGCCCTGATCCTGTACATCCTGACGATGGCATGCCTGATCCGCCTGCGCCGGATCGAGCCGGAACTATTTCACGCCTACCGCGCACCGCTGGGCTGGCTGCTGCCCGCGGCGGTCGTGCTGTTGTCGGGGTTTGCCATCTTCGTTTACGCGGGGATCGAACACGGCGAGACGGTTCTCATCCTGGGGGCGACACTCTACGCTTTGGGACTTGGCTTTTTCACGTTCCGCAGGCTCCGGGGAGCGATCACGGAGAGGCCGGAGGTTGCAGAACCCAAGCCCGCAGAGGTGCCACTGCATATCAGCTCTCCTTCCCCTTGGCTGGACCGCCTCGCCGGGATTTCGCTGGTGGCCGCCCTCCTGTCGGTTGCGTGGATTGCAACATCGGCCTTTCGTTCCGACTGGCTCAGTCTGGCATCGGTCGAAGTCGAGGTTGTGGTCTGCATTATCATTCTGAGCACGGCTCTGGCACTGGTGTCCGGCGTCGCCCTCGCACACACTCGTCCCGGAGGAGTACAGGAACGCGCGGAGGGTGTCGAATGACGGCGCCGGCACCCCTCGGCTATGTCTCCGCGCTCTGGAGATACCCGGTCAAATCGATGGCGGGGGAAAAACTCGACGCCTGCGAGGTGACCGAGCGCGGGTTGCTCGGGGACCGCGGATACGCCCTGGTGGATGAGGCGACGGGAGTCATCGCCAGCGCGAAGAACCCGCGCACCTGGACAGACCTGCTGGCGTTCCGGGCGGAGTTCACTGATCTGCCCAGGCCCGGCGATGTGTTGCCCCCCGTGCGCATCACCTTCCCGGATGGCCGAGTTACGACAAGCACCGACTCGGCAGGCAAGGAGTTATCGGCGGCCATTGGCCGAAGAGTCGCGCTGAGTGCCCGGCCGCCCGAACGGCCGGTTCTTCAACAGTTCTGGCCCGACTTGGACGAAACGGGCGGTGGTGAGGCGGTCACGGACGAGGCCATGCCGGCAGGCACGTTCTTCGACCTCGCGCTGGTGAACTTGCTTGCGTGTACGACCCTGGACCGGTTGTCGGTTTCACACCCGCACGGTCTGTTCGATGTCCGTCGATTCCGGCCGAACATTGTCGTCGCCCCGGAGCCTTCGGCCGGGGGTGATCCCGAGGAGCAGTGGGTCAGTCGTACGCTAACCATCGGTGACCGGCTGCGGCTGCGGGTCGACGCCCGCTGTAGCAGATGCGTGATGACCACGCTGCCCCAAGGGGGCCTGCCCCGGGATATCCGCATCCTTCGCACTGTGGTCCGAGCCAACGGCGGGTTTGCGGGCCTAAATACCTCGGTTGTACAGCCAGGCGTTATCCGCGTAGGTGACCCCGTGCGGTTCGCAGACACAGTCGAACCGCTCTCGTGACCTCACGTGACGGTTTCTCGAGGGATTCGCGGCCGCGCAACTCGGTCACTCGGGCCGGATTCTTCTTGCCGGCAATCCCCCGCCGCGGGTACACTTCATTCACCCGCTGGTATTCCCGCCAAAACGACCCCGCTTCGTTCGTCACGCCTGCGCCGAGGTGGTCCATGGAACAGAAGTTCGACGGTACTCCGAAGGCCGAAATCCGGCTCGAAGGCCGCCGCGTTACGCGTTCGGACGTCGTCAACGACTTCGGCCTGATGCTGCGCTGGGTCGTGTCCCGCGACGGCAAGGAAGTCGGCACCGCCCCGGCCCGCGCCGAGAAGAGCTACGAGCACCCGGACAAGACCCCCGGCAAGTACGAGATCGTGCTGCAAAGCTGGAAGTACGTGAACTACGCGAAGGACGGCAAGGGCGAGTTCACGGTCAGCAAGTTCGTCGCGATTTCCAATGTGGTGAGATACACGATCTAAGGGTGGCACCGGTCTCCGACCGGTGCAGGGAGTTCGTCCATGCTCAACGTGGGCAATCTGAAGATGCCGATGTGCCACGGACACGGCGTGTCGCGGCGGAGTTTTCTCTCCGCGGGGACGGCCGGCCTGGCCGGACTCGTGCTGCCGGACCTGATGAAGCTCGAAGCCCGCGGCGCGGTGAAGGCCGGAAGCGGGTCGAAGATCCGCAACTGCATCACCATCTTCCTCGTCGGCTCGCCGGGCCAGGTTGACACGTGGGACATGAAGCCGGACGCGCCGGAAAACGTTCGCGGGAAGTTCAAACCGATTCAGACCAACGTCAACGGCATTCGCATCTGCGAACACTTCCCGCTGATGGCGAAGCACATGGACAAGGTGGCGCTGATCCGCAGCCTGCACCACAAGACCGGCGCGACGCACGAGAACGGCCAACGCTGGATGATGACCGGCCACGACTTCAACCCGGACTCGGTGAAGCCGCACGTCGGCAGCATTGTGTCGCGCGTGTTCGGCTCCAAGGGCGACCTTCCCGCGAACGTCATTCTCCCCGGCAAGATCGGCAACACCGGGGCCGGCGACTTCCACGGCCAGACTGCGGGCTACCTCGGCAGCGCCCACGAACCTTTCTTCCTGAACGCGGACCCCGCCCGCCCGGACTTCAAAGTCGGCGACCTGGAGGTGCCGCCGGGCGAATCTTCCTCGCGGCTCGACAACCGCAAACGGCTGCTCGAACAGGTCGATGAACTGCAGCGCCGCACCGAGACGCGCAGCACGACCAGCCACGACGCGAGCTACGAACGCGCCTTTCGCTTGCTCACGTCCAGCGAGGCGAAACGCGCCTTCGCCATCGACGCCGAACCGGACAACGTCCGCGATCGCTACGGCCGCAACACCTTCGGCCAGTCCTGCCTCATGGCCCGCCGGCTCATCGAAAGCGGCGTGCGCTACGTCACGGTGAACCACTTCGACACGGTGTTCAACCTCTCGTGCTGGGACATGCACGCGGACGGCGGCGGCCTGAACAACACGTACCTCGATTACGAACGCCACCTCTGCCCGCAGTTCGACTGGGCGTTCACGGCGTTGCTCGAAGACCTGCAACGAAGCGGTCTGCTGGAAGAAACGGTGATCGCGGTGCTGAGCGAGTTCGGCCGCACGCCGCAGGTGAATGGCCGCGGCGGCCGCGACCACTATCCCGCCGCGTGGACGAACTTCCTCTGCGGGGCGAACATCAAGGGCGGCCAGGTGATCGGCGCGACGGACAAGATCGGTTCGCGGCCCGTCGATTCGCCGATCGAGCCGCCGCAGGTGATCGCGAGCATCTTCAAGGGCATGGGCATCGACCTGGATACGACGATGATGCCCGGCCCCGGCGAACGCCCCATCCGCCTGGTCTAA
>Ga0210380_10001353_pt1 | contig 10143 bp, 9 predicted proteins | sample PLM4_5_coexredo_FD_155476 | JGI IMG/M metagenome (GOLD analysis project Ga0210380, IMG submission 155476) | Groundwater sediment microbial communities from an aquifer in East River, Colorado, USA - PLM4_5_coex redo | ecosystem: Environmental > Terrestrial > Soil > Riparian zone | place: USA...
ACCTGGTTCGGCGCGCCTGCCGGGTTGGTCAGCGGGCCGAGGATATTGAAGATGGTGCGCACGCCGAGTTCCTTCCTCACCGGGGCGGCGTATTTCATCGCCGCGTGGTGCGAGGGAGCGAACATGAAGCCGATGCCCAGCTGCTCGAGCGCCTCGCCCGTTTGCTCCGGCGTCATCGCGATGTGCGCGCCGAGCGCCTCCAGCACCTCCGCGCTGCCGGAAGAAGAGGACACCGAGCGCCCCATGTGCTTGGCGACGCGCGCCCCGGCCGCCGCGGCGACGAACGCCGAGGCGGTCGAAACGTTGAACGTGTGCGCGGCGTCCCCGCCGGTGCCGCAGGTGTCCACCAGGCGGCTCACGTCGGCCACGCGCACCGGCGTCGCGAACTCGCGCATCACCTGCGCCGCCGCCGCGATCTCGCCGATGGTTTCCTTCTTCACCCTGAGGCCGACGACGAAGCCGCCGATCTGCGCCGGCGTCAGCTCGCCGCGCATGATCTGGCGCATGATGTGCAGCATCTCGTCGTGGAACACCTCACGGTGCTCGACCGTGCGCTGGATCGCCTCCGCGATCGTGACCTGTTTCATTGCGTTCTCCCCTTGAGGAAATTTTCCAGCAGCTGGTGGCCGTGCTCGGTGAGCAGGGCCTCCGGATGGAACTGCACGCCTTCCACCGCATGCTCGCGGTGGCGCAGGCCCATGATCTCGCCGTCCTCCGACTGGGCCGTGACGCGCAGCGACCCGGGCAGCGTCGCGCGCTCCACCGCCAGCGAGTGATAGCGCGTGGCGGCGAAGTCCTGCGGCACGCCCGCGAACACGCCGTGCCCGTCATGATGGATGCGCGACACCTTGCCGTGCATCACCTGCCGCGCGCGCACCACCTTGCCGCCGAAGGCCTGGCCGATCGCCTGGTGGCCGAGGCACACGCCGAGGATCGGCACCTTGCCGGCCAGCCGCCGGATGAGTTCCAGCGAGATGCCCGCCTCGTTCGGCGTGCAGGGCCCCGGCGAGATCACGATGCCTTCCGGCTGCAGGCGCGCAACCTCCTCCACGCTCGCTTCGTCGTTGCGCAGCACCTTCACCGTGGCGCCCAGCTCCCCCAGATATTGCACCAGGTTGTAGGTGAAGGAATCGTAGTTGTCGAGCACCAGGATCATGGCGCCTCCGCGGCGGCAATTTCCGCCGCCCTGAGGATGGCGCGCGCCTTGTGCTGCGTTTCCTGCCACTCGGACTGCGGGTCGGAATCCGCCACCACCCCGGCGGCGGCCTGCACGTGGAGCTTGCCATCCTTCACCACCGCGGTGCGGATGGCGATGGCCACGTCCATGTCGCCATTGAAGCCGAGGTAGCCCACCGCCCCGCTGTAGACGCCGCGCTTCACCGGCTCGAGCTCGTCGATGATCTGCATCGCGCGCACCTTGGGCGCGCCGGTGACAGTTCCCGCCGGGAAACTGGCCTTGAATACGTCGAGCGCATCCACCCCCGTGGCGCAGCGCCCCTCGACGTTGGAGACGATGTGCATGACGTGCGAGTAGCGCTCGACCACCATCTTCTCGGTCACCTGCACGCTGCCGGTGGCGGCGACGCGGCCCACGTCGTTGCGGCCGAGATCGATCAGCATCACGTGCTCGGCGCGCTCCTTCGGATCGGCGAGCAGCTCCCCGGCGATGCGCGCGTCGTCCTGCGGCGTCGCGCCGCGCGGGCGCGTCCCGGCAATCGGGCGCAGCGTGATCCTGTCGCCCGCGACGCGCACCATGATCTCCGGCGAGGCGCCGATCACATGGTGGTCGCCGAAATCGAAATAGAACATGTAGGGCGAAGGATTGAGCCCGCGCAGCGCGCGGTACAGGGCGATCGGCGGCGCGCGGAACTCGCGCGTGGTGCGCTGCGACACCTGTACCTGCATGCAGTCGCCGGCGTAGACGTACTCCTTTGCCTTACGCACCGCGGCGAGAAAACCGGCTTCCGTGAACGAGCAGGAGAGCGGCGCCGGCGGCGCGCCTTCGCGCGGTTGCGCGAGCACCAGGTGCTCGGGCAACGGCGCGGCAAGGCGCCCGCGCAAGTGCTCGAGCCTCTCGCGCGCAGCGCGCCAGGCATCCGGCTGCCGCGGATCGGCATACACCACCAGGTGCAGCTTGCCCAGCACATTGTCCACCACCGCCAGCTCGTCCGAGACGAGCAGCAGCATGTCCGGCGTTCCGAGCGCGTCCGGCTTCGCGCCCCCCAGCGCCCGCGGCTCTACGTGGCGCACCGTCTCATAGCCGAAATAGCCCGCAAGTCCGCCCGGGAATTTCAGCGCGCCCGGCGCGGGCGCCACGCGGTGGCGCTTGAGGTAGGCGCGCACGACCTCGAACGGGTCGCCCTGCGCCTCCTCCAGGCAGACGTCCGCGCCGCGCGCATCGCGCAGCAGGCGGCGCACCGTCGTGCCGCGCGCTTCGATGCGCTCGGCGCAAGGCAGGCCGATGAAGGAATAGCGCCCGAAGCGCTCGCCGCCCACGACCGATTCGAGCAGGTAAGTGTAGGGGCCGCCGGCGAGCTTCAGGTACACCGCCAGCGGCGTGTAGAGGTCGGCGCGCGCTTCCGCCAGCACCGGGATGCGGGTATAGCCTTGCTGCGCGAGTTGCTGGAACTCGGGCTCATTCATGAAACGGTCTCCGCTGCTATTGCCTGGGGGAACTGCCTTGCGGCCTGAAGGACACGCGCCGCCGAGCCGCGCGGGGCGCGCGAGTGACTAGCGGCGCCAGCGGCGCCAACTCTGCCAGCGGAGATTCTCGGTGCGGAGGGATACGTGGGTCACAGCGGCGGGGACTATACCACCAGGCGCGCACGCATGTCGCGGATCGCCGCCGCATAGTCCTTGGCGCCGAAAATCGCCGAGCCGGCGACGAAGGTGTCGGCCCCCGCCTTTGCAATCTCGGCGATGTTGTCGACTTTCACGCCGCCGTCCACCTCCAGCCAGATGTCGCGCCCGAGCCTGTCGATGCGCTTGCGCACCTCGGCGATCTTGGGCAGCACCGCGCGGATGAATTGCTGGCCGCCGAAGCCCGGGTTCACCGACATCAGCAACACCAGGTCGAGCTTGTCCAGCGTGTGCTCGAGGCACGACAGCGGCGTGGCCGGATTGAGCACCAGCCCGGCCTTGCAGCCCTGCTCCCGGATCAGGCTGATCGTGCGATCCACGTGCTCTGAAGCCTCGGGATGAAAACTGATGATGCTGGCACCAGCCTTGGCGAACTCCGGGATGATGCGGTCCACGGGTTTCACCATCAGGTGCACGTCGATCGGCATGCGGGTATGCGGCTTGAGCGCCGCGCACACCAGCGGACCGACGGTGAGGTTCGGCACGTAATGGTTGTCCATCACATCGAAATGCAGCAGGTCGGCGCCGGCGGCCTCGACGGCGCGCACTTCATCGCCGAGCCGCGCGAAATCCGCCGACAGGATGCTGGGGGCGATGCGGAACGCCATGGCCGCGCGAGTTTACAATGCGCGCATGGGTCAGGAGAAGAACTATGACATCGCGGTGAGCACCGTCCCCCAGTACCTCGCCGACCAGTCGGATGAGGACGCCGGGCGCTTCGTTTTCGCCTACACCGTCACCATCCGCAACCCCGGCAATGTCACCGCGCAGCTCATCAGCCGGCACTGGATCATCACCGATTCGCAGGGACTGGTGCAGGAAGTGCGCGGGCTGGGGGTGGTGGGCGCGCAGCCGGTGCTGCGGCCGGGCGAAAGCTTCGAGTACACCAGCGGTACCTCGATCGCGACGCCGGTGGGCACCATGCGCGGCAGCTACCAGATGGTGGCCGAGGACGGCACGCGCTTCGAGGCGCCCATCGCGGAGTTCACGCTGTCCGTGCCGCGCGTGCTGCATTGAGCGCTTGAGCATGCAGGAGAGCAATCCGCGCAGCACCCTCGAGCGCGCGAACGCCGCGCACCAGGCCGGCGACCTGAGCGGGGCGGAACGGCTCTACCAGGCCGCGCTGCGCGACGACAGCGGCAACGTCGAAGTGCTGTACCGGGTGAGCGTCCTGAATGCGCAGCTCGGGCGGTTCGACAGGGCGCTCCAGTTAGTGGATCGCGCGCTCGCCAGCAACCCGGGCCTCGCGCAGTTGCGCTTCCATCGCGCCGAGCTGCTGGCGGCGCTGCGCCGGACCGACGCTGCGGTCGAGGCCTACCGGCAGGCGCTCGCCATCGATCCTGACCACCTGGACACGCTCAATGTCCTTGGCGACTTGCTGAATGCGGCGGGACGTGCGGTGGAGGCCCTACCCCTGCTCGAGCGCGCGCTGGCATTGAAGCCCGACTACGTGCCGGCACTCAACAACCGCGCCAACGCCCTGCAGTCCCTTGGCCGATCCGCAGAAGCGCTGCAAGCGTTCGACCGGGCACTGGAGTCTAGCCCGGGCAATCCGGTCATTCTCTTTAACCGCGCCAGCGCGCTGCTCTCCTGCAAGCGCAACGAGGAAGCCGAAGCCGATTGCCGCCAGGCCTTGGCGGCGGATCCAAGAAACGTCGGGGCGCTCTTCAACCTGGGCAGGGCGCAATTGCGGCAGCGGAAGCATGCCGCCGCATTGGCGACGAGCGACACACTGCTCGCTGTGCAGCCCGGCAATGCCGCGGCATGGAGCGACCGGGGCACCGTGCTCGCCGCCATGCATCGCCACAAAGAGGCCTGGGCCTGTTTCGACAAGGCGCTCGCGATCGATCCCGATCTTCCGGACGCCTGGTACGCGAGCGCCGTGCTCTACAGCTCGTTCCTGCAGCACGAAGCGGCCCTGAAGTGCTTCCGTCGCCTAACTGCGCTGCGACCGAACAATGCCGAAGCATGCTTCATGCTGGGCGAAGTCCTGCGCACCCTCCGCCGCGACGAAGAGGCACTGATCGCGTTCGAGGACGCGCTGCGCATCGAGACGGACTACCCCTTCGTGCCAGGACAGATCGTCTGGCTCAGGCTGCACCGTTGCAGTTGGGAAGGTGTGGAGTCGGAGATCGAGAAGGTGCTGAGCGCGGTGCGGGCCGGCAAGCTTGCCGCGATACCCCTCGATCTGCTTGCCCTGTCGGGCTCGGCGCAAGACCAGTTGCGCGGCGCGCGGATCCATGTCGGGCATTACACGAAGCTGCCGGCGGCGCCCGTATGGCAGGGAGAGCGCTATGCGCATCGCAGGATCCGGCTGGCCTACGTGTCGGCGGACTTTCGCGATCACCCGGTGTCCTACCTCATTGCCGGGTTGCTGGAGCAGCACGATCGCTCGCGCTTCGAGGTATTCGGCTACTCGTTGACCGAGGAAGGCGCAGCCCCGCTGGCAGCGCGCGTACGGGGAGCTTTCGAGCACTTCAGCATCGTCAAGGAAGTGAGCGACGCGGAGGTCGCGCGTCAGCTGCGCGAGCAGGAGATCGACATCGCGGTGGACCTGATGGGACACACCTCCAAGGCGCGCATAGGAGTCTTCGCGCTGCGCCCCTGCCCGGTGCAGGTGAACTACCTGGGCTATCCAGGCACGACAGGCGCCGGATTCCACGACTACATCATCGCGGACCCCTACGTGATCCCGCCGGGGATGGAGCGCCACTACGCCGAGAAGGTGGTGCGCCTGCCCGACAGCTTCCAGTGCAATGATTCCAAGCGCAGCGCCGCGGCGCGGGTAATGCGCCGAGCCGACGCCGGCCTGCCGGAAGACGGCGTGATCTACTGCTGCTTCAACAACAGCGCCAAGTTCTCCCCGGCCGCGTTCGATCTGTGGATGCGGGTTCTGCGCGAAGTGCCGGGGAGCGTGCTCTGGCTGTTCGCCGAGCACCCGATCCTGCAGGGCAACCTGCGCAAGGAAGCGCAGGCGCGCGGCATCGACCCGCCGCGCCTGGTGTTCGCGCCGGTGGTGCCCTATGCGGAGCACCTGGCGCGCCTCTCGCTCGCCGACGTGTTTCTCGACACCCTGCCCTTCAACGCCGGCACCACGGCAAGCGACTCCTTGTGGGCGGGCGTCCCCGTGGTCACGCGCTCGGGCGAGGCGTTCGCCGCGCGCATGGCTGGAAGCCTGCTGCACGCGATCGGCATGCCAGAGTTGATCGCAAACACGCCGGAGGAGTACGTGGCGCTAGCAGTCCGCCTGGGCAGCGAGCCCGAATTCCTCGCCTCAACCAAGGCGAAGCTTGCCGCGAACCGTACGACCAAGCCGCTGTTCGACACCGAGCGCTTCCGCAAGCACATCGAAGCGGCCTACCTCGCGATGTGGGAGCGCGCCCAGCGGGGCGAGCCGCCGGCGGACCTCACGGTGGCGGCGGTTTCCTCGGCCAGGTCCACCACACAATGAGCACCAGCAGCGCGAGCGCCGCCAGCATTTCCAGGATCACGACCCACACGTTGGCGATGATTCTACTGGGCGCGGGTTGCGCGCAGCTGCCGCCGCCCTGCCCATGTCCGCAGCCACCCAAGCCGCCGCCCCAGGCGCGCTATGAGCCGGCGGACTTCGCCAGCCTGCCTGGCTGGTCGCAGGCGCCGTTCGCCTCGAGCCTGCGCGCCTTCCTCGCCGTCTGCAACCGGCCGCAGAACCAGGTGCCACGCGCCCTGCTGCCCGTCTGCGACGAGGCGAGGCAGCTGCCAACCGGCGATGACGCCGCGGCGCGCGCGTACTTCGAACGCGGTTTCACCGCCTACGCGATCGTCGCGCCCGACAGCGGCGCGGAAGGCCAGATCACCGGCTATTACGAACCGGTGCTCGAAGGCAGCCGCGCGCGCAACGCCCGCTACTCGCAACCGGTGTACGGGCTGCCAGAGGACCTGGTCGTGGTGGACCTCGCCGGGCAGTACCCCGAATTGCGCGGCATGCGTCTGCGTGGCAAGTTGAACGGCCGCCGACTGGAACCCTATTTCTCGCGCGGGGAGATCGCCGCGCGCAACGAGACGTTTGCCGCTCCGGTGATCGCGTGGGTCGCCGACCCGGTGGAGTTCTTCTTCCTGCAGATCCAGGGCTCGGGACAGATCCAGCTCGAGTCGGGCGAGCGCATGAGGGTCGGCTTCGCCGAGCAAAATGGCCATCCCTACCGCTCGCTCGGCCGCCACCTGGTCGAGCGCGGGGAAATGACGCTGGACCAGGCTTCTATGCAAAACATCAAGACCTGGGCCGCGGCCAACCCGCAACGCCTGCAGGAGGCGCTCAACCACAACGCCAGCTACGTGTTCTTCCGCGAACTGCCCGTGGCAGGCGGCCCGATCGGCGCACTGGGTGTGCCGCTCGAGGCCGGCTACAGCATCGCGGTGGACCCGCGCTACGTGCCGCTCGGCGCCCCGGTGTTTCTCGCCACCACCTACCCGCTCTCGCCGCAGCCGCTCGAGCGCCTGGTGGTGGCGCAGGACACGGGAGGCGCGATCCGCGGCGCGGTGCGCGCGGACTACTTCTGGGGCTCGGGTGCGGAAGCCGGGAGCCTCGCCGGCCGCATGCGCCAGCCGGGACGCCTGTGGCTGCTTTGGCCGCGCGGCGAGGCGCTGCCGCGGCCCTAGCCGGCCCGGGTTACTTGGTGGTGGCGCGCGCGTCGCGCGCGGAGTCGTCGAGCACCTCGCGCAACTGCACTGCAGGCAGGCCGCCGCGCAGGCGCTCGCCGTTGGCGAAGAACAGCGTCGGGGTGGAGCTCACGCGCAGCGACTTGCCGAGTTCCAGGACTTTCTCGATCGGCGAGTCGCAGCCGGCGTCGGCGGCCGGCACGCGCGGCTTGGGCCGCGCGGCGAGCTCGAGCCAGGCCTTGGCGCGGTCCGGCGAGCACCAGACCGCCCTGGAATGGTCGGCAAGCTCCGGTCGGATCACCGGGTACATGAAGTAGTAGATCGTGATGTCGTCCACCTGTGCCAGGTTCTGCTCGAACTGCCGGCACGCCGGGCAGTAGGGATCGGAAAACATCGCCAGCACGCGCTTGCCGTTGCCGCGCTGCACCTTCACCGCGAGATCCAGCGGCAGCGAGTCGAAGCGGATCGCCGACAACTTGCGCAGCCGATCCTCCGTCACGTTGCGCTTGGCGCGCGTGTCGTAAAGGCTGCCTTCGAAGATGAAGCTGGCGTCGGGATCGGTGTAGATGATCTGCGGCCCTTCGCGCGTGGTGAACCGCACCTCGAAGAATCCCGGCAGCGGCGCCGGCTGTATGCCTTCGATGCGCACGCCGCCGAGGGCCGCTTCCACCACGCGGCGGATCTTGGCTTCGTCGGCCGCGGCCCCTGCCGCGGCAAGCAGCAGGGCAAGCACTGCGATCAGTCGGGTCATCAGTTCATCGCCTGGCGTATGAGAAGGTTCTTTAGGACCGGCGAGCGGTCGGTCAAGTTCAATCCGCCGTTGCGCAGGCGCGCGATCGGCTGCGCGCCGGAGGCGAACAGACGGTACAGGCCGTGCACCGTCGTGTCCATCGCCAGGATGCCGGCTGCGCGGGCGCGCTCGTAACGGCGCAGCAGGCGCAGGTCGCCCGGGTCGCGTTGCGGCTCGCGCGCGGCAAGCACCGCAGCGAGTTCGCGCGCGTCCTGCAGGCCGAGGTTGGCCCCCTGCCCGGCAAGGGGATGGACCACGTGGGCCGCGTCGCCCGCGAGCGCGACGCGCGGCGCCACCATGCGCCGCGCCGCCAGACGCTGCAGCGGGAAGGCGCGCGGCGCGCACAACAGGCGCAACTCGCCCAGCGCGTGGCCGCTCGCCCGGCCCACTTCGCGGCTCAGGGCCTGCTCATCCAACGCCAGAACGCGCTCCGCTTCCCCGGTGGACCAGACCATCGAGACGCGCTCGCCGGGCAACGGCAACAGTGCCAGCACCGGCCCGCCCTGGAACCACTGGAGCGCGACGCCGCGATGCGGGCGTTCACAGGCGAAGTTGGCGACGACTGCGCTTTGCGCGTAGGCGCCGCCGGCAGCCGCGATGCCGGCCTGCTCACGCACGAAGGAGCGCGCGCCGTCGGCGCCGACCACCAGCCGCGCTCCGAGCGTGCGTCCGTCGCGCAGCCTGAGGCGCGCTTCGCCAGTCGCGAATTCGAGCGACTCGCACTGCGCCGGCGCAACAATCTGGACGCTGCCGTCCATCTCGAGCGCGCGCCAAAGCGCTGCCTGCAGCGCGCGGTCCTCGACGATCCAGGCAAGTTCGCCAGCGCCCGCGCGGTACGCGTCGAACTCGAGCGCCGCACCCGGGCCGTCGCCGAATACGCGCATCGCGCGCACCGGCGCGATCCGCTCCGGGTCCAGCGCCGGCCACACGCCGAGGCCGGAGAGGAACGCTGCATTGCCGGGGGTGATCGCATACACGCGCGCATCGATCTCTTCGCCCGGCTGCGGCGCGGCCGGAGCGCGCTGCTGCGCCACCAGCGCGATGCGCAGGCCGCGCGCCGCGCGCGCCAGGGCGAGGCCGGCCAGGCCGGCGCCGACGATCACCAGGTCGAATGGCGTTGAGCCGCTGACTGGATTAAAATTTGCCATGCGTGGCGAATTAGCTCAGCTGGTTAGAGCAGCGGAATCATAATCCGTTTGTCCGGGGTTCGAGTCCCTGATTCGCCACCACTCATTCCTTCGCTGATGCGCCTCCTTGCCGCGGTGTTCTTGCTGTGCGCATCGGCGACGGTGTTGGCGCAACTGCGATCGGTGCCGCCCGAAGCGAAGCGCGGCGTGATGCGCCACCTGCAGGACATGGTTGTGCAGATCGACAACTCCCGCGCACGGCTCTCCCCCGGCGCGCAGATCCGCGACATCCATAACCGCCTCGTGCTGCCCACGGCGATCCCGCCAGGCAGCATCGTCAAGTACCGGGCGGACGCGCAGGGCCTGGTGTCCGAGGTGTGGATCCTGACGCCGCAGGAAGCGGCGTCGAAGTAGCTCCCCGCCCCTATGGCCGGCAAGCTCTTCCTGCGCACCTTCGGCTGCCAGATGAACGAGGTCGACTCGCGGATGATCGCCGACCTGCTCGGTGCCGCCGAAGGCCTCGCGCCGACGCCGCGGCCGGAAGAAGCCGACGTGATCGTGTTCAACACCTGCTCGGTGCGCGAGAAGGCGCAGGAGAAGGTGTTTGCCGACCTCGGCCGTGTCAAGCACCTGAAGGCCGCCAATCCTCGCCTGATGATCGCCGTCGGCGGCTGCGTCGCGAGCCAGGAAGGCGCCGGCATTGTCGCGCGCGCGCCTTTCGTGGACGTG
>Ga0210380_10001354_pt1 | contig 10143 bp, 14 predicted proteins | sample PLM4_5_coexredo_FD_155476 | JGI IMG/M metagenome (GOLD analysis project Ga0210380, IMG submission 155476) | Groundwater sediment microbial communities from an aquifer in East River, Colorado, USA - PLM4_5_coex redo | ecosystem: Environmental > Terrestrial > Soil > Riparian zone | place: USA...
TCGTCGTCCCGAGCCCGAAGATCTTCGACGCCGCGTTTTCGATCTCGATCCCCGTCGAGCCGAGGAGCGTCGAGAGGTCTTCGAGGTTCGTATTCAGACCGCCGAGATCGATCTTCTCGACGACCTCACCGAACTCCCCGAGTATCAGGTTGTACCGCTCCTGAGCCGACCGAGCGTCGAGAGCGTTCGAGACCAATTCCTTCCCGACGACCGCGAGCGCCGCGACCCCGCCAGCCGCCGCCGCGCCAGCGGGACCGACCTCCTTCAGGATCCCCGTCAGCGCGCCCGTCTCCCCGGCCGCGAGCTTCGAGACCTCGCTCATCGCGCCGATCTCTAGCCCCGCGTGCTCGGCTCCTCCCGCCGCCTCGTGACCCGCGCTCCCTATATTCGTGAGGTCGTCCGCTACTCCGCCGAGATCCGGAGTCTCGACCGCGAGGTCGATCGTCTCGCCCTGAAGTGAGTCGATCGCGGACTGAGCTTCCGAGACGTCAGCGTCGACTCCGACCGTCGTATCCGCCGAAGCGATCGCGGAGTCGATCGCGGTCGTTAGCTCGCCCGCGTTCGGGTCGAGGTCGAGGGTCGTATCGGCCGAAGCGATAGCGGAGTCGATCGCCGGGGTCACGTCCTCGACGTTGGCTTCGAGGTCGATCGTCGTATCGGGGATCTGGAAGGAAGCGACCGCCTGGTCGAAGCCCTCCTGAAGGGACTTCGTCGCGGACGTGAACGCGCTCTCTAGCTGAGCGACCGCTGACAGAGCTTCCGAGATGTCGAGACTCAGACGGTCTTCGAGTCCGCTCACGCCGGGAGCCTAGAGCTTCCCGTATTGGTAATGGTAGGACGGTAGCTCGACGTCGGGAGCTTCCTGACCCATCGCACGCCGCGCGCGATTCAGGACGTTCGGATCGATGCCGCCTTCGCTGAAGCGCTTCCCGACGATCCCCGCGGTCGGATCTTCGTTCCCTGATCGTTCGAGACCGACGCCGAACATCGCCGCGATCTCCCAGATCTCTAGCTCACCGATCTCGGACGGAGAGATCCCGCGCTCGCCCGCCGCCGCATAGAGCGGATAGAACTCGCCGCGTACTCCGTCGATCGGAGGACGATCGCCCTCCCTTGTGACTTCCCCTGGCGCTAGCTTGCGCCAGGGTCCGTAGGGCGCGAGCGCCAGTGTTCGATCAGGTCCGAGATCCAGTCGCCATAGATCTCCGACGGATAGTCGTCGGGATCGGGCTCTTCCTTCTTCTTGTCGAGGGTCCGAAGTGTCGCGGTGAGGAACTCGACGCGCGTCCGCTCGCCCATATCGCGGACCTCTCGACTCTTCTCCCGGATCTTGTCAGCGATCGCGTTCGCCTCGTCGGAGAGACGCTTCTCGACAGTGTTCATCGCGCGCCCTTCCATGATGAGGACGTTGATCTCGCGAGTGATCGGATCGGAATCGTCCTCGAAGGATTCGAGCATCTCTCGAAGCTCGATGAACTCCTTCGCCTTCGGACGTCGAAGCGTAACGGTCTTGCTCACGAGCGAGACCGCGACGGTCCCGTCCTTATTGAACGTGAGGAACTCGGTTCCCATTGCTCACCCCTTGCTCGTAGTTAGGGAAGTGTGACGACGATCGTCAGATCCCATCCGCCCATACCGCCCTGAGGCTCGATCGCGGAGAGACCGGATCGTAGGTCGATCTGCGCGCATCCGATCGCGCCATCGAAGAGCGTTCCGTCCGCCCATGCGCCGATGACCCCGTACCAGATCGCTTCGCCTTCGTTCGCGAGGTCGAGCGCGCTCGCCTGGTAGACCTCGGGCTCTTCAGCGTTTCCGCTCTCGTCGATCGTCGGTACGCACTTGAACCGCGTCACGTGAACGGTCCAGAGCGATTGAATCGAACAGACCGCCTTGTTCGGCTGAGTGGCGACGATGCTCTCTGTCCAGACGACGAGCGAATCGCAATCCGCTACCGCTCGACCGTGAGTGATATAGCTCCGCTCCGCGCTCGGGACCCAGGTCTCAGCGGACGCGAGGAGCGCTTCGAGAAGATCGGAAAGCATCGGAGCGGAATCGTAGCTGATACATATGATCGACGAACGGACCCTCTGACCTGGGCTTTCCCGGATACTTTCGACGGTACTTGACGTCTGTCCCCCGATGATGCTTTACTCTTCTCATGACGACTACCCAAACCTCCGCCCAGCTTCTCGACTCGCTCGCCGCGCAGATCGGTAACGCCGAGACCGCGACCGAGTACCACGATCTCTACCTTCTCGCTCGCGGCGTCTACTACACCGAGAGCGATCGCTTCGCCGGTCTCTCGTGCGAGAGCGTCACGGCTTCCGAGACCGAGGCTCTCGTCGAGCTTCGCGGATCGTGGAACGACCTCCTCCTCGTCGTGAAAGAGATCGACGATCAGGATCGCTTCCCCGTCTCGAACGAAGGCTTCGTCTCGTTCTCCGATGGATCGAGCTACGGAGGTCGGAAGTGATGACGAATCTCCGCTTCGTGAAGGAAGGCGCACAGACGTACGACGTCGTCCGGACTACCGATGAGCTATCGCTCGGGTACGTCTGGACTGCGCGCGATGGCTCCTGGTCGAATCGCTTCGAGCAAGGCTTCGCAACGCGCAAGCGCGCCGCGGTCGATCTCTTGAACCGCGCCGAGCCGATCCCGACGAAGGTCCGAGTCTGGCTCTCGATCTCTCAGCCCGATTCCGATCGTTCGATCTCAATCTTCTTCGACGTGAACGGAGACGACGTCGAGAAGCTCCGTCCCGAGGATCTCTTTCACGCTTCGCTCGCGGTCACCTTCGCGGAAAGAGCGATCGTCGCCGGTCACGTCTGGACAGTGAAGGACGAGAGGGTCGTCTCGTGAGGATCTTCGTACCGAAGGGGACCGGCATCGTCGGTCGGCGCGCTCCGCAACGCGCCATGCTCGACGACTTCGCTCTCGGACGCGATAACGGAGGGATCGTCTTCTCGCCCGGTCACCGCGTCGAAGGAACGGCGATCGTCGTCGACCCGAGCCCCGATCTCGACGCCTACATTCACGAGCGTCAGAACGCCGGGGACGCGAAGCTCTCGACCTCGGTCTACCTCGTCGATAAGAAGCTCTGGACTCACGTCGACGCCTGGGCTTCGCCGGATGGTGATCCGGTCATGGAGCTTCCGCTCTCGTCGAGGTTCCCTGGCTACTTCTCTCGTCGGATCCAGACGAAGCCGAACGAGATCCAGCGATGCGAGATCGTCTCACCCGAAAGCGAGGTCGTCGGGACCGTTGTCTACGTCGCGATCCGTCGCCGTGAAGGAGGCACCGAGTACGGATGGCATCCGCTCTCGACCTCGAACCGGAAGACCGTCCTCTCGACGAAGCTCGAAGCCGTCGCGAAGCTCCCTCACTTCATCGCCTAGAGCGAAGGCGGGAGACCCTCGAAGGCATCGACGAGGAAGTCGTGCCATTGAGCGATCGTGCTATCCCACCATCCTGAGCCCCTGTAGCCCGGATGGTCGACCCAGCGGAACCGAGCGACTCGACCGATCCTCGCCCAGAAGAAGACGAGCAGAGGTTCGCCGGGGATGAAGAGCGGACGCTTCGGTCCGCCGATCGCTCCCGGATTCGCCTTCGGCGCGATCGGATGCGGGGGAGTCCCGTCGTTCGTGAACTTCGCCTGAGGAGTGTCAGCCTGGGCGACATACGTCAGCGTCGACCCTGACGCCGATTCGAGCTTGACGGTCGTCGCTCGCTGAGTGTCGCCGCTCTTGCGATGAACCCCGAAGTTCCGCCGTAGCTCGGATTGCATCTTCACCGCCGCCGTACCGCCAGCCCGCGCGGCGCGCTCAGCGACTCGACGCTCTAGCCCTCGACCTAGCTCAGTCGTCGCCATGAGACCTCTCAGCGAACTTCGCTCGGAGCCAGCGCACAGAGCCCGGAGTCGGAAGCCGAGCCCCGCCGCCGACGAAGGCGATCGCAAGGAGGCAGACGAGGACCCAGATCCCGAGTCCGATGAGAGCGATCCTCAGAAGAGTCATGGCGGAATGACTCCCTTCCAGGTAGGCCGTATGACCTATGTCTAGCACCTTCTCCCGGACTGTCAAGTACGTACGGGAGGAGCGCTCTCCGGATTCAGCTTCAGATCGATCGCCGCCGTGCGCCCAGCGACGAGATCTCGATGATCCTCGCCCGAGACGTGAATGAAGGTCTGATCGATCTTCTTCCGAATGTCGAGCGCTTCGCCCGTCGTCTCGTCGACCCCGAAGAAGCCGTCGAGCTTCTCCTCGATCCGGATCGCTCGGGCTCGGTCTTCGTCAGTGAACAAGTCATCCTCCTCTAGTCGAGCCGCGACTCGGGCTCTGAAGTTCCGCGCCGACCATGAGACCCGAGGACGTCCTCCCGAGTACCAGTCGCCGCCGCCGACCCAGGGACCCGCAGGGTCGATCTTCCGACCGATCGGTCGAGCCCACTCGTAGTGACTACAGAAGCGCTCGGCTCCCCGGTTGACGTGACCGAGCAGAGCCGCCGCGAGGATCTCGTAGGCGTCCATCTGGACGATCGTCCAGGGCTCCCCGATCCCGTCGTTCTCCGCCTCTACGCCGATCGTATCCCCGTTCCCGAGGCGAATCCCTGGCCACACTCCGCGCCCCGCGTGATTCCCGATCCCCGAAGCGATGACGTCGCAAAGACCATCGCGCCCGAGGAGCACTCCGCAGAGCGGACCCTTCAGGTCGGGTCGTCCAGTGACACAGACCGAGTGACTCGGGAGGTTCCCGCTTCGTCGGTTGCTCGCGGTGTGATGACCGATCACGCCTTCGATCGCGTGCGCATACTCGACGCCTCTGGTCTGCCATCCGGGAGCGACGACGACTCGAAGTCCCGCATCGGAGATGATGTCCGGGAGCCAGAGATTCCGCACGCCGAGACCGTAGCTCGACCCGAGAAACTTTCCGGGGAATCCTTCCCGAAGGTACTTGACACTTCGGAGGGATGAGCGTACGATGATCTTCGTAGGAGGTCGTGAAGCCCGAAAGGGATCCGCTTCTCGACCGGTGTCTTAGATGAGGATCCGTGGAGTCCGGTGAGTCACGAGCCGGGCGGATCTGAAGCCGAGCGGAGACCTCCTCGCAAAGGCAAGACGGGAACCTCGGAGGAGCCTTCGAGTCCGCCCATTGATCTCACCGCTGACGGTTAACGACCACGACTCACGGAGTCCTCGAAGTCTGAGGGTGAGCGATCCCTGAACGAACGGTGAGCTAGGGAGGGACGGTAGGGGAGCGAACGAGGAGAACGGGAAGAGTCGAGTCCGAGAGCATCCGGGGAGTGCGCACGATCCGGGGAGGGTAGGACGAGAGGACTCCCGGTCCCGCCTGAAGGCTCGGAGTCCTGGGTCGCTCCCGGACTCCGAGCCTTTCGCCTTTCCTAGCTCGGGCTCCCGACCCAGACGCGCAGAGCTTCGACCGCCCGCTCGACCTCGGTCCCCTCGTGCGGATAGACGACCCTCGTCATCGCCGCCCGGTCTTCTTGCCAGACGTCATTCACGACGACTTGCTCACCGAGGGTCGCCCAGGTCTCCGCCGTCTTACGCGGGTAGCCCGAGAAGGGACGCATCCGAGGACCGATGTCAGCCCATCGCCAGAACCGGAGACCGTGCTCGACGTCGCGTCTCCATCGAGCCGAGTCGACGAGGACGACCGGGATCCCGAGAGCCGCCGCCTCGAAGCCCGCTGAGGTCGAGTCGAAGCTCACGACGTCCGCTCGACGAACGACGTCGACGAAGTCCCGGACGGGCTCGATCCCTACTCCCCGGTAGGCGATCTCGGCTCGATCCCAGACCCTCGGGTGCGCGTGACCGATCACCTTCCCTGGCCAGGAAGCGACGAGATCGGGGAGGCAGGGGACGAACTCGGGGAAAGCCCAGAAGCTCTCCGGAGCGACCCGACAGTCCCAATGCCAGACGAGCGCCAGAACCGGTCGTTCTCCGGGCTCTGTGAGCCGCTGAGCCGCCCTGGCTTCTCGGAGGTCCGAGAGTCGGGGAGACCCGATTACGGCGCTCCTAGGCCCGTAGAGACGCTCGTTCGCCTGAGCGACCGCCTCGTTCGTACAGAGGAAGAGCCCGATCGAGCCTCGCTTCTCGCCGCCTGGGTAGCTCGGGTGAGCCTTCTCGCCCGGAGTGAGGTAGGTCTGTCCCGCTCCGTGCTCGACGAGAGCGACCCCCGCGCCCCAGCGTCGAGCGTTCGTCGCGTCCCCGATCCCCGCCGTGAGGACTCGCTTCGCTCCGAGGACCTGACGTCCCTTCCGCTTCCGACCATTCGCCTCGACGACGAGAGGGTGATCGGAGAGGCTCCCTCGCTCGAAGAGGACGTCGCCTCGAAGCTCGTCGGGGAGTCCCCGCCAGATCGGAGCCAGATGGTCGAGGTAATGCCGCTGGCTCGCGTAGACGTCGATCACAAGATCGACTCCCACCATCCCCAGAGCTTCTCCCAGGACCGCTCTTCCGCCCATGAGCGGACGTAGTCCGAGGTTCGAGCGTAGTGATCCTCGTCGTCGAGGAGAGCATTGACGTACTTCGCCAGGAGCGGAGGTCTCGTCTCGTAGTGAACGATCACGTTCCCGCGCATCCGTCGCGTGAGGAGCTTCCGAGCGGGGACGAGGAGCGAGGCTGGCCAGCCCATCTCCCGGTATCCGCCGACGTCGAGGAGAACGGTCGGGATCCCCATCGCCGCCGCCTCTTGCATCGGGAGGCAGAGACCGCCGTAGCGTCGAGGGAGGACGAGGACGTCAGCGTCGACGAGGACGTCGAAGTAGTTCGTCAGGTCACGCGCTCCCGGTCGTCCCTCCTGAACCTTCGTCGTCACCGGTTGCGAGAAGAGCCTCGACGCCTTCTCGACGAGGATCGTGCCGTTCCGATCTCGACCGACGACCCGACCCGCGGGATGAGCGAGGCGAAGGGGAGTGTCGAGCGGACGCTCTCTCGGGTAGTCGAAGCGATCGAGAGCGATCGGAATCGGAATCGTGACCACCGGACTCGGGAGCTTGAACGGAGCCCAGGGAGTCGGATTGACGAAGAGGTCGGGACCGAGACCGGGACCGTACGCGGGGAGGTACTCAGGCATCACGACGAGGACAGTCTTCACGCCGCGCTCACGCGCCATCGGGAAGAGGTCGGGACCGTAGGCCGTCTCGAACGTGAGGACCGTCGAGCATCCTTCGAGGAAGTCTCCGATCTCGTCTCTTGTCGGGAAGCCCGAGGTCCAGTGAGTCGAGCTAGGGAAGTGAGTCCGGATCGGGGAATAGCCGCGCTCCGCAGAGAGGTCGATCCCGAGGACCTTCCCCGGTCGGAGATGACGGACGAACTCGATCCCGATCGTACCGAGCCCCGTCGAGTCAGCCCGAGCGACGATACCGAGCGTCATCGGAAGCTCGGAGCCCCGAGCCTGTAGTTCGTGAAGAAGACCATCCCGCCCGTCGACGCTCGCCCATGAGTCTCGACCCAGCCGTACTCCGCGAGCTTGACGACGATCGGACCGAGGAGACCGGGGTCGAGGTCTGTCAGGTGAGGCATCTTCGGACCGTGGAACTCCATCGCCAGACGGTCGACGCGTTCGAGCATCTCGCCCGAGAGACCTCGGAAGATCGAGACCTCCCCGCCCTCACAGTCGATCTTCAGGAAGCCGACCCGCTCGAAGCCATTCAGGATCCCATCGATCGGAAAGGTGACGACCGAGCGTCCCGCCTTCTGGGCAGTCGCTCGCGCGCCTCCGCCTTCGCCAGTGATCCGGAAGTCTTCGAGCCCGAAGCCGTCGACCGCCGCTGGCCAGGTCTCGACGACGCCGGGGACTCCGTTCCTCGCGACGTTCGCGACGAGAGCCTCGAAGGTCTCGGGCTGAGGTTCGTACGCGACGACGAGCTTCGCGCCGAGCTTCGCCGCGAGGACGGAGAAGGCTCCGAGGTTCGCTCCGATGTCGATCACGATCTCGTCTCGGACGTACTCGGCTCGAAGGCGGTAGTCGTTGCGATCCCAGACCTCGTGAATCGCATATCGGTCGGTATGTCCCTCGACGACCTCGAAGTCTCCGAAGACCTTCGACATCGAGCGACGGCTCCCAGCGAACGAGACCTTCTCCGTATCAGTCATCCGACGATCCCTCGTATCTCCTGAAGAGCCCGCACCGCGCGCCCAGCTACCTGACCGATCCCGCTCGGGGTCGCCGTGTCGCTCTCGAAAGCGTCGAGAGCTAGACGGATCTGCTCGAAGTCTCGATGATGCCGAGCGATCTCAGATCGAAGCTCTGCGCCCTCGGACTGAGACTCTCGAAGCTCGGAGCCCGGATCGTACGCCTTGTCCATTCCCCATCCCATCGTTAGCTGATCGCCTCGGGGAAGACGCCGAAGGGGAAGGCGAAAGTCTCCTCGCCCGGATCGCCTCCCCATTTCGCCCGGTAATAGCTCGCCTGGCGCTCGTAATCGACATCGACCCAGCCCTCCCGCCACGATCGAGCGTGACCCTTATCGGTGTAGAACCACCCGACGTCGTTCACTCGCATACGGAAGCACGCGAGTCTCATCCGGTACTCGTAGTCAGTGTCCTCGAAGTAGATAGGCCAGTAGCCCTCGTCGAAGGGTCCGATCTTCCGGAGCGTCTCGGGATGAAGGGCTACCAGGTGCCATGCCTGATCGGCGCGCTGAGCCGTGCGGAAGTTTGTCTCGGCCGCGAGGTCGAGCCCGACCCGACCCGCGTCGCGGAAGACGACCGCCTCGGAGACGATCACGAGCGGAGCGTTCCTGGCTATCGCCTGAGCGCGCCCGACGTTCCATGACGCCGAGCATCCGAGGTTTGTCCCGGTCCTGACGTAGCGGAAGCATCGCTCAGCGAGGAGAGCTTCGAGACCTTCCTCACTGTTATCGACGACGACGAGAGAGCGCTCGACGATGCTCCCTCGGATCGAGCCGATCGTCTCCGCCGCCCACGTCGGTTTGAGCATCGGGAGAACCCAGACGGGCTCGCTCATCGGAAGTAGTCGCGCTCGACGACGTCGAGGAGGGATTGCATCCGATGAGAGTACGTATGGCGCTCGGAGGTCTGAAGGATCGCTCGACGTCGCATCCCCTCGCGACGGTCGGGGTCGTCGAGGAGCGAGTCGATCTTCTGACCTAGCTCTATGTAATCCCCGAAGCGGTAGGTCTCGAAGTCGAGCCCTGGGTCGTATTGGTCAGAGAGCCCGACGATCTCGGGATGAACGAGGATCCCGCCTCGACCGAGGGTCTGATAGATCCGGTCTGACCAGTAGTAGCCGTGAATGAAGTCGGGACAGAAGGAGTCTCCGACGACGACGTCCGCCGTCGCATAGAGCCGATTCAGGTCGTCGCCGTGGATCCGCTTCCCGTCCTCGGGGAAGATCCGGAAGTCGTCGCCGTAGCGGAGCTTCAGGAAGCCGAGCACGTCGGCTCGGTACTGCCACTCACGGAGGTAGCTCCTCGCTCCGCCGACGAACGCGACCCGGCACTCGAAGCGAGGATCTCGATCGGCTCGATAGACCTCGTCGTCGGGGATCGCCCCACAGAGCCAGTGATGACGGATCCCCTTCCGCTCCCAGAAGCGAGAGTCGGTTCCGCCGTCCGCGGTGAAGACGAAGTCCGCCTTCCACCACGGATCGAGCCCGACGTCGAGCACGCGCCCGAGCCCCGTATAGATGTCCAGGTGATAGCTCACGATCGGGACGTAGCTCGCTCGGATCTTGTCGAGAGCGTCCGCCGCGTTCCTCCCGCCGACCGTCCGCACCGGTCGAGCCGAGAGGAGAAGGAGGTCGTAATCACGCTGCTCCGCGCGACGGACGAGATCGGACCATGACGTCGTGGAGTGGTCGATTCGGTCGACGGTCTGACCGAGCGCTTCGAGCGCGTCCGCAACGTGAACCTCCGTATGCCAAGAGACGCCGAAGCCGCCGACGTAAGCGATCCTCATCGGTGCCGCCGTCGCCGCTGAGCCAGGACGACGTCTCGGATATCGCGTCGCCATCCCCAGATGACTCGACCGATCGTCGTCGGACCGTTCGGTACGCCGTGCTCGTCGAGCCGAGTGGCTCGGACGCTCGCCCAGATCGGAACGTAACGCTTCCTCATCCCGGATACTTTAGTCCTCACCGGGAGACGACGTCGACCTCTCTG
>Ga0210380_10001355_pt1 | contig 10142 bp, 8 predicted proteins | sample PLM4_5_coexredo_FD_155476 | JGI IMG/M metagenome (GOLD analysis project Ga0210380, IMG submission 155476) | Groundwater sediment microbial communities from an aquifer in East River, Colorado, USA - PLM4_5_coex redo | ecosystem: Environmental > Terrestrial > Soil > Riparian zone | place: USA...
CTTCCCGAAGGACGTTTGGCCGCCGGAGACGATCATCATCAACACGTGGACCGGCGGCAGCATGGGTCCGTACCTGCGGCAACTGCCGCAGTACTTCGGCGAGCCGCCGGTCCGCGATCTCGGCCTGCTCGCCAGCGAAGGCCGCATGACGATCCCGTTCGCCAACTCCACGTCGAGCGGCGTGCTGGACATCTGGTCGCACTACTTCGAGTTCGTGCCGGAAGCGGAGATCGATTCCCCGCAGCCGACCGTGCTCGGAGCCCACGAACTGCTCGAAGGCGGCAGCTACTACATCGTGCCGACCACGCTTTACGGCCTCTACCGCTACCACATTTCGGACCTGGTCCGCGTCACGGGCTTCTTCGGCCGCACGCCGCTCGTCGAGTTCCTCGGCAAAGGGCACCGCTTCGCGAACCTCACGGGCGAGAAGCTGAGCGAGTACCACGTGACCCGCGCGATGGACGCGGTGGCGAAGCGCAGCCCGCAGCCGATCTCGGCGTACAGCCTCGCGCCGGTCTGGGACGACACCGCCCCGTACTATGCAATCTTTCTGGAGGAATCGGACGCGGCGGATGAGCCGCGCCTGCGGTCGTTCTTGAAACAACTCGACGCGGCGCTTGGCGAGGAGAACATCGAATACGCGGCGAAACGCGAGAGCGGCCGCCTCGGCCCCGTTCGCGCGGCGATCGTACCGGCCGGAACCTGGGCCGCCTGGGACCGCGACCGGCTCGCGAAAACCGGCGGCTCACCCGAACAGTACAAGCGACCCTGCCTGATCGGCGACCTGGGATTCAAGGACACCCTGCCGGTCACTCGGGAGATAAAATGAAGTGGGTCGTGAGCATCGAGTGGAAAATTCCCGAAGTTCGGGCCGGGCGGAACCGATGAGTAAAGTGCGGTGTCTCATTTGCGATACGCCGATGCCGGGCAGCCCGCAGGAGTATCCGGATTACCCGTTCTGTTCGCGGCGCTGCCGGATCATCGACCTCGGGCGCTGGCTCGGGGAAGAGTACCGCGTGCCTGGGAAGCCGGCGCAAGCCGACGAGGGAGATGACGCAGACTGACCCGCCCGTTTAGCCGGCCGATCCTCCGGCCGATGCCATACTCAAAGCCCACCCGTCGCGACGGGTGGGCTTTGGTCGTTACAATCCACTTCGTGAATGCGCTCATCGACGGCTACAACCTGCTCCACGCCATCGGGCTCGCGAACCGCAATCTGCCCGCGAAAGGGCTCGAACGCGCCCGCATCCGCCTCCTGGACTGGCTCGCGGAGCGTGCATCGGGGCACACGCTTCGCGTCATCTTCGACGGGCAGAACAGTGCCGCACCCTCCGCGGAGAGCGACCACCGCGGGGTGAAGGTCCGCTTCTCGTTCCGCCAGACGGCCGACGAATTGATTGAGGAGATCATCCGCGTCGAGCCGATGCCGGACCGGATCACGGTGGTGTCGAACGATGGCCAGGTGCGGGAAGCCGCCCGGCGGCGAAACTGCACGGTTCTCACATGCGAGGAGTTCGTGGACGAGTTGAACGCGAAGCGGGCGCCGGCCGCGAAGCCGGCGCCCCGAGACGAACGGGAGCCCGCCACCCCCGAAGAGATGGCCGCCTGGCTCGACGCGTTTTCGCGACCGAAGCCCAGGCGCGGGTGAACTCACTTCCGGTTGCCGGTCTCGCTCAGCACCATCTTCATTTCCATCTTCATGCCTGCGACAGTCATCGTCGATTCCATCTTCGCGAGCGGCGTTCCGGGGAGGTCCTTAGCGATCCACACCTTGATGTCGGAATCGATCTCGAGACCGTTGGTCTTTCCCTTCGCCGTATAGGTGGTCCACGTCGATTCGTATTCCTTGCCGGCCACCTTGATCTTCTCCTTGCCATCTTTCCCCTTCTCGACCTTGAGGTCCCCGCCGCCCGGCTGCTGGCCGATCTTCGTCGGATCGAACGGCTTGGTCAGGTCGATCTTCTGCTCCTGGGCCGGCACGTCCATGCCGTTCACCTTGCCCGTGACTTTCAACGTCACTTCTTTGTCGCTCTTGGCGGAAACCGTCTGGGTGATGGTGCCCTCGACGTTCTGCCCGGCGACGGAGACGGTGAGCTTGTAATCGGCGTAGTCGCCGACCTTGGCCTTCTTGTACGGGTTCTCGTCGTCGGCCGCGCGGGCGGCGAGCGGTGCGAGAACGAGAACGAAGGACGACGCGAGCAAGCGGAGATTCATGGAAACCTCGGGTGGATAGAATGTGGCCGGCCCGGCAACCGGACGCGGTTAAAACAGGCTATCGCCGTTCCGCGCTGAAAGCTAGAGTGCCGGCCGCTTCGCGTGCCAGTCCGTCTCGGATTCGTACATTCGGGCGATGCGGAAGAGCTTTTCCTCCTCGAACGGCGGCGCGAGGAGTTGCAGGCCGATCGGCAGGCCGCCCTTCGTGAACCCGCACGGCAGGCTGAGCCCCGGCAGTCCCGCCAGGTTGCACGACACCGTGTACACGTCCGACAGATACATCGCCAGCGGGTCGTCCGACTTGGAACCGATCGGGAACGCGGCGGTCGGCGTCGTCGGGCCCATCACGACGTCGCACTTCGCGAACGCCTCGTCGAAGTCCTTCTTCACCAGCCGGCGCACCTGCAGCGCTTTCACGTAGTAGGCGTCCTTGTAGCCGCTGGAGAGGACGTAGGTGCCGATCATGATGCGGCGCTGAACTTCCTTGCCGAAGGCTTCGCCGCGCGACTTCGAGTACGTGCCGATGAGGTCCGCCTTCTCCTTCGTGCGGTGGCCGAAGTGCATGCCGTCGAATCGGGCAAGGTTGCTGGACGCCTCGGCCGGGGCCACGATGTAATACGCCGCGAGCGCGAACGGGCTGTGCGGCAGCGACACATCGACGAGCGTCGCCCCCTGCTTCTCGTACTCCTTCAGAGCCGCGCGCACCGCGGCTTCCACCTCGGCATCGAGTCCCTCGCCGAAGAACTCCCTGGGCACTCCGATCCGCAGCCCGGCGACCGGTTGGTTCACGGTCTGCATATACGCGGGCACGGGCCGGTCCACGCTGGTGCTGTCGCGCGGGTCGTGGCCGGCGATCGCTTCGAGAAGCAATGCCGCATCGGAAACGGTGTGCGCGAACGGGCCGATCTGGTCGAGCGACGACGCGAACGCAATCAGCCCGTACCGGCTGACGCGGCCGTAGGTCGGCTTCATTCCGACGATGCCGCACAGCGCCGCGGGCTGGCGGATGGAGCCGCCGGTGTCCGTTCCCAGGGCCAGGGGCGCTTCGCAACCGGCGACCGCCGCCGCGCTTCCGCCGGACGACCCGCCCGGTATGCAGGTCGCGTTCCACGGATTTCGCGTCACCTGATACGCGCTGTTCTCCGTGGAGGAGCCCATCGCGAACTCGTCCATGTTCGTCTTGCCGAGGATCACGGCATCCTCGGCGAGGAGCCGTTCGATGGCGTGCGCGTGGTACGGCGGCACGAAGTTGTCGAGCATGCGGCTGCCGGCCGTGGTCCGCGTTCCCCGGGTGCAGAGTACGTCCTTCACGGCAACGGGCAGCCCGGCGAGCTTGCCGAGCGGCTGCCCGGCGGCGCGCTTCGCATCGATCGCCGATGCGCGTTCGCGCACCGACGCTTCATCCACATGAAGGAACGATTGGAGCTTCGGTTCGCGCTGCCGGATCGCAGCGAGGAGCGCATCCGCGATTTCCGAGGCGCTCGCCTGCCCCGCGGCCTGCATCGCCCGTAACTCCGTAGCGGTCCGGTCGATCATAGTTGCAATCCGGACTGCTGAGGCCCGCTCCGAGAGGTGTCGTTAGAGCCACGTGAACTCTTCGGTCTTATTATCGTCGGGCAGCTGATCGGCGTTCGGGTTCGCGCGTGCGAAGAACCAGTCGGTCCCGCCCTGCCCGCCCGCTCGTGATCGCATCGGCCCCGAGACCACCGACGACAACGGCCCGGGCCATCGCGCCGGAGACCGACAGTGTATCGTTCCCGTCTCCTCCGAAGAGGAACCGGGCCGCGGAACTCCTTGCTTCCCGTTCGCCGTCTGCGATAATCGCCTCACGGCCCACCTTACCTTCACCCGCCGGGATGCTGCCGATGCCACGCTACTGCCTGTCCGCATGCCTCGCGCTGTTGCTTTCGCTCACGTTGTCCGGAGCGGATTGGCCGCGGTTCCGCGGGCCGAACGGCACCGGGATCGCCGAGGGAACGCTCCCGAAGATCGACGCGAAGGCCGCGCTGTGGAAGGTGCCCATCCCCGGCAAAGGTCACTCATCGCCCATCATCGCCGGCGGCAAACTGTTCGTGCAAAGCGCCACGGACGACGGTACCAAACGGCTCGTGTTCTGCCTCGACGCCGCCACCGGCAAGGAGATCTGGAAGAAGGAATTGTTCGGGAAGAAGGCACACACCCACGATTTGAACAGCCTCTCATCGAGTACGCCCGCGGCGGACGGCGAACGCGTTTACTGCGTTTCCTGGGACGGCAATTCGCTGTCGCTCATCACGTTCGACACGACGGGCAAGGAACTGTGGCAACAGCCGCTCGGCGGGTTCGTCAGCCAGCATGGGCCGGGGCACTCGCCCATGGTTTACAACGGGATCGTCTTCGTCAGCGTCGATGAAGACGCCGACAAAGGCGGCAAGGCCATGCTCTTCGCCTTCGACGCGAAGACGGGCGAGAAGAAGTGGGCCGTCCCCCGCAAACCCTATCGCGCCAGCTACTCCACGCCCTTCATCATCGAACGGCCCGGCAAGCCCGCCGAACTCGTGATGGGCACCACGACCGCCGTCACCGGCTACGAGCCCGCCACGGGCAAAGTGCTCTGGTCGCACGCGATCGACTGGGAAGCCGGCACGATGCCGCTCCGCGTCGTCGGTTCGCCGGTGTACGCCAACGGCGTCATTGTCTGCTACTGCGGCGACGGCGGCGGCGCCCGCTACGCCATCGCCATCGACCCCGACGCCAAGCAGCCCGCCAAAGTCTGGGAAGTGAAGAAAGGCCCCACGCCCTACGTGCCCTGCATGATTGCACGCGGCGAGTTGCTCTTCTGGATCGCGGACAACAACATCCCCTGTTGTGCGGAAGCCAGGACCGGGAAGATGTACTGGGATGAAGAACGCCTGATCGTCAAGCAAGTCACGGCGTCTCCGATTCTCGTGGGCAACGAGATCCTCATCCTCACGGAAAACGGAAAGGCCTTCGTGTTGAAGGCGGACAAGAAGTACGAACTGCTGCGCGAGGAGGACCTCGGCGAGAGCGTGTCCGCCTCGCCGGCCATGGCGGACGGGAAGCTCTACATCCGCGGGATGAACAATCTGTACTGCTTCGGGACGAAGTAGAATGAATCGCGAAGCCGCGAACGGCTTCGCATTACTCGCTCATGGATGGCTGCATGGCGGACCCCGTCTGGACCATTCGGGCCCTGCTCACCTGGACGACCGAATTCCTCACGAAGAAAGGGGCCGCGGCCGCCACGGCCCGGCTCGAATCGCAACTCCTCCTCGCGCATGCCCTGCGGTGCAAGAAAGTCGATCTGCTGGTGCGGTACGACGAGGTGCCGCGCGACGACCAGCGGGCCGCGTTCCGCGAACTGTTCAAACGCCGCCTCGAAGGGTTTCCCGTCGCCTATCTCGTCGGCTCGCGCGAGTTCTACCTGCTCGAGTTTGAAGTCACGCCCGCGGTGCTGGTGCCGCGGCCGGAAACCGAAACGCTCGTCGCCGAGGCACTCGAACGCCTCAAATCCCGCACCACGCCGATGGTGCTCGACCTGTGCACCGGCTCCGGCTGCATTGCCATCAGCATCGCGCATCAGAAAACGGACGCCCGCGTGACGGCGACGGACGTCTCGCCCGACGCACTCGACGTGGCGAAACGGAACGCGCGGAGGCACGGCGTCGAGCCGCGTATGCACTTCCGCCAGGGCGATCTCTTCGCGGCACTCCCCGCCGGCAGCCTGTTCGACGCGATCGTGAGCAACCCGCCCTACGTGACGCCGGGCGAACTGGCGACGCTCGCGCCGGACGTCCGCGAACACGAACCGCGGCTCGCGCTCGACGGCGGTCCGGACGGCCTCGCGTTCTATCGCCGCATCGCGGCCGAAGCGGAGAAGTACCTCGCCCCGGGCGGCTTCGTCCTGTTGGAAATCGGCTCGACGCAGGAAGAGGCGGTGAAGGCGCTGCTGGCGGAGCAACCGGGACTCGAAGTCGGCAAGACGCTGAAGGACGCGGCGGGCCTGCCCCGCGTCGCGACGGCGAAGAGAAGATAAGCCGCCAGTATGTCGTGGCCGCAAGTTTCCAACTTGTGCGGCTGGTCTGATGTAGGGTGGGCATTGCCCACCACCAGATCCAGTGACCTCGGAAAAAATATCGGAACGCACTGGATCTGTTGGTGGGCAATGCCCACCCTACGCGAGACCCGCAAGTTGAAACTTGCGGCCACGATAGTCACTTCTGCAGGATCAGTTTGCCGCGGCGGGTGATGCGCAGCCGGTAGCGAACGCCGTCCAATTCGATCCAGACTTCCCGTTGTTCCCCGAACAGATCCTCGGCCCTCACGACGCGCGCGGGCCCCGACTCAGCAGTCTCGTGTTGAGACGACGTTTCATTATGTGAGCCATCCGGGACTTCAGGCGCCATGCGATTCCAATTGGAACAAGTGGCCAAGTTCCCTTGACGGTCCGCGACATCGCATTAAAGTAACCCAAGCTTACTGAGATCGTGTCTCAGTATCAATGGCTCGATCCCGAATTGTCGAGGCACCCCGCCGAGCACGCTCCGCCACCGTTCGGGAACGCGGGACATCCCGCTCACCTTCCGTCGCAACGCGGCTCACCAGGTTCACCCCAGTCCGGAGGAACTTTCGTGCGCCGATCCCATTCCGCCTTCACGCTCATCGAACTGCTCGTGGTCATCGCGATCATCGCCGTGCTCATCGGGCTCTTGCTCCCCGCCGTGCAGAAGGTCCGCGAGGCCGCCGCCCGTGCCAAGTGCGCCAACAACGTCAAGCAGATCGGCCTCGCCATGCACGGCTACATGAACGTCAACGAACGCCTCCCCGCCAACGGCATCTATGTCTGGAACGGGTCCGGCGTCACCACCACTTCCGCGTGGTCCGCCCTCTCCCGCATCCTCCCGTACATCGAGCAGGAGAACCTCTTCCGCAACATCGACTTCAACGTGTCGTACAACACGCAGGTCGGCGTCTCCTCGAAACGCGCGGCGACCTTCGTCTGCCCCTCGGACGTCAACGATCGCGGTTTTGGCACCGATCCCGTCTACGGCAACAAGCACTGGATGCTCAGCTACGCCGTGAACGAGGGCACGTGGGCCGTGCTGACGAACAAGCCCTACGGCATGATGACCGGCGACGGCGCGTTCGCCCCGACCCGCGGCTTCGGCCCGCAGGACTTCGTGGACGGCCTCAGCAACACGATCGGCCTGGCCGAGGTGAAGGGCTTCACTGTCCGCGCGGCCGGAAGCGCGTCCGCCATGCCGCCGTCCACGCCGGGCGAGCTTGCGTTGGGCGCTGTGGACCCCACCAAAAACACACACGTCGAATGGGTGGACGGCAAGGTCCACGAGACCGGCTTCACCACGACGTTCGTCCCGAACACGCCGGTTCTGGTCGCAAGCGGCGGCGCGACCTACGACGTGGACTTCCTCAGCGCCACGGAATCGAGCGCGGGCGACACCTTTGCCGCGGTCACGTCGCGCAGCTACCACAGCACCGGGGTCAACGTGCTGCTCATGGACGGCTCGGTGCGGTTCGTGCGAAACAGCGTACCGCTGGTCACATGGCGGGCGCTCGGCACGCGGGCCGGCAGCGAAGTCGTCGGCGATTTCTGACTCCGTAAGCGCTCCAATCCGCTCGGGTATTCTCTGGTGTCGCTGACTGTCTCCAGCGACGCCAGGGATTCTCCCATGTTCACCATTCGCAAGGGCTCCGAGCGCGGCGTCACGAAGATCGACTGGCTCGACAGCCGGCACACCTTCAGCTTCGGCGATTACGTCGATCCGGGGCACCATCACTTCCGCACGCTCCGCGTGATCAACGACGACCGCGTGGCGCCGGGCGGCGGGTTCGGCACGCACCCCCACCGCGACATGGAGATCATCACTTACGTGCTGGCCGGTGAACTCGAGCACCGCGACAGCATGGGGCACGGCGAAGTGATCCACGCGGGGGAATGGCAGGCCATGCACGCCGGCACCGGCTTGCTGCACAGCGAGTTCAACCCTTCCGGCACGGACCCGGTTCACCTGCTGCAGATCTGGATCATCCCGGACCGCAAGGGGTATGAACCGGGGTATCAGCAGAAGCGGTTCGCGGACGAAGACCAGCGCGGCAAGTGGCGACTCGCCGCCTCGCGGGACGGCGCGGATGGTTCACTGGTGATCCATCAGGACGTGCGTCTTCTGGTTGCGAAACTGGAGGCGGGGAAGGAACTGAGTTACGAACTGAGCCCCGGACGTGCGGCATTTCTTCACGTCGCCACCGGGGCGGCGACGGTCAACGGCCGCGCGCTGATCGCCGGCGACGCGATGGCGGCCGAAGGCGAGCCGCGAATCGAGGTGGCGGGTCGGGAACCGGGCGAGGTGCTGTTGTTCGACCTGGCGGACCGCTGACGCTCGCGGTGAGCGACGGATGAGCAATCATCCGTCGCTCACACCGCTTCGGCTCACTTCTTCGTGAACAGCGAATCGATCTCGGCGTCCGTCAGCGATTCCTTGCCGTCGTTCTGGTCGAGAACCAGAGCGGAACCGCTGGGGGCGACCCAGACCACGTGGTTGCCGAGCCGGTACACGTCCTTCATGGCCGCATGGCGTTCGAGGATCTTGAAGTACGCGTCGGACTGCGTCTTCACCACGACGGTCTTCATTTCCGGTTTGAATGCGTCGTCGATCCACACGCCGCCGACCTCGAGCACTTGCCGGCCGTTGGCCTGGCGGTTGGCGGTGAGGCTCAGCCGATCCTGCGTCCGCAGGTTGCAGCTGTTCTCGGCGAGGTCGACGCCGAGCTTGCCGGACTGGTAGCCGGCCTTGCCGCCCTTGAACGCCTGGTTCGCGTCGTCCTGCACCTGCTTCTTGTCGCGGTAATCGCGCAACTCGCGGGCCATGCTCGCGCGCTTCACGGGGTCCTTCTCGTCCCCGAGTTTCTTCTCGGCTTCCTTGATGTCGCGTTCGAACTGGAATCCGCGGTTGGCGCCGAGGGCCTTGCCGTCCCCCTTCGACTGATCTTTGGCGAATTCTTCGACGCGCATCGGCGCGCCGCCGGGAGCGGCCGGGTTCAGTCCGGGAGGCGGTCCGCCCGCGCCGCCGACCGGGCCGGGAATCGACATCGGCGACGAGAAGTGCGGTTTGCCGATCGGCGGCCTCGTCGTCGGGACCACCGGCATCGGGCCGTCCGGAACGACCAGGTAGCTCGTGTACGGCGTCGCGATGCCGTACTTCTTGGCCAACACGACGACTTCCTCGATCAGTTCCTTCTGCTCGCCGTTCACGCGGATCTGGTCGAGGAGGTAGCCGACCTTGCGGCGGGCCCACAACGGTTCCACGAAGTCCTTGCCGTTCTCCGTTTCGGTCTTCGCCGGGAAGTTCAATTCGTAAACGAACTCCTTCTTCTCGCCGCCGACTGTGCCGGTGAGCTTGATCGCGGTGTGGCCGCTGCCCGAGTAGCGGGCGATCACGACAATCTGCGTGCCCTGGAACAGGTCGGGCAGCTTGCCCGGATACATTTCCGTGAGGCGCACGTTGTCGTTCGTGGCGAGCCGCAGGTCCGTCATCACCGGATGGCTGATCTTCCCGTAGAGGCTCGCGACTTTCGTTTCGATGTCTTCGGCCGGACGGACGTAGGTGCTGACGGCCCGCGTGGCCTCGGCCAGTTGGTCGAGCATGGCGGCGTTCACGTCGTCGCCGACGCCGAAGGTGAAGATGCGGGTGTTGCCCGAGTTCTTCGCGGCCACGTTCTTCACGATCTTGTCCGGGTTCGTTTCGTCCACGGTCGGCTGGCCGTCGGTGAAGAAGACGACCGTGAACGGGCGGGCCGGGTCGTTGGGCCGCATCTGGAGCGCCTCATCGAGCGCGGGCCAGATCGCGGTGCCGCCGCTCGTGCGGAGGTCGTCCACCCACTTGTTGGCGCGTTCGAGATAATCCGGGTTC
>Ga0210380_10001356_pt1 | contig 10140 bp, 10 predicted proteins | sample PLM4_5_coexredo_FD_155476 | JGI IMG/M metagenome (GOLD analysis project Ga0210380, IMG submission 155476) | Groundwater sediment microbial communities from an aquifer in East River, Colorado, USA - PLM4_5_coex redo | ecosystem: Environmental > Terrestrial > Soil > Riparian zone | place: USA...
CCGGTGGGGGGCGATCCGGCGCTCAGTCTCAGCCATCGCCGCCGCCGATGAAGATGTAGCCGGCGCCGCGCACGGTGCGGATCCACACCGGCTGGCGCGGGTCGTCGCCGAGCTTCTGGCGCACGCGGCTGACCAGCACGTCGACCGACCGGTCGAACGCCTCCCAGTCCACGCCGCGGGTCTCGTCCATGATCCGGTCGCGGCTCAGGATGCGTCCGCGGTTGCGCACCAGCAGTCCGAGCAGGTCGAACTCCGCGGTGGTGAGCGTGAGCGGCGCGCCATCGAGGTGCGCCGACCGGGCGTTCCAGTTGACCTCGAGCCGGCCGACCGTCACCCGCTCGTCGGTGGCGTGGGGCGCCCCGCGCCGCAGGACCGCCTGGATGCGCGCCACCAGCTCGCGCGGCTCGAACGGCTTGGCGAGATAGTCGTCGGCGCCGATCTCGAGCCCGACCACGCGGTCCGTCACGTCACCGCGCGCGGTGAGCATGATGATCGGAACGCGGCTGGTCTCGCGGATCCGGCGGCACACCGCGAATCCGTCCATGCCCGGCAGCATGACGTCCAGGATCACCAGGTCGGGCGGATCCGCGCGCAGCAGGCGCAGGCCATCGTCGGGATGGGAGGCGGCGCGCACCGTGAGACCGTAACGACCGAGATACTCGGACAGCAGGGTGGTGAGCTTCTCGTCGTCGTCGACGATCAGCACCTGCGTACCCATACGCCTCCCGACCCCACTCGCGATCAGTGACCGTGGCCGCCGCCGTGGCCCCCGTGCCTCTGCTCGAGGGTGCTGACCGAGATCAGATAGTGAGGAGGCTGCGGGTCGACCTTGAAGGTGAATCGATGCCTGGTAGCGTCCTCGGCGAGCAAGTCGGCTGTCAACTCCGCCGGGGCGGATTCCTCGATCGACGCGAGCGTCAGTGCGCCGAGTTTCTCGTACGAGGCGCGGTAGGTGGCGAGGCGTTCCTTCATCGGCCGCTTCTCGAGCGACTCCTTGCGAATGTGCGTCTCGAGGAACGACTGCATCGCTGCCTCGCCGGTCGAGAACGCTTCGACCCACGCGTACGCGAACCGGCCGGCCGGCGTGTCCGGCCAGCCGTCCTTGAGCGCACGCGCGCGCGCCGCCTGCACGGAATCCTTCGGGGGCGCCGCGGAAGCGGTCTTGCCGGCGGCTTTGGGGTCCGCGGCCCCGGCGGTCCGGGCGGGCACCACCGTCGCCAGCATCAGCAATGTGAGCAGCGAAGTCGTCAGGCGTGTGCTCATGTCCGGATCCTCCTCAATGTGCGCCGTGCAGCTTCAGCAGCCAGCGTTCGAGCGCACCGCCGAACCGGGCCGAGAACACGATCACCAGCACCACGACCAATCCCGTGATCACCAGCATGCGTCGTCTAGACATGGGCGAGCGCCTCGCGCACGGTGAGCCGCGCGGCCCGCCATGACGGATAGAGACTGCTGAACGTCGACAGCACGACCACCAGGACGAGCCACAGTCCGGCCGCGCTGAACGACAGGGTGAGCTCGAGGGGAATGCGGAAGAACATCCGGCCGGTCACCGACTGGAGCGCCCAGGTGACCGGCACCGACAGCAGCGCCGCGACTCCCCAGCTCAGCAGTCCGATCAGCAGCGCCTCGCTCCACACCTGGCCGGCAATCGTTCGGGGCGTCGCCCCGATCGCGCTCATCACGCCGATCTCGCGCGTCCGCTGGATCACGTTGATCGTGAGGGTGGAGGTCAGGCCGATCGCGCCGACCAGCACCACCATCGACGCCGAGAGTGTGAGGATGACCATGATGATCACCAGGTGGTCGAGGATGCCCTTCTTCGCGTCCTCCATCCGCTGGAGCGCGGCGACCTCGAGCCCCCGGCTCGCGAACGTGCGCTCGAGCGCGTTGGCGGCCGCGAGCTGGGCGTCGCCGGTGTGCTCGCGGGTCACGATCCGCATCGTCCGCGCGGTCTTGCCGGTTTCACCGGTGATGGCGGTGATCACCGGCGGGCACGCATAGAGAATCGGCTGGGGCGTCAGCTCCCGGGTCACGCCCAGGATCGTGTACTCGTGGGTCCGGCCCTCGAAGCGGACGCCGATCCGGCCGCCGGTGCGGAGGGTGGGATTGAGCGCCACCACCGCGTTGTTGATGACCACCCCATCCGGCGTCCCATCATCCAGCCAGCGTCCGGCTGACTGTTTGAAGTTCAGCATCGTGCTGGCCGGATCGATTCCCAGCATCGTGATCGGCTGGCTCGCGACGCCGGACGCGCCGATCAGGTACACGCTCGCGCCCGTCCAGTATTCGGCCCGCACCACCTCCGGCACGGTCGCGAGGATCGCATCGAGCTCGTCGACCGGCCGTTCCTGCGCGACCCGCAGGGTCAGGTCGTAGCGGCGCCGCGCGAAGTCGTCGTTCACCGCCCGGTTCCAGCCGGCCGAGACATTGACCGCGGCCATGAACATCGCACCGCCGATCGCGAGCATGCCGACCGTGAGCGCCAGCCGGCCGCGGCGCACGAACGCCGTGCGCAGCATGAGCAGGAGAGGACGCGGGAGCCATGCGATCCCGGCCAGCAGTCGCTCGATGCGACCGGTGCCGAACGCGCGCGGAGCGATCTCCTCGACCAGCGCCTGGTGCACGGTCACCCGCGCCGCCATCGCCACCGGACCGAGCGCCGCGAGCAGCGGAACGATCATCCCGGCCGCGATCACCAGCACCAGCGCCGGCCATGGGAACGGGGAGCCCGAGACGTCCGCGTTGAGGATCCCCGCCGAGAAGCGCGCGTAGGCGCTGCCGACCATCCATGCGAGCGGGGTTCCGATCGCGAGCGCGACCGCGGCGAGCATCCCGACCTGGGCCAGGTAGATGCCGGCGATCTGGCGGCTGGTGGCGCCGATCGCCTTCATCACTCCGACCTGCCGGACCTGCTCGGACTGGAGCGAGTGGATCATGCTCGCCACCAGCACCGAGCTGAGCAGGAACGCGAGCAGCCCGAACGTGCCGAGCAGGTACATGAAGGTGTCCATTTGCGCAGCGTGCGGGTGGCGGCCGGGGGCCGGAACCTCGACCCGCGTCACCTCGTGGCCGCGCGCCACCAGCGCCGCCTTCACCCGATCGGCGACCTCGTGGATGTGGCCCTCGTCGAGCTCGTGCTCGGCGACCACGATCTTGAGCTGTGCGGATTCGCGATGCGGGCCGTTGCGCGCCACCGTGGTCCACGGCACGAACCCGTAGACCACGTGCTCCATCCACGCGGGGGCGAGGCCGGCCGCGTGCACCGTGCCGGTGAACCGCAGCGCGCGTTCGTCCCCGCCGGGGATGCGCAGCGCGAGCGCATCGCCGGCGGCGGCGCCGGCCACGCGGACCGCGCTCCGCTCGAGCAACACCTCGTCGTCGCCGGGCGGCCAGGTGCCGGTGTCGGGCTTGAACAGGTCGATTCGCTGGCGTTCGAAATCGCGGACCACGAACAGGATCGCGGGGATCCACTCGTCCTTGCCGGCGCCACCGATCCGCACGCGCGCGACGATGGTCGGCCGCGCTTCCGCGTCGCCGACGCCGGCCACCGCCCGCGCGATCGCGACCACCGAGTCCTCGACTCCATCGGTGGAGAGAGTGGCCGATGCGGGACGCGTGTGTCCGTACATCGATGCGAGCACCGGGCTCAGGATCGCCATCTTGAAGGCAAGCGTTCCGAGCGCGAACACCCCCACCGTCATCGCGAGGATTGCGAGCGCGGAGCGCCCGGGCCGCGCCGCGATGTCGGACAGCGCCTTCTGCCAGCGGGGCGCCATCACGCGAACTGCGCCGTGCGATCGGGAGAGACACATCCGTCCGCGATCGTCACCGTGCGGCCCGCACCCGAGACCGCCTCGCGCTCGTGGGTCACGATCACCACCGTCTTGCCATCGGCGCGCAGGTCACTGAACAGGCGGAAGATCGCCTCGCTGGTGGTCGAGTCGAGGTTGCCGGTCGGCTCGTCCGCCACGATCAGCGGCGGATCGTTGGCGAGCGCGCGCGCAATCGCGACCCGCTGCTGCTGGCCGCCCGACAACGCCGACGGCAGCTTGTCGGCCTGGTCGGCGACGTCCACCCGGGCCAGCAGGTCGAGCGCTCGGGGGCGGCGCTCGCGGGCCGGGTAGGTCCCGCAGAAGTCCATCGGGAGCATGACGTTCTCGGCCACCGTCAGGGTCGGCAGCAGCTGGAAGAACTGGAACACGACCCCGACCATCCGGCCCCGCCACGCCGCGAGCCGATCGGCCGGCAGGCGCTCGATCGAGGTGCCGCCGATGATCACGCTGCCCGCGCTCGGGCGGTCGATGCCGGCCACCATATTGAGGAGGGTCGATTTTCCGCTGCCGGACCGGCCGACCACCGCAACCAGCTCGCCGGTTTCGATTTCGAGGTCCACCTGGCGGAGGGCCGCAAAGCTGCCGGCCGGCGTCTGATAGGTCTTGGTGACTCCCCGGAGACGGATCACGCTGCGCACCTCCTCGTCCTGATCTGTGCGCAGGGGATCTGCGCCGTGGGCAACCCTGGAACGAGGCGCAGTCTCGGCAACCCGTGTATCTCGAGTGTGTCGGGTTCGAAACGATTGGAAATGCCTCCACTCGGCGACTCGAAATCCTTGTAATCCCTACAAAGGGCCTGCCCCGCTTACAGCCGCATGACCTCGAGATCCGTGTCTTGACGGTGGAATGACGCAGTGGCAGCGAGTTAGGAGAGCTGTCCGGGTGGCATGGAGGGTGCAGTTGATCAGGCAGACGGTCGTGCTCTGTCGCGCGGCCGCTGCGAAAGGAGCCAACAATGCCCCTGCTTAAGACAGCTCGCGTGCCGCGGAACCTCGCGATCGCCGCCCTGCTGTGCGGCGCGGCATGGATGGGAGCCCGACCGGCGCAGGCGGAAGTCGATGTTGACCTGCGGGCGGGCCTTTATATGGATGCGGAGGCGTTCGGTGTGGGCGCCGGTCTGCTCAGCCCGCTCGGAAGCCACAACTGGTTCTTCAATCCGAATCTCGAGATCGCGTTCGGCGACAACGCGAACCTGGTCTCGCTGAACGGTGACATCCACTACGACTTTGCCAGCAGCGGCAACATGTCGATGTGGCTCGGCGCCGGTCCGGCCCTGCTGGTAACGGACCCGGACGGTGGGGAGAGTGACACCAATCTCGGCCTCAACGTCTTCACCGGCATCACCGGGACCCGCGGATCGGTCCGGCCATTCGCCCAGTTCAAGGGCGTCGTCTCGGACAACAGTGAAGTGGTGCTCCAGGGCGGAATTCGCTTCTGACGATGCATACGAATCGGGCCGGGGGTGGATGGCGCAGAACGGGGAGTCATGCGCACGATCCACTCCCGGATCCGTTATTTGTTGGGGGGTCGGTTACCGCAGTTGGCGATCACCAGTGGTTCTCATAGCCTAGAGGCCCCGACTCGTGCCGGAATACCCATCCCAGCGGATCGACGCACCCCGGCGCCGGCCCGCGTTTCCTCGTTGGCACGGCTGACGGAGAACCATGGACAACCGCCCCGAACCAGTGAACGGCATCCCCAGGCGTGCGACGTGGATGTGGCGCCTGAGCATGCTGATGAGCTTCGCGATCCTCGGGATCGCGACCACGCTCGTGATCTGGTGGAGCGCCATGCGGGACTCGAATCGCATGGCGGCGGCCAGCCTGTCGCAGGTCGCCCGTGAAATTCACAGCGTACTCAACGTGCGGGTCGAACGGCACGTCGAGGCACTCCGCAACCTCGCCCAGTTCTGGCAGCTGCACGGCCTGCTTCCGCAGGAAGCGTGGGACTTCAACTGCGAAATGATGATTCGCAATTTCCGGGGGATCGAGTGGATCGCATGGGTGAATGGGCGAACCGGATCGCATCGGTTCGCGTCCCGCGACACCACCCTGCATCTCGACGAAAGCATCGTTCGCATGGCACGTGAACGCGCGCGCACGCCCGGCATGGACTCGCGCGCCAGCACCTCGGGATCGAACGTACTCGTGTTCACACCGGTGCGGACCCCGCAGGACAGCATCGGTGTCCTGGTGGCAGCGATCTCGCCCGCGAAACTGGTGGGCCACGAGTACCTGACGAGCGGCGACATCATCGCCTACAGCGTGACCGGCGGGGACGGCCGCGAGATCTACCGCTATGGGGAAGCCGCCCATCACGTGCCGGGAGGAATGTCGATCGAGCAGAACCTTCCCCAGGCGTTCGGTGACATGTGGATCGTCCGCTATGACCCGACACCCAAGTACCTGCTCGGAGTGGTGTCGCGCTGGCACAACTACTTCCTGCTGACCGGCGTGCTGCTGTCGCTGGCGCTCGGTGCGATTGCGTTCCAGTTCGTCACCCTGCGCGAGTACTCGGTCGCGCTGGCGGTCACGAACCGCAAGCTCGACGCACAGGTGCGGGAACTGTCGGAGCGCGACCGGATGATGCGCCGGATGAACGACGAGCTCGAGCAGCGCGTCGAGGCGCGCACCGCGCAGCTCGGAGAAGCGATGAAGGAGCTCGAAGCATTCAGCCATTCCATGTCGCATGACCTGCGTTCACCGATCGGGGCGATCCTCAACTACTCCTCGATCCTCGAGGAGGACTTCGGTCAGAAACTCGACACCGAAGGCCTGCGGGTGCTGCACCGGATCCGCGACAGCGGTCAATCGGCGACCCGCCTGCTCGACCAGCTGGTGCAATTCGTGTGGCTGGGACGCGAGAAGGCGGAGAAGAGCGACGTGAACATGACGATGCTGGCGCGCGAGGCATTCCAGGAAGTTTCCGCCGGACTGCCCGCCGACCACCTGAAGTTCGACCTGACCGAGCTGCCGCAGGCGCGCGGCAATGCCCCGCTGCTGGGGCGGGTGTTCCGCAACCTGCTGAGCAACTCCGTCAAGTACACGCGCCGCAGCCAGGCTCCGCGCATCGCGGTCGGCGGCGAGGAGCGCTCCGAGGAAACCGCTTACTGGGTGGAGGACAACGGCATCGGCTTCGACCCGGCGCAGGCCGAGACCCTGTTCGAGCCGTTCCGGCGACTCCATTCATCCAATGATTACGAAGGGGCAGGCCTCGGCCTCGCGATCGTCGCCAAGATCGTGCGCCGCCACGGCGGTCGCGTGTGGGCGGAGAGCAACGGGGTCGGTGGAGCCCGCTTCGGATTTTCCCTGCCCCGTGATGGAGTCCCGGCATGAACCGGACACCCATGATTCTGCTGGTCGACGACGACGACGGACACCTGATGATCGCCGAGCGCGCGATCCGTCGGTCCTCCCTCGACGTCGAGGTGCACGTTGCCCATACCGGGCAGGAGGCACTCCACGAGCTGGGGATCGCGGAAGGGCAGACCATCAATGGCGACCCGTTCCTCGAGCCGGTGCTGGTGATGCTCGACCTGTCGATGCCGGGCGTCAGCGGATGGGACGTGCTGCGCCGGATCCGCAACCATCACCGCAACATTCCGGTCGTGGTCGTGTCGTCATCCGGGCGCCCCGATGACGTTCGCCGCAGTTACGAAATGGGTGCCAACAGCTATCTCGTGAAGCGTTATGAAGCAGATCGGCCCGGTGGCTATCTCGCCGATGCGGCACGCTACTGGGTCGAGTTGAACCAACCTCCGATTCCCGTCGACAACTGAGTTCTTCCCCCTTGGGAGCACCCCTTATGGCTCGTCTCAGCGCTTTGGTGGTCGAGGACGATCGCGATTTTCGCGAGAGTCTCGCCCTTCTCGTCGAGCGGGAGGACTTCGAAGTCTTCCAGGCATCCACCATCCAGGACGCGCGTCAGCGTCTGACCAACGGCTGCCCCGACGTGGCGCTGATCGACCTCGGCCTGCCCGACGGGGACGGCCTCGCCCTGATCCGCGACGAGCTGGTGCCCGCCAGCTGCGAGTTCGTCGTGCTGACCGGCAACGCCTCGGTCGAATCCGCGGTCCAGGCGCTGCGGGAGGGGGCGCTCGACTACCTGACCAAGCCGGTCGACCGCGCCCGGCTCAAGACGATCCTCACCAACGTCGCGCGGACCCGGAGACTCAAGCGGCAGGTCGAGAGCCTGCGGGACGAGCTGCGCGAGATGGGCCGGTTCGGTCCGCTGGTCGGCCGCTCCTCAACCATGCAGCCGGTCTACGACCTGCTGAGCCGCGTCGCACCGACCCGTGCAAGCGTGCTGCTCACCGGCGAGAGCGGAACCGGCAAGGAACTCGCGGCCCAGACGATCCATCGGCTGAGCCGCCGCAGTGACAACCCGTTCCTGGCGGTCAACTGCGGAGCGATCACGCAGTCGCTGATCGACAGCGAGCTGTTCGGCCACGAGAAGGGCAGCTTCACCGGCGCCGACAAGGCCCGGCAGGGCTACTTCGAGCATGCCCAGGGCGGCACGCTGTTCCTCGACGAGATCACCGAGATGCCGCTCGAGTCGCAGGTCAAGCTGCTGCGGGTGCTCGAGACCTCGAAGCTCATGCGGGTCGGCGGTTCCGAGGCACTCGATGTCGACGTGCGCGTGATCGCGGCGACCAACCGCGATCCCCTCCAGGCGATCCAGGACGGCAAGCTGCGCGAGGATCTCTACTACCGTCTGAACGTGTTCCCGATCCCGCTGCCTCCGCTGCGCGACCGCGGCGAGGACATCGAGATGCTGGCCGACCACTTCCTCGAGCTGCACAACGGCCGCGAGACCACCCGCAAGCGGTTCTCGTCGGACGCCATGCGCCGGCTGCGCGAGTACAACTGGCCGGGCAACGTGCGCGAGCTCAAGAACGCGATCGAGCGCGCCGCGATCCTGGCGGACGAGTTGATCGGGCCCGATCTGCTGCCCGAGCCCGGCGCTCCAGCGCCGACGCCCGCGGCGCCCGGTTCGGGTGCGGTGCTGCAGGTCCGGGTCGGTTCGTCGCTCGAGGATCTGGAGCGGCGCGTGATCCTCGCGACCCTGCACGAGCTCAGCGGCGACAAGAAGCGCGCGGCCGAGGTGCTGGGAATCAGCCTGAAGACGCTCTACAACCGGCTCCACCTCTACCACGCGGCAGGCCGGGTCGACGCGACCGTCGAGTCACCGACCGTCTAGCGAGCGCTTCCGCCAGGAAAGCCTGGCGCCCGCGGCGGTTCACCGCCGCGGGCTTCGAGGAACGGGGCTCAGCGCTCCCGCCATGGGGCCGGATGCGCCGTTCGCTCCTGTTGCCAGGGTCCGCCGTTAGAACCGGAATCCGAGTCCCAGCGACATCTGCCAGAAGTCGGGATCGAAGTCCTCCGGCACCAGCTTGTCCTGCATGTCGCGCATCATCACGTAGCGGCCGTGCAGGTCGAGCGCTGCCTTGCTGGAGAACGGCACCCGCAGGCCACCGCCGAGATGAACGCCGAACTCCTGCTCGGTGTGACTCTCGAGCGGCGGAACCAGCGAGTCATCGTAGTCGAACGACATGTTGTACCAGCCGACGCCCGCGCCCGCGTAGAAGATGTTCCCCGGGGTCAGCCACAGCGACGCGGTGACCGGCCAGGAACGGACTTCCAGCATGTCGTCGTCGCGCGATTCCTGGCGGTAGTTCACGCCGACTTCGGTCGCCAGCAGCGGCATGATGTGGCCGCGGATGGCGAGGCCACCGAGCACGTTCGCGTCATTGTCCCCTTCGACCGAGCGGGTGAGACCGACCGACGGAATGATCTCGACGGCATTCGCCATCGACACACCGATGACCAGGGCACTCAACAAGAAGAACCCACCGACCAGGCAGCGCGGGAGGATCCTGGTGCTGTCTTGGCTCTGCATGACACTCCTCCTTCATCACGGTTCGAATCGAAACCCGCGTCCTTCTGGAGCGTGGGCAGGGGAGATGTCATGCGAGGCAGCAAGCGATGTGCCGCATGCGCGCCCGCGCACCATTCGCGCGCACACGCGCGCCGTAGTCGCGTCGTGGCGAACGCGTTCGATCGTTCGCGCCGGTTCGCGCGGTCCGATCGCTCTGACATTTTGAGAACGTTGCCGAACCGTCCCTTTCTTCAAACGCTGCCCGCGCGCGGAACGCGCTACCGCGTTCCCGTACGTAGCGGATCCCCGGAACCCCAGTCGTGAAGCGGAGGTGCGCGCCCCGGCAGGCGTGTACCGCTTACATGTTTGAAGAACGTCTTACAGGTTTCGTGAGGTCACCGATCGCGGAACTGATTGGGATTCCTCA
>Ga0210380_10001357_pt1 | contig 10132 bp, 9 predicted proteins | sample PLM4_5_coexredo_FD_155476 | JGI IMG/M metagenome (GOLD analysis project Ga0210380, IMG submission 155476) | Groundwater sediment microbial communities from an aquifer in East River, Colorado, USA - PLM4_5_coex redo | ecosystem: Environmental > Terrestrial > Soil > Riparian zone | place: USA...
CCAAGCTCCTGCTGGTGGACGAGCCCTCACTCGGACTGTCGCCGCTCCTGGTCAAGGAGAACTTCACCATCATCCGTGACATCAATGCGCGCGGCATCACCGTGTTCCTGGTCGAACAGAACGTCCACCAGACGTTGGCGATCTCGCACTACGGCTACGTGCTGTCGAAGGGCCGCGTGGCGGCGGCCGGGCGACCGGACGAGCTCGCCGACCGGCCGGAAGTACGCGAAGCCTATTTCGGGTAGAACCTCACTGGCCCTGCGGCGAGATGACCGCATCGCCCGCACGATCTATTCATGTCACGTACATCGGCGCCCCGACATCGTGGCCGGCCGCGCGGTGGCGGCGATGCGGTTGTAACGCGAACGAAGCACGGCACGATCGACCCGGTATTCGAGGTGAAGGCGAACTCCTTGCAGACACCGTCACTGGAGATTGCGCTGCCAGGGGCAGAAACGCCCGGCGCCGCCACTCGCGCGTGCCCGGCCTGCGGCGGCGCGAGGAACCACGTCCTGCGCTTCAGGACCAACGGATGCGACATCCTGCAATGCGAGAGTTGCGGCCTCGGCCGCACCGAAACGTCCGAATTTGACCCCGCGACCTACTACACCGAGGATTATTTTTCCGGCCGTCACGCCGACGGCTATTCGGATTATCTCGGCGCCGAACTGGTGCTGCGGCGCGAGTTCGCGCACAGCGTGGATTTTATCCGCACCTATCGTCGCAGCGGGAAGCTGCTGGAATTGGGCGCTGCGTACGGCTTTTTCCTCATGGAGGCCGCGCGCCATTTCGATGTCGCAGGGATCGAACTGGCCGCGGATGCCGTGGAGCATGGCCGCCGCGCCGGCTTGAACGTCGTACAGGGAATGGCGGATGAGGCCACCCTGAGACAATTCGGTCATATGGATGTCATCGTCCTGCTCGATGTGATCGAGCATCTTCCCGACCCGCGGGAGACGCTCGCGCTATGTCATCGGCAGCTCAACCCCGGCGGCATCGTCGTGATCACCACGGGCGATTTCGGCTCGCCGCTCGCCAGGCTTGCCGGCGTGCGATGGCGGCTGATGACCCCGCCGCAGCACCTCTGGTTCTTCACCCAGGAGAGCATGCGCCGGATGTCGGGCGGCCTGGGCTTTTCGATGGAGCATGTGGACCACCCCTGGAAGATCGTTCCGGCCTCGCTGATCGTCTTCCAACTGCGGCGCATGCTCGGGATGCGCTCAGCGGGCATGACAAGCGCCGGACGCGTCGGGATACCCGTCAACCTGTTCGACGCCATGCGCCTCGTGTTGCGGAAGGCCTCGTGACGTTCGTATTGCACTGCCGCAAATCGGGGTCGTCCATGTCGCACGCGGCGATCCATCGCAGTTGCGCCTCTAGGAGACCGGCTTCGACATCTGGTTCACTGAGTCGATCGCGATGCGTCGCGTCACCGGGGATCGCGCTCATCCCCTGCCGGCGGCTTGCGCTCGGATGCCGGGCGGAACTTTCGCAGGCATGCGGAATTCTTGTGGGTCCCGTACGGGAGCGTCAAATGGAACATGTCTCGCGGGCGCAGGTGTATGTGGTCATCCCTGCCTACAACGAAGGGACCGTTCTTCCCCGCGTCGTGAGCGAGGTCGGGCGTGCGGGCTACACGGTGGTCGTGGTCGACGATGGCTCCACCGACGCCACGGCCGATCACGCGCACGCGGCCGGCGCGATCGTGGTCAGGCATCCATTCAACCTCGGCCAAGGCGCCGCGCTGCAGACCGGCATCGACTACGCGCTGGCGCACGCGGCGCAATTCGTGGTGACGTTCGATGCCGACGGCCAGCACCGCGTATCGGATATTCCCCGTCTCACCGAGGCGCTGGTCCGCGAACGGGCCGATTTCGCGCTCGGCAGCCGGTTTCTCGGACAGGCCCCCAATCTCCCGCCGATGCGCCGCCTGATGTTGCAGGCCGCGACGCTGTTCACGCGGCTGAGCACGGGCTTGCAGGTGACCGACACCCACAACGGCCTGCGCGCCATGACCCGCCGCGGCGCCGCAGCGCTGAGGCTTCGGCAGAACCGGATGGCGCATGCGTCGGAATGCCTCAGCCAGATCGGCAGCAGCGGACTTCGCTACGTCGAGCAGCCCGTGACGATCGAATACACCGCCTATTCGCTGGCCAAGGGGCAGAACCTGCGCGATGGCGTGCTCATCCTGCTCGATCTGTTTGCGCGCAGGCTGTACCGATGATTGCCCAGCTGATCCTCTCGGCGCTGCTGGCGGCGATCCTGCTGTACGCGTGGGCCGAGTACCGGCGATCGCCCGCGGTCGCCTTCCTGACCGTGGCAATCGCGACGGCCGGCCTCTACTTCGTGTGGATGCCCGAGCACAGCACACAACTGGCGGAGCTGGTCGGGATCGGCCGCGGCGTCGACCTCATTCTCTACGTCTGGGTGTGCATCAGCCTGGTCGTGCTGCTCAACCTGCATCTGAAGCTGCGGACCCAGACCGAGTTGATCACCACGCTGGCGCGCAAGATCGCGATCACCGACGCGCAATCGCGCAACACCTGATTCCCAGGTTCACTTCTCATTCCGGCCGCAGATCGATCTCCTGCGCCAGCGCGCGCCACGACGCCTGCTGCTGACGAATGAACTCCGCGGTGGTCTCGGCCGTGTCGGTGCCGCTGATCGCAAGCCCCAGCGCGAGGAGCCGCTGCTGGATATCGGGATTGCGCAGGAACTGGCCGATGTGCCGGTTCAACTGCGTGACGATATCGGCGGGCGTGCCGGCAGGAGCGACCACGACCAGCCAGCCGTCCAGCTCGAAGCCCGGGAGCGTTTCGGCAATCGTCGGCAGATCGTCGAGGCCGGGGAAACGCTTGGCCGAACTCAGCGCGATGCGTCTGACCTTGCCGGCACGCGCGAAACCTTCGACGGCGGCAAACGAGCTGAGCATCACCTGCGTCGTTCCCACCGACGTGTCCTGCATCATCTGCGCCGTCGTGCGGTAAGGCACCTCGACCATCCCGATGCCGCCGCGTTTGTTCAGGAGACGGCCGACCACGACGCCGAGGCCGCTGGTGGCATCGACCGCGTAGGACAGCTTGCCCGGTTGCGCCTTGCCGTAGGCGATCAGCTCGGGAAGCGTCTTCACCGGCAGCTCGGGATAAACCGAGACCACAACCGGACCCTGGTTGGAGACCATCGCGACCGCGGTGAAATCCCGCACCGGATCGTAGGGAATCGATTTCAGCATGAACATGTTGGATGTGAACGTGGAGGCGTTCGCGAAGAACAGCGTGTAGCCGCCGGGCGTTGCGCGCGCGGCCTGCTGCGCACCGGTGATGCCCGACGCGCCGGGCACGTTCTCCACGTAGATCTGCTGCCCGAGCGTGCGTGAAACGCCGTCGGCGAGCAGGCGCGCCATGATATCGGTGCCGAGCCCCGGACCGGTCGGCACGATCAGCCGGATCGGCCGCGTCGGCCAGCTCTGCGCGGCGGTCTGCGCCCGCGCGTCCGTATCAACGGCGCCCGCGAACAGGACAAAGCAGAACAGCGCGTGCAGGACCGTCTTTATAGTGCCGCCAAGAGCCGTTGCCATTTGCCGATCAGGTATAGGCGCACGCCCCTCGCGGCGGCAAGCGGTGCGGGCTGAGCGCAGCGCTGCAAACATTTGACGCCAATTTACCCAACACCTAGCCTCGCCTCGCCGCGCGCTCATCGTCGCGGCGTGGTGGTGACCGGCGCAGGCCGTGTCGCCCCTCATAGAAAACGGGAAGGCGCTTCGCCGCGGCGAAAGCGCTATCGGGAGGATTTGATATGTTGCGCAGTCGCAGGTCGCGCATTCCGAACCTATTCCGCCAGCACGGGCAGGGGTGCGGGCTCTGCGGCCCGTCCCGGCGGGAATTCATCGCGACCGCGGCCGCTTTCGGCGCCGGCACCGCGCTCGCCGCGCCCGCCGCCTTGGCGCAGGCGCCGGCCGAGAGCGGGCCCAAGCTCATCGACGTGCATCATCACATCGTGCCGCCGTTCTGGTTCGACGAGGTGAAAGACCGGATCGCCGCGCAGGGCGGCGGCCGCATCATTCCCACCTGGTACGGGTGGTCGCCGGAGACCGCGCTCGCGGCCATGGACAAGAATGGCGTCCAGGCCGCCATCATCTCCATGACCACGCCCGGCATCTTCTTCGGCGACGTGCAGCAGGGGCGCCGGCTTTCGCGCGCGTTCAACGATTACGCCATGCAGATCGTCAAGGATCACCCCGGGCGCTTCGGCCTGTTCGCCACGCTGCCGCTGCCCGACACCGAAGGCAGCCTCAAGGAGATCGAATATTCCTTCGATGTGCTCAAGGCCGACGGCATCGGGCTGATGACGAGCTATGGCGACAAGTGGCTCGGAGACCCCGCCTTTGCCCCGGTGTTCGCCGAGCTCAACCGCCGCAAGGCGGTGATCTACGTGCATCCGGCCTCGCCGCTGTGCTGCACGAGCCTGATGTCCTACGTCCCGCCGTTCTTCTCGGAGTTCCAGCAGGACACCACGCGCACGATCCTCAGCCTGATCTTCTCCGGTTCGATCAGTCGGCTTCCCGATATCCGTTTCATCTTCTCGCATGCGGGCGGCACGCTGCCGATGGTGGCAGGCCGCATCGAGCATTACAGTACGCTGCCCGCGTTCAAGGAGAAGGTGCCGAACGGCTTCGACTACGAGCTCAAGCGGCTCTACTACGAGATCGCCAACGCCGCCTACAAGCCGTCGATGGCGGCGATCACCAACATGGTGCCGACCTCGCAGATCATGTTCGGAACGGATTTTCCGCTGGTGGCGATCGACGATACCGCCAACGGTCTGCGCTCGCTCGGCCTGCCCCCGGCCGAATTGCAGGCGATCGCGCGCGGCAATGCGCTCGGCCTGTTTCCCCGGTTGAAGGGCTAGATCGCTCTGCCGCCGGCGCAAGGGATGCGCCGCCGCCGCCCTCAGTTGCTCTCGAGCTTGATGCCGCCCTGGCGGATCACGTCACCCCAACGTTTGCTGTCAGCCGCGATCAACGCCGCGAACTCTTCCGGGGTCCCCAGCGGCAGCCGCAGCCCCTGCCCGGTCAGCCGCTTGCCCACGTCGGATGCCTCGTACGCCTTGCGCGTCTGCGCATTGAGCCAATCGACGATGGGCCGTGGCGTGCCGGCGGGCGCCATCAGCCCGAACCACGCGCCGCCCTCCAATCCCGCAAGCCCGGCTTCGGCCGCCGTCGGCACGTCGGGCAGCACGGGATTGCGCTGCGGCGACAGTATCGCTAGCGCCCGCAGCTGGCCGGACAGGACCTGCTCGCGGGTCAGCGACACCACGTCGAACATCAGGTCGACGTGCCCGGCGACCACGTCCTGCACCGCGAGCGCCGCGCCGCGATAGTGCACATGCGTGAGCTCGACGCCGGTGAGCTGCCGGAACTGCTCGCCGATGAGGTGGCCGCTCGCACCGATCCCCTGGGATGCATTGGTCAACGGTCGTGCCTTGCCATAGGCAACAAGCTCCCGCACCGAATTCACCGGCAGCGAGGCCTTGACCACGAGCACGTTCGGCGCGGCCACCATCAATGCGACCGGCACGAAATCCCTGGCGGGATCGTAGTTCACCTTGGTCATATGCGGCAGGATCGCCAGCGTCGAATGGTTGCCGATGATCAGCGTGTAACCGTCCGGGCGCGCCTTCGCGATCGCATCGGTCGCGACGATCCCATTGCCGCCGACGCGGTTCTCGACGATGGCGGGATGGCCGTCGTCCGTCAGCCGCTGGGCCATAATCCGGGCGGCAAGATCGCCGATGCCGCCCGCCGGCGCGCTGACGACGATCTTGATCGGCTGCGACGGCGAAAGCTGTGCCGCCGCGGGCGCAACGGTGAGGCCGACGCAAGCGGCCAGCAGCGCGGCCCCAAGGCCGCGCCCGACGCGAGAGCTCAGGACCATTTTGTTTCCTTCGGATGTTTTTTTGTGTGTTTCGCCGCCGACAATCGTGGCCACCTCACGGCTGCGCGAATCGAGGGAACAGACGAAGCGCGTTGCCGCGCTCGATCGCCTGCAGCTCGTCGGGCTGAAAGCCGAACGCGGCCAGGCCGGCGACGGTTTGCGCCATCATGCCGGGGGGCGCCCAGGGATAGTCGCTGCCGAACAGCACCTGGTCGGCCGACACCAGAGTCATCAGGGGCCCGAGCCCTTCCGGGCTGGCCTGCTGCGCGACGTCATAATAAAGCCGCTTGAGCTCATGCATGGCGCCGTTCGGAAGGCGCGGATTGACCGCCTCGGTAATCCGCGCGAGCCGCGAGATCCGGCCGGCCAGCAGCGGCACGGCGCTGCCGGCGTGCGAGAAGATGTAGCGGATGTCGGAACAGCGAGACAGCGTGCCGCTGTACAGCAGGCTGGTCACCGCGCGCACGGTGTCGAACAGAAATTCGACCACCGCATCCGCCACGTCGGGGATGAGCCCTTCGCAGCACGGCGCCGCCGTCGGGTGGAAGTACACGACCGCCTTGCGCCTGTTGAGCTCGTCGAATACCGGCGCGAACGCCGCGTCGCCCGGCCACCTGTCGCCGTAGCTGGTCATCAGCACGATGCCGTCGGCACCGAGCACGTCGAAGGCGTACTCGATTTCGCGCAGGCTGCCCTCGATATCGGGCAGCGCCAGCGAGGCGAACACACCGAACCGGCCGGGATAATCGCGCGCGACCTGCGCCGCATAGTCGTTGCAGTAACGCGCCACGCTGCGGCTCCTGGCCACGTCACCCGACCACACGCCCGGATCGGACAGCGAGGTGATCGCGGTCGCCACGCCATTGCGGTCCATTTCCGCGATCGACTGTTCCGGGGTCCATTGCAGCGGGCCGTGCAGCGGCAGCGGCGCGTTGTGCCGGTTGACCCATTTCAGCCCCATGTCGGTGACGTAGCGCGGCGGCACGATGTGGTGGTGCACGTCGACGCGGTGAGGCTTGGCGGCCGCGGCGGCGTTCTGCCTGCCGGCATCAGATTTCGCTTTCGGCGCCTTCTTCGTCCCCGGCACCCCCGTCGCCGAAAAGGCCAAGGAAGAACGGCGGGGCTCGCAGCAACCCCCACATGCAGCGAAGCCGTGGCGGAAGCGGGAGATCGGGCGGGACGCGCTCTCGCCCACACCAACTTGCATCGTCATCGAAATCCCACGACCTCCGCGCCGCACGCCGGTGCGGATGTTGGCCCCATTCCCGCGGCCTGTCCATTTGGGCGACCCCGTCCGCGTGGGAAAATATGCGACCAACGGGGAATTGAAATCGCACGCGTAATCCCATTCAATTGCACCACTAGGCTGTGCTGCCCAGGGCCGCGGCGCAAAGGGCGGACGGGAGAGAAGCCCACGGGCGCACGCGCAAGTGCATCCGCACAGGGCCGAGCGACAGACCGGGAGGAACCGCATGGCGTCCGTCGCGATCCGCGACGTCAGAAAGGCGTTCGGAGCCATCGAGGTCATCCATGGCGTCGATGTCCTGATCGACGACGGCGAGTTCGTCGTCCTGGTCGGCCCGTCGGGATGCGGCAAGTCGACCCTGTTGCGGATGATCGCGGGGCTCGAAAACATCACCTCGGGCGAGATCCGCATCGGCGAGCGCATCGTGAACAAGATGCCGCCGAAGGAGCGCGACATCGCCATGGTGTTCCAGAACTACGCGCTCTACCCGCACATGACGGTCGCCGCCAATATGGGGTTCTCGCTCATGCTGCGCCGCGCGTCCAAGAGCGAGATCGAACGGCGCGTCACCGGGGCCGCCGACATCCTGGGACTCGGCCCCCTGCTCGACCGCTATCCGCGCCAGCTCTCCGGCGGCCAGCGCCAGCGCGTCGCCATGGGCCGCGCCATCGTGCGTGACCCCCGCGTCTTCCTGTTCGACGAGCCGTTGTCGAACCTGGACGCCAAGCTGCGCGTCGCCATGCGCACCGAGATCAAGGAGTTGCATCAGCGCCTGAAGACGACGACCGTCTACGTCACCCACGATCAGATCGAGGCCATGACGCTCGCGGATCGCATCGTGGTGATGCATGACGGCGTGGTCGAGCAGATCGGGGCGCCGCTCGAGCTTTATGACCGACCACAGAACCTGTTCGTCGCGGGCTTCATCGGCTCGCCGGCGATGAACTTTCTCAACGGGACGATCCGCGCCAACGGCGCGCTGGCATTCGAGGGCGCCCACGGCGTCCGCCTGCCGCTCTCGGCGGCGCCGGCGGGAAGCGATGGGCGCCCGGTCATCTATGGCATCCGGCCGGAGCACTTCGTCATCGCCGACGACGGGGCGGAGGCCGAGGTTCAGGTGGTCGAACCGACCGGCTCCGAGCTGCAGATTGCAGCCAAGCTCGGCGGCGACGACATCATCGCGGTGTTTCGCGAACGCCACGACTTCAAGCCGGGCGACAAGATCCGGCTCAAGCCCGATCCGCGACTGGCGCATCTGTTCGATGAGCCGAGCGGCAAACGCCTCAACGCATGACAACGGAGGAAACAGCCATGACCATTACCCGCCGTGCCCTGGTCACAAGCGGCACCGCACTCGCCGCCGCCGGCGCGCTCACCGGTCCGGCCTTGCTCGACTGGGCCAAGGCCTGGGCGCAGACGGCGCCGTGGAAGCCGGAGAGCGGCGCGCAGCTGTCCATGCTGCGGTGGAAATATTTCGTGCAGTCCGAGGACGACGCGTTCGTGGCGCTGATCGATGCCTTCACCAAGGCGACCGGCGTGAAGGTCAACATCTCGCGCGAATCCTATGAAGACGTGCAGCCGAAGGCGTCGGTCGCCGCCAATACCGGCGCCGGACCAGACCTTTTCTGGGGTCTCTACTCACTGCCGCACCTGTTCCCGCAGAAATGCGTCGACGTCAGCGACGTCGCCGATTACCTCGGCAAGAAGTACGGCGGCTGGGTGCCGAGCGCGGTCACCTATGGCAAGAGCGGCAACAAGTGGATCGCCATCCCGATCTGTTACAGCGGCAACATGCAGAACTACCGGATCTCTTCGCTGAAGAAAGCGGGGTTCTCCAAGTTTCCGGCGACGACGGACGAATATCTGGAATTCGCCAAAGCCACGAAACGCAACGGAACGCCCGGCGGAATGGCGCTCGGGCACGCCTCCGGCGATGGCAACGGCTGGGTCCATTGGTGCCTGTGGGCGCACGGCGGCAATCTGGTCGACAAGGACGACAAGGTGATCCTCAACTCGCCCGAAACCGCAAAGGCGCTCGAATACGCCAAGCAGCTGTACGAAAACATGATCCCGGGCGTCGCCTCCTGGAACGACGCCTCCAACAACAAGGCGTTCCTCGCGGGCGAAATCCATTGGACCGACAACGGCATCTCGATCTACGTCGCGGCCACCAAGGACCCCACCAAGAAGGAGATCGCCGAGGACATGGACCACGCGTTCTGGCCCATCGGCCCGGCCGGCAAACCGACCGAGCTGCACCTGATGTATCCGGTGCTGGCGATGAACTACACCAAGTATCCGCAAGCCTCCAAGGCGCTGATCGCTTACATGCTGGAGGCCGACCAGTTCAACAAGTGGATCGATTCGGCGCAGGGTTATCTGACCCACTGCCTCAACGCATATGATTCCAATCCGGTCTGGACCGCCGACCCCAAGCGCACGGTGTTCCGCGACGCCGCCAAGCGTTCGTTGACCGCCGGCGGCCTGGGCTCGGTCGGCGAAAAGGCGGCGACCGCGATCGCCGATTTTCTGGTGCTCGACATGTTCGCCAACTACTGCACCGGCCGCGAGGACGTGAAAGGCTCGATCGCGCAGGCGGAACGGCAAGCCCGGCGGATCTATCGGTGAGCCGGACAATGCCGCGGCGGTGTTCTCGGCGCGGCACGTGCCCGGGGCGTGAGGGCCCGTAGATGGCCGATACGCTGTTCGAGCGTCAGGTACCGTCGCGCGCAACGCGCGACAGTACCGCGTGGGAGCGGCTCAAGGTCCATCGCGACTGGCTCGGCATGTGGTTCATGCTGCCGGCGCTGGCGATCCTGATCCTGTTCCTGGCCTACCCGCTCGGGCTCGGCGTGTGGCTCTCGTTCACCGACGCGCGCATCGGCCGCACCGGCGCGTTCATCGGCACCGAGAATTATGAATGGCTGTGGGGCGACAGCGTATTCTGGCTCTC
>Ga0210380_10001358_pt1 | contig 10130 bp, 8 predicted proteins | sample PLM4_5_coexredo_FD_155476 | JGI IMG/M metagenome (GOLD analysis project Ga0210380, IMG submission 155476) | Groundwater sediment microbial communities from an aquifer in East River, Colorado, USA - PLM4_5_coex redo | ecosystem: Environmental > Terrestrial > Soil > Riparian zone | place: USA...
ATTCACGCGCGGCCGGCAGCAGACGGTCGAACTGCTCGGGCGTCGGCTTCGCATCCCGGTCGGCGAATTCCGCGCCGGTGGTAAGCCGGATGCCCTGCTCCATCGGCGCGAGGCAACAGCCGTTCGTGGTGTCGACGACGGGCCGCGTCAGGCCCGCGTTGCCGCGCGGACTGAAATGCCGGTGATAACCGCGCTTGAACATCAGCGGCAGGTCGATACCAAGCCGCCGGAGCAGATCCGGTGCCCAGGGTCCGAGCGCAATCACGACATCCTTGGCATCGATCGGACCTTCATCGGTTTCAACGCGCCAGTACTGACCCGAGCGATGCAGCTTCAGCGCATCGCCATTGACTATGACGCCGCCGAGCGCGGCAAACCGCGCGGCGTAGGCTTTGGTGACGGCGAGCGGATTGGAGACGCTGGCCGCATCCGGCCAATGCACGGCGTGGCGGAACACCGGCATGAGCGACGGCTCGAGCGCGCGCGTTTCCTCGATGCTCAGAGCACGCTGGGTGAGGCCGAGGGCCACAGCGAGCTCGCGTTCACGCGCGGTCGCCGCAAACGCCTCGTCGCTGCGATAGAGCTTGAGCCAGCCATCCTTGCGCAGATAACGTGCCGCGCCGGCCTCGGCCATCAGCACCTCATGCTCGCTCACCGCGCGCGAAAACAGCGGCCGCATCGCTTCGGCAAAGGCAAGGCTGCCTTCCGCTCGTGTGTTGGACCGATAGGCCAGCAGCCATGGCGCGACCTTCGGCAGGAACGACAGGTGATAGTTGGCCTCCGGCGCCCGCTTGAGCGCGATCCGAAGGAGTTCGCCGAAGCCTGACGGGAATGCGTGCGGGAAGAGCGTATTGCCCTCGATCACTCCGGCGTTGCCATAGGAAGTCTCTTCGCCGGGGCCGCGGCGGTCAACCAGCGTGACCGCCAGACCGCGTTTGGCGAGATGCAGCGCCGCCGACGTGCCGACGATGCCGGCACCCAGCACGATTGCATCAGTTCGGGCCATGGGGGGATTCCTTGAGTCGTGTTGAGACTAATATGTAAGTGACGCACTCGACGGCTGCCAGCGCGGCTGTTATGCCGCAGCTCAGATGACCCGGAATTTGGGATTTCTCGATTGGCCGGCAGCGGGACTGAGCTGGCTCGGGCGTCAGGGCACCCATGCCGTTGCCATTTCGATCCTGCTCGGGATCGCGCTGCCCCCGCTCGGCGCGCTGGTCCGGCCGTTCTTTCCCGAGACCGTTTTTCTGCTGCTTTGCCTCGCGTTCCTGCGCGTCGATCCGGCCGCGCTGCGGGCGCAGTTGGCAAAACCGTGGCTCCTGCTCGCGGCGGCGGTCTGGGCCATGCTGGTCTTGCCGGTGCTCGTCGGCGCAAGCCTGAGCGCGTTCGATCTGTTCGACCGTTCGCCAGGATTGCTCCTTGCCCTCATGCTCAACGTGGTGGCGCCGCCGATCTTCGCGTCACCCGCACTCGCCGCGCTGATGGGACTGAACGCTGCCATAACGCTTGCGCTGCTGCTGGCCTGCGCCGCGGCCACCCCGTTCCTGGCACCGGCGCTGATCGCGGTGTTCGTCGGACCGGCGGTGACGTTTTCCCCGCTGGCGCTCGGTCTGCGCCTCGTACTGATGCTGGCCGGGGCTGCCTGCGTCGCGATCGCGGTCCGGTCCTTCGCCGGCAAAGCCTGGGTCGAGCGCCAAGCCGAGCGCATTGACGGGCTCAACGTGGTGGTGCTGTTTCTGTTCGCCCTGGCGCTGATGGGCGACGTGCTGGCCAACACGATCACCCGCCCATTATTTGTCCTGGGCCTGCTCGCGCTTTCGACTGCGGTGATGCTGGGACTGAGCGGACTGACCGCGCTGATCTTCGTTCGCACGGGCATGCACACCATGCTGCCGCTCGCGCACGCGGCCGGCGCCCGAAACACCGGCTTGATGCTCGCTGCGGCAGCCGGAGTCGTTCCTGAACTGGTGTGGCTCTATGTGGCGCTGCTCCAGATCCCGATCTATGCGCTGCCTTTGATCGTGAAACCGCTGGTGCGCAGGCTGTCCACCGCCGTCTAGGGAGCGGCGTTGCTCGCCTCTCCTGCACATGTTACCCGAAAGGGTACGAGGGAAGCATCATGCTCCGCCCGCTCCGCATTGCGCCGTCGATCTTGGCTTCGGACTTCTCCAAGCTGGCCGAGGAGGTGCGCACGGTCGAGGCCGCCGGAGCCGACTGGATCCACCTCGACGTGATGGACGGGCATTTTGTCCCGGTCATCACCTTCGGGCCGGACGTAGTGAAGGCGCTGCGCCCGATCACGCAGAAGACGCTCGACGTCCATCTGATGATCGCGCCGGTCGATCCCCATCTCGAGGCCTTCGCCAAGGCGGGCGCCGACATCATCACGGTGCATGTGGAGGCCGGGCCCCATCTGCACCGCTCGCTACAAGCCATCCGCGCGCTCGGCAAGAAGGCTGGCGTGACCATGAACCCGGCCACGCCGGTCGAGACGATCGAGCACGTCATCGACATGGTCGATCTGGTGCTCATTATGTCGGTCAATCCGGGCTACGGCGGCCAGAAGTTCATCCCGGCGGCCGAGGAAAAGGTCCGCCGGGTCGCGGCGCTGGCCGCCGGCCGACCGATCGACATCGAGATCGACGGCGGCGTGACCGCTGACAACGCCGAACTCGTCACGCGGGCCGGCGCCAACGCGCTGGTCGCGGGCTCGGCCGTGTTCAAAGGCGGCCCTGGCGCCTATCGCGCCAACATCGCTGCGATCCGCCATGCAGCATCGCTCGCCCGTGGCGAGGCGGCGTGATCGCGACTAAATTCGGGACGTATACGGCACAGACGGCGAGCGAGGATAAGTTATGGGCGTTCTGATCGACGGCAAATGGAGCGACGGCGAGCTGCCGCAGGAAACCACCGACACCGGTCAGTTCAAGCGGGTCGACAGTTCCTTCCGCGACCGTATCAGCGCCGACGGCTCGTCCGGCTTCAAGGCCGAATCCGGCCGTTATCACCTCTACGTCGCGCACGGCTGTCCCTGGGCCCACCGCACGCTGATCTATCGCGCCCTGAAGAAGCTCGATGGCTTGATTTCGGTCGCCTATTCGATTCCCGGCCTCAAGCAGCAGGGTTGGACCTTCGAGAACAATCCCGCTTTCCCGGATTGCACGCCGGATACCGCGAACGGCTTCCACTACATGCACGAGGCCTATACCGCGACCAAGAAGGACTACACCGGCAAGGTCACGGTGCCGACCTTGTGGGACAAGAAGACGAAGAAGATCGTCAACAACGAGTCGTCCGAGATCATCCGGATGCTCAACACCGAGTTCAACGCCATCACCGGCGACCGGACCGACTACTACCCGCAGGCGCTGCGCGCCGAGATCGATGCCGTCAACGAGCGCGTCTATCACAACGTCAACAATGGCGTTTACCGCGCGGGCTTCGCCAAGTCGCAGGCGGCCTACGAGGAGGCCTACGACGGGCTGTTTGCCACGCTCGACTGGCTGGAGGAACGGCTGTCGCGGCAGCGCTATCTCGCCGGCAGCCAGATCACCGAGGCCGACTGGCGGCTGTTCCCGACGCTCGTGCGCTTCGACGTCGCCTATTTCTCGATCTTCAAGTGCAACAAGAAGCGCATCGCCGACTATCCGAACCTGGAAAACTACATGCGCGAGCTGTACCAGGTGCCGGGCGTCGCCGGCACCGTGACGCCGCGCTACTACGTCATCAACTACTATTCGATCCCCAAGGTGAACCCGACCCTGATCATTCCGAAGGGAACGCCCGTGGATTTGGGTTTACCGCACGATCGCGCGCGGCTGGCGGCTTAGAGACGATGATCCCACGCTACTCCCGTCCCGAAATGGCGGCGATCTGGTCGCCGGAGACGCGCTTTCGCATCTGGTTCGAGATCGAGGCGCACGCCGCCGATGCCATGGCAAAACTGGGCATCGTGCCAAAGGCGGCGGCGAAGAAAATCTGGGACAAGGGCGGCAAGGCCACGTTCGACGTCGTGCGGATCGACGAGATCGAGCGCGAGACCAAGCATGACGTGATCGCCTTCCTGACGCATCTGTCGGAGATCGTGGGGCCGGAGGCGCGGTTCGTGCACTCCGGCATGACGTCGTCGGACGTCCTCGACACCTGCTTCAACGTGCAGCTTGTGCGCGCAGCGGACATCCTGGTCGCCGACGTCGACCGGCTGCTCGCGGCGCTGAAGAAGCGCGCTTTCGAGCACAAGAAGACGCCGACCATCGGCCGCTCACACGGCATCCATGCCGAGCCGACCACGTTCGGCGTGAAGCTCGCCGTTGCCTATGCGGAGTTTTCGCGAGCGAAGGCGCGGCTCATTGCCGCGCGAAAGGAGGTCGCAACCTGCGCCATCTCCGGCGCGGTCGGCACATTTGCGCAGATCGACCCGCGGGTGGAGGCGCATGTCGCCAAGGCCATGGGTCTTGCCGTCGAGCCGGTATCGACCCAGATCATCCCACGCGACCGCCACGCCATGTTCTTTGCGACATTGGGCGTGGTCGCGTCGTCGATGGAACGGCTGGCGATCGAAATCCGCCATCTACAGCGCACCGAAGTGCTGGAAGCCGAAGAGTTCTTCTCCGAGGGCCAGAAGGGCTCGTCGGCCATGCCGCACAAGCGCAACCCGGTGCTGACCGAGAACATCACGGGCCTCGCCCGCATGGTGCGCTCCTACGCGCTGCCGGCGATGGAGAACGTCGCGCTGTGGCATGAGCGCGACATCTCGCATTCATCGGTCGAGCGGATGATCGGGCCGGATTCGACCGTCACGCTCGATTTCGCGCTCAACCGGCTCGTCGGCGTGATCGAGAAGCTTGTGGTCTATCCCGGCAACATGCAGAAGAATCTCGACCGCCTCGGCGGCCTCGTGCATTCGCAGCGCGTGCTGATCGCCCTGACCAAAGCCGGCATGTCGCGCGAGGAGGCCTACAGAATCGTGCAGAAGCACGCCATGCAGGTCTGGCAGGGCAAGGGCGATTTCCTCACGCTGCTCAAGGGCGACGCCAAGGTGCGCGCAAAGCTCAAGCCCGCCGAGATCGAAGCCAACTTCGACCTCGGACACCACTTCAAGCACGTCGACACGATCTTCAAGCGCGTGTTCGAAAAAGCTAGGCCATCCAAGGCCGGTGACGCAGGTCACGCAACTTCATGATCGGCAGCAGAACGATCATGGTCGCCAATCCGATCGCAAGACCGAGCAGATTGACGCAGATCCCGCGCCAAACCCACACGTAGAGCCAGGCTGTGACTGGCCGCAGCGGGCGCGCCACTGCATTGTACCAGTCCGTCCGCGGACGCGCCGTCGCCGGCAGCCGTTTCGCCAGCGCCCATGCCCATTCGGCCTGCACCTCGATCCGCCGCTGCAATCGATTCGACCAGATGAAGAACACCCAGGCCAGCAGCGCCAGCGCGACAGTCCCACTGAAAGGATGCGTCGCAAACGACGGCACCAAAAACGAGGCCCAGCCGAGCGCCGGCCCGATGTGTTCAATCATCCAGGTCCAGGCGGTTTCAATCCAACCGCTCACAGTCGGCCCCAGCATTCCCCCGGCAAATGACCAGCTCGTGCGCAGAGGCGCTTCGGTGAGATCCAGAATGCGGTCGACCTTGGACCATACCAACCGAACTGCGAACAGGCCAAGAAATGCGGTCAGGGCGAGCGTCGAGAAATAGGCGAGCCGTCGCCACCACACGATATCCCGCGCCTGCTCCAGCGCCTCGGCGTCGGCCGGAGCACGCTCGACGCCGTTGACGCTGAACGGCCCGCCGAGGCCGACTGGCGCATAGTCTCGCACCCACGAGGCGATGCGATCGTAGGCTTCGGCGTGAACCCGCACCGTCGGAATTTGCACGCCATGCGTTTTGTCGTCGCACAGCTCTGCAACCTTGCGCGGTCCGTAGCGGTAATAGCCCGCGATACCCGCCCGGGAATCGTACTCTTCGCCCTGCGGATTGACGCGTGCCCTGATTTCCGCGCGCGCCGCCGGGTCATAGCGAAGCCGCACCGACGCTGCCTCCTCCATCATCCAGTCGAGCGCCGTGAAGGCCAACCCGTCATCGGGATAGCCGCCGCCGACGTTGGCGTGCGCGCCGGCAAACCAGACCTGCTGAATTCGCTGCGGACTGAGCACCCTTCTCGCCATCTCTTTGCCTGGATACGGCCGATCCTCGAGCACCTCGTTCCAAAGCACAGGGCGGAAGGTTGGCCGCGCGTCATCCAGCGACAGCGCATGGCGAATGGTCTGCAGGCGATCCGACGGGTCGCGGTCGGCGAAGCTCATCGGCCAGACCCATTCGTCGATCGCAATCTTGAGCTCATCGACCGGCATGCCATAGGCATCAACCGTGTCCCAGACACCGACAAATCTGATGTCGGGAAATAGCTGCTGGCAATCGTTGATGCCCAGATCGATCGTTGTCTTCTTACGGCCATTCTCCGTGTCGTATCGCGGCTCGCGAAGAATGTGGTGATAGATCATCTTCCGGCGCCGTGAGGCGCGGATAAGGAAATCACGGCGATAGGCTTCGTAGGCCATCTGCACGCAGTAGGTCAGATCGGCTTCGCTGATGGTCTTGAGAATCCCGCACTTGCCGATCAACCCCATCAGCAGGCGCGTGGTGAAGGCGCCGCGGCTGAATCCGAAACCGTAAATCTGATCGCCGGGCTGGAAGTTACGGCAGACGAATGCGTAGAGGTCCTTGACGTTCTGCCACACGCCAATTCCAAGAGCGCCGCCGAGCGCTGCGAGCGGCTTGAAATTCTCGGTGCCGACGCCGTTGTCGTAATAGACGATCTGCCGCGGCAGTGTGTCGTCAGCGGGCGGCATGATGTCGATCGCTTGATACAAGCGCCAGACATTGGTCTTGAACGGACTGGCAGAACTATTTCCGGTGCCGTCCGACAGAAGAACGATGTTCGTGGCCATGAGCGCCTCCCACGTCGGCAGGCATTTTAGCGCCCATGGTCGTTCTCAGAAACCACAACCACACAGCGGGAATTGTCGTTGCGCTGTCTCCAAAAATAAGGCGGGCGGCCACCACAGCAACCGCCCGCATCACTTGATTCAATTTGAATCGTTTGCTGCCGTCACTCCACTGACACGCCGCTCGCCTTGATCGGCACAGCCCATTTCTCGGTCTCATCCTTGACGAGATTGGCCAGCGCCGACGGGCTGGCCTGATTGTCCGGAACGATCTCGGCGCCGAGCGACGACAGCTTGTCCTTCACCTCCGGCGCGTGCATCGCCTGCAGCATTGCGCCGTTGAGCTTATTCACGATCGCCTCGGGCGCGTTCTTCGGCAGGAAGATCGCATTCCAGGTGTAGGCGATCAGGTCCTTGGTGCCCTGCTCTTCCGCCGTCGGCAGGTCCGGCAGCGCCTTGGAACGCTTGCTGTCGAGCATTGCGAGACCCTTTATCGTGCCGCCGTCGAGTTGCGATTTGATGGTGGTGACGACCTCGCAAATGTAATCGATGCGGCCGCCGATCAAATCCTGCATCGCCGGTCCGGTGCCGCGATAGGGCACGTGGGTGATGTTGACGCCGATCATGTAGTTCAACAGCACGCAGCCGAGATGGGTGGCCGATCCCGCGCCGGCCGAGCCGAACTGCATCTTCGACTGGTTCTCCTTGGCGTAGGTGACGAACTCCTTGAAGTCCTTCACCGGCAGGTCCTTGCGCGCGATGAGCGCGATCGGGACCTGGGCGATCAGACCCACGGGGGTAAAATCGGTCTGCGAGTTGTACAGCGGCTTCTTGTAGAGCGTCTGAGCCTGGGCGTGGGTGCCGACGGTGCCGATAACGAAGTTGTAGCCGTCGGGCGCACTGTCGGCGACACGCTTGGAGCCGGTCTGGCCACCGGCGCCGGTAACGTTCTCGATCACCACCTGCTGACCGAGAGTTTCGCTCATCTTCGCGCCGACCACCCGGCCGAGCACGTCGGTCGGACCGCCAGCGGCGAACGGGATCACCATGGTGATCGGGCGGGTCGGATAGTTCTGCGCGGCGGTGCTGGCGGTGAGCCCGACCAGGCTGGCCAGCACGCCGGTGATGACTTTAAACATGGGTGTTTCCTCCGTTTGTTGCCGGACACTTGCCCCGCTCGGTCGCACCGGTCAAGCCGCGACTTGTCGCGCCAGACGCCGGTTATTCGACGGAAACGCCGCTCGCCTCGATCGGCGCGGCCCATCGCTTGATCTCGCTTTCGAGGAACGCCGCCAGATACTCCGGGGTGCGCTGCGCGGGTTCGGGAACTTCGAGGCCCAGCTTCTCCAGCCGCTCGCGGACCCAGGGCGTGTCGAGCGCCTGGCTCATCGCGGCGTTGAGGCGGCGAACGATCGGCTCTGGCGTGCCCCTGGGCAGGAACAATGCGTTCCAGCTCAGGACCTCGAAGTCGGCCAAGCCCTGCTCCTGCGCGGTCGGAATGTCCGGGAGCACGGCGGTGCGCTTGCGAGCCAGCAGCGCGATGGGCTTCGCCGCGTTGCCCTGAATCAGCGGTAGCGCCGACGGCACCGGCTCGCACTGATAGTCAAGCCGGCCGCCGGCCAGATCCTGCAACGCCGGTCCGGTGCCGCGATAGGGAATGTGCGTCGTCTCGATGCCGAGCGCCATGTTGAGCAGGATGCAGACCATGTGCGTGGTCGAGCCGGCACCGCCCGAACCGTATTGCAGCTTCGCCTGGTTCGCCTTCGCATAGGCGATGAACTCCGGCAGCGTGCTCACCGGAAGGTCCTTGCGCACCAGCAGCACGTAAAGGCCCTGGTTGACGAGGCCGACCGGCGCGAAGTCCGTCACCGAGTTGTAGAGCGGCCGCTTGTAGAGCGTCTGGTTGACGCCGTGGCTGCCGAGATTGCCGATCACCAGCTGATAGCCGTCCGGAGGCGCGCGCGACACGCGGAGCGAGCCCGTCATTCCACCCGCCCCGCCGACGTTCTCGATCACCACCTGCTGGCCGAGGATTTCGCCCATGCGCTGCGCCATGGTGCGGCCGTTGCCGTCGACCGAGCCGCCCGCGGCGTAGGGCACGACGAGCGTGAGGGGCCGGGTCGGCCAGTCCTGCGCGATGGCGTTGCCCGCGAATGCGAGCAGGCCCGTGAGCGTCACCGCGATGCACCGTCCCGGCATGATCCACCTCGCGTTTCGACAAGGCTGACAGCCGCTGTCAGAAGGGTCAATCCGGCTTGTCGCCGCGCGCAACGCCACGTATGACGATTGCGGGAGATGTCCATGACGACACGTATCGCCATTGCAGGACTGGGCGCTATTGGCCGCGCGGTCGCCCGCCGTCTGACGGATGGTTTGCCGGGGCTCAGCCTTTCCGCCATCGCCACCGGCAATGCCGGCAAGGCGCGCGACTGGCTGAAAGAGCAAAACATCGACTGCCCCGTGGTCGAGCTGGACGAGTTTCCGGAGCGCGCCGACCTCGCGGTCGAATGCGCGCCGGCCTCGCTCCTGGAACGCATCTGCAAGCCGATGCTGGAGGCGGGAAAGCAGGTGATGGTGCTATCCTGCGGCGCGCTGCTGCCTCGGCCGGATTTGATCGATCTCGCTAGGGCGCACGGCGGCCGCATCCTGGTGCCGACCGGCGCGCTGCTCGGCCTCGACGCAGTGGCTGCCGCGGCGGAAGGAAAAATCTATTCGGTGAAGATGACGACGCGGAAGCCGCCAGGCGGCCTCGTCGGTGCCCCCTATCTCGTGAAGAACAACATCTCGGTCGAGGGATTGAACACGGCCAAGCTCGTGTTCAGCGGCACCTCGCGCGAGGCCGCCGCGGGATTTCCCGCCAACGTCAATGTCGCGGCGGCGCTGTCGCTCGCCGGCATCGGGCCGGACAAGACAATGATCGACATCTGGGCCGACCCCGCGGTGACGCGGAACTGTCATTCCATCGAGGTCGATTCCGATTCGGCGCGATTCACGCTGTCGATCGAGAACATTCCGTCGGAAAATCCGAAGACCGGGAAAAACGTCGCGCTGTCGGTGATCGCCGCGCTTCGCAAGATGCACGCGCCGCTCGCCGTCGGGACCTAGGTTCATTTAGCCAACGCTCCGCTGCCCCTGTTCTTTGTTTTTCGGGCCCGGGGTGGCCCGCATGCCTGTTTT
>Ga0210380_10001359_pt1 | contig 10126 bp, 24 predicted proteins | sample PLM4_5_coexredo_FD_155476 | JGI IMG/M metagenome (GOLD analysis project Ga0210380, IMG submission 155476) | Groundwater sediment microbial communities from an aquifer in East River, Colorado, USA - PLM4_5_coex redo | ecosystem: Environmental > Terrestrial > Soil > Riparian zone | place: USA...
CCGCAAGGGCGACGGCGAGGTCACTGTAAAGGCTCTGGTTATTTCAACGACAGTCCCGGTTCCGCGGGGCTCTTGAACGGCTGTCCCCATTTTTTTTGCGAATATCGTACAAACTTGCTTGACAGCCGGTAAGCAACCTTTACCATGGACCCATCGAAACGGAATTGATGGGGACAGCAGATGACCAACCTCCAGACCCTGATCGCCCAAGAGGACGCAGCCGACGCAGCCCGTGAAGCGCGCCGCGCAATGATCGCTGAGATGGTCCGCATGAACGCGGCTGTCGCTTTGGATCAAGGGCAGGTTGAAGCGTACCGCGACAACCTGACCGACGAACTCAACGCGCTCTCTGACTTCAGCCTCAACGAGTTCTCGGACGCGCTGGCCGCTTACGACGCCGCCGTGAGCCGTGGGTGATCGCACTCACGGACCCGCATCGGAAACGGTTGCCTGAACCAAATCTAATCTGAGGACCGACACATGAACACCCGCACAATCTACACCGCAGCTTATCGGGCCGGATACCAAGATGGTCGTGACGGGCGCGACAGCGCCGAGCTACGTCCGTCCGGGTCATTGCGAACGGTGTCTGACTACTGGGCCGGATACGATGACGGCTGCAACGCACCGCGTCACAGCCCGAACGCTGAACCGCTGATGCGCCACTCGGAGGAACGGTCATGAAACACTTCCTGAACCAAGCCGACCCGATGGCCGCCCTTCAGACGGAACTGGATCGCATGATCGCTCCTGTCACATACGACAGCCCGCTCAGTGTCACGCTGTCGGTGCAGGACTGGCTTGGCATTCGGACGCAGCTTGCCTTCGCCGCGTTCAACAACCGCGCGCGCGGTGAAGTCGCCACCGCAGAAGTCACTGGCAAGTTGCTCGACAAGCTTTACGACCAGACACAGTCCGCACTGGACGCGGCGGCGGACGCTGCTGATGCGGAGGACGTAGCATGAGTGTTGTTCACTTCAACCGCCGCCTGCCCAACGGAACGACCTATCGCTTGGGGGCGGCGGTGCAGAATGACGCGGGTTGGCGGTTTATTTCCAACGTTGCTTCGCACCATTCGAGCCGCAAGGCGCACGTCACCATGAAGAAATGTATCCCCCGCTGGGTTGGTTACCCGGATCGCTGTGAAACCGAGGTGATGCGAGCGGAGGTCGAGTCATGAGCATGGACACCCGCTGCATCGACGGCACGCTGTACCGCACGCCCGCGCGCCGCGATCCCGACGATCCCTACTACGAATACGCCGTGGGCCGCTGCCAAACGTGCCACGGCGAGGGTTGCCGCACTTGCGACTGCTGCGACGGGACATTCCCGCGCGACGAGGTTGCGGTGACGCACTACCTCGGCATGGAAACGTGGGCCTGCGAGGAATGCCGATCATGAGTTACCGAGACGAAACCGCTGCGCTGTTGATCGAAGGCGTCGTCATGACGCTGTTCCTCGCAACCCTGCTTTTCTGGGCAGCAATATTGGGGCAACCATGAACATGAAGAACCTACAACAAGCCGCTGACGATGCCGGCGTGATCGCGGAGACGGTCGAGACGCTTATCAAGTTGCTCGACAGGTTTCACGCTAACCACCACCAGCAGTACGAAAAATTGGTGGCTGTTTGGCCAGATGCGGAGAGCCTCAACGCGAAGCCTCTCTATGCGCTGGAGCGGCAACTGTCCCCCCCGGAGGACGAGTGATGCTCAGCCCGCCCACCACTCTCAGCCCCGAGCGCGACACCCGCGTCGGCGCCTCGTTCCTGCCCATACTCATGGCCGGCAAGACTGAAGAGATCATGCGCGAATGGCAGCGCCTCACGGGCGATCCGGCCTACGTGCCGCCGAACTTCGATAACAATTGGCCGGTTGCCCTTGGCCGTTATCTCGAACCTATGGTGCTGGACTGGCACGAGCGAAAGCATGGCCCGCTCACGCGCCGCGGCGAGTGGGTGCCTCACCCACACCGCCCCTGGCTCGGCTGCACGCTCGACGGCTACCGCGAGACGGACAAGACGGTTCTCGACGCCAAGGTTGTCGGGCAGTGGCGGCGGATGGAAGAAGTGATCGCCTACTACACGCCGCAAATGGTTGTCCAACGAGACTGTGTCGGCGCAGAGAACGCAGCCCTATTGATCGTTCACGGCGGCTCCGAGCCTGTCGAGTGCCCCGTCACTTGGACTCCCGACTACGAGGCCGAAGTCTGGACGCGCCTGGACGAGTTCTGGGACTGCGTTTTATCGCTCACGCCGCCGGGTGGTTTTGTCGAGAAGATCGCAACCCCAGCGCCCGTCAAGACTTATGAAATGTCCACGTCAAATGCGTGGTGCGCCAACGCAGCAGCGTGGATCATAAACAAAACCGCCGCCCAGGACTTCAACGAAGCCGCGAAAGAGATCAAGGCCCTCGTCCCCGCAGACGCCATCCAGTGTTTTGGTGGTGGAGTCTCTGTCGTTCGTAACAAAGCCGGCTCTCTGACGATAAAGGAAAGCGCATAGCTATGCAGACCGAGAACACCAACGAGCTTGCCGCCGCCCTTGCCAAGGCGCAGGGCGCAATGGAGGCCGCCAAGTTCGACAAGGTTAACCCGCACTTCAAAAACAAGTATGCGAGCTTGGCCGCCGTTGTCGATGCCATCCGCAAGCCGTTGGCCGACAACGCCCTGTCCTACACGCAGACGACCGCTATCCGCGACGGCGGTTTTGTCCTCGTCACAACATTGCGTCATGCAAGCGGCCAATGGGTTGCGTCAGAGTATCCATTGCCGGTCGATGTCAAGCCGCAGGAACTGGGCAGCGCGCTAACGTATGCCCGCCGGTATTCGCTGAGCGCCATTGCCTGCATTGCCGCCGATGAGGACGACGACGCCGAGGGCGCGCGCAAGGACGGCCAAACCAACTCAAAGCCGCCGGTCAAGCCAGCCGCCGTCGAGCCGCCCGTCCACCCTGAAACCGGCGAGGCAGGCCCCCACCTGATCGTTGAAGACAATGACATGCGCTGGGGCGCTAAGTTTGTCGCCGCGATCAAAACGACGAAGTCGCCCGGCGAGATCAACGCTTGGATCGATGCCTGCAAGGAACGTCTCGACGCGCTGGCCACTGACGCCCCGAAAATACATGACAGGATCATCACCAACATCGAAGTCGAGGCCGATCGACTGAAGCGGACGGCGGCATGAGCCGGGCAACGATCGTATTGCGGGGGAACGAGGACCGACTGCGCGCCGTCAATTGGTGTCAGAAGGCGCCAGACGGGACGCGCATTGAGTTCAAGTCGTCGCGACGCACAACTCCGCAAAACGATCGCATGTGGGCGATGCTGACCGACATTGCGCGCCAGCTCCCTTGGCATGGCGTGAAGCTGCGGCCCGACGACTACAAGCTAATTTTCCTGGATGCGCTCAAGACCGAGCTTCGCATGGTGCCCAATATTGACGGCACGGGCTTCATCAATTTGGGCCGCTCGTCGTCCGATCTCTCGAAAGAGGAAATGAGCAACTTGATAAGTCTCATTGAAATGTTTGCCGCCCAGCACGGCGTCACGCTGCATGACGAGGAACAAGCAGCATGATGCCGATCAGCGATCGAAAGGCGCTTCGCAACCAGCTCCGCGGCATGTGGGAAAACGGACTCGACACCGTAGACATGGCCCGCGCGTTGCAAGTGCCAGAGTCGCTCATCGAGCGCGAACTGCACGCCGCGCTGGAAGTGAAGCGTTCGATCATCAGTTCTTTCGGGAACGAGCAATGAGCCGCCGCGAGTTCAGCAAAAAGGTAAAGCAGGCCGCGTTCGTCAGGGCGGATGGCCACTGCGAGGCCTGTGGCGCGAACTTGCGCGGCAAGCCGGTACACTACGATCACGAACTAGCGGACTCGCTTGGCGGCGAGCCAACGCTGGCGAACGCAAAAGTTTTATGCGTTCCTTGTCATGCAGAAAAAACCGCCGGGCACGACATGCCGCTGATCGCCAAGGGCCGCCGCATCCGTGAGAGATCGATGGGCATCAGGAAGCCCCGCCGCACGATACCGGGCCGACGCTTCGACGGCACGCCAATTTTACCGCGTATAAAGGAGGGTTGACTGATGTTCGAGATCGCAGGGGGTATTTTGCTGGCGGTGCTTGTGTTGACGTGCCTCCCGTGGATCGCGCTTGCGGCAGCTGCCGTGTTTGCAGTCTTGATTGCTCTGGCAATCGTCGCCGCGATAGTGGCTCTCTGGATGAACCTTGCTCCAGTGGAGGCGGTCGTCGCATTCATCATCGTAGCGTCTGTGGGGTTCCTCTATTTTCTAGGGGAGGACGAAGAGCAATGGCAAAAGTTCTGGCGTAGAGCGTGCGTACAGAAGTGAGTTTAACCAGAGGGAACGACTACCATGAGGAAGCTACTGCTTGCTACTGCCGCACTGGTCGCGCTCGCGCTACCGGCACAAGCGGCAACCGTCACTCTCGGCTTTGACGCCAACGGGCCGAGAGACTGGAACATCGACAACGCCAGCACGCTGATCCTGTCGCCGACAGTGCCAGCCGGTAATCAGGTGGATAATATTCCTTGTATAATCTGCGGCAAAAACCAAACTCATCAGCCGGACGGGTTCGGATATAATCTGTTTGGCAACACCGGCAACGAGACGAATGTTAGCTTCTTCTCGACCTCGGTGGTGCCAAACGGCGGGCAAAGCAGCGGCCTCGCCATCGATCAGATCGGTGCGGGCTATAACATCGGAGACGGCACCGCCTTCAAGCTCGCTCTGCTTGGCCGCACCGACTTCACTGTCGGCATCGATGTCAACGACACGAACACTCCGCAGACCTTGGAGTCGTTCTGGTTCTTGAACCTGACGCAGCACACGGTGCTGGCGGTGTTCTCGCCAGGACCAGGGGGAACGCTGTTGGCGAACGCCAACAACGGCACCGGCTATCCGGACTGGACGCTCAGCGGGTTTGACATCAACCGCGGCGACATCGCGTTGGGTGACCAGATCATCTTTTTCGCACGTATCTCGGGGGCGAACGACGGGCCTGATAGCTTCTTCATCAACCCGAATGCGCAAGTGGCTGTCCCCGGCCCAATTGCCGGCGCCGGCCTGCCCGGCCTCGTCGCAGCTTGTGGTGGCTTGATCGCGTTCGCTCGTCGGCGGCGCAAGCAGGCTTAGAGCACTCAACGGCGCGTCGTTAGGGTCGATACCCTTTCCATGCGCGCCGCGAGCCTGGTGGTGGCGTTGGTTTCGCCCTTCGCCACCCCAGTGTTTCAACCCAAGGGAGCGGCAAATGAACGAGCCCAGCAAGACGAACGGCACCGACAAGCCAGAACTACCGGAGCGTTACGAAGCATATGCAAACACCTTCGTCCGCCAGCAGATGGCGGTGGCCGCCGAGCGCGATCAACTCGCTGCGGACAATGCCAAGCTGCGGGCCGACATTGTCCTCTACAAAGTCGAGATCGAGGCCCGGCATAGCGAGCTCAACGAGCTGCGCTCGAACGAGCAAACTGCCATGCTGATGCGCGACAAGGCGATCGCCGAGCGCGCCAAGTGGGAGGCGTTGTTCATTTCGATCCAGGCGCAGATGCGCGTGTTCGAGGTTCCGGCGGCACCGCTGGTAACGCAACCTAATGAATGATCAGCGCACGCTGTGTTGGTGGTCAACCGGAGCGGCCAGCGCGATCATGTGTATGCTTACACTACGGAAGACGCCCGACGCACTGATCGTTCGCTGCGAGACTAACAACGAAGACCCAGACAATTACCGCTTTGAGGCGGACATGATGAAGCGGCTCAACCGATCCGTCACGTTGCTCAAGTCGGACGAATACAACAGCGTACCTGAAGTGTGGCGGCGGCGCCGATATATGTCAGGAAACGAGGGTGCCCCATGTACCTCCGAAATGAAGGTTGCGCCTCGACTCGCATTTCAGCGCCCTACTGACATCCACGTTTTTGGCTACACCGCAGACAGCGAAGACGTAGCGCGGTTCGAGCGGTTCAAGAAAACATATTTTGAGTTGAGCGTCCGCGCCCCGTTGATCGAGGCCGGCATCACCAAGGCCGCCAGCCTTGCAATGGTTGAGCGCATGGGGATCGCCCTGCCCCGCAGTTATGCGATGGGCTTCGGCAGTGCCAACTGCTTGCAGACGGGGTGCGTCAAAGCGAGCAGCCCAAATTATTGGAGTCTCTATCGTCACCACTTCGGCGAGGCGTTTGCCCGCACGGCAGCCTACTCCCGCGAGATCGGATGCAGGCTAACCCGCATCAACGACGAGCGCATCTTCCTCGATGAGCTTCCAGCTAATTGGCCAATGTCAGAGCCGATCGTGCCGGCGTGCGACTTTTTATGTGCGATCGCCGAGATGGCCGATCAATGAACACCTTGGCCCGCAGCGTGCTGATCGGCGGTGCCGTCATGGCGACGATCGCGGCCACGATCGCGCTGGGCCGTGGCCCGGTGCCAGCGCATACGTTTCGCGACAAGCCATTTCAGGACGAAGTCTGGCGCGAAGACATGGCCACGCTGGCGCTGATATCGGCGCGGCTTGAGGCATTGAACAAGCCGAGGCTGGTACAGACTGAAAGCATCAGGCCCGTCGAGCGCGATCCGCTCATGGTGGCGCTGTCCACCGAGCCGGCGATGGCGCCCGTGCCAAAGCGCAAAGCCACGCTGGTTGCTGGCGACATTTGCGCCAAGCACAACATGCGCCGGGTGTACGACGGCCCACGGTGGCGGTGCCGGAAATGACAGCATTGTTCACAATGAACGAGGCGGCTGGGGAGTTGCGGATAAGCCGCCGCTCCTTGCAGGACTTCCTGCGCGTTCACCCCTACTATCGGACGTTCGGCCGCAGGAAGCTGTTTTCCCGTGAGGACATCAACCGCCTGATCGAGGCCTTGCCATGCCCTGGAAGCTCACCCCCCCGCGCGAAGGCCGCTCGCCATACTGGTTCGTCCGGGGCAAATACCTTGGCATCGCACTGGACAAGAGCACAGGAACTGCTGAGCGCCGAGCGGCCCAAGCGATCTTCGCCACATGGAAAAGGCAAGCCGAACGTGGTGAGTTTTCCAAGCGCCCGGAACCCGTAAGTGAGCCCGACTATTTCATTGCCGCGGCTGTCGCGTACATGGACGCAGGCGGCGAGCGCCAATACCTCGATCCGATCATAACGCGCTGGAAAGACAAGCTCTTGCACAACATAGATCAGATCGCGATCGACACGCTGGCCAACGAGCTATACCCGGCAGCGCCGGCCTCGACGCGCAACCGCCAAGTTTACACTCCCGTCTCGGCCGTCCTAAAGCATGTCGGGCTCGATCGCAAGATCCGGCGCCCCAAGGGCTGGCGCGGCAACAAGCGCACGTTCTGGCTTAAGCCGGAACAGGCGTTTGCGCTGATCGAGGCCGCCACCAAGATCGATCCCGAGTTTGGGCTGCTTTGCGTGCTGCTGAACTACACCGGCCTGCGGCTGTCCGAGGGGCTCGGCTTGCAGTGCGAGCAAGTCGAGTTGCACCGCGAGTTCGCCTATATCCCCGACACCAAGACGGGCGAGCCCCGTGCCGTCTATCTACCGCCCGTCCTCGTCGCTGCGCTCGCCAACCACCCCAGGGGCATGGACAGGCGCGGCAGGCTGTTTCGCTTCCACAACGGCGGCCGGCTGCGGGATATGCTTGATATGGCCAGCGAGGCCGCTGGAGTCGTTTTGCCGAGCCGGACAGCGTTTCATGCTTTTCGGCACACGTATGCAACGTGGATGCGTCTCTACGGCGGCCTGGACGCCCTGGGGCTCACTAGGACTGGCGCGTGGACTGACATGGCCTCCGTCGAGCGTTACAGCCACAGCGAGCCCACCGCCGAGGCCCGCCGGGCGGCTGAACTGCCGACACCGAAACGTGCGGGTGGCGGGCGAAACATCAAGAGCGCGAGCTAACCCCATGAAAAACAACAACCCGGTAGTCCCTTCACACGGGAGAGGTCGAAGGTTCGATCCCTTCAGCGCCCACCATTTTACGGGCCTTTTTGAAGTTCCATCCGGCACAGAACGGCAACAGGTGGCACTAGCCGGCACGGCTGAGTGTGCGCCAGACGTGCGGGGAATATTGTTTTGTTCTGGGGGCGTCGTCATAGCCGCCTGCTTAATGCTGTCAGTCACCTTTCTCAGCGCAGTCGCTATGGAACCGGCGCAGCCGCCCCCGCCGCAGTCGATCAAGAAATTCCATGACCGGGTGCCTGCTGTCCCAAACCTGGCGACTATTGACATAGTGCAGGATGGCCAGCGACAGCCGTTGGCGTTTCAGGATCGCTGGGATGGGACACCTTTCGACAAGCAACCGAAGGCGTGGCCAATGGTTGTTCCCGCTATGGGGTGGCTGCGATGACCAAGCTGCTCGATCTGGAAACCAAGCTGACGATCCTGATGGATAATCCGTGCGCCTGCAGGATCTGCCGGCAGGCCGCCTCGCTCGCCAAGAAGGAACTGGCGGGAGCAGAACCGCTGGATCTGAAATTGCTGGGAACCCCGGAGTTTGATGCCGCAGTGCAGAAGTTTGAAAAGGACGAAACCACGCGCCTGCAGGCCGTCTACGATCTCATCAACCGCAGCCGGTGTCTGTTAACGCCACTGCCGGCACCTCGGCTCGACACCGTAACGCCAATCCCAGACTTGCCAGCCCCGGAAGAATGGCGCGACAGGATCGAACACTATCGCAAGCACAGCATGAAGCCGCGCCTGCGGAAGGACAGTGCAGAGGCTATCGCCAGCCCGCGCATACCGGGCAGCTTCGTCTTCAAGTGAACTTACAAAGAGACGATAATTGCCAGCGCCAGGACGAATGCGCCAACCAGTGCAACTGCGATCAGCGTTATGACCAGATCGCGCCACGTCATTCGTGGTCGCTGGCGCCCAAGAAGACATCGTCACCATTGATGGTCAGTTCCAGTTCGACGCCTTCCGGCACGTTGAGCGTGACCTTTACGACTGGCTTTGGCTCGGGAGCCGCGCTGTCGTCCGGTAGGTGAAACACGTCTTGCGGCGGCTTGGCCATAGTCAACTTCCCCATGAGCGCAGCTAGTTTATGTCTATCGTCGCGTGGCACAGCGTTCCATCTGTAGCATGTTGCGAGCGAGCGCCCGGCAGTTGTTCTCGGCAGTGATGGCGTCAACCTCGTAGCGAGTGTAGTACGGCGGTCGCTCGGCGATCGTCGTCACGATGCAGCCGGATAACAGGAAGGCAACGGCAATCAAGATGACGCCCAGACATGCGGCGTAGACGAAATAGCTGCGGCCCATCACAGCCTCAGTGGGTGTACCACACCCAACAGTCCGGCGATGATGTAGACCACCACCAGCACCACAATGACAGTGATGAGAACATTTATCACGGTGTGGAAGGGTGCGGGTAGCGGGACTAGCGGAAGTAGGGCTTGTATGGCCCAAATGATCACGCCCAACACGATCAGCAGCAGCACGATGCTTATCAATGTTCCAATCATGACGGTGCCCTCGGTTTGCAGGCTTGAATGAGTTGCGCGATTAACTCGGAATTGGCTTTGTCGCGCGCCTGGGCGTTGGCCGCCACGTCGTTCATCAGCATTGTCACAAAAACCAGAAAGGCGACGTTCACCATCAGGAGCGCAATGGCTATCGGCTGCCCAGTCATCGAGCCAAGTGCGACCTTGAGGGTTTCGCCAATTGGCATGACGGCTCACGGCGGTTGCGGTTGCGTCTTGGCAATGAAATCAACCAGCGTCAGCGGCGGCTGGCCCTCCAGCGTGCGGATGCGGTTCTCATGGTCGTAGGCGATTGTCTGCTCGTTCGATGGCTGCGGCGGCGCTGCCGGCGGTGGCGCGTAGGGATCGGCCACGCCGCCGTCCTCGACCCACTTGAGATACTCCGCGTAGTCGCGGTTGGCCGGATCGCTTGGGATGCATGCGCCGTCTACGGTGCGGATCACGGCATCGGTTGAAGTGAGTTGATACTCTGCCATCACAACCTCGCATCGAGCTGGATTACACTGATGTAAAAAAGGAGAGGTTGAAGCCCGGTCAGTGCAGGCGTAAAATTACCGAAATTATAAATGCCGGTTTCTGATGTATTAACCGCAATGGTCCCGTTGGGTGATGTTTGGGTATATGTCTGAGTG
>Ga0210380_10001360_pt1 | contig 10122 bp, 22 predicted proteins | sample PLM4_5_coexredo_FD_155476 | JGI IMG/M metagenome (GOLD analysis project Ga0210380, IMG submission 155476) | Groundwater sediment microbial communities from an aquifer in East River, Colorado, USA - PLM4_5_coex redo | ecosystem: Environmental > Terrestrial > Soil > Riparian zone | place: USA...
AGCTTGGGGTCCAACTTCCCCGTCTGGTTGTACTTCCGGTACGCACGCAGCGCCGCCTTCGCCGCGTCCGACTGCAGTTCTCGGTACAGGTCTACGGGTCGGTCGTTCATCGCTGCCTCTTCGACCCGGGCAGCCTGGGCGCGTGCTCGTTTCTGACCGTCCAGCAGGCGTTGCAGGTCGCCACCCGCACGCTTGCCGTGCCACGGGTCTGATGGGTCCGGCGTTTCCTCGGCCTTCTCGGGTTCGTCGGTCACTTCGGTACCTTCGGCAGCTTGCCAGCGATGCGCCCACGGATGAACTTGAGCGCGGTGTCATCCTGGAACCCGGCTGGGCCGAGGATGTTCGTGCTGAACAGGATGTGCTCCAGCCGTTCCACGTCGTCCACGTACACGTTGCTGATGACGGCCCACCGCTCGCGCCCCGCCTCGGCATCCGACTCATACAGCTCGGCCACCTGCGGCCACGTCACGATGAGCCGCTGGGCGTCGATGTCGTCCTCGATGAGCACAAGGTGGTGAATCTCCATCAGCTCAGACTACCCCCACTGGCTAGCGCAGCGAGGGAAGCATGCACCGGCCCGCACCAGCGGCACATGCTCTCGACGTAGTGGCCGGGGGCATGGTCGGGCGCTTGCTGGGCATGGAGGCGCACCGCGCGCTCCAGCTGGGCCATGGGGTCGGGCGCGTGGCCGTTGAAGCAGCGGCTGCGCACCAGCTGGCTCAGCGTGGCATGGCTGGCCTCCGCTTCCTCACGCAACTGGGCTATCTCGGCCTCGTTCAGCCGAAGGTGCAGGATGTGGTGACGGGCTTCCATGGGCCGCAGTGTATACCGTCCGTACCCACTTGGTGAACATTCCGTGCAGCAGTTGTGTACCCGCCTACGCTGTATGTGGTAGCGTTGGCTAATCCTACCGAGGAGGCCACATGTCTGGACCCACCTGCCCCGTGTGCAAGGAAGGCATCACCAGCGAGCAGACCTTCCGCATCATCGACGGCGTTCCGTACCACACCAGCTGTTCCGCACGGCTCAAGAGCCTGACCGCGCCGATGATGAGCGACAGCTTCCGGGGCGAGGTGGCGCACGACGGCGTCATCCCGGCCGAGGAACTGGGCAAGCCCCACGCCGCCGACCTGGCCGGGTGCCGCAACCCGGTGTGCCAGCTGCAGAAGGACATGAACCGGGCGCTGAGCACCATGAACCGCCTGACCGGCCCGGAGCGCGACGAGGACACCACGGCTGCCGAGAACGAGGCCCGTACCCTGCTGCTGAAGCACGGGTTCTACGGCGTCGATGACCCGGGTGTGAAGTCCGAGGCACGCTGATGGACAAGCTGGACCGGGCCTACAGCAACGGTGCGCCGCGCACCACGGCGGAATCGTGCGTGCTGCACACCTACCACCAGCCCGACCCGGCGTACAACCACCTGCACCACGTGCTACCCAAGGGCTGGGGTGGCAGCCCCAACGGGCAGACCATCCCCATCTGCCCCCACGGCCACACCAACATCCACGCGATGCTCACGGAGTACCGTCGCCTGGGGGCCACGCCCGAGTGGGAGTTCCTGCGCAACTTCGGCCCCAAGGAACGCGAGTGGGCAGCGGAAGGCTGGCGACGCATGACCCAGCTGGAGCTACCCGGGATGGAGAACCTATGACCGTCCACGCCTATCGCATCAAGTGGGGAGCCAAGGGGTCGATGCTGCCCGTGTGCACCTGCGGCTGGGGTGACGACGCCGCAGAGGACGAGGGGGTGGGGTTCTTCACCGAGGTGGACGCCACCGAGGCATGGGCCACCAACCACCTATTGCTGGTCATCGCCGACACCGAAGCCTCTCTGCAAGGTGCCCTCGTGGTGCAGGACGAACTGCGCCAAGAGCTGAAGGACCAGCAGCAGCACGAGGTCCAGGCGCTGGACGCGGCTGGCCGCAAGATGGCCAAGCTCGATGCCCGTATCGCTGACCTTGAACGAGCGGTGCAGCTGAAAGGCGAAGCCGTGCGCGACGCCCAGCAGGGGGTGTACGCCAGGGACAAGCGCATCGCTGAGCTAGAGCGGGTCGTGAGAGTGGCTGCCGACGCACCCGAGGACCGCAACATGCCCGAGTGGTTCCGCGAGATGCAGTACCGCGCCCGTGCCGCTCTCACCCCCACGGAGGAACAGCCGTGACCAACCACTCCGACACGACGAACGGCGGGAACCCGGGCGGCAACTACTCGTCGCCCCCTCTCGCCTGCCCCGACTGCGGGATGCGGGCCGACACACCCAACTCGCTCTGTGCCATGCCGTCGCACGGGGAGGAACCAGGCGAGGTGCCCGACGCGACGGGGCAGACGTACTACCGGCCAGAGGACTTCAAGTGAGGGAGGCAGCATGCGAAGCAACCGCGTGAACGACATCATCATCGGCGTGGCCGTGGTGGTGGGGACCATCGCCCTGCTGTGGCTCATCATCAACTGATGCCGCGCTACCGCTGGTGGGTGTGGGTACTGGCCCTGCTGGCCTTCGGGCTGGTCAACCTGCTGCTGTACTGGCTGCTGACGCTGGTGGTGAACTGATGGCCCTGCACAGTGCTCCCTTCTACTGGTTCGTGTGCGACGAGTGCGGCGCACGCCAGGGCCACGACGACAGCGTGGTGGCGTGGAGCGACCAGGGCGGTGCCGCCGAGAGCGCGATAGCCAGCGAGTGGTCCATCGAAGGTGACCTGGCCCTGTGCCCCAACTGCGGCCCGTTCTGCGAGCGGTGCGGCAAGCCCGCAGGCGAGCTGAGCGGCGAGCGCGACTACCACTGTGTGGAGTGCTGGGTACTGATAGGAGAGGGGGACTGATGCACGACAGCGTGCTGGACTGGGTTGAGAGCTGGTGCATCGAGCACAAGGAAACCGGCCAGGACCCCATCGGCAAGGTGCTTGAGGTGGGGGCCTTGGACGAGAACGGCAGCGCCCGGCCCATCATCGTGGGGCGGCTGTGGCCCAAGAGCTACCTGGCCACCGACATGCGCCCGGGCCGGGGCGTGGACGCCGTAGTGCAGGCCGAACAGCTGGTGGCCATGTACGGCACCCGGCAGTACGACCTGGTGGTGTGCCTGGAGATGCTGGAGCACGCCGAGCACTGGCAGGCGGCGCTGCACAACATCAAGCAGATGGTGAACAAGGGCGGGCACCTGTTGCTGAGCACCCGCAGCCCCGGCTTCCCCTACCACGGCTTCCCGCAGGACCACTGGCGCTTCACCGTGGACATGATGACCAACGCCCTGCAGGACATGCAGTTCGCCGCCGTGAAGCACGACCCCGACCCCGAAAGCCCCGGCGTACTGGCCTGGGCCACGGGTGCCAGCGACGCCATCGACATCAACACCGACCCCTGCATCCACGTGCAGGCCAAGCCTATGGAGCAGCCAAGTGCCTGAGCACAACATCGAGCGCGGCCTGAGCTACACCAAGTTCAAGACCCTGGACACCAGGGTGCACGTACTGCGCGTGGGCATGGCCCACAACACCATCCAGCCCGTACCGGCTGGCGGCAACTTCCCGCTGAGCGACTACTACGGCATCACCACGCGCCCACCGCAGCTGGCCCGCAAGGCCGGTGCCCTGGCCAGCGTGGGCGGGGGCTTCCCGTTCACGCAGTGGCACCACCAGGGGGAGGTCGGCCAGCCCATGGGTGTGATGCAGCTGGCCCGCGAGCTGTGGACCACGGGGGCCGGGCACGGTGGCCACGCCTACCTGCAGGGCAAGCACAAGGCATACGTGCAGCCCGCCCGCACCTCCGTTGCGGTGTGGGGCGGCGGCGAGGTGGTGCACATCGACAGCGTGAACCGAGGGCACGTGGGCACGGTAGCCTTCACCTACCGGGGTGGCACCAGCGAGCAGCCCGACGAGAGCCGCAGCCTGCTGGTGCTGCGCGACCCGGGTGCCTGGGAGGACGCGGACGGCCGTTGGATACGGCACTACACCGTGGGCCGTGCCACCGGCCTGGCCATGCTGCTGGACGTGGTGCTGGAAAGCGACCTGCCGCTGCCGTTCGAGCTAGGGCAGACCGTGCGCTGGGTGCAGGACATGGGCGCGCCCAGCGTGCTGCACGCCGTGTCGGGTATGACGGAGCTGGTGCGCGACGGCCAGAACGCCATACCCCTGCTGGACCTGTTCGGTGACCCCAGCCACGGACCCGACGCCTGGTACGCGCGCAAGAACCCGCGCACCGCCCTGGGCGTGAGCGAGGACGGACGCACCGCCTACGTGGTGGTGGTCGAAGGGCGCGTGCAGGGCAGCAAGGGCTTCAGGCTCAAGCAGTTCGCCAACGTGCTCATCGAGCTGGGTGCGTACAACGCCGTGAACCTCGACGGCGGTGGCAGCAGCCACATGTGGGTCAAGGGCATGGGCCTGGTGGCCGACAGCTGCTACGGCGACGGCACGCTGGAGGGCGTGCGCCCGAACATCTATTCGACCGCCGTGTTCGCTCAATGAAACCGAACTGCAAGTGCCACGACGAACCGATGTACTGGAACCGCGACACGCGCAAGCGCGCCGGGGGTTTCTGGCGGTGTGCCGTCAAGAGTCGGGAGAACAGCCGCAAGCGCCACGCTGCCAACCCCTCCTACGTCACCGAGTGGCAGCGGGCGCAGGGAGCCGAGTGGCGGCGAGCAGTAGATGCACGCTGGCGCGCCAAACACCCCGAGGTGAAGCATGAGAAGGACCGCCGTAGGCGGGCACAGCGGGCTCGCGTACCCACGGACGGCCACACACGCCAGCAGGTGTGGGAGCGCGACCAGGGCATCTGCCAGATATGCGGCACCCAGCTCGACCCCAAGAACTGGCACGAGGACCACATCGTGCCGCTCGTGCTGAAGGGACCAGACACCATGGACAACGTGCAAGCAGCCTGCCCACCCTGCAACGGCAGGAAGGACGCTACGACTCGCGCCACGGCGGTGTTCGCCCAGTGAAGCCCAGGCTCTACTACGTGGAGTGGGTGGACACCGCCAAGACCGGCGACGACCACCCCAACCCCAAGGGCCTGCAGCCGGTGCGGCGCTTCACCGTGGGGTGGCTGATGAAGAAGAACAAGCGGTACATCCTGCTGGCGATGGACCGGCTCAAGTGGCCGGACGGCACTACCGAGTACGAGCACGGGTTCGCCATCGCCCGGCAGGTGGTGCTGCGCCACGGCAAGCTACGGAGGGGGACCAGATGAGCGAGGTACGCCGCAGGGGCGACCAGCCCCAGTACAACTACCTGGACTACGTGCCCACGCCCGCCGAAGCACGGGTGCTGAAGGCCATGGTGAGCACCGAGGGCACGGCGTTCGCCATCTCGGAAGAACTGGGCTGCTCCCCGGGCACCGTGCGTACGCACATCCAGAACCTGTGCCTCAAGCTCGGGGTGCACGGCAAGGTGCCGCTGACGGTGTGGTGGCTGATGGTGGGGCGGTTCAAGTGAACAGCGTGAAGGAGTACCGCCGCGTTTCGACCAGCGTGTACGCCATCCAGTGGAACGGCAGCAACCTGGGGGCGGTCGAAGCTGCCGTGAAGGGCGACGTGCGCCGCGTTACCGACGCCGTGCTTGAGGTACGCACCGTGCACGGCTGGGTCACGGTGGACATCGGGGTGTGGCTGTGCAACGGGGGCCTGGACTGGTACCCGGTGGCCAATACGGAGTTTCACAAGCTGTACGAGGCAGTTGGGCCGTAGGTGGTTGCCAGGTGCCGTAGGGGTGGTAAGCTAACCGCAACTGAATAGCTGGTAGGTGCGTACGAGGTGCAAGGCATATCGGAAGGTGTGTCGTGGGCCTGGGACGGCCACAACACCTACCGGCACAACGGGAACTGAGTGTGGCTCCCGGCCCAACTTGTGCGGGGCCGGGGGCCATTCTCGGCAAAGGGGGACGCATGTACAACACCGGGAGAGATAGGCTGGTTTACCACATGCGGGTGGAGCACAAACTGCCCGATGCGGAAAGCCACAGCAAGGCGGTGCTGCAGCGCATACACGGCACCGACTACGACACCTGCACGTGGCGGCTGGGCGGCACCCCACGCGGCAACGCCGTACGCAAGCGTGACCTGCGCCTGCTGCAGCGCATGCGCGGCATGGGCGTTGACACCGGCACCCGCGCACCCCTGGACGAGGGCGAGTGAGGTGTGCCCGTTGCGGCAAGGTGCTGCACACCTACATCACCTTCGCCGGGCCGACCAAGCGCGTGGTGCTGCTGCGCGGCGTCGATGCGCACGCACGCGGCGCACTGGACGACATGCCCGTGCGCTGTGAAACCTGCCTGGACGCACTCGCGTCCCAGGTGGACAAGGTGGCCGACCAGTGGGTCGCCATCACGTTGATGCACCTATGGGTGCAGAGCACAGAGGGAGGTACCGCATGAACACACGCGAGCCAATCGCGTACCGGCATGCCAAGTGGCTGCTGGTGGGTTTCATCGCATTGGGGCTGGTGGTGGTCGCGGCGGTCAGCGCCATGGCCAACGTCGGCGTCACGCGCGCGGGGGCCAGCTACAGCGGTCTGCGCAACCCCGGCAACTGCGAGGTGCTGGTGGAGAACGACGACGCGCTGCACGTCAAGTGCACCAGCAAGGCGGGGGCCAACGGCCCGGCCTACGTGCGCTATCGCTTCCTCAAGGACGTGGGCGCGGTGCGCGACCTGGCCACCGTGAGCGCGAGCATCAACACGTGGGTGGGCAAGGACTGCTTCGTGGAGTGGATGATTGACGCTCCCTACACCAGCGCCCGCACCGCCCGGGTCACGGTGCCCGCTGGCAGCTACTGCCACATCAACTCGGTCAGCTGGTCGCAGCCCTAAGGGAGGTAACGATGCACGAAGTGAGAGAACCCATCAGCCCGTGGCCACTCGACCGCGACCATAGCCGGGGGCATCTGTCGCCACGCGAGAACGACGCCGCCATCGACGCGCTGCGCTACGCGCTGGAGCACGGAGCATTCGACAACAACCGCAGGCGCGTGGCACAGCGAGCGCTTCAGCACCTGGAGAACGAAGCCGAGCAGTGGTACACGGCACAGCGGGAGCGGTGGACCCCCAGCCACAGACCACGCGGCCTGGAAGCGGCATCTGCAGGAGGTAGTCCATGACCGCTGAACGCTTGCTGCATGTGGTGGTGCGCACCAACAAGGAAACCTGCTGGGACTACGTGCTGGACGGGGGCTGGGAACCCAACGACCCGTGGGCGGTGTGGTTCGGTGACGTGGACGACGGGTGCGGCACCGCCAAGGGGCGGGCAGGCTGGCAGGACCGCGTGCCACCTGGGAGCATCGTGTGGTGGATGGATTCGACCGAGAACGCCGTGTACGCGCAGCAGGAAACGTACGCATGGCCGGTGGAGCGGAGCATACCCGCCGTGGGGCACGCGCTGCCCGCGCCTATCGAGGTGCGCACGAGCCAGGCCGTGCCGTACTACAGCCTGGGCTACCCGTCGCTCAGCATCCCCCGGCTGACGGTGGTGGAGCTGAAGCCGGTGGAGGCGCGGCGGTGGGTGAAGCAGCTGACCCAGCACCGCACCCCCGAGTTGGAAGCACTGCTGTGAGGAAGAACGTGAAGTGCCCACCCTGCGTGGAGGGCTGGCACACCAACTGCCAGGGCCACTGCAGCTGTGAGTGCTGGCGCATGGAGTTCGCTCACGCCATCTACATGGCGCTGAACATGCCAGCGCGTCCAGACCAGTTGCAGCGCAACCCATAGCGCGTTACCCTGTGCGGCGAGGTACCTCCCTCAAGAAGGAACCTCATGCGAGGCCCCGGCCAGTGGCGTATCGTCCCCCGACGCTACCTACGAAGCCGGGGCTTCGCTGTTGTTGCAGTGCACCTTGCCCCGGCGTACCCTTTCGGTCATGCCGTTGCCGGTCACCACCACCAGCCTGCAACCCGACCCGCCGCCCCCCGGCTTGGTGATGCGCCGGGCCACCACCAAGCTGTTCGCGGATGGATGCTGGGAGGAAACCGTCAACATCACCGCGCCGGGGCTGCACAAGCTGGCCCGGGTGCGGATGGACTGGGACCCCGGCAGCTGGATATGGCAGCACATCGAGGCCGGGCACACCTTCGACACCCACGTGGAGGTACCACTGCCATGACGCTACTGAGCACCGACAGCATGGGCAGGCACGCTGGGCAACTGCAGTGTCCGTTCACCGTGGAACTGAACGGATGGGACCGGCTGTGCAACCAGCCCGACGGGCACACCGGCCCGCACACCTTCAACGGGACGAACAAGAAGGTGACCACCAAGGGCACGTAGGGGGACCGATGGAGCTGCAGCAGAACGCGATGTTCATGCCGATGGACGGCAAGGCTCTGCACCTGAACAGCTGCAGCGCCTGCGGCGCGGTGGTGACCGACGGCGACATAGGCGTGCACGGCGCGTGGCACACCACGTACGCCCCCGTACTTGCCAGCGCCGCGCCAGAAATGCAGACCCGTGGACCCGCAGGGGTTGCCGATGTTCCACCCCCTTTGACCCTGGGGGAACTGAGGGAGAAGCAACGGCGCGCCGAGAACACGAAGCCTGCGAACGGGGTGCGGTTGGGCACCCGTACGTGTGGTACGGCGTGCTACACCTACACGGGCGTGTTGATGGGCAGCTGCGCTCTACTGCTCGGCCACGCCGGACCCCACAGCGTGCACGCCGCAGAGATGGCGATGGTGCCCGACGAAGAAGCGAGCCGTAGGCGCGGCAAGCGATGAATCCCGACGCTGCACGAACCACGGTGCGCTGTGCCCTTGGGGAACACACGCAGTGCACCCGCCGCGGATGCGCCTGTCCCTGCCACGGCGGCACCCAGGTACCAGCGAAGGTTCCCCAACCGCTTGCGGCCCCCCCAACCAAGCGGTAACCTGACCCGCATGGGGGACACCCGCCACACCACCAGCGCCGGACCCTGGCGCAAGCACGTGGTAGATGGTCCGTGTCCCTGCCAAACCACCCACACGCAGGTTGAAGGATGGACACCTGGCATGGTGTCCTCAACCCTGGTGCCTCTCGCCCCTGGAACGGGGAATGCTGGACACCAGGGCAGAACCAGTACCCCTGAGCAGAGGCTACCGCGACCTTAGGCGCTGGTGTTCCGCAACCTGGCAGTTGCATAAACCCCCAGCCGCCCAGAGGTGAACTGCGCCCCGAGGGCGCGCAACCGGGAGCAAGTGGTACGGCGTGGTACGCCGTGGGGTGGAACCAGTTTCGGGTGAGCTAGGGCTGGTGGGGTGACGCACTCACCACCCACCCCAGGGTGGACCAGATATACCCCTACCCCCCCCAAACCTGTTCCAACGCAAGGTTTCCCTGGTGGTAGGGGGGTGGAAACCTCGTGGTAAGCCCCACCCCACCCCTAGCACCACATGCACTGCACCACACACCATCTGCCCCCGTGGGGGGCACACAGTGGGTCGCGATGTTCCCCCGGGGGGTACCCCTGTGGGGGGGTGGGGGTGAGAACCCTTGCGGGGCAACCCATCTGGCCAGGTGTCTTGCGTTGCAAGCTGTGTGGGCTGCTACCGCTAGGCAGTGGGGAACCCTTGCACTGCAGGGTGGATGGGCAGACCCCTTCCCTTGCAGGGTGTCTGGGGCAGGCAGGGTGCGGACCTTAGGATGCCTTGCGTTGCAGGCAGTGTGGGGGGATGGGTTGCAGGGGAGTCCTTCCTGGGGGTGCCGCTACGGGGGCAGTGCAGGTGGAGCGAGAACCCTTGCGGGGGAGGGGACCTGGCCATACCCCTTGCAGCGCAAGGTGTCTGGGGGCAGGGGGGGTGGCCACCAGCTGGGGGCGGAAGGTGCCCCAGACCCCTTCCCTTGCAGGCAGTGTGGGCAGGACCCTTCCCCCGTAGTCCTTCTGGGGGTGGGGTGCGCAGGGGCTGCCGACTTACAGCGTGCGGACCTGGCGTATGGCGTGCCGCGCAAGGCATCTGTGCAGGTGGCAGCAGGGATGGCGCAGGGTGCCCCCGTGGTACCCCTTGCAAGGCAGCGCATGCGGGGGGGCGGAACACAGAGGTCCCGTAAGCCTTCTTCCTGGGGTGGCAGTGCCTGGCAGCGGAGAACGTCACCCCAGCGGACACCACAGACCCCGCAGAGTCCTTCTACACAGGGGCAGCAGGGGTACCACGGGCAGCGGGGGCAGGG
>Ga0210380_10001361_pt1 | contig 10114 bp, 5 predicted proteins | sample PLM4_5_coexredo_FD_155476 | JGI IMG/M metagenome (GOLD analysis project Ga0210380, IMG submission 155476) | Groundwater sediment microbial communities from an aquifer in East River, Colorado, USA - PLM4_5_coex redo | ecosystem: Environmental > Terrestrial > Soil > Riparian zone | place: USA...
ATCGTTCGGTCCGGGCGCGCGTCCAGTACTGCCGCGGACACCTCGCGCGCATCGACGCGCAGGCGGCCCGGAACCGGCGACCGGCCGACGCCCGGCGGCTGTTCAACACGGCGACCGGCGCGTTCGAGGAAGCGGCGCGCCTGCGCCCGCGCTGGGCCGACCCGCATCTCGGCCTCGCGCGCACCTACGTCTACGGCCTCGAGGATCCCGAGCAGGCGCGCGAGTCGCTTCGTCGCGCCGAGGAGGCCGGCTACCAGTTCGGGAACCGCGACATGGCGCTGCTCGGTGACGGCTACCGGCTGCGTGCCGAGCGGACCTGGACGCGTGCGGCGGACTTCCGCGACCTGCCGCAGGAGGACAAGTACCTCGACAGCATTCGCGAGGACTGCCAGCAGGCGCTCCACCACTACGAGACGATCCCCGCCTATGGGGACGTGAGCCGCAGCATCCGCCGGGTCGAGGATCTGCTCGCCCGCGTGGACGACCGCGAGGACGAGCGGCGCGAGGCGAGCCTGCGCCGGGTCGGGCTCGGCTTCATCGCGCCGCTGTTCCGGTGACCCGATGAGCGCGGTGCTCGAAGCACGCGGACGGACCACGCGCAGTTCGGCCGCCCAGCGTCGTCGCTGGCGGTCGTGGCAGAAGGCGTTCGAGCGCGAGGCGCTGCTCCCGATCGGGATCGCGCTGGCGGTCGCGCTGCTGGGGTGGCTGCTCGTCTATCCCGCGAAGACCGCGCGGCTCGGCGACATCCGGCGCGGATTGCGCTCCGGCGAGATCGTGAACCTCAACACGGTGAAGAGCGCCGGACCGCTCGACCGCATCCTGCGCGAGGTCGTGCCGGACGCCGCGGAGCGCACGTTCGTCGCCGCCGAGGTGCTCCGGCGCGTTCCGGCCGGGGGCGCGGCCCGGCCGCTCGAGAACGTCGGCACGCTCGCCGCGATCCGGGTTCCGATCGACGCGGTGTCCGGACGTCGTGACCTGCCGGGGCTCGCGTCCCGCGCCGCCGAGGCGCGGGCGCGCGCCAGTACCGGCTCCGTCCCGGTGACGATCAGCCTCCTCACCGCCGATCAGTTCCAGCGGCTCAAATCATCGTTCGTGGTCCGCGACCAGGCGCGATTCGCCGGAGCCTTCTTCCTCCATGCCCTCCTCATTCTGGCCGCGTTCGCATTCATGCACATCGGTCTCCATGCCACCGGCCGGACCGGCGATCGCTGGCTGCTGCCGGCGGCGGTCGCGCTGACCGGCATCGGGTTCGCGATGCTGGTGAGCCTCCGCGATCCGCTCCGGGACCAGATGCTGTTCACGCGCTTCTCGGAAGGCACCCTCTATGGAGGAATCGCGATGCTCCTGTGCGCGATCCCTTCGTACGAGCGCACTGTCCTGCGACGGCTCGCGTTCGTGCCGCTGCTCGGCGCACTCGCGCTCTCGCTCGCGCTGGTGGTGGTGGGACGTGGACCGAGTGGAAGTGACGCCCGCGTGAATCTGCTCGGAACCCAGCCGATGGAGTTGATCCGGGTGCTGCTCGTGCTGTTCCTGGCCGGCTATTTCGCGAGCCGCTGGGCGCTGCTGCGCGAACTGGACGAACGGCCGCTCGGGGACGCCTGGTATCTGCGGATCCTCAAGCTCCCGCGGCTCCATCACGTGCTGCCGGTCGCGATCGGCGTGGCCGCGAGCCTGCTGATGTTCTTCATCCAGCGCGACCTGGGTCCGGCGTTGCTGCTGCTGGCGCTGTTCCTGTCGTTGTACGCCATCACGCGGCGCGAAGCCGTGCTGGCGATGGCGGGACTCGGAGCCGTGATCGGGGCGTTCGCAATCAGTAACGCCCTCGGCTTTCCCCGCACCGTCAGCCTGCGCACCGCGATGTGGCTCGATCCGTGGCAGAACGGGCACTCACACGGCGACCAGATCGCGCATGGCCTGTGGGCGTTCGCGTCGGGCGGACTCTCGGGCACCGGGCTCGGACTCGGAGCCCCCGCGCTGGTCCCGGCTGCGCACACCGATCTGATCCTCGCGTCGATCGGCGAGGAGCTCGGGTTCCTCGGGGTGCTCGCGTGCTTCGGGTTGTTCGCCCTGCTGATCGTGCGCGGCTTCCGGATCGCGCGGCGCGCGCCCGAGGCCTACACCATGTACCTCGCACTCGGGCTCACCCTCGGGCTCGCGTTCCAGACGCTCCTGATCGCCGGCGGCGTCGCCGGGCTCGCCCCGCTCTCCGGAGTGGTGACGCCGTTTCTCAGCTACGGACGTTCGGCGCAGATCGTCCACTTCGCCACGCTCGGCATCCTGTGGTCGCTGGCTTCGAGTGGCAGGTTCGCGGCCGGCGCCGCGCGTGAAACGAAGGGCCCGTCGCGGCTCGCCCTCGCGGGCCTGCGGACCGGCGCTGCTCCCGCGGCGCCGCCGCTCACCGCACTCGATGTGTCGTTCGATGGTCCGCGCCGGATCCTGCTGCTGGTGATCGGCGTGATGGGCGCTGCGGTGCTGCTGAAGCTGGCGTGGATCCAGGTGGTGCGGCCCGATGCCACGTTCATTCGCGGCAGTCTCGCCCTGCAGGCCGACGGCGAATACCGCTTCCAGTACAACCCGCGCCTGCGATTGGCGGCGGCGACCATTCCGCGCGGAACCATCACCGATCGGAACGGCGTGCTGCTCGCCAGCAGCCGGTGGAAGGACGTCACCGACCGGCGTACCGCGCTCGCGCGCCTTGGCGTCGACATCGACCGCGCGTGCCTCGCCACCGACGAGCGGCACTATCCGTTCGGCGGCGTGACGTTCCACGTGCTCGGCGATCTCGTCAGCCGCCGGAACTGGGGCGCCAGCAACACCGCATACGTGGAGCGCGCCAACGAAGATTTCCTGAGCGGCTACGACGACCACGCCGAAGTGGTGGCGCTCCGCACGCCGGGTGCGCCGGCGCCGCAGCGGGTGGTGCGCCGCGACCTGAGCGACCTGATCCCGCTGTGGCGGCACCGCCACCAGACCTGGCATCCAGAGGTGCGGGCGCTGCTCGCGCGGGATCGCGACCTGAAGCTCACGCTCGACGTCCGTCTCCAGCAGCGGGCGACCGCCCTGCTGCGCGAACAACTGGCCGCGGCCGGCCTCACGCGCGGCGCCGTGGTCGTGATGGATCCCGACAACGGCGAGCTGCTCGCCAGCGTGAGCCTGCCGGCGCCCGAGGGACCGCTGCGCGGCACCGAGGCGCGCTACGCGTCGCTCGCGAGCGAGTCGCCGGCGCGCACCGCTGCCGCCGATGATCCCGCGGATCACGCGTTCCTGGACCGCGCGCGCTTCGGCCTCTATCCGCCCGGCTCGACCTTCAAGCTGGTGACCGCCTCCACCGCGCTCAGCCTGGGCGGTGGCCTCGCGGACGCCCGCTATGACTGTCGGCCGTTGCCGGGCGGGCGCTCCGGCGCGGTGGTCGAGGGTCGCCTGGTGCGCGACGACGAGGGCCACGTCGCGCACGGCACGGTCGGCATGGACGAAGCGATGATCGCGTCGTGCAACGCGTACTACGCACAGCTCGGTCGCGCGATCGGCTGGCCTGCGCTGCGCGACCGGGCGCGCAGCTTCGGGATCTCGGTCGGAGACCCGGCCAGCGAGACCGCGCAGCGTGCGCACGCGATCGAGAGCGCGTACGGACAGGCGCAGGTGGTCGCGTCACCGCTCACGATGGCGCGGGTGGCGGCGACCATGGCGGCGGGCGGACGACTGCCGTCGCCGCACGTCGTGCTGAAGCCCGCGCCCCCGGTCGTCGACAGCGTGGTGGTGGCCCCCGGCACGGCCGGAAGCGTCGCGCGGATGATGCGCGGTGTGGTCGAGCGCGGCACCGGCCGCCGGATCGCGGACGCGCAGCCTCCGATCGCCGGCAAGACCGGCACCGCGCAGATCGACAACGGCACGTCGCACGCGTGGTTCATCGGCTACGCGCCCTACGACGCGAGCCGTGCCGGCGGTTCGCATCGCCGGATCGCCTTCTCCGTACTGATCGAGAACGGGGGCTATGGCGGCGGTCGCGCCGCCGAGCTCGCCGCGCGCATCGTCGCCGAAGCCCGGCGGCTCGGCATCATCTGACGAGGACACCCATGAAGCTCGACAAGCTGGTCAAGCTGGAGAAGGTGCTCGAGGGTCGTCTCGAACGGCTCACGCGCCGCAAGGGAGCGCCCGAGGAGCCGCTCGAATGGATTCCGCCCATGCTCGACGAGATCGAGCACCGCGTGATTCCGTCCGGCGGGCGTGGGCGCGTGTTTCCCTACGAGGAGATCCGGGTCGAGCTGCGGGCCGATCCCGCGAGTCTCGAGGCGGCCCGGGGCGTGTTCGGCGCGGGCGCATTCGAGGAGCGCGTGCGGGAACGTCTGCGTCAGGTCCGGTGCGAGGTTCCGGCCGGACTGCGCGTCCGCCTGCGGGTGCGGCTGCGCCAGGCCGGCGACGAGAGTCCGTATGCGATCGCGTTCCGATGCCCGGCGGGAGAGAAGCGATCCGACGAGCGGTCGGCGCAGCGGGTCGACGCTCCGGTGCCCGCGGTGCGAATCACGGTGGCGGAGGGCCGCTGCCGGCGCCGGATCCACGAGCTGCGCCTCGAGCGCATCAATCTCGGGCGCCTCGACAGCGTCGAGGGGCGCGGCGCGCAGCGTCTGCGCCGCAACCAGGTCGCGTTCCTCGATCGCGACGACCCGGTCAACACCACCGTCTCGCGTGCGCACGCTCACATCGAGTACTTCGCGGGCGACGGATTCCGGGTGTTCGACGACGGCAGTGCCCAGGGAACGCGGATCGTGCGCGATGGACGTTCGCTGGCGGTGACGCGCGGCGCGGTGCGCGGGGTACGACTTCGCAATGGCGACGAGATCGAGCTCGGGATGGCGCGGGTCGTGTTCCTGATCGAGTAGCCCCGTCGATCAGGAAGTGCCGGTCCGCGTCGCCGGCTGCACCACCAGCGCCTCCATCGCGAAATACTCGGGAAGGCCGAGCTGGTCGACCACCGTCGCGGTCGCGCGATTGCGCTCCTCGACCCGCTGCCAGAACTCGCGCTCGTCGACGCCCGGGAACGGCGCGCGATCCTTCTGGCTCTGGTGCTTGAAGATCGCGCTGATCTTGAGCCGCAGCTCCTCCTCCGACATCGGCAGCAGCAGGTCGGCTTCCGCCACCGACCACTCCTGCCACGCGCCCCGGTACAGCCACACCTCGGGCGGGGAACCGCTGTAGCGCTGGAGCGCGCGGTCGATCGCCTCCTTGCACATCCGGTGCGTGCCGTGCGGGTCCGACAGATCGCCCGCGACCAGCAGGATCTCGGGCCGCCGCTCCTCGAGCAGCGCGAGGATGATCTCGACGTCCCGCTCGGTGATCGGGTCCTTGCGCACCTTGCCGGTCTGGTAGAAGGGGAGATTCAGGAACCGCGCCTGCCCGGGGCTCAGGTGCAGCGTCTCGATCCCCGAGATCGCCTCGACCTCGCGGATCCGGCTCTTCAGCTTCTGCACCGACTCGCGATCCACTTCGCCCGGCGCCTTGTGTGCGAGGAAGTCCTCGGCCTCGCGCAGCAGCTGGCCGAGCTTCTCGTTGCCGAATCCAAAATCGACGTCGGCGCGGCGCAGAAAGTCGAGGTAGCGCCGCGCTTCGTGATCGAACACGGCGATGTTGCCCGATGTCTGGTACGCGATCAGGATCTCGTTCTGGTTCTGGTGCAGCTTCCACAGCACGCCGCCGGCCGAGATCACGTCGTCGTCCGGGTGCGGCGAGAACACCACGATCCGCTTTCCGCCCGGCAGCTTGCTGCGCCCGCGCACCTTGGCGGTCAGCTCGTTGAACACGATTCCGTTCAGCGTTGCCGCCGAGCCGTACTTCGTGAGCAGCGCGTGCAGGTGATGATCGCGATAGTCGGCGTCATGGAGCTTGAGGATCGACTTGCGGGTCGACTGACTGAGCCACACCACTGCCTCGATCTCGCGCCGGCGCGTCCAGTCGATGTCGCCGAGCAGCCACGGAGTCTTCCACCGGGTCAGCTCGGCGGCGGCGGCGATGTCGAGGTGCACGGTCGCGTTCGGATGCTGCTGCAGGTAGGTGGCGGCCACCGATCGATCGATGTCGCCTTCGACCGCGCGCCGGACGATCGCCGCCTTGTGCTCGCCGGTCGCGATCAGCGCGATCTCGCGCGCCTCGAGGATCGAGGCGACCCCCATCGTGAGCGCCTCGCTCGGGACGTTCTCGGCGCCGAAGAAGTCGGCGGCCGCGGTGCGGCGCGTGATCGTATCGAGCGCGACCAGGCGGGTGCGCGAGCCCTGGCTCGAACCCGGCTCGTTGAATCCGATGTGGCCAGTCTGGCCGATGCCGAGAATCTGGAAGTCAATGCCGCCGGCGGCGCGGATCGCCTGCTCGTACTCGCGGCAGTGGGCATCGACCTCGGAGCGCGGCAGGTCGCCGCGCGGGATGTGGACGCGGCGTCGGTCCACGTTCACGTGGTCGAGAAGGTTCTCCCACATGAAGCGGTGGTAGCTGTGCAGGCTCCCCGGCTCCATCGGGTAGTACTCGTCGAGATTGAAGGTCACGACGCGCGACCAGTCGACTCCGTCGTCGCGATGGAGCCGGATCAGCTCGCGATAGACCCCGATCGGGGTCGAGCCGGTGGCGAGACCGAGCACCGTGTCACGACCGGACGCGTTGTGCTCGCGGATCAGCTCGGCGATCCGGCCGGCAATGTCGCAGGCGAGCTCTTCGTAGGTCTCCGCGACTTCGACCTGCAGGCGTTCAGGGCCGTCACGCATCCGTTGCGTTCCTCCGGGACCGTTGAGGGGCTGGCGGCACACTAGCACGAGCGTGGCGGGGCGGTGGTCGTGTCGGTTGTCGAATCCGGCGCGGTACGCCAGGCTTCCTGGATGAGGCTGCTGCTGCTCGTCATGCTCGCGTTCGCGGCTTCGTCCGCGCATGCCGCGGAGGAATCGGAGCCCTGGTCGTCCTCGGTCTCCGGTGCTTTCTATCTGCTGCCCGACGAACCGAACTTCCTGCAGCCGACCGTGCGCGCCGATCGCGGGCACCTGCACCTCGAGGCGCGCTACAACTACGAGGATCGATCGTCCGCCTCGTTTCTGTTCGGTGCGAATTTCGAGACCGGTGACGTGCTCACCCTGTCGCTCACTCCGATGGTCGGCGCGCTGATCGGCCGGAGCGCCGGGGTCGTACCGGCGCTGGAAGTTGGCCTCGCGTGGAACCGCCTCGAGGGCTACGCGGAAGCCGAGTACGTGCTCGTTTCCGGGAGCGATGACGGGGACTACTTCTACATGTGGTCCGAACTGGGCTTGTGGGCGACCGGCTGGCTGCGAGCGGGAGGGGCGGCTCAGCGGACCCGCGTCCATCACGCGGATCGGGACGTCCAGCCGGGTTTGCTGGTCGGCGCGCGACGGGCGCGAGTCGATGGCACGGTCTACCTGTTCAGCCCGGGCGGGGACGACGTCTACACCGTCGTTTCGATCGCCGTTTCCTTCTGAGAAACCGCCCGCCCCCCGGGCGAGAATTTCTTGTTGCTAAGAAATTCGCACACTGCTAATTTCCTCGCAGTCGAGCCACGGGGCTCGTGCGAGGAGGATGAATGACCCGCGATTCACAGCGAAATCTCACCCGGCGCGAGCGTCAGATCATGGACGTGGTGTACGCGCGCGGCCGCGTCACCGTGGCCGAGGTGCTCGAGGGCATGGCCGACGCGCCCAGCTATTCGACCGTGCGCACGCTGCTGGGCCTGCTCGAGGAGAAGGGCCAGCTGCGCCACGAGCAGGACGGTCCGCGCTACGTCTATATGCCGGTGGTCGCACGCGAGAAGGCGCGACGCTCGGCGCTCCGGAACATGCTCCACACCTTCTTCGACGGATCCACCGAGGAGGCGGTTGCCGCGCTCCTCGATCTTCACGATGAACGCAAGGGCCCGGTCGACATGGCCCGCATCCGGGCGATGATCGAAAAAGCCCAGCGCGAGGGACGATAGCCATGCACCTCCCATTCGACTGGACCTTGACCGCCTCGACGCCGTGGCTCGCCCTGGTGCTGAACGGCGCGCTCAAGGCGACGGTGCTGCTCGCGTTCGCGTGGGTGGCCACGCGATTCCTGCGTCGCGCTCCTGCGGCGGCGCGTCATCTGATCTGGACGCTCGCGCTGGTCGCCGCGATCGGTCTGCCGCTCGCATCGCTGGTGGTCCCCGCCTGGCCGCTCGGTTGGTTGCCGTCGCTGACGATGGGCCGGGGCGACGTCGCACCGCCGCCCGCGTCCATCCTGGTCAACCGCCAGGACCCGAAGCCCGCTGCTGATCCGCTGACGCCGCAGACAACCGGTAGCCGCCCATCGACGCATGCTCCCTCGGATGTTGCCTCCCGGATCGAGGACGAGCCGGCGACGGCGCGCGCCGAGAGCACCCCGCTCGTGCAGTCGGCAGAAACGCCCGCAACGTCCCCAACTCCGCCCCCGGGGTTCGCCTGGCCCGCGATCGATGCGCGCATGATGCTGCGCCTGGCGCCGATGATCTGGCTGCTCGGTGCGATCGTCCTGCTCGGACGACGCGCGCTCGCCGCGATTCGCATCGGCCGGCTGGGACGCCGTGCGACACCGGTCACCGACCGGGAATGGCGTGGCGCGCTGCAGCGGCATGCCGCGTCCCTCGGCATCACGCCGACTCCGGCGCTGCTGATCAGCGACGAGGCCGATGTTCCGATGACGTTCGGCACGCTGCGGCCGGTGATCGTGGTGCCGGCGGCGTCGGTCGAATGGACGCCGGCCCGGCGCGACGTGGTGCTCCTCCACGAGCTCGGTCACATCCGCCGGCGCGACACGCTGGCGCTGTTGATCGGCCAGCTGGCGGCCGCCCTCTACTGGTTCCATCCGCTGGTGTGGGTGGCGAAGCGCGGGCAGCGTGTGGAAGCCGAGCATGCCTGCGACGACCAGGTGCTGCGCTCGGGTGCGCTCGCGTCCGCGTATGCCCGTGAGCTGCTCGAACTGGCGACCGCCGCCCGTCCGCACGACACCTACGGTGCCGCCGCGCTGGCAATGGCGCGCCGCTCGCAGCTCGAAGGCAGGCTGCTCACGATTCTCGACCCGCGCTCCGCGCGCGGGGGGGTGGGACGGCGGTTCGCCGCGTTGGCGTTGCTGCTGACCGTGGCCGCGACCGGTGCGCTGGCTGCCGCGCGCCCGGCGCGCGAGGCGATCACGGAGCCTGCCGCGATCGCGGCGGTCGCCGCCGAGTCTCATGCGAACGGGTCGATCGCGACTGCGAATCCCCCGGCCGATCCGACGCCTGCGATCGAGAGCGACGCGCCCGCCGAAATCGTTGCCGAGCCGTACGGCCCCGACTTCGCGCTCGCTCCGGAGCCGGGCGACGGAACGCCGGTGGTGGCATCGACGTCGACCTCGGTCTCTACCTCGACCGGAGGCGGAGACCCCGCTGTGACCGGTTCGGCCGAGTCAGGCAGTGCGATTGCCGTCCTTGCCGACCCGCCCGTCACCGCCAAAGCGGCGGCGAGCAGCAAGGACGATCACCGCAATTCGAGCTGGTCGATCCACGACGACAATGGCGTGCTGAAGAGCGTGAACGGAACCTGGGAGGACGACGGCTTCGAAGGGACGTTCAAGAGCAAGGGCGAGATCCGGTTCAACGACGCGCTCGACGACGTCGAGAGCCTCACCTCCGGAGGCTCGCTGACCGTCGAGGAAGTCCGGCCGAACGGAGACCGCTACCGTGCGGAATTCAAGCTCAAGGACGGCGAGATCCAGCGCACCTGGTGGGTTGGCTCCTCGCGCCGTGAGTGGGGTCCGGAGGCCCGGCAGTGGTTCAAGGGGTACCTGATCGAGACCGATCATCGGAGCGGGATGCTCGCCAGGCAGCGGTTCCCGCGCCTGATGAAGGAAGGCGGTCCGCGCCGGGTGATGGACGAGATCTCGCTCATGACCTCCGACTATGGCAAGGGCATCTATTTCCGGATGCTGATCGAGAGCGGCCTCGGCAAGGAAGACCTGCGTCGCGCGGTGACGCAGGCCGGCAAGGAGGTGGAGTCGGACTACGAGCTGGCGCGCATCCTCGCCACCACCGCGGAGAAGGGCGCGCTGACGGACCAGGCCACGCGCACCGCGTTCGTCACCGCGGTCGACGGCATCG
>Ga0210380_10001362_pt1 | contig 10112 bp, 5 predicted proteins | sample PLM4_5_coexredo_FD_155476 | JGI IMG/M metagenome (GOLD analysis project Ga0210380, IMG submission 155476) | Groundwater sediment microbial communities from an aquifer in East River, Colorado, USA - PLM4_5_coex redo | ecosystem: Environmental > Terrestrial > Soil > Riparian zone | place: USA...
CTACTACTTCCTGGTGAACTGCGCCGGCACCCAGTTCGACGGCACGCTGTCGAACGACGGGAACGAGGACACCTCGTGGGACGGGGTGTGGAACGTCAAGGTCAAGCGCGACGAACAGGGCTGGACAGCGGAGTACCGCATCCCGCTCTCGCAGATCCGTTTCCAGAACGCCGAGCCCCAGGTGTGGGGGATCAACTTCCGGCGCGTGATCATGCGCCGCAACGAAGAAGCATTCCTCGCCTACGTGCCGCGCGACGAGAGTGGGTTCGTCTCGCGCTGGCCCGACCTGGTCGGCCTCGACGGCGTACGCGCGTCGCAGACGTTCGAAATCCTGCCCTACGTCACCGGCCGCGGCGAGTTCGTGCCGACCGTGCCCGACGATCATTTCAACGACGGTTCGAAGCACGAGGGTGAGGGCGGCTTCGACCTGCGGACTTCGCTCGGCAGCAAGCTGACGCTCAACGCCACCGTCAATCCCGACTTTGGCCAGGTCGAGGTCGATCCGGCCACCGTCAACCTGAGCGACGTCGAGACGTTCTTCCAGGAGAAGCGGCCGTTCTTCGTCGAAGGTGCTTCGAACTTCCGGTTCGGCAACGAAGGCGCCAGCAACTACTGGGGCTTCAACTGGCCGGAACCGACGTTCTTCTACAGCCGCCGCATCGGCCGCCAGCCGCAGGGCGACATTCCGCCGGCCGACTTCGTCGAAGCGCCGATCGGCACCACCATCCTCGGCGCCGCCAAGATCGTCGGCAAACTGGGGTCGAGCACCAACTTCGGCATGGTGAACGCCGTCACCGCGCGCGAGGAAGCCGACCTCTACAACACCAGTACGGAGACCGAGTGGCAGCACGACATCGAACCGCTCACATACTACGGCACTGCCCGGGCGCTCAAGTCGTTCAAGGACCGCAACCAGGGACTCGGCACCATGGTGTCGCTGGTGCAGCGCAAGTTCGACGACCCATCACTCGAGAATCAGCTCAACGGAACCGGCGCGCTCGGCGCGATCGATGGCTGGGCTTCGTTCGGCGAAAAGCGGCTGTGGGTGCTGTCGGGCTGGGCGGCCGCGACCCACGTGCGCGCCAACGAGACGCGCATGAACGAGCTGCAGCGAGACCCGCGACACTATTTCCAGCGTCCCGATGCCGATCACATCGAGGTCGATCCCAACGCGAACTCGATGTCCGGCTATGGCGCGCGCCTGTGGCTCAACAAGGAGCGCGGGAAGTGGTTCTCGAACAATGCGATCGGATTCATGTCGCCGAAGTTCGAGCTCAATGACATCGGCTTCCAGAGCCGCGCCGACGTGGTCAATGGTCACATCGGAACCGGCCGGCGGTGGAGCGACCCCGGCAAGATCAAGCAGTACTCGGAGCTGATCGGAGCGGTGTTCGCGTCCGGCGACTTCGGCGGCAACGTGACGTGGGGTGGGGTCTACTTGTCGAACTACACCGAGTTCCGCAACCACTGGCAATTCAATGGGTGGTCGAGCTTCAACCCGGCGACCACCAATGTGCGCCAGACGCGCGGTGGGCCGCGGATGAAGAATCCCGCCGGCTACGAGGTCGGGTTCTACGGCAACACCAACCCGCGCACTACCCTCTACTACACCCTGGAAGGCAACCTTTATTCGAAGGAAGAAGGCAGCAACGACTGGTATGTGTCGCCGTCGATCGAATGGAAGCCGGTGTCGAACATCCGCCTCAGCTTGGGACCTCAGTATGCGGAGACGTTCGAGCGCGGGCAGTACGTCGAGACGGTCCCGGATCCGGCACTGACTTCGACCTACGGCAACGCGTATGTGTTCGCGACCCTCGACCAGAAGACGGTGTCGGCGAACATCCGCCTGACGTGGGCGTTCACGCCGCGCATCAGCCTCCAGTCGTACGTCCAGCCGTTCATCTCGGCCGGCACCTACACGCAGTACAAGGCGCTGGCGACGCCGAACACGCGCGACTTCATTCCCTATGTGGCGAGCTACAACCCGGACTTCAACTTCAAGTCGCTGCGCGGCAACACCGTGTTCCGCTGGGAGTACATGCCGGGCTCGGCGTTCTTCCTGGTATGGACACAGGAGCGCGTCGGGTACGAGCCGAACGGCGACTTCAACTTCACCAACGACTTCAACGAACTGGCCAAGGCACCGATGTCGAACCTGTTCCTCGCCAAGTTCACCTACTACTTCACGCTGTGATCTTCCGCGGCGCGCGAGCGCGCGCCGCCTCCCCACTCCCACCTTTGACCGGGCGGGAGTTCAGTACGGCCGACCCGGCGTCACGGCGCCGGGTCGGTCGTTTTTGCGTGAGGTCAGTGGTCGGCGGTCTGGACGGCGATGCCGGGGCCCGAACCGCGGGCTCCGAGTGGCGCCCCCTGACATGCGTTCGGCTCGGTCCACACCTTGTAGTCCTTCGCGGTGCCGGCGGGTCCCGAGGTCACGCGCGCGCCGGGCGCCACCACGAACTGGGTCTTGTTGAACGCGCCCGCATCGACGTGAACCGTCACTGGCGCCTTGAGGTCGGAAACCCAGGTCACGGTCTGACCCGGCGCGATCGTGACCCAGTGCGGCTCGAACTGGACGCAGCCCTTGTCGACCAGGTGCACGACGCCGGGCTCTGCGGCCGGGGTCGCGTGGTCCGCCGACGAGGACGTGGTCGCGGCCTGCCCCTGGTCCGACGGAGTCGTCTGGGCGTCGCCGCTGCCGGCCGTGGACCCTGCGGAATCGGCCGAGGTCTCCGAATGATTCGCAGTGGATTGACCGCCACCGGACCCGCAGCCGATCGAGGCGAATAAGAACAAGGCGATCAGTGTTCCCAGCAACAGCCGGGACCGCTTGAGGATCGACATCCGCACCTCCTGTGTTGGACGTCCGAGAGGCCCCGTTGGTCGGGGCGCACGCGCATCATACGCGAGCCGCTTTCCTGCTGTCCGCAGTCGCCCGCTATACTGCATCCCCGCCCGACGCGGCCGCGTCGGAGCGCCGAAAGGAATCCGCTGTGAGCCTCGTCGCCGATCTCCGACTCCGTGATCCACTGGTCCAGACCGCCCAGCGCAAGCTGGTCGCGGGCGAACCCCTGACCCAGGAGGACGGCGTCCGCCTGTTCGACGCCCCGGTGATCGAGCTCGGCCGGCTCGCCGACGCATTCGCGCGCGACCGGCACGGCGATCGCGTCTACTTCACCGTCAACCGCCAGCTCAACCCGACCAACGTGTGCGTGCTGGCGTGCAAGTTCTGCGACTACGCCAAGAAGCCGGGTGCGTCCGACTCGTACACGATGACGCGCGAGCAGATCGAGGCCCACGTCGATCCCGAGATCACCGAGATCCACATCGTCGGCGGTCTCCACAACAAGTGGCGGTTCGACGACTACCTGAACGTGATCCGCTGGGTGAAGGAGAAGAAGCCCGATCTCAGCGTGAAGGCGTACACCGCGGTCGAGATCGACTTCTTCTGCCGGCTGACCAAGAAGCCCGCCGAATGGGTGCTCGGCGAGCTGCGTGCGGTCGGTCTCGACGCGCTGCCGGGCGGTGGCGCCGAAGTGTTCAGCGAGCGCGTGCGGCGCGAGATCTTCCACCAGAAGATCGGCGCGAAACGGTGGATCGAGATCCACGAGATCGCACACACGATGGGGATCCCGTCCAACTGCACGCTGCTGTACGGGCACATCGAGACCCGCGGCGAGCGCGTCCAGCACCTGATCGATCTGCGCGAGCTGGAACGGCGCGCGCCCGGTTTCTTCGCCTTCATCCCGCTCGCGTTCCAGCCCGGCACCACCGGACTCGTGCGCCGGCAGGCGACGGCGATCGAAGACCTGAAGACGGTCGCGATCTCGCGGCTGGTGTTCGACAACGTGCCGCACGTGAAGAGCTACTGGGTGATGCTCGGGCAGGACACCGCGTCGGCCGCGATCAACTTCGGCGCCAGCGATCTCGACGGCACGATCGGCCAGGAGAAGATCGCGCACGCGGCGCTCGCGCGCAGCCCGGTCGGCCGCACCGAGGACGCGATGGTCCAGACCATTCGCGAGGCCGGCAAGACCCCGGTCCAGCGGGACGCGCTGTATCGCGTGATCCGCGAGTACTCGCGTCGCGAGCACATGGACGCGCCGTCCAGCTTCAGCGGCGTGGCGGTGCGCCCGGTGGTGTCCGCCGCATCGTCGTGACCGCCACTCCCGCTGGCGCGACCGATCCGATCGTGGTCGCGAGTGCGAGCCTGATGGCCGCCTCGACCCGGTTGTTCCGCAGAGCGCTCGACGGCGCCGACGAGGCCGCCCTCCGCTGGCGGCCGTTCCCGGGCGCCAATCCCATGCACTGGATCGCGGCTCACACGACCACCGTGCGCGCGAACCTGCTCGGTCTGCTCGGGCGTCCCTACCCGCTCGAATGGTCGAAGCTGTTCGCGCGCGGCGGCACCAACGACGAGGATGCGGCGTGGCCGCCGCTCGTGACCATCGTCGAGCAGTGGGACGCGATCGCCACCCGGCTCAAGGAGCGGATGCCTGAGCTGACCGCCGATGAGATCGCCGCCAAGGTCCAGGTGCCGAGCTTCGACGGTACGGTGCGTGGAACGATCCAGCTGATCTCGTTCCACGACGCGTACCACATTGGCCAGCTCGCCTATCTGCGCCGCAAGCCGGGACTCGACCGCCTGGTCGGCTGACCGTCGTCAGTGGCCCGCTCGCGCCATCACCTCCGCCGGTCGGGGCGCGCAGTCGTGCTCGCGAGCGCCCCCGCCACGCTCAGGTTCTTGAGACGGATGCTCAGGAGGTTCCGCACACGGCGTCCGGAGGCCCCGGTGGTCACGGCCACGGTCCGATCTTCGATGGCGAGCAAGCCCTCGCGTCCGTACCACGCAAGGTACCCCTCTTCCGCCGACGCAGGCTCTTTCTTGATACGAAGGCGAGCCGCCGGGAACCGACCGGCAGGTGTTTCGATGACCTCATGGGTCTCGACCGTGACCACGGTCGGGGGGGCACTCGGCTCGTCCCTCAAGACCCAGGTCGCCCCTCGACGCAGCGGATAGCGAAGCTCCTCGACGTTCAGCCCACCCTCGACCAGGCCCGGGTCGCATGGATCAGTGGTCCTGTAACTGAAGCGCTCGCGCCCGTAGAGACCGCTTCGATCCTGATAGAGAGCGCGAAAGAGGTTCGTTCCACCCGGATGCTGAATCCGCTGGATGAACCACTGATGTCCTCCCGCCTGGAAGGAACAATCGATCGAGTAACGCTGCTCGAGGGTTTCTTCCGTGCGCTCGATCACGCTGCCGTCCGATCCCAGGACCTCGACCAGCAGCTTGAACTCGTACGTCCACTGGTTGCCGACCGCGAGCGGATAAAAATCGCCCGGCTCACGATCCAACTGAGACCGGGCGACGCCGGCGTCGGAACGCAGTGCCGAGCTTTCGAGATCTGGCTGAGTGGTGAGCGGCGACTGACGCGAACACGACGAGATGATGAGCAGCAGAACGAGGGCGAGGGACCGACGGAACAGCGGGTATCGGATCACTGGATTTCCCTTCGGCGCGATGAGCGGACCGCTCTCGCAGTGTCCCGGTCGAATCCACACCTTCATTCTTTAGACGGAAGCGGAGCCGGAATTCTGCAGATCATCGTCGTGCTCCCGGTGTACGGAGTGGTCGCGCCGCCTGCGGAGCCAGACGCTGCGGGATCCTCGAAGGTGCTGCATTCGCGGCGCGCAGTCGATACGAGGCGGGATCGCGCGGCAACGGCTCCCGCGTCAGACCCCAGATGTCCTGCAGGACGAAGTCGACCAGCGCGATCTGCTGCGGCCGGCTGAAGAACCACAGCGGGAAACCCGAGAACACGAACCGGGCCGGCTCGAACACCGGCGGCGGGCTCCCGGTATCCGGGAAGCTGCTGAGGAAGTGCATCTTCTGGAAGTCGATCCCGTGGTAGAGCGTCATGATCGGCCGGTCCTGGGCCCCCTCGAGCGTGACGTAGACGGTATCGAGCGTGGAGATCACACCACCCGGCTCGTCACCGTTGAGGTCCTCGATGATGAAGTTCGGGTTTGTGAGCAACTCGGAGTCGAACTGGAACGCGTACCAGAGCGACTCCGGACGTCGCAGGGGCGGCGGATCGTCATCCACCAGGCCACGCTGACGAGCGGTCAGATACTGTGCGCTGGCGAGCAGCTTGCTGTAGTCGGGCGCACCGTCCCACCCGCGGGACGGCGATGTGCTGTGGAACCGGGGATGGTTCCAGTTGAGGACCGCCGACTGGACCTGATTCTGAGTCTCGATCTTCGTCCGCCAGTGCGCGTAGTCGAACATGAAGCGACCGCTGACCAGCTCGTTTTCGCGGTCGATGTACTCATTCTTGGTACCCGCGTCCCATTCGATCAAGGTTGCGGTTGCCGCGCCACCGCCGAACAGCCACGCCGAGCCGCCCTGCCTGAGGTAGGTGGCGAGTGTGTTGGGTGCCCCCTGATCCGGTGTGCCGCACATGAAGCGCAGAGCGACCATGCCCCTCGAGGGATCGTGCGGCGGATTCGTACGGAGGGCCGACGACCGGTCGACGTACCAGATCACATATTTGTACTTGCCGAGCGTCGCCAGCGGGACGATTCCACTCCGGTACTGGCGTGTCGACAGGGTGTCGTAGTCGTAGCCGTTGAAGATGCCCGGGGTGCTCGTATACGGCCCGCCGTTGCTGGCGTAGGAATAGGCGCCCTGCCACGGATGACCACCCCGCGCGTAGAGGAACGAGTCGAGCTCGGCCTTGTTGGGCCATGATCCGGACGGCGGTTGCCAGCGGCCGTCCACGAACTGGTCGCCGAACAGCCGGCAATCCTGGACGATCAGCAGGGTTTTCTCGAACGTGGGACGAACCACGGTGAACTGCACGATGCCGAGGCTCACCATGCCGTTGTTGTCCTCGGCCTCGACGAAGAACAGGTGCGCCTCCGTCCTTCCTGGCGGCGGGCTGAACGGACCGATGGTGGCCCTCGTGTTCCCGAGGCCCCACGAACTCCAGTGGTACCAATCGTTCTGGTTCGTACGCGGCGTTTCATCGTCGAGATTCTCGAGGTCGAGAGCCCAGCGATACCGTCGCATGTCCGCGCCCGGATCCGGCCTTGCACGCCAGTTGAATGTCACCGGGCTGTCGGCCGGGACCTCGACCGTGATGTACCGCGTCGGATCGTTCAGATATCCGCCCGACGAGTAGGTATAGGAGAAGAACTCGTTGAAGATCGTGATCACCGGGCCCAGGGTGCCGGCGTAGTTCACGTTGAGCATCAGCATGTTCTTGGACCGGCTGAAGACCGGGTCGTACGCACCGGCAGGATCAAACCCCGTGACGATGAACAGGTAGGTCTCGGTCGGGACCAGGTTCGTATACTGAACCTCGGTCGTGTCCTGGCCGGACGACTGCCAATCGGTGCAGGTGGGGCAGTGTTCGCTGGGCCCGAACCCCGGCGCGTACAGCATGCGCATCGAGTCCCGTGTGGTCGGGTTGGTCGCAAAGTTGATGAAGTCGATCCCGGGGAAATCCGGATTGTTGGAGGTGAACAGGCGGTACACGTAGCGGTTCGGCTTGCCGGTGGGGCCGTCGGCGTCGGTGCCGTTGAACCGGATGCGTACCGATGGAGTGATCATCGCAACTTTGGTCGAACTGGGCCGCGGCGACTCGATGACGACGAACGGCGCGACCGTGGTCGAGAAGAACGCCCGGATGACGGTCGGCGAGCGCATTCCCTGGTTGTCGACCGCGGCGATCGCGAACACATGCGGGGACGAGGCCGTGACCGGGCCATTTGCATTGTGGTTGATCGGCTCTTCCGGTTCGCCGGCGTCGAACTCGATGATCTCTTCGCTGCGCGTGGTCGCGATCCAGGTTGCGTCGGGGCTGTCGGGGTCCGCGGGATCGATCGCATAGAGGAAGTGATCGACCCGGCCGTCGGGGTCGTAGCCAACCCAGTTCATCCGGTACGTGTACTGCTCGCGGCTCTGGGAGCTGAGGGGCGCGTGCGTCAGCCGGACAGTCGGCGCGAGGTTCGGCGTGAACGTTCCGGTCTGTTTGTCGCAACCGGAGCTTCCGGCGACCGTGAACAGCGCGAACAAAGCCAACGACAGGGAGCGTCGATCCACAGGGTCCTTTCGGCACGATGAGCCATGACTGCTCTCGCGAGTGCCGGTCAACCCCGGGACAGAGCGCCGCGTGGAAAATTGGCAGCGGTCGCTCCCTCACCGGTAAGGTACGCACAGTCGGAAGTCAGTGGGAAGAGACAAAATTCGCTCTAGGAAGGAGCGCCTCATGCCTCGACCGGTACCGGGCCCGCGTGCGCGGGCTCTCGTTGCTGCGACTCTGACGGCCGCCATCCTCGGCCCGGTCAGCGAGTTGTACGCGCAGGCAGCCACCGGATCGGATTCCGTCCGCGTGACGTTGCCGGCGGTTACGGTGACCGCGCTGCGCGAGCGCGAGGACGTGCGGAAAATTCCGGCCGCGGCGTTCGTGCTCGGGCACGACAAGCTGGCCGCGACCGCGACGCCCCGCCTCACCACGCTGCTCACCACATTGCCGGGGCTCTACGCCTACCAGGAGACGGCGACCGGCGAGCCGTCGGTGGTCGACCCGCGCGGATTCACCGCCAACGGCCTGAGCTCCTATCTCAAGGTGCTGCTCGACGGGCAGGAGACGCGCGACCTCGAGAACGGCAACGTCGACTGGGACTGGCTGGTGCCGGAGGATGCCGAGCGCGTCGAGATCGTGCAGGGTCCGGGCGCGTGGGCATACGGCGACGGCGCCGAGGGGGGAATTCTCAACATCGTCCGCGCGCGGCCGGCGCTCGGGACCAGCGTGCGCGGCTCGGTGCGCGGCGGCAGCTTCGGTCAGGTGGGCGGCAATCTCGGGCTCGGCTGGGCGAGCGAGCGCTGGAACCTGGGACTCGACGGCGGGCGCCGGGTCGCCGATGGGTGGCGCGAGCGCAGCCGCGAGGAAGTGTCGAGCGCGGGCGTCAACGTTCATTTCCGCGACGGCGCGATGCCGCGTGGATCGCTGAGCGTCTCGTTCCTCGATGCGGACCGCGAAGATCCGGGCTATCTCACGCCCGATCAGCTCGCGGCCGATCCCGAGCAGGCCGAGAATCCCCAGGACGCAATGAAGTCGCAGCGCGTCCTGCTGAATGCGTCGCTGACCGCGGGCAACGGCCGGATCGGCGAATGGCGGCTGTCGCCCTATGCGCGACTCGAGGACGGCGAGCAGATGAAGACCGTGTTCTTCGAGACCGATTTTCATCCCACCGAAGCGCAGGTGCTCGGAGCCGAGCTGGGGTGGCGCAAGGACGCGGGACTGGGTGGGCGTCCGCTGTCACTGCAGGCGGGCGTCACCGGTGAGGCGTCGCAGCTCGAGTCCGACTACTACCTCGTCGACCCGGGCCAGAACCTGCCCTGGGACTACAACGGCCCGCACATCACCGACACCGAGGCCGAGCGCAGCTCGATCTCCGCCTATGCCGGCGCGCGTCTCGAACTCGACGGCGCGACCACCCTGCGCGCGGGGCTGCGCGGAGATCGGATCTTCACCAATGCAGAGGAGCATGGCGGCGTGATCGCGCCCAATCCCACTTCGCTCGGCGACCGCACGATGGAGGCGCTGAGCCCGTACGCCGCGCTCCAGCGCACGCTTGGGCCGCGCGCGTCGATCTACGCCAGCTTCAGCCAGGCGTTCCACGCGCCGAGCCTCGACCAGATGTACGGCCAGCGACCGTTCACGTTCCCGTTTCCGCCACCGACCTACATCACGATCTCCAACGTGGATCTCCAGCCGCAGCGCGCGAACAGCGCCGAGCTCGGGACCCGCTGGGACGGCGCGAACGGCGCGTCGGCGATGCTGACCGCGTACTCGATGTGGGTGCGCGACGAGATCGACTTCGACCTCACCAACTTCCGCTATCAGAACATTTCGAAAAGTCTCCACCAGGGATTGATCGCGAGCCTCGGCCGGCCGGTCGCCTCGCGCCTCTCCGTGATGGTGAGCGGCACGTGGCAGCCGACCACGATCCGCGAGGGGACGCTCGACGGGAATCAGATCAATGCGGTGCCCGAAGGCATGGCGTACGGCAAGCTGACCTGGGCTCCGGTCGCGAACGCGAGC
>Ga0210380_10001366_pt1 | contig 10107 bp, 11 predicted proteins | sample PLM4_5_coexredo_FD_155476 | JGI IMG/M metagenome (GOLD analysis project Ga0210380, IMG submission 155476) | Groundwater sediment microbial communities from an aquifer in East River, Colorado, USA - PLM4_5_coex redo | ecosystem: Environmental > Terrestrial > Soil > Riparian zone | place: USA...
CGTATCGGTTTCAGGGTCTGTCCGTTGATCGTCTCCTCCATCCGTACAAACCACCAGGTGCCGTGTCGCTGGTACACGGTCATTCCCCAGGCTTCCAGGGTTTTCTTCAGGACCGTCTGCTTGCTATCCCCGCCTTCAAAGGTGCGAACGTCTACCGTCGCCTGGTCCAGGGGCGTGTTGTCCCCGTCTGCCCTGTCCAGCATTCCCTCGTAGAAAAGGTTGGCTATGTAGAAACGGTTAAGGAAAAAAACGCCGGTTTGGGTGATCGGAAGGTCCCACAAAACGCTTCCCAAAAGGTCGAGCATGGTCACCTGGCCGGAGGCCGGAAAAACCAGCGGGTCTCCTCCTGGTTGGCCCAGGCCGTCGGTCGCTCTTAAATTTATGTAGTGGGCCCTGTCGCTCCAGGGCTCCTCGAAGTCGTCCTGTTGCAGGAATCCCTTCCAGTAAATTGACCCGTTGTAGTCTAGCTGGACCACGATCGTCTCGTCCTCCCCGGCTATGAAATCGTCCATCTGGATCGCGTTGGTGTTAACGATCTGGATCGTGGCCATCGTCCCTCGGGTAAATTTGTTAAGCTCTCCGCCGCTGTTGAATTCTGACACAACAAAAGGCCGGGGCCCTGGGTCCAGGTAGGCTATCAGTCCCGTCGCTGCTCCCTTAAAAAAGAAACGCACCCGGCAGGCTGTTCCGTCGGGTGTTAAAAAATCCATCCTGTATTTTTCCGCGTATATGTTGGGGTAACTCATTTATCCTGTCCTCCCTATCCGGGCGTTGGCCCGGTTAAATGTGGCGACCATGTCGGTTCCCCGAGCTGTGAATTCGCCGGTTATGTTTATGGCTTGTCCGCCTCCGCTAACGCTGGTAAAGCTCGGGGTGCTCACGTTCGATCCGCCTCCGGCAAACGCGGCGCCTGCTCCGCCAAATCCTTTAGTCTGTCCAAAGCCCAGGATTTTGGAGAAGGCAGAAACGAACGACATCCCTCCCTTGGCTGCGTTGGCCGATCCGCCGCTGATAACGGAAAGGATCGCGGCCAGGATAGCTGCCTTCACGATCGTCGCTGCTATGTCGATCAGGAGCTTCTTGAAAACGCCGGCCAGCGCCGATACCACGTTCTTCCCGCTCTCGATCGCCTGAAATATTCCATCTATGGCTGGTCCCAGGGTTTGGTTAAAGGTATTGGATGCCTGCTGGGCTTGCTTGTCCAGGGCCTCCATCTCCAGGCGTAGGTCGGTGATCGCCTGTTGCGCTTGGGCAGAAGGCGTTATAGTCATCTTCCCGGCGGAGACGGTTTTCGGTGCCTGGGCGCGGACATCGCTGAAGGCGTCCCTGGTAACGCTGCGTACCAGGTCGGCCAGGCGCTTGGCGCCCGCTACCGGGTCCATGTCCAGGATGCTGATAAAATCAATTTTGCCGGCGCTGATCCGCCCGCTGTTCCAATCGTCCACGATCTTTTTGATCGTCTTTTGGAGCCGTTGGTTTATGTCGGCTATCTCCTGGGGATCGGTCTCTCCGATCAGTTTGATCTTGGCTTCCTGGGTGGCCTTGGCTATGGCCAGGTTCTTATATTTTTCGGTCAGCTGGTTGACTCCCTCGATCTCATCGTTGATTTCCCGCAGGCGTCGCTCGGCAGCTTTCTTCTCCGCCTCCTCCCGTTTTTTGCGCTCCTGCTCGGCTTTGCGGTCGGCCTCATCCTTTTTGCGCTTCCGCTCGGCCTCCTCCTTGTCTGCTTTCTCCTTGGCTTTGCGGTCCTTCTCCTCCTTGCTTTCGGTGCCTATGGCGCCGGCGCCGGCTGTCTGGTTTTGCGCCTGGGCCAGGCCAAAGAGGGCATCAATCTGCTTTTGTATCTCGATCCGTTCTTTACGGCGCTCGTCTTGTCTTTTCTTCAGGCCGTCAATAACCCGCTGATCCTCCGCTGCCAGGTCTACGGTTCCGCCTGGGGTGCTCCTGAACTTGCCGCGATTTTTGATCTGCTCGGTTTGGCGGTCGGTGATCTGCTTTTGTAGCTTGTCCTCCTCGACCAAAAGGTCCAGGACCTTGCCGCTCAGCTCCCCTGCCTTGGCGACGGCCGCTGTGGCCAGGGCCTTGGCTTGTAGGGATTTGGTAACGGCGTCTGTGGATTCCTTCAGGCCTTTATTCAGCCGGTCCTCCTCTTTTATGTTCTCCAGGTAGGGCCCGTACTCGTCCTTCAATGCTTTAATCGCGTCCTTTCGAACGTCCAGGCTCAGGGCGCTGTTGCTTATCGTGTCCTGTAAAAACTTGTACCTGGCCACCTCGTCGCCGGCAGCTTTGTTGGCCTCCTTGCTTAGTTTCAGCATATCCTGCTGTTGCTGCCACAGCTTATCCCCGGAATGTACCAGGGCGTCGATCGCGTTCTCCAGGCTGCCGTATTTGTTGATCAGGCCGGTAACTATGGCAATAACGGCGCCTATGGCAAAGGTTATGCCCGCTGGTCCGGCCAGGGCCGCTCCAAACGCTTTAAAGGCCTTGCCGACGCCTCCTGTGGTTTTGACCAGGCTTCCCAGGCTGTCTCCCAAAAGGGGCAGGTTATTCTGGATCGCTATAAAACCAAAGGGTAAATCTCGGGCGACCTGGCCAAGGTTCGCCAGGGCTGGTGCTGCCTGGTCCGCTGCCGAGCTAATGCCTTTTATATTTTTCCCGGCGCCCGTCAGGCTGTCGCCAAATTTATCAAACCCGGTACGGCCGATGTTCTTCACTTTGTCCATCGTGATCCGTAGCGTGTCCAGCTCCTTGTTCACCTTTTCGAAGGCCGGGCCGGTCTTGGTTTTAAGTTGCTTTTCGAGCTCCTTAAATTCTTTCTCCATGTCATTCAGGCTCTTGGTCACCTGGACCGTGTTGCCTTTTATGATTATCTCGAGCTCCTGTGCTGCCATTGTGGTTGGTTTAAATCTGCCATCCTTGCTTTCGCAGGTCGTCAAAAAACGCCCGCTGCTCCTCCGGTGTGCCTTGCATAGGGTGGGCCGGTATCTCCTCGTCGCCGTCCAGCTGCAGGAGGTCCTCGGGCCTGGTTGGGTAGCCTGCTGATTTGGGGTCTCCGTGCAGGCGGACCTGGATATACCCGAGCCACCGGACCCGTCGCCATTCCTGTAGGTCGTCAGCCTTCTGCTTATCCAGGTGGTGGTGGTAGGCCAGCATCAAGCTCCCCAGGGTCATGTTCAGGTAGTCCTTTTCGCTTATGCCGAGCTCCCCGAGGGCGATGCCTCTGATGTGCTCCCATCCTTCCCTGGTTCGGAGATCTGGTCCCTCAGTTCCCTCGCCTTTTTTTTTAACCCGTCCACCGTTTTTTCCAGCTTCAGGAGGATCGACCGGGCTGCTTTGCTCTCCTCGTAGGTCCGAACGATCCGGGTTAAAAGCTCTGAAACTTCCACGTTCGGCTCGTCGGTCATCTCGTCGGTCCAGTCCATCACCTGTTCAAAGGTAAAATCCGGGTCCTCCTCCTTGGCTATGCAATTGTTAAACAGGCCCCAGTAAATTATGACGCTGATCATCGCGCTGCTGTAGCTCCCTCCGGTGGCTATGCCCAGGGCCGTCAGTTTAACCATAATATTCTCGGCTGCCAGGGTCCCGAATTTCAGGCCCCTTTCGCGGCCGAGGATGTCCGCTCTAATATACCCGCCGGTGTTCGGCGTTGTCGTTGTATCCATCAGTCTGTTTTTAACGGTTAAGGTGCGACCACAGTAAGTTCGCCGGTGCTATTGATCGTCCCGGAGAACGCGATAGCCTGGGCGGTCTGCTTGGTGGTCGTGATGTTGGACAGGTAGGCTGCGTAGTTGCTATAAAACGCTTCGCCCAGGTCCACCGATCCGCCGTCGGAAGGGTTGTAAAACTTCACCCATACCTTGGTCCCGGCCACAGCCGCTACCTTGCAATCTTGCAGGCTGCATTGCGTCGGGTTGGGTAGGGTCTCGCAGATCGCCTGGAAATTAACGACGGCTCCCGCTGTCCCTGGGGCGGTTACTTTGCCGCAGTCGGTTTCCTGCTCGTCGATCGGTATGTCGATCGACTCGTCAAATTGCTGGAGGCATATCAGCGTTTTGTAGGTCACGCCTCCGTCAAAGCTCAAATAAAGGGGGACGGTCCGTCCGGCTACTTCGCTCATTGCTTTTGTATTATGTGGTTATTAATAGCTAAAATTTTACGGTTTATTTGTACTGGTCCGTTCTTGCTGTGGATAAATCCTATGCTGCTCGCCTCCCTGATCCAGAGCTGCCACTCCGCGTCCCCGAGGTCGGTTTGCGGTAGTAGCGCCTGCAGGACCTGGTTGGCTATGGCGTTGGCTATTTCCCTGGTGTTGCGTCCGCTGGTCCTGGTCACGATGTCCAGGGTAACGGTCGCGTTGCTCCTCCACAGGGTGTCGTCGTTGTCCGGTGTCCAGTCTATATTCTGCAGGGTCACGAAATGGTCCGGTGGTGTGCTCCAGGGCTCCTCCTGGTAAAAAGGCACCGGGTTCCCTGCGTAGGTAAGGCCCGCCAGGAGGGTGCCGTAAATCGTCTGTATTGCGCTCGTAGGGTCCTTCATTACCTGGGGTTTTGTGTTGCTCGTTTAAGTTCCGCCTTCAGCCGCTGCTCTAAATTAGCGATTCCTAGTCTGTAGGCCGGGAAAAAAAACGGCCTGGCCGGCAGGTTCACTTCCCGCTTTACTGGCCTGGGTCGCATGAATTGTTTGGCGTATTGCTCCAGGCCTGCTGGAATTTCCACCATCGTCCCGGTTCCGAATTCCACAAACGGCGCGTAGAAAAGTTGCGCGGTCACTTTCCAGGAGGCGCTTGCCAGCCTGGTGGCCTTTATGCTGTTGGCAAGAAACCCGTGATCCTTCCGCACCCATTGTGCCGCTGTTCGCTCTATCTCCAGGGCCGTGTCGGCGATCTCCGCCTCTACCAGCTCCTCCAGGCCTGGTCCCAGGCGTCGCAGTTGGCTGGCCAGCCTGGATACTCCTTTGCTCGTTATGGTGAAATTCTTTTGTGCCATTAAACGACGGTTTGAACGTATTTATTTGCGGCCAGGCTGTTCCACTCGGGGTATGGCAGGGGCTCGGTTTCAGCCTGGAATCTGATCCCTCGGTTCTGGTATAGCCAGGCGGTCACCCGCAGAACGTCGTGCTTCAGCTCCTCGGGCAGCTCTAAAAATCCGGCCACGTAGTCGATCTCCATAAGGCCGGCGACCTGGTTGTGCAAAAGGCCGGCTACCAGGGCGTAGTCCGTCCCGGCTACCAGGGCGTCGTTGGATTCAAAGGCTACGTGGCTGGTGATCGCCGCTATGCTGATCGTCGGTCCCATCGGCAGGGCGTAGGGCGTGCCGCAGCCGTCCATCTGGATCACGGCGGTTATTTCCTTCTGCCCAAAGCTCAGGCCGGTGTATTTTTCAATCATCTGCCTGGCTGCTGTGATCATCTCCTCTATGATGTCATCCTCCTCGCTGTGGGTCACGGCCATCCAGTCCTTGGCTTCCTGCAGGGTGACCGGCTCCGTCGCCAGGTCCGCTGTCACAATCGGTATTTGCAATATCTGGTTCATTGTTTTTGGGTTTGTGGCTTCGCTTGTCCTGCTTTGGCAGGTGGCTTCGCTCCGCCTTTTTTCGGTGCTGGTGTTCCTGCTTTGGCAGGTGCTGTCTCTCCATGCTGTGGCTCCTCCGCTTTAAAAAGGGCGACCGTAGAAACGGTCCCCTTAACAGACTGTGAATAAAAACGAACGTTCGCGATCCAGTCGGCGGCGGCCTCTAGCTCCTCTCCGGGATCAAGTTCCCTCGATCTCGCTCTCGCCGCTTGGCTCCTCTCGGTGTAGGTTTCTCGGTTTTCCAAGGATCGTATTTTCGCGACCCAGGCTGCCGTGTCGGTCCGGTCCTCTATGTAAATTCCGGCCTCTCCGCAATTCTCCCGCAGCCCTGGCGTCCCCGTGCTGATAACGGGAATGCCCGAGGCCATTGCCTCGGTGGCCGTCATGCCCCAGCTCTCGTATTTGGAGGGCATGATCAGTATCCTGGTTTGGGCGTAAATCGCCGCTATGTTCTTGGTCTTGGGCAGCACCAGGACGTTGGGCGGTTGCTTGGTGTATTGTCCCTCCTCCAGGGGTGCGCTGTAGGACCCGATTATGCCAATAAATTTTTTGTCCGGCATGGCCAGGGCTATCCTGGTCAAAACTTCCCCGCCCTTATTGCCGTCCAGGTTGATCAGGGTGATAAACTCCTGCTCGTAGTGGTCCTTGCCGTCGTCCCAGTCGCGGTAGTCGCAGGGTGGGTGTAAAACGATCGAGGGGCAGTCGTAGGCGACTCCCCTGGCTGCGTGCTCGGTGTTGTAAATAGCGTATTGGCCGTACCTGGCCTGGAGAATGTCCGGGCGTCGGTGGTTGTTGTGTACCAGGTGAATAACCGGCCGCTTGTAAATCTCCCCAAAGCCCAGCACCGTCGGGGTGTAGTCCAGGTGGGTTATGAAAACCGAGGCCCATTCGCAGTTGGCCATTATGACGTCCCTTTCGTTGGGATAGCATTCCACGCCATCGTAAATATAAACCCGGTCTATGCCGTAAAAGGCGGCGTTCAAAAGGAGGACCCGCACCTGGTGTCCCTTGCTTTGGAGCTTCTTTAAAAGGCGGTGTAGGTACATCTCTCCTCCGCACAAATGCTTGGGCGGGTAAAGGTGAACGGCGGCTAAAATCTTTTGTTTATTCATGTCTGTTTATTAAAATATTCGGCTACGATCATCCGGTATCCGTAGGCGTCCAGGCTCCCGTCCTGGATTATGGCAAATCCTTGGGCCTGGAAATCCTCGGTGGTCCACAGGCTTTTGTGTCGCTCCAGTTCGTTGCCCCGGTAGGCGCCCTGGCTGATCCAGATCGCCGGGGTAACGATCACAAAAACGCCCCTGGGTTCCAGGAGGTCCTTGCACCTGGCTATGACCAGCGCTGCCTCCTCCTTGGTAAAATGTTCTATGACGTCGGTCATCAAAATAGCATCAAATTTTTCGTTGTTCTTCTCCAGGTAGGCCTGGATCGTGGTCTCGTATATCCGGTCGTAAAGTTCCCAGGCTGCTGTTCGGTATTGCGGAAATCCTTCCACGCCGACCAGCCTGGTTTTAAACGGGGTAACGCCGCAATCGTTCCAGTTGCGAACGGCGCAGCCGTTGATCCCAAAGCCAACGCCGAGATCCAAAACGCTTTTTGCCTGGGTTAATAGCACGCTGCGGGTCACCGGGACGATCGTTGATAAAGCTCCTATTGGCATTGGTTCAGTCTGTTTAAAAAGCCAAAGGGAGGACCTACGGGGCCCTCCCTTTCGGCGGTTATGATAGTGCAAAAAACAACAGCCGTTTATAGCGTTTTTTTCACGAAGGCCTGGGCTGCTTCCAGGGCGACACCGATCGGTGCTTCTGCCAGGAACGTTACTTTGTTCTTGACGAAGTTGTCCGCGTGGTGCTCGCTGGTCCTGATCGAGAAGGCTCCGCCTTGCACGATGTACAGCGCCGTAAAGTCCCCGACATAAATTTTGCCGGTGGTAACGTTCTGGTGCTTGTACAGGGGTAAACCGGCTACTAAAACTTCGCCTGTTGGGCTGATTACCACGCCTCCTGGGACGCTGTAATCGACCGGCTTGGTTTTCATAATTCCGGCCCAATGCAGGGGCGTTGTCAGGATGCCGTCTGCGGCGTAGCCGTAGCTGTCCACCTCGGCGATCATGTCGATCAGAGCTTCGGCTACGACCGTTGCGCTTGAGGCGCTGGCGGTGGCCAAAGAATCCAGAAGGTTTAGCACCTTCACGTCCTCGCGGCGGTAGAATTTCTCGGTCAGTTTCCTGGTGAGATAATTCTGGAGCCAGGGCACGTTCATCAACATCTGCCTGGTCACGGTGGCGTATCCTGCTTCGAAGTCCAGGGTCAGGTTTATCATTTGGGTGTCGATGTCGACCTGGGGTTTATCCTGGCCTTCTGTCTGTGGTCCAAATGATCCTTCACCGTCCGGTACTTTCTCCCTTGGGTAGTCCACGCTCAGGGTGTCGGATGGCACCACGTTTATGATGCTCCTCATGTGCCTGTATTGCGGAAATACCAGGGGTGCCCGCTGGAATTGCGTGATGGCCACGTTGCCGGTGTGGTTGTTGGCTGTGGTCATGTCGCCTACCACTTTGTGCTCCAGGTTGGCGCCTTTATTTTCAAAGGCCCTGGCCAGGACGCCGGTGCCGTCAACGATCATCTTTCCAAAGATGCCGTTTATGTCGCGGTAGTCGCTGCCCATCTCGGGTGCTCCGCCCAGCTTGCCTTGCTTGGCCACAAACGCGTCCATCTTGGTTTTCATTTCGCCGATGGTTATGTTTTGGGCCGCTAGGTCCTGGCTGTATTGCATGATCTTGGCGTCCAGCTCAGCCTTGGCGCTGGTATGCGCGTCGTTCAGTTGCTTCTGCAGGGTGGTCGCGTTCTCCTGGCCTTTTTGCAGGCGCTCGTCCACGTCCTTCAGAAATTTATCCATTTCATCTTTCATCGCTTATTGCTTGAAGTTTGGTTTGTAATGTGGTTTTCTCAGTTTCGGTACCTGGTCAAAATCGACGCCATGCCTAGCTTCAGCCGCTGCTCGTCCAGTCCAGTCTCCTGGGGTGGAGTGCCCTTTCGGACGCTGTTGTAGAGGTCCTCTAATTGCCGAAGTTCCAAAACCAGGAGGCTCTCGTCCTCCCTGTATTTGCCGTTTTTGATCGATCTGCAAATCCAATTTATCCGGTCGGCCAGGCTCTCGGTCTTGTTCTCAAAATGCGATTTCATTATGTCCATGACCGGGGTGTCGGGGTTGGCGCCCCATAGGACGGCTGATCCTTCCCATAGTTCTGCCTGCTTTATGATCCTGGGTCCGCCGCTTTTGCTCTCCTCCGCCTCTAGTATTTTAAATCCGACGCTGTGTTGGTTGATATCGCCCGCCTCGTAAAGGGGCCAGGCTACTTCTCTCCACAGGAAGGTGTCGCGGTATCCGGCGACGCCGTAGAGAAGGTCTCCCTGGGTGCCGAGCTCCTCGTATTTGGATAGGGCGCTGTCGGCTATGCGCCAGCCGTGATCGGTGAGGTGCCATATCTCGTTGGCTCCCTCGGGTCCCTTCTGTTTAATCGATTTGGCCCAGGCCTCCATGTCGATCACGTCTTTGTCCCTGTCCTCGTTGCCCATCCTGGAGATCGCTACCTTAACCTTCCGGTTTTTGGTGTCCACGTCCAGGGCCTTCATGTCGAGAATTTTGTGTATCATTCCTGTAGTTTTGGGCGCTTTGGTTGCGGCTCCGGTCTCCAAATGTAGCGGTCTCCCCGTTTTTTGGGTCCCGGAATTTATCAACAGGTTATTAACGCTGCCTCCAAAACGCGGTTATTCGTATATTTAGGGCCTAAACTTTGGCCTATGTCACTCTCCGTTGCCTGCAATTTAAAGCTCCTGTGGACCCGTCGTCTCTCCGCCTCCCGGCTGTGGAGGGCCGGAAATACAGCCCTGGTGCACGAGATGTTTTCCGACGTCGAGGCCTGGGTGATCAAACACTCCCATCTCGATATGGGCGTTGTCCAGCAGCTCGCCTGGCGGGCCCTGGCTTAAAACTTACCCGTTATTCCCTGGGCGGCTGCGTATTCCTTCAGGCGCTGCAGGTTCCTGCTTCCCTCCTGCAGGTAAAAGAGGCCGCTCCAGCTTTCGCCCTCCTCTTTCCACCACTCCTGGCCTTCCTTGGTGCTCATCAGGGTCCATAAATCCTTTTCCTTCCGGCCTGCTATCTGTAAATTTTCCGCTATCTCCTTGCCGCTCCATCCGTTCGGCTCGTAGCCAAACCGGGCCCAGGTGTAGTATCCGTTGTACCGGCTGCTTTGCTTGGAGCCGGCTGCGTCCACGTCAAAACTCTTAAACCCGAGCTTCTTGGCTGCTTGCACCTGGTTTACGAACATCTTGATCCCGAGCTTCTCGGGTGGCGTCCCTGGTGGCGGTGTCTCCTGTTTGGTAACGGTCAGCAGGGCGTTGTGGATGCGCCTCTCGTTCCAGTAGATCTCCCGGTTGGCGTAGTGACTGTCTGCCGTAAACCGGAGGTCCATAAAACTCGCGTCCTCGCTGATCATAACTTCGATGCGCCCGACCTTGTATTTTTCCATA
>Ga0210380_10001367_pt1 | contig 10096 bp, 10 predicted proteins | sample PLM4_5_coexredo_FD_155476 | JGI IMG/M metagenome (GOLD analysis project Ga0210380, IMG submission 155476) | Groundwater sediment microbial communities from an aquifer in East River, Colorado, USA - PLM4_5_coex redo | ecosystem: Environmental > Terrestrial > Soil > Riparian zone | place: USA...
CCTCGAATGCCCTGCGCTGGTGGGCACCACAGATTCGACGTGGCGATCACGTTCGCTGGCCGTATCTATCCGCTCCGACGGCCCCGATTCACGAAGACGACATCGCACGAGTCGCAGTCCGGGCGTTGTGTGAGGACGGGCACGCAGGTAGGGAATATGTTCTAACCGGCCCTCAATCCCTGAGCCAGTTTGATCAGGTGAGTACAATCGGTCGAGTGATCGGCCGCTCGCTTCGCATCGAAGAGATCTCACCCGACGAGGCACGGCGTGAGTGGCTTCCGATGGTACCCGCGTTCGTCGTGAATATGCTGCTGGACTCCTGGGCCGCCGCAATCGGGCAACCCGCGTTAGTTACATCGACGGTAGGAGAGATCACAGGAGAACCAGCGCGGACATTCCAGGAATGGGCCACCGACCATATTGCGGAGTTTCAATCGTAATCTCAGACGTTGAGGATTAGGATACGGCCGCTCCACTATCCGTTTTCCGACCGCATGTCCGCGTGGTCGAACACGAGAATTTCGGTCGGCACATTACTCCGCTCCAGCGTGAGCCCCAACTGCTCTTGCACGGCAGTGAAGATCGATGGATCCGATGGATAGCCAGCAAGAAACCCTCGGCCGCCATTTCCACCGAATTGGGTCTCGTTTGGTTGCCATTGCAGCGTCAGGTCGAACAGTCCCGGCAGCGATGTCCCTTCGACACTCAAGCGTTAGTTTTCAGGGGAGCGTCGCAGCTACTTACCCACCATGTGGGGGGCGTCTTTGCTGTTTTCTTCGCAGATGCTCTCGATAAGTTCTGCGTCGCCTCTGAGGTTCCATGTCACCTTGAAGCTCCACGGCTTGGAGTAAGCCTTGGGATCGTCGATCGTCACATCGATGTTGACGATACCCAGGTTGGGCCGGGTGTAACGTTCCGTCACATGCAGTGCTTCAGTTCCCGGAAGACCCCGCATATCGAGCCAGGCCTTACCGTTGGATCCGACTGTCTCTACCACTAGTGTGTCGCCTTCCCACCTGCCGACGGAATAGCCCATCCAGGAAGGCTGGAAGTCGTCCGTGTCGATCTTTGGGAGCTTTCGACCATCGAGGAAAACCTGCCGATAGATCGTGCGGGATTCATAAAGGAACACGATCACATTCGGTGTCTGGATCACTTTCAACCCGTCGGGAATACTAAGCTTTTCAGGTATTCCGGATGGCAGACAAAAGGCCCCGGGATGATCCTTGCCGTTTGTGTCGATGCGTTGCTGGTAGAGTTCACGGGCCGCCGGCAGAAGAGGAATATCTTCGGGTTTGTTGCCGGCAATATTGATCAGCTTCGAAAAGTCCCGCGGCATGTAGAATCCGGAAAAGTCCGGTTTGCCGTCCGCCGTCTTCGGCGTTGGAGCGTTCAGATTCACCTTGCCGTCGGCGGTGCGAGGTACATCCTTCCACCGGTAGTTCACCCATTCATCCAGGAACTGCGCATGTGCTGTCCCAGCGAGCAAAAAGAACATGGCTGCCACAATCGTGGCGCGAAACAGTGGCGCGACAAATCTCATTGTTGCTCCTTACATTCTCTGAAAGTTAACGGGGAGCGTTCGGATCGCTGGAGCCGGCAAACAGGACTCTGCCGGTCGCCGACAATTTGACCGTGCTCGCATTGACTTGCTTGTTGCCATCCCTCGACAGGGCCCCCTGGACGGTGACGAGGTCGTCGACCTTCAGGGAACTCTTCGTCCAGCCGGACCGCATGAGGTAGTTCGGGCTGTTCAATTCGAAAGCCCAGTTGGCGATTTGGCCGGTCTTTTCATCTTTTACATCCACATAGAAGAAGGCATGCGGATTCATCCATTCCACCTTCGTAACCTTGCCGCTCATCGTGACCTGCTTGGTGCCATCGTATTCCGCCGCAAACGAATGATGCGCAGCCAGCGGAGCCGCGGCAGCCGTCAGTACGATCATGGCAGCGCAAAAAGATTGTCGGAGTTGCATATTCAGGAATACCTCCATTTTCGGTTGTCTACGGCACAGTATGTATTTTCGCGCCATTCGTCAACAAGCCAAACAGGGGATTGGTATTTACCCATTACCTTTACAATGCCGGATGGAATAAACCCAAGGGCCAACGCGATGCGGCAAAGTACAGCGAAATAGCGAAGCCACGTATTCCGTCTTAATTCAGCGTACTGCCGTTCAAGTTCCGTGATTCGCAAAAACCTCTCCTGAGCGGTTTGTTCTTAACGCGACAGTGAATATGAAGAGGACGCGGATTCGGCAGGCGATAGATAGTGCTTGTCATTGCAAAGTACTTGACATGAAGGAGGGCGCGGTCTTATAAGTGAGCGTGGCCGGTTAGCCGGAGGAGAGATCATTTATGAAAACCAGAATACTTTTCGCAGCTTTTCTGACACTGACATTGTTCACTTCGGGCTACGCGCAGTCTCTCGATAAAGCCAAACTCGACCAGCTTTTCGACCTGCTCCTCGAAAAGAACAAGGGGATGGGAAGCGTGACCATTGCCAAAGGCGGCAATGTTCTTTACACCCGTGCCTTCGGCTACAGCCAGATCAACGGCACCGAAAAGAAGACTGCGACCGCGGAGACGAAATACAGGATCGCCTCGATCACAAAGACGTATACCGCCGTGATGATCTTTCAGCTCGTCGAGGAAGGAAGACTAAAGCTCACCGATACGCTGGACAAATTCTTCCCGCAGATTCCGAATGCCGGCAGAATCACCATCGCGCAGATACTCAATCACCGCAGCGGCATCCGCGACCTCGAAGCCGACGGCTCGTGGGGGAAGCAACCGAGAACAAAGGATGAAGTAATCGCCCGCATCGCTCAGGGTCAGCCTGATTTTGAGCCGGATGCCATGCATCGTTACAGCAACGCGGGCTATGTTCTTTTGGGATACGTCCTCGAAAAGGCAGGCGGCAAACCCTATTCGGAAGCCCTGAAGGAAAGAATCACGTCGAAAATCGGGTTGAACGATACTTACTTCGGCTTCGGAAACACGGATGCCGGCAAAAACGAAAGTCTATCCTATGCCTACTTCGGCGGCTGGAAGGAGCAACCCGAACTCGATTTCAGCGTTCCAGGCGGCGCGGGCTCGATACTTTCGACGCCGACGGATATGACGAAATTCATCCAGGCCCTGTTTGACCTGAAGCTCGTCTCTCAGGACAGTCTTAATCAGATGAAATCGATGAGGGAGGGCGAAGGTATGGGAATGGAGCCTTTCTCGTTCGCCGGCAAAACCCTCTACGGTCACACGGGTGGGAGCAACAGCTCTGGAGCGTGGCTGGCTTACTTTCCGGAGGAAAAGCTCGCACTCGCCTATACGACGAACGCGAAGATCTACCCGGTGAGCAATATCGTGAGCGGCGTTTTCGACATTTACTGGAATCGGCCGTTTCAGATTCCCACCTTCGACGCGTTCGACGTCAGCCTGGAAATTCTGGACCGCTACGTCGGGGTGTATTCGAATCCGTCGGCCCCCGCGAAATTGACGTTCACCAGAGATGGCGCAACGTTTTACTTTCAACCGGCCGGGAATTCGGCTGTTCCGATCGAGGCGACGGCCGAGAACAAATTCAAAATCGAACCCGCGGTGTTTTTCGAATTCGACGCCGCGAAAGGTCAGCTGACCTTAACTCGGGCCGGTACGGAGAGGGTTTTCACAAAGGAAAAACAGTGAAAGTCTCAAGGACCAAGTTTGTCGTCTGCTTCCTCGCTTTTGGGTTTGCCTATACGACTGCCACCCGCTTGATCTTGAATCAGATGCCCGCATCTCTCTATGGATCGGACTTTGGGATTCCCCAGGCAGCCTGGCAGAGCACTGTATCCACGCTGCTATCGCCCGTCAAATTTGTTTTGATGGGCCCCCTGCGGCCTCTCTTCAGCTGGATGTTGAACCAGGATGGGGATCCACCTCCTCCAATGCTCGCTCTCATGTATGCTTTCTATTGGACGATCCTTGCCGTAGTTCTTCATTATTTCCTTAGTCACATAAAACACCGGCAGACTGCGGACAAACACGCGGGAAAAAGCACCTCAACCTAAGATTCGTCGTTTCAAAACCTCAGGCTGTTAGCAGAACGGGTTTCCCTTTGGTAATTACGATAGTGTGCTCGTAGTGCGCTGAAAGGCTGCGGTCTGCCGACGGCCTCGTCATTCACGCAAATGCAAACGGCGCCTGGAAACCCGTACACCTTTGAAGGCGTTCCAAATGGTCCACGAAGGAATGTGTGTCGTTATCGGGAAAGCCCACCCAGTACGACCGGATCCTTCGTTTCGCGAACGATCTCCTGGAAGGTTGGGCGACGCCCGCCTTTCACCTGGTCAATGAACTCGGCCATGGGAGCGACGGTGCTGACATTGGTCATTCCCGGCTTCCACCATGACAGGCCTCGCGCCGGGTTGCCCAGGATGTGGCGGATAAACATGCTGGAAGAGTCCACCGGAAGCGCGGTGACGTTGGCGTAGAACGCCTGTCTCTGCGTATCATCGAGATAGGTTTCGACGTTCGAGATGTAAAACACGGAAACCGTCGTCTTGTGCTCGTTGAGGTAGCGGCCAATATTGCGGATCACGGCCGGCCCGGCGAAATCGCCCACTAAGGGAACGATCAGATTCTTCCGCTGCATTTCACGCACGTACAGGTAATTTTCTTCCGTTGCCAGGAAGGACGAGTTGCGGCCTGCATTATCGGTGGTGTTCATCAACCGGGCGTAGGTCGCCTCTGCGGGAGGCCCGCCCGCGGGAGATGGGCTCGCGAACGCATAGTTGATACCCGGTCCACCCCGAGAAAAAACCGTATAGACCTTCTCGATATTGCTGAGGTCCTCGCTGCTGAGTGGATAACCGTGCCTGGTCATGAACGCTTTGATGGCCTGCAGGTTCCTTGCCAGGAGATCGGCGTCCACTTTCGCGCTCTCATAGGCTGCAAACAGCGCAGCCGGAGTTGTTTTGGTGTCGAGACCCGCGGGTCGCACGCGCGAGAACAGATTACTCACGAAGTCTGCGCGGTTGGGAGACATGTCGAAGAGCGCTTTGTACATCAGCAGCTCCACCATGTTCTGTCGCCGGATGTCGATGACGAACGCGAGCTTCGACTGCAACACCGCCGCGTATGTGAAATTCTGCTCGGGACCTACGCCGATATAAACACCGCCGGGCTTCGTGGTCGCCTTGAGTGCCGGCACGACGTCCTGGTATTGAAGCTCATTCGAGACGAAGTTTTCGTAGGGATACGCGCCTCCCGGCTCGGAGAGGTCCACGATCATCTTCCAAAAATCCTTGTCGTTAATTTCGGAAGGCAACGCTGTGGTCTGCACAGCCATTGCTCCCACGATCATCGGGAGAAGGCTTGTAACCGCGACAACGATTGCGGCTGCAAAAAGTGATCTGCGCAAGATCATAGAACCTCCAAGGGCGGTACGGTTTTGATGTGACGAGCGTGATGGAGCCAGAGTATAGCGCTGTGTAACCCGAAAAAGCACGGCAAGGCAGTGAAAGGCAGGTTGCACATCTATCCGGAAATGGCAGCAGCCGGATTGTGGACGACGGCATCGGACCTGGCGCGTTTCGCAATCGGCATCCAGCAATCGCTGGCCGCCAAATCGAATCCCGTGATCTCGCAAGCGATGACTCGCCAAATGTTTACTCCAGGTGGGACAGACTGGCCGAGCAGGGTCCAGGAAAGTGAAGATGGCTTGGGGGTATTCCTCGGAAGTCGCGGAGAGGGACTTATTTTCTGGCACGGTGGTCGAAACGAGGGGTTTGATGCTTCCATTGTGGCGAATGCCCACGCTGGGCAGGGCGCGGCCATCATGATCGATTCGAATGACATTCGGAATCTCTCGATAAAATTACAAAAGCTATCGCAAAAGAATATCACTGGCCGTCATCACAATAAGTTTCAGAGCGTGCAAACAGAATTTCACGCCATGCTCTGCAGGTATCTTTTAGATCATTGGAAGAGCCTATGTGGAGTGGTATGTTGCGGCTGAAATGTGCATCAGCGAGAGGGACGTAATGAAACGGGCAGCTTTGGTGACGACGATTTGGTTCTTACTTCTGACTTCCATGGCGTTCGCCCAATCCGTGGACGGCAAATGGACGACCGGCCTTCATGCGCGCGGCCCTGACGGGCAGCTAATAACGCTCACGCTTAAGTCTGATGGGAGCAAGCTTACCGGCACGCTCTTTGGAATCCAACCGATACCGTTGGAAGGCACGATTGAAGGCAATAGTTTAAAAATCAAACTCAAGGTTACGACAGACAGTGGAGGCGAACTCCTTTTAAATTACACCGCCATCCTGGAAGGCGATGAGATCAAGTTCACTTACCAGTCTGAAAATGGCCGACCTCCGGTATTCGGTCCTGCCGCCCAGGAATTTACCGCAAAGCGAGTTAAGTAAATCCCTCCTGGCTTAGGCCACGCGTAGAGTCCGCTTGAGTAGTAATTGCTGGGGCGTTTAACGGCCGCCCAAACTCGTCCCGACAAGAGCGCCGGCGGTCGCAGCCTGAATGTAGGACTGGCAGAGCAACACGAGGTGTTCTCGCAACTTGCGGACCATGACCGGGGATGCGCCCGCCTCCAGCACGGAGCGGATCACTCCAGCCATCGCTGCGCACATCATGTCGATAGCGAATCTGTCAGGCTGTGACTCCGTATCCGAAGCAGTCTGAAACATCGCCCTCAGGGCCTTCCGCTGCCGCTGGCCCGCTTTTTCAATCAGAGCAGGTCCTCCCACGTTGGCCGCGATTTGGTACAGCGCCACGGAAATATCTCTGCGCTCCATCTTGGCGTCGACGAACGCTTCAACGACTGATGAACTCGCGAGGCAAAACATCGCGTACGTGCCATTCTTTCCGTTGGGAGGGTTTACTCCTTTGCAGTCGACGGCACTGGCCTCGGCCGCGGCTTCCCTGGGTGCGACACCGATGCAGGTCGCGCTGGCGTGACTCCTTCAGCGCGCTCCCAACATCCTGCTGATTCCGGGCACATCTTCGGTCCATCATCTGCACGAGAATCTCGAAGCTGCGACCTTGCGACTTCCTCCGGGGGAGATCGCGGAACTCGACCGGATTGCGAATAGCGGCAGCAAGGGTCGATGACGGTTCAGATAACGACATCACGTCTCTGCTCTATCAAGCAGTAGTAGTCGTTCCGACTACTTCACTGGAACGCGTTGCTTCAGCTCCTCCAGCCAGTTGACGACGACACGCATCCGCGTCGCTTGATTCGTTCCTGAAGCGCCTTCTTCTCCTGCGGGCACGGACGAAAGGAACGACAGGCCATCTGGCATGACATCGTAGTCTCGAACACTAGGAGACACTCTGTCGCGCGTGGCCGGCGTGGGGAGATTGACAGGTTTGCCGAACCTCGGGGTCGGGTTCATCTGCACGCTCACGACGGACAGGCGGGTCGCGGTCGGGATATAGAACAGCTCGGAGCTGGTGGCCCCCCAGGCCGGATGGAAGTCCCGGTACTCCCTTGGAACCGGGTAGCGAGCGCCCGTTGGTGGAAATGGCTGAATGAGGACGCCCCGGTTTGGTAAACCTCGGTTCGGCGCCTGAGCTTCGGTCCAGGCATAAGCGACCCAGAGATCGTCGGGAGAGAAAGTCGCGCCAGTGGGTTCCAGCGACCGCACATTGCCAAACGGCATTTCCTCCTTGCCTGGGATCGACAACATCCATAGCGAAAACGTATCGTCTTTCTTTTTGGAGAACAGCAGCCACCGGCCATCGCGCGACCATGATTCCGGCACGTGCGAAACACCTGGTTCGGCTGTTGTCAGCCGCTCCGGTGTCGGGCTCGAACCGTCGGCGCGCTGCCTGAAGATTGCAAAGTCTCCATCGCGGTCGGATTGGAACGCAACCCACTGATTGTCCCCAGACCAGACAGGAAATCGATTGTGTCCTCCGAGTGTCATCCGGCGGAGGGGATTTGTCGTCGACATGTCGTAGATCGAAATGTAGGCCTCGCCGGCATCGTCGATTCCCACGGCGGCGTGTTTGCCATCGCGAGATACACGTGGGTGCTGATACGAGCCGGGTGTTAACGGGAGCGGCTTCTGCACACCGTTGCGATCCGTCAGAACCAGCGAGCGCGCGTTGCTGAAGGCTGCAGCCGGGCCAGGAATATAGAGAAGGGTGCCGGTATCCGACACGGCCAGCTCCGTCCCTGCTGAAAATGGAGTGGTGTTTCGCCGGACACCCTGGATCACTGGGGCGGCTTTGCCCGACACAGTCTGTCGTCGCAGGTCAAAAGGTACAGCCCATACCGTCCCGCTTACCGCGTAGATGAGATGTCCGCTCGGCAGATAAATCGCGTGACTGCCGCCATCGAAGAGCGGTTTTCGTTTACCCGTCTTCAAGGACTGCACGACGATCGTCGCCTGATCCCAGGAATCCGAATTTTTACGACTCCGGACAGCGAAAAGGACACTCTGGCCGCCGGGAAGTAACTGAGGTCCATAAAAGATCTCGTCGTCCTGGCCAGCCACGAGACGCTCTGGTTTGCCTGCATCGGGCTGAAGTCGGACAATGCTCCTATTACTGTCGGCGAATACAAGGCCCTCTGTGGTCCAGTTGATGCCGCCGATTAGACCGCTTGCTGTACCGATAGTTACTGCAGTCCCGCCCTCTACTGGAATTGTCTTGATACTGCCCGACGAATAAAAGGCGATGAATCGGCCGTCCGGTGAAAACGCCGGAGCGCCAGCGACTGAAATGCCCGTTTTACTTTCGGTTCCCGCGATGGCGTGCGTTTCGCCTTTCGAAATGGAATGGTAATACAGCCTGGAATTCGATGCATAAACGATTCCGGTGCCGTCGCGTGAAATGGCAACGTTCTGCGCTGCGGTGCCATTAAACGTCTGACCTTCGGGCAGATCGATATTGTATTTGATGACCGGCACTGCCGCTGCTGGCGGTTCCAGCTTCCAGACAAGTGCGCCGCCTGCCGCGATGCTCAACAGTACGACGGCGGCGATGAACAACGCTGTCTTCATGTGCGAGCGAGGTTGAGACGAGGTAGAACCTGCAAAAGAGGGTTCGGTAAGCAGGAATTTCGTTACTGAGATGTCCGCGATTCGCTTCACGCGTTCCTTTGCAAGACATCCTTGAATCAGAGTGCGTAATGCTGGCGAGATTTCGCGAGGAAGCGCATTCCAGTCTGGTTCGGCCCGCAGGACGGCAGCGAGCGTGTCACTGACGTCATCGCCCTGGAACGCACGCTTGCCGGTCAGCATTTCATAAAGCACGCAACCGAATGCCCAGATGTCGGTCCGCCTGTCGACCTCTTTGCCTCTTGCCTGCTCCGGTGACATGTACGCGGCGGTCCCGAGAATCACTCCAACATTCGTGGCCGCCATACTCCCAATCGTCGGCGAATTGGACAAATTCGGATTCGATGGAGAGGATTCGTAGGCCTTGGCCAATCCGAAATCCAGCACCTTGACCTTTCCGTCCGAAGTGACCTTAATGTTTGCGGGTTTCAGATCACGATGAATGATTCCTGCTTCGTGTGCGGCTTCCAGTCCATCGCAGATGGCCATTGCGATCTCGAGCGATTCATCCACCGGTATCGGCCCGCGATGGATTCGCTCGGCAAGGGTTTCTCCCCCGACCAGTTCCATGACCAGGAACCTGCGGCCGCCGAACTCTTCCAGTCCGTGAATGGCTGCAATATTAGGATGATTCAACGACGCCAACAGACGGGCTTCACGCTCGAATCGCAGCAGGCGGTCGCTGTTCTGATTAAACTCTTCCGGAAGGAGCTTGATGGCGACGTTTCGGCCAAGCTTCGAGTCGGTGGCCTGATAAACCTCGCCCATCCCGCCCGTACCGAGGTGGTCTGTGATCCTGTAATGTGCGAGCTGCGTTCCAATCATGTGCCTCTGAGATTTGTGCGGAGTTTATCAGATGCCCGGCACAGTCATTTGGTATTCGATACAAAGACCAGGGACAGGAAGCTCACTCCGCAGAGACCGTCGACTCGCTGATGATGATCCAACTTTGCCCCTCACGGCGTATCCCCGCAAGCAGACTTTGACCAGAGGCAGGGCGAAGCTGCACTTGTACCACGCCGAGAGTTCCC
>Ga0210380_10001369_pt1 | contig 10091 bp, 9 predicted proteins | sample PLM4_5_coexredo_FD_155476 | JGI IMG/M metagenome (GOLD analysis project Ga0210380, IMG submission 155476) | Groundwater sediment microbial communities from an aquifer in East River, Colorado, USA - PLM4_5_coex redo | ecosystem: Environmental > Terrestrial > Soil > Riparian zone | place: USA...
GCTGCTGAACGAGGACTCCCAAAGCTTGGTGTTCGACGATACCAACCTGTTCAAGATCGACAAATTCGCCGGCTGGGACCGCATCGAAGGCGGCGGCCGCGCCAACGTAGGCTTCAAAACCACCACGCAGTTCAATCGCGGCGGCTCCATCACCACCGTGTTCGGCCAGTCGTATCAATTGTTCGGCGTCAATTCGTTCGCAAACTCGGACTACACCAATACTGGTCTCGACAGCGGTCTCGACACTGCCAGATCCGATTACGTGGCCCGGCTTTCGTACCAGCCGGACCGCATCTATGCTTTCAACACGCGCTTCCGGTTCGATCACGACACCTTCGAGCTCCAGCAGTTCGAGGCCGAAGCCCGCGCAAGCTTCGATCGCTGGTCGGTTTCCATGCTCTACGGGAGGTACGACCCGCAGCCCTTGCTCGGGTTCCTGACGCGGCGCGAGGGCGTCCTCGGCACAGCCTCAGTCAAGCTGAGCCAGAATTGGCTCGCCACCGCTTCGGTGCGCTACGACATCGACGCCAACTCCCTGGTCGGCACCGTGTTTGGCATAGGCTACATCGATGATTGCCTGATCGTGGCCATGAACTACATCGCCAATTATACCTACAGCGGCAACGTGGGCACGGATCAGCGCATCATGCTGCAGATGACTTTGCGCACGCTGGGCGGCACCTCGATAAGCCAGGGTATTGGCGGCATGGGGAACGGGCTATAACAGGCCCCGGACTCGCGCAATCCACGGCCCGGGCGGCGCCGCGCCACAAGGAAGCAGTGTAAGACACGATGATACCAGTTCCGCTGCCGCTTGCATTCCGCCGCTTGATGATAGGCGCTGCACTCGCGATCGCAGCCCTGACCGTGATGACGCCCAGTGCTGGCGCGCAAACCGTGGTCGTCGTCAACGGCGATCCGGTCACGCAATTCGACGTCGAGCAACGCGCCAAGCTCATTCAGATCAGCACTCAAAAGACGCCAACGCGGAACGAAGTGATCGAAGAACTGATCAACGAGAAATTGAAAATCCAATTGCTGAAGCGTTTCATGATCGACGGCATCGACAAGGATGTCGACACTGCCTACGTCAACATGGCGCGGCGAATGCGGGCGACGCCGAAAGACTTCACCGAGAATCTAGAGAAGCAGGGCTTGAAGACCGAAACGCTCAAGTCCCGGATCAAGGCCGATCTGATCTGGGGCCAAATCATCCGCGGCCGTTACCAGAGCAGCTTCCAGTTCAGCGACAAGGATGTTGCGACCAGACTCGCGTCCAAAAACCGCGATGACGCAAACGTGGTCGGCTACGATTATACGCTTCGGCCGATCCTGTTCGTGGTGCCGCGGGGCTCGCCGCCGGCGGCCTTCGAGGCGCGCGCGAAGGAAGCCGAGACGCTGCGCGCCAGATTTCAGAATTGCGAGGAGGGCATCGCGCTCGCCCGAGGCATCCGCTTTGTCGCGGTGCGTCCACAGGTGGTCAAAGGCTCGGCCGAGTTGCCGACCGCGCTCCGCGACGTGCTGACCAAGACCGAGCTTGGCCGGCTGACCGCGCCGGAGACGACGCAGCAGGGCGTCGAAGTCTATGCTCTCTGCGGCAAGCGCCAGTCCGAGAATGCGCCGGCGAAAAAAGAGGTCCGCGACGAAATGTACACCGAAGTGTTCGAATCCCATTCCAAGAAGTTCCTCAAGGAGCTGCGCGACCAAGCCATGATCGAATACCGGTAGGGCCGCGGCGATGTCGCGAGCGCTGGCCCTGACGCTTGGTGAGCCCGCAGGTATCGGGCCCGACATCACGCTCGCAGCCTGGGCGCGGCGTAGCGCGCTCGACCTGCCCGCTTTCTACATTTTGGCCGACCCGCAATGCCTGGCGCGGCGCGCCGAGCGTCTCGGCCTCGATGTCCCGCTCGAAATCGTCACCCCCGAAAACGCCCTTGCCGTTTTCGCCCGCGCCCTGCCCGTGGTGCCGCTGGGCGTCCGAGCAACGGCCGAACCCGGCAAACCGGACGGAACCAGTGCCTCCGCCGCGATCGCTTCGATCGATCGCGCCGTCTCCGACGTGATCGGCGGCCTGGCCGCGGCCGTGGTGACCAATCCGGTCGCCAAGAGCGTGCTCTACAAGGCCGGCTTTTCCGATCCGGGCCATACCGAATATCTCGCCAGGCTTTCGTTCGAGCAGACCGGCAACCCGGCATGGCCGGTCATGATGCTGTGGTCGCCGGAAGTGGCCGTCGTGCCGGTCACGATTCATGTGCCGTTCAAGGAGGTGACGGAGCGGCTCACACGCGATCTGATCTTCGAGACCGGCCGGGTGCTGGCGCGCGATCTGATCGACCGTTTCGGCATCGCCCATCCGCGGCTCGCGGTCGCCGGTCTCAACCCGCACGCCGGGGAGGATGGCACGCTCGGCAAGGAAGACAGCCTGATCGTGCGCCCGGCGATCGAGCGGCTGGTTGCCGACGGCATCGACGCGCGCGGCCCGCTCGCGGCCGATACCATGTTCCACGAGGCGGCGCGCAAGACCTACGATGCCGCGCTCTGCATGTACCACGACCAGGCGCTGATCCCGATCAAGACGCTGGCTTTCGACCACGGCGTCAATGTCACGCTCGGCCTGCCATTTGTGCGGACCTCGCCCGATCACGGCACCGCGTTCGATATCGCCGGCACCGGCAAGGCCATTCCGTCGAGCCTCATCGCCGCGCTGAAGCTCGCGGCACGGCTCGCCGCGGCGGACGAGCGCAAGCAACGGACGCCCGCCACAGCACGCGCATGAGCGATCTGCCGCCGTTGCGCGACGTGATCCGGCGGCACGGTCTTTCCGCCAAGAAATCGCTCGGCCAGAATTTCTTGCTCGATCTCAATCTCACCGGCCGCATCGCGCGGGCCGCCGGTCCCTTGGACGGCGCGACAGTGGTCGAGATCGGCCCGGGCCCGGGCGGATTGACGCGCTCGCTGCTTGCCGAAGGCGCGCGCCGAGTGATTGCGGTCGAGCGCGATCAACGTGCCATTGCCGCGCTGCAGGAGATCGGGGCGCACTATCCAGGACGACTCGAGATCGTCGCGGGTGACGCACTCGAATTCGATGTGACGGCTCGTCTTGGTGGCAGGCCCGCGCGCATCGTCGCCAACCTGCCCTATAACATTGCCACAGCGCTGCTCGTCTCCTGGCTCACGACCGAGCCGTGGCCGCCGTGGTACGACCGGATGGTGCTGATGTTCCAGCGCGAGGTGGCGGAGCGGATCGTCGCCCCGCCCGGCAGCAAGACCTACGGCCGGCTTTCGGTGCTGGCCGGGTGGCGGACGCAGGCGAAAATCCTGTTCGATGTCCATCCGTCGAATTTCGTGCCGCCGCCCAAGGTGACTTCGTCCGTGGTCGAGTTCATTCCTCGCACCGAACCGCTGCCCTGCGATCGCCGCCTGCTGGAGCGCGTCAGCGAGGCGGCGTTCGGCCAGCGCCGCAAGATGCTGCGCCAGAGTCTTCGCACGCTCACTCCCGATCCGCTGCCGCTGCTTGTTTCGGCCAGCATCCCGCCAACCGCGCGCGCCGAGGAAATCCCGGTCGAGGGTTTCGTGGCACTCGCCCGCGCCTTTGAAGCGGGTAAAATGCCCTCATGACAAAACTCCGCCGCTTCTCCCTCACTGCCTATCAGGCTCCGCTGTGCGAAACCATCGTCGACTGCCCCGATCCCGCGGGCAGCGAGGTGCTAATCCGTATCGAGCGCTGCGGCGTGTGCCACTCCGACCTGCACATGCAGGACGGCTATTTCGCGCTCGGCGAAGGCAAATCGCTCGATGTCCGCGAGGGCCGTACGCTGCCCTTCACGCTCGGCCACGAGATAGCCGGCGTCATCGAACGCACCGGTCCCGGCGCCACGGCTGCGAAGCCCGGCACAAGGGTTGCGGTCTATCCCTGGATCGGCTGCGGGATTTGCGCCGCCTGCAAGGCCGGCGAGGAGAATCTCTGCTCAACGAACCGCCATCTCGGCATCTCGGTTGACGGCGGCTTTGCCTCGCATGTGCTGGTGCCGCATCAGCACTATCTAATCGACTATGCGCCGCTGTCGCCGTCGTTCGCCGGCGCGCTGATGTGCTCGGGCCTCACCGCCTATTCCGCGCTCAAGCGCCTGCAGGCGCATGCCGCGCGCGGCCCCGCGCTGCTGGTCGGCCTCGGCGGTGTCGGCATGATGGGACTCAGCATCGCGCTTGCGTTGTTTCCGCAACCGCCGATCGTCGCCGACATCGATGCCGGCAAGCGCGAGGCGGCGCTCAAGGCCGGAGCAGCCGCCGCGTTCGACCCGGCCGACCGCGAGGCGCGGCGCGCGATCGTCAAATCGACCGGCGGCGTGTTCGCAGCCTGCGATTTCGTCGGCTCCGAGAAGTCGCTCGCCTTCGCCACCGGCGCGCTCGCCAAGGGCGGCAAGGTGGTGGTCACCGGTCTTCTCGGCGGCAACTTCCCGCTGCCTGCGACGATGTTCGTACTCAAGGCCATGACCGTCGAGGGCACGCTGACCGGCACCTTGCAGGAGGCCAACGAATTGATGGCGCTGGCCCGCGGCGGGCGGATATTGCCGCTGCCGATTGAGGAAAGGCCACTTGCTGCGGCGCAACAATCATTGGATGACCTCCGCGCCGGCCGGGTGCTCGGACGTGTCAGTCTTGTGACATAGCTGCAACGCTCTACCACTAATTGAATAAGGCCTGCATTTTCCGTTTGGCGAAATCTATATTGCAGCGCACAATATCTGGGTCGGGAAATTGAGGAGCGACTCATGGCTCTGCCAAGCTTTGGCGGCGCCGCGGGCTCCATCCTTACCGGCCTTACGGCGGTGGCAATGCTTTCATTGCAACTCGCGTACGCACACGGCCCGGCGGAATGGATCCAGCGCGGCGGTTTCAAAAATGCGGCTGGTGAATTGTGCTGTGGTGAGCGTGATTGCTTCGAGCTCACCGATGCGGACGTGAAGATTACGTCGGCGGGCTATTACGTCGTCAGCATCAAGGAAACGATCCCGTTCAGCGAGGCAACGCCCTCGCCGGATGGACGCTACTGGCGCTGCCAATGGGGCGGCTCGCGGAAGTGTTTCTTCGCACCACCCAGCGCCACCTGAGCGGCGACGGCCGCGCAAGAAGGCGCGGCCGATGTGACATCAGAGTTTGGATTGCAGGCCGCGCACGAATGCGGACAGGCCGGTTTGTCGTTCGCGCTTGAGACGCTCGGCGTGAAGGATTGCGCGAACGTCGCCGAATGCCCGATCAAGGTCGCGATTGACCACGACGTAATCATACTCTGGCCAGTGGCTCATCTCGTCCCCCGATTTGGCCATGCGGGCGCGGATCACCTTTTTGTCGTCGAGCGCACGGGTGTGCAGCCGCCGCGCCAGCTCGCCGCTGGATGGTGGCAGCAAGAACACGCTAACGAGATCGTCGCGGGCGCGCTCGCGCAATTGCTGCGTGCCTTGCCAGTCGATGTCGAACAGCACATCCCGGCCCTGCTTGAGCGCGCGCTCAACCGGCCTGCGCGGCGTACCGTAGCCGTTGCCGAACACCTCAGCGTATTCCAGCAGATCGCCGGCCCGAACGAGTTGATCGAATTTCTTGCGGTCGATGAAGTGATAGTGTCGCCCGTTGGCCTCACCGCGCCGCCGCGGCCGCGTCGTTACCGAGATCGACAACTCGATGCTGCGCTCCGACGTAAGCAGCATCCGCGACAGCGTGGTCTTGCCCGCGCCCGACGGCGACGACAGCACCAGCATCAAGCCGCGCCGCGCGATCGCTTTGTTATTGCCCCCGCGCGCCATCGCTACTCCAGGTTCTGCACCTGCTCGCGGAACTGCTCGACCACCGCCTTGAGCTCCAGCCCGATGTTGGTCAGTTCGAGATCGTTGGCCTTGGAGCACAACGTGTTCGATTCACGATTCAGCTCCTGGGACAGAAAGTCGAGCTTGCGGCCGATCGGGCCGCCGTCGGCGAGAAGCTTCTTGGCTTGCGCAACATGCGCGGCGAGACGATCGAGCTCCTCGCGGATGTCGATCTTGGTGGCGAGCATGATCGCCTCCTGGTGTAGCCGGTCGGCGTCGAAACGCTGCGAGGCTTCGAGCAGTTCCGCCACCTGCTCCGCCAACCGCGCCTTGATCGCTTCGGGCTTCCGTCCGGGGCTCGCCTCGGCGCGCGCGGTGAGCGCACCGATTTCTAAAAGCCGCGACGACAGGATTTTTCCGAGCGCCTGTCCCTCGGTGCGGCGCATCTCGGCGAGCCTCTTCAGCGCTTGGCCAAAGCCCGCGACGACGGCCACTTCCGCTGCGCTCCGCTCGTCCTCGCTCTCCTCGGCCTCGCTCACCTCCATCACGCCCTTGAGTGAAAGGATGCCGTCGAGGCTTGGCGGCGCGCCCGCCACCTTGCCTTCCAGGCCTTTCAGTGCGGCGAGCACCGCGTTGAGCGCCGGTTCGTTGATACGCGCCACCGGGGGCGCGCCCTCGCGGCTCACAGTGAGATTGGCGAACACGCTGCCGCGCGAAAGAATTTCGGAAGCGCGCGCACGCACGCCCGGCTCGATCGCCTCCCAGCCCGGCGGCAGCCGCAGCTTCAGATCGAGACCCTTGGAGTTGACCGACTTGAGCTCCCACGCCCAGGCGTAGCTGCCGGCCACGCCGTGGCCACGCGCAAAGCCGGTCATGCTCGACAACGCCATCGTGTGCAGAATCCATTTCCGAGAAATCGCCGCGACCTTAGAGCATGATTCCGAAAGTCTCTAGGGCCCAGTGCGGCTCACACGCCGGCGCTATCGTGCGCGCCGCGGCGTGCTGGCGGCGGGCTGCGCAGGCGCGAAGGCCGGCGCCGTCGTCGGCTGCGCCGCCCGCGACTGCGCTGCGCTCTGCTCGTCACGCGAAGCCGCGCGACGTTCTTCTGGTGCGCCTCGTAGTTGTCGGCAAACACGTGGCCGCCGGTGCCATCGGCGACGAAAAACAGCTCCTTGGTGCGCGCCGGATTGGCAGCGGCTTCGAGCGAGGCACGGCCGGGATTGGCGATCGGTCCCGGCGGCAGCCCGTCGATCACATACGTGTTGTAGGGCGTCGGCTGTTCGATCTCGTTGCGCTGGATCGGCCGCCCGAGCGAGCCCTTGCCGCCGACCAGCCCATAGATGATCGTCGGATCGGATTGCAGCTTCATCTTCTGCCGCAGCCGGTTGACGAACACCGCGGCCACTCGCGTGCGCTCCTCGGCCTTGCCAGTTTCCTTCTCGATGATTGAGGCTAGCGTCACGAGCTGCTCCGTCGTCTTGAGAGGCAGATCTGAGCTGCGGCGCTCCCAGACCTCCTGCAGCGTGCGCTGCTGTGACTGCCGCATGCGCTGGATCAATTGTTCGCGCGTGGTGCCGAACGTGAACCGGTAGGTCTCCGGGAGCAAAGTACCTTCGCGCGGGATGTCACGGATGTTGCCGGTGAGCGTTTCATTCTCGATCAGACGCTGCACGATCTGGTCCGAGGTCAACCCCTCCGCGATGGTGAAGGCGTGCTGCACCACCTTGCCCTCGATGATGGTATCGACCACGTCGCGCAGGCTTGCGTTCCTGGTGAAGCGGTACTCGCCGTATTTCAATTCGTTCTGCGCCTTGAGCACCAACGCGCCGGCGATAAACAGATTGGGCTGATCGATGACGCCTTCGCGCATCAACAGATCGGCGGTCTCGCGGATGCCGCCGCGCGGGACGTTGACCACCTTGTCCTCGGTGAGTGGGCCGGGCAGATCGAAACGCTGCTTGCCGAGCACGAAGGTGATGCCGCCGATCACGGTGATCAGGAATACGACGGTGAGCAGTGCATTGCCCGCGATGACGATCGGGTTGCGCGCGCGCTTGGAACGCGAGGGCCGCGGCGGCATCGGCATGTCCTCGGGTTGCAGCGCCGCGCGCGGGCTGCGTTGCGCCATCGGTCGGGGATCGATCGGCGTGGCGCCGTCGGGCCGCGTCGCTTGCAGGGGTGGATAAGGCGCGCCGGCGCCGGGGATGGCGCGCGCACTTGGCGGCGGCAACGGTGGAGCCGGCTTCTGCGGCAGTTTGGCGGCAGAAGCCGCGCCAGAGCCGGCCGGTCCATCCGAACGCCGGCTGACCGGCGGTGCGGCGGGCCGTGGCGGCTTTGCTGCCGCGGGATTGGCGGGCGGCGCCGGCTGCTCGAGAGTTGGAGTTCCAGCCCGTCCGTTGCGGGACGGCCGCGCCGCATTCGGCGGCGAAGCCGGCCGCCCCGCACCGGGCTGCGCCGGGCGCTTGGTCGACTCCGGCCGAGGCGCGGCGGGGTTTTGCGCAACAGACGATGCAGCGCTGGGCGGCTGTGGCGCAGGCGGCTCGGACCGCTGCGGCGGGCCGGCGACGCTGGGCGCAGGCGGGCGGCCATGACCTTCGCCGTCAGACGGCTGATTGGCTGCAGTCACCGCCTACCCCCCGGCTTCATGCCCGCAGGACTCCCGTAACGAAAGATTTCAAGGACGGCCCCAAATAACGACGCAGGAACGCCTTGCGCGGCGCGGCGTCGGACATTCGCAGATTTCCAGCGCGTTGCCCATGATATTTCAACGGATTTCGCTGTCACAGCCCCACCCGCCGCAATGAAAGGAAATATGGGCGAAAGGGTGGAACCTGGCGGCTTTTGCCAGGTACAGACCGCCATAGGCGCCTGCCTGCATCAAGCGCCCATCATGCCGCGCGTCGAAAGATCAGCGACGCGTTGGTGCCGCCAAAGCCGAATGAGTTCGACAGCACGACGCTGATCTCGCGCTTGCGCGCCCGATGTGGAACGAGGTCGATCGGCGTTTCCACCGATGGATTGTCCAGATTGAGGGTAGGCGGCGCGATGTTGTCGCGCATTGCCAGAATTGAGAAGATCGCCTCGACCGCGCCGGCCGCCCCCAGCAGATGGCCGATCGACGACTTGGTCGATGACATCGACATGCGGCTCGCGGCATTGCCGACCAGACGCTGCACGGCGCCGAGCTCGATCTCGTCGCCGAGCGGCGTCGAGGTGCCATGTGCATTGATGTAGTCGATGTCGCCTGGCGCAATTCCCGCACGCTTGACCGCCGCAGTCATGCAGCGGAATGCCCCGTCGCCGTCCGAAGCGGGTGCCGTGATGTGAAAGGCGTCGCCCGACATGCCATAGCCGATCAGCTCGGCATACATCTTGGCGCCGCGCGCCTTGGCGTGCTCGTACTCCTCGAGTACGACAACACCCGCGCCTTCGCCCATGAGAAAACCGTCGCGGTCGCGGTCATAAGGCCGCGATGCCTTGGTCGGAGTGTCGTTGAAGCCAGTCGTCAGCGCGCGCACGGCAGCAAATCCAGCGAGCGAAATCCGGTTCACCGGAGATTCCGTGCCGCCCGCCACCATGATATCGGCATCGCCCAGCGCGATCATCCGGCCGGCGTCGCCGATCGCATGCGAGCCGGTCGAGCAGGCGGTGACGACGGCGGAGTTCGGGCCTTTCAGGCCATGCACTATCGACACATAGCCGGAAGCGAGATTGATGATGCGGCCCGGTATGAAGAATGGCGAAACCCGCCGCGGGCCGCGCTCGTGCAAGGTGATCGCCGTGTCGGCGATGCCCTCGACGCCGCCGATGCCGGCGCCGATCATCACGCCGGTGGCGTACTGCTCGTCCGGCGTGCTGGGCTTCCAGCCGGCATGTTCCAACGCCTGCTTCGCCGCGCACATCGCATAGACGATGAACTTGTCAACCTTGCGCTGTTCCTTCGGCTCCATCCACTGGTCGGGATTGTAGGTGCCGTTGCTGCCGTCGCCGTACGGGATCATGCCGGCGATCTTGCAAGTGATGTCGGAGACGTCGAACGTGTCGATCTTGCGCGCCCCGCTCTCACCCGCGATCAGGCGAGCCCACGTGGCCTCGACCCCGCAAGCCAGCGGGGTGACCATTCCCATGCCGGTGACGACAACGCGCCTCATCCTATCTCCCGCACTTCGAGCGCTGGGCCCTGGCTAAAGCCGCAGCGCCCCGTGCCAATCGGCATTGGGCTGTTGAGTGTATCCTTCAAATTGAAGGTGTGAACCGGCCAAACACCGGTTGTGCCCCTGCCCGACCGGC
>Ga0210380_10001370_pt1 | contig 10090 bp, 9 predicted proteins | sample PLM4_5_coexredo_FD_155476 | JGI IMG/M metagenome (GOLD analysis project Ga0210380, IMG submission 155476) | Groundwater sediment microbial communities from an aquifer in East River, Colorado, USA - PLM4_5_coex redo | ecosystem: Environmental > Terrestrial > Soil > Riparian zone | place: USA...
ATACCCGCGTATCGAAGAACTGCGCCGACGGGTGCAGAGGGATCCGACCTCGATTGCCTTTGCGCAGCTCGCCGAGGAATACCGGCGCATGGGCAAATATGAGGAGGCGATCATCACGTGCCGCGCCGGCCTGGCGCATCATCCGTCGTACCTCTCCGCCCGCGTGACGCTCGGTCGTGCCCTGATGGAGCTCCACCGGTATAACGACGCCCGGACGGAGCTCGAGGCGGTGCTGGATCTGGCGTCAGACAACCTGGCTGCCATTCGCGGCCTCGCCGAAATCCATCAGCGTCGCGGCGAAGCCGGCGACACGTCGCCCATCGACCATCCTCCGGCCGCGGCCCCACAGCCACAGCCGATCGAAGCCCTTGACGCACTCGGCGCGCTCACGCTCGATCTCCCGCCGACACCGGATTTCAGCTCCTCGATCCTCGACACGCAGCTCCCCGTCTCGGACGAGCCACTCGTGGCGTCACCGGGGGTCGAGATCCATTACCAGATTCCTGACGAGCCACATGCGGCGTCGCAACGTGTCGACACGCAGTTCCAGGATTCGGAGGAGCCATCCGTGGCGCAGCCGGGCCAGGACGAATCGTTCGACGTCGTCCCAGTTTCGAATCCGGCGATCGCGGAGCTCGAGCGATGGCTTGCGGCGATCGTTGAGGATCGCTCCCATCAGCAGTGACGCGTGGGCTTTCCCTTCTCCTCAACGCTGGCGCGCCGGCATGACGGTATTCGCAAAGCGCTCGAGACGCTCAGTCTTGACGCCCTGATCGTCACGCCGCCCGCCAACATCCGCTACCTCTCCAATCACGCCGGGACGGCTGGCATCCTCGTGCTGACGCGCGAGGCGCTGCATCTGCTCGTGGATTTCCGGTATCACGAATCGGTGCGCGCATTGCAGGAATCGGCCGCGGCGTGTCCAGGTCTGCGCGTGTGGGACGTGCCTTCGAGCTACGAAGAGGCGCTCGTCGCGTGCCTCGCCGAGATTGGCGCAGCGACAGTCGGCTTCGAGGCCCCGCATGTCAGCGTTGCGCGGTATGAATGGTGGCGGGAGACGATCGCGGCGCGCCGCCTCGACATCGCGCTGCGGTCGACAGAACGCATCGTGGAACAGGCACGCATGATCAAGGACGCGTCCGAGATCGCGACGCTGCGTGACGCGGCTGCGCGGCTCGACCAGGTGATGCCGGCAGCGCTTGCGTCGGTACGCGCCGGGGAAACCGAGCGGCGCATTGCCGGGGCAATCGAAACGGCGATCCGAGAGGCGGGGTACGAGCGCATGGCCTTTGACACAATTGTCGCCTCCGGGCCGCACTCCGCGATGCCCCACTACCGCGCGGGCGCGCGCGCGCTGGCGACCGGGGACCTGCTCGTGCTGGACTTTGGCGGCGTCTTGGACGGATACTGCTGTGATTTGACGCGTACGGTGTCGATCGGTGCGCCCTCGCATGAGGCGCGGCGGGTGTACGACGCGGTGCGGGATGCGCACGCGGCGGCAATCGCTGCGGTCAAACCGGGTATCGACGCGTCCGCCGTAGATGCGGCGGCGCGAAACGTGCTCTTCGAACGTGGGCTCGGCGAGGCGTTCGGACATGGGACGGGACACGGTCTCGGCCTCGACGTGCACGAGGAGCCGCGGATCGGGAAGCCACGAACGGATATGCCGTCCGTGACCCTCGCGGCCGGAATGGTCTTCACAATCGAGCCCGGCGCATACTTGCCGGGGTTCGGCGGCGTCCGAATCGAGGATGACGTGCTCGTGACCGCGACCGGTTGCGACGTACTCACCCGGCTCCCGCGCGAGCTGCTCTCCCTGTAGATTGATGAATTTCGACGAAATCAAACAGATCCTCGACATGATGCGCGAGCACGACCTGTCGGAGTTCGAGCTCGAGCGCGATGACTTCAAGCTGCGTCTCCGGAAAAACACCGCCGGGACATGGAACGCGACGTCGGTCGGGCCGAACGGCCAGTTTGCACCGCCTGTTGGTCCGCCCACCTCGCCGGCGGCGTCCGCAGGCGACGCAACAGCGCCAGTTCTTGCAGCTGCAGACGAGGCGCTCGACCTCGCAGTGCTGAAGTCGCCCATTGTCGGGACGTTCTATCGGGCTTCGGAGCCTGGCGCCAAGCCGTTCGCCGAGGTTGGCGACACGGTCAAGAAGGGACAGGTCCTCTGCATCATCGAGGCGATGAAGTTGATGAACGAGATTAACGCCGAGTGCGATGGTGAGGTCGTAAAGGTGTACGTCGAGAACGGCCAGGCCGTGCAGTACGGGGAGCGGCTCTTTGCGCTCAAACCGGCGTAGCGATGCTCACGGTCACGGGCCACGGAGACACGGAGACGCGGAGATCCAATATATGTTCGCTCGCTCCGTGCCTTCGTGCCTCCGTGGCGTGTCTCAGTGAAACGGCCCATCGAATCGAATGTTTAAGAAGATTCTCATAGCGAACCGCGGAGAGATCGCGCTGCGCGTGATCGTGGCGTGCCGCGAGCTCGGCATCAAGACGGTCGCGGTCTATTCCGAGGCCGACGAAAACTCCCTCCACGTGAAGTTCGCGGACGAGGACGTCTGTATCGGGCCCCCGCGGAGCACGGACAGTTACCTCAATGTTCCGGCGATTATCAGCGCCGCCGAAATCACCGGCGCCGATGCGATCCATCCGGGATACGGTTTCCTATCGGAGAGCGCGTACCTCGCGGAAGTCTGCGAAGCGTGCCACATCCGGTTCATCGGCCCGGACCCCAGCGTGATCAAGCTGATGGGCGACAAGGCGCGCGCCCGACGGGCGATGAAGAAGGTCGGCGTTCCGATGCTGCCCGGCAGCGATGGTCCCGTCGATGGCGAAGAGAAGGGGATCAAAGTCGCCAAAGACATCGGGTACCCGGTGATCATCAAGGCGGTGGCCGGCGGCGGCGGTCGGGGGATGCGGGTGGTCCGGAGCCCCGCCGACCTCGGGAACGCCCTTCGCACCGCGCAGCGCGAAGCTGAGGCCGCATTCGGCGTGGGCGACGTCTACGTCGAGAAGTATCTGGAGAACCCGCGTCACATCGAGTTTCAGATCCTCGGTGACCATCACGGCAACCTCGTGCACCTCGGCGAGCGCGAGTGCTCGATCCAGCGCCGCCACCAGAAGCTGCTCGAAGAATCGCCGGCGTCGCCGCTGACTGACAAGGTTCGCCGCAAGATGGGCAGCCTTGTCGTCGATGCCGCGAAGGCCGTGCAGTACACGAATGCCGGCACATTCGAGTTCCTCATGGACCACGACGGGAAGTTCTATTTCATGGAAGCGAACACCCGCCTTCAGGTGGAGCACCCCGTCACCGAGATGGTCACCGGAATCGACATCGTCAAAGAGCAGATCCGGATCGCTGCTGGTGAGCGCCTGTCGTTCAAGCAGAGCGAGGTCACGTTCACCGGCCACTCGATCGAGTGCCGAATCAATGCGGAGGATCCCGAGACGTTCGCCCCGTCGCCGGGTGTGATCCGGGTGTTCAGCGTTCCCGGCGGCCCCGGGGTGCGCGTCGATACGGCGGCCCATTCCGAGTGCACGATCTCGCCCTACTACGACTCGATGATCGCCAAGATCATCGTGCACGGACGCGACCGTCAGGAAGCGATCGCCCGCATGCGCCGCACACTCGAAATGACGGTCGTCGAAGGCATCAAGACGACGGTGTCGCTGCAGTTGAAGATCATCAACGACCCGGACTTTGCCGCAGGAAAGGTGAACACCTCGTTCATGGCGCGGTTCGCGCCGGCTCCCAAGGCGACAGGGTCGCTCGCCGAGGCGTCATAGCCACCCTCCACGCCATCCTGGATGTCGATACGGCTGAGCGCGCCGGCTGGGCGCCGGCCGATCTCGCGCGCGCCTTCCTGGATGGCGGCGCCACCTGGATTCAGATCCGCGCGAAACAACTTCCGTCCGGGGATTTTCTCGAGCTGTGCGACTCGGTGGTGCGGATCGCCGAGGCGCATCGCGCGACGGTGATCGTCAACGACCGGGCGGACCTTGCACTTTTGTCGGGGGCCGACGGTGTGCACGTCGGCCAGGACGATCTGACGCCGTCAGCGGTACGGCGCCTGCTGGGTCCCAACGCCATCATCGGTTACTCGACCCACACCATCGATCAATTCGAAGCCGCCGTGCTCGAGGCGGCGTCTTACCTCGCGGTGGGTCCGGTGTTCGGCACCAGTACGAAAGAGACGGGTTATGACGCCGTCGGGCTCGAGCTTGTGTCAGCTGCTGCAGCACGGGCGAACGGACGTCCCGTTGTCGCGATCGGGGGCATCACGCTGGAGAATGCGTTGTCGGTCATCGCAGCCGGCGCGTCGGCGTTGGCCGTCATCAGCGATTTGCTGGCCACCAACGATCCGGAGGGAAGGACCCGGGCATACCTTCAGAAGCTCGCGCAATATCGCGTATAGTCGCCAATGCGACCGGGGAGCAGGATCGGACGGTTCGTGATTGAGCGATTCGTGATTGGCGATTGAGCGATTCGTGAATCACCAATCACCAATCACCAATCACAAATCACCAACAAGGGAGAGTGTGGTGGCTAGCTCATTGTTTCGGACGAAGTCAATCGACCGTCTCCTCGCCGATGCACAGGTGACTGGCGAGCACACGCTCAAGCGCACCCTTGGCGCGTGGTCGCTGGTCTCGCTGGGCATAGGTGGCATCATCGGCGCGGGCATCTTCGTCCGCACCGCCGCGGCCATCGCGGAGCGATCCGGCCCGTCGGTGACGCTCGCGTTTATCGTCGCCGGGATTGGCTGCGCGCTCGCGGGACTGTGCTACGCCGAGTTCGCCTCGATGATTCCGATCGCCGGCAGCGCATACACCTATTCGTACGCGACGATGGGCGAATTCGTTGCATGGATCATCGGCTGGGATCTCGTGCTCGAGTACGCGATTGGCGCGGCGACGGTCGCCATCGCGTGGAGCGAGTACTTCAACCGGGTGCTTGGGTACATGGGGCTGCAGATCCCCTATGCATGGCGTCACTCGCCGATGGAAATGGCAGACGGCGTCCACGGGATCATGAACGTCCCCGCCGTCTTCATCCTGGCCCTGCTGTCCGCGCTGCTCATCCGCGGCACGCGCGAGTCGGCCTTCGTCAACAACCTGATCGTGATCACGAAGCTGACGATCGTGGTGATGGTGATTGCGTTCGGCTGGGGGTTCATCAACCCGGCCAACCACACGCCGTTCATTCCTGCCGCGACGACCTACGTGACGCCCGAGGGCGTGACCCACGCCTATGGCGGCGTGCTGGGCATCCTGGGCGCAGCCGGCGTCGTTTTCTTTGCATTCATCGGATTTGACGCGGTGTCGACGGCAGCGCAGGAAACGAAGAACCCGAAGCGCGACATGCCGATTGGCATTCTCGGTTCGCTCGTCGTCTGCACGGTCTTGTACGTGCTGTTTTCGTACGTGCTGAGCGGCATCGCAACGGTCGACGATTTCCGGACCGCTGGTAGGGAAGCCTCGGTTGCGTTCGCGATCACGAAGTACATGGCGGGCTTCGAGTGGCTGTCCAAGCTGGTCACCGTGGCGATCCTGGCTGGATTCTCCTCGGTGATCCTGGTGATGTTGCTCGGACAGTCGCGCGTGTTCTATGCGATGAGCCAGGATGGGCTCGTGCCGAAGATCTTTTCCGATGTGCATCCGCGGTACAAGACACCGTGGAAGTCCAACATCGTGTTTTTCGTATTTACGGGTCTCTTCGCCGCGTTCATTCCCGGCGACATCGTCGGCGAAATGACCAGCATCGGGACGCTGTTTGCGTTCATTCTCGTCTGCGCGGGCGTCTGGATCATGCGCCGGCGGCGTCCGGATGTGCCGCGCGGTTTCACGGTTCCCGCGCTACCGCTGGTGGCGTCGCTGGGCATCGTCGTCTGCGGAGCGATGATCTACGGCCTGGGCTGGACCAACTGGGTGCGGCTTGCGGTATGGCTGGCGATCGGGTTTCTGTTCTACTTCGGCTACGCCAGAAGCCACAGCCATCTCCGAGCAGAAGTTCGGGCGGCCGCGGGAAGTCTTCCGCACCGCTGACCGCCTGGCCACGTCATGACGGCGGGTACCGCGAATCGGTGGGCGTGGACGCGCGGCCCCCGCCTGGCGGTCACGCTTCTGCTCATCATCCTGGCCGGCGGGACGGCCGGCTACATCTTCATCGAGCACTGGAGCTTCTGGGACGCGTTCTACATGACGGTGACGACGGTGGCCACCGTCGGCTTCCAAGAGGTTCACCCGCTCACCTTCGCCGGTCAGGTATTCACAATCCTGCTGATCTTCGGCGGTGTGGGAACCGCGTTCTACACCGTGACCCTGCTGGCATCGATTATCGTGGAGGGCGGGCTGCATCGGCGGTTCGAAAGGCGGCGCGTCACCCGTATGCTGGAACAGATCAAAGACCATTTCATCCTGTGCGGCTATGGCCGCATCGGCGAAATCATCACCGCGGAGCTACATCAGCAAGGCGTCCCGCTGGTCGTTATCGAGCGCAATCCCGAACGCGTGCGACAGGCAATCGAGAGAGGATGGCTGGCGATCGAGGCCGACGCGAGTCGGGAAGAGGTGCTGATGCGCGCAGGTATTCACCGCGCCCGCGGCCTGATTGCCGCCGTCGGCACCGACGCCGAGAACGTCTTCGCCGTGCTGACGGCGCGGGTCATGCGCCCGGATCTCTTCATCATCGCCCGCGTCGAAGCAGATGATGCCGAGCCAAAGCTGCGGCGGGCGGGAGCCGACCGTGTGATCTCACCGTACCACATCGGAGCGAACCACATGGTGCAGACGGCCCTGCGGCCGGCCGTCGTCGATTTCGTTCACCTCGCAACCAGCTCGGAGCGGCTCGATCTCTCGATGGAACAGGTTCACATCCATGAAAAATCGGCACTGGCCGGCCAGACGATCGTTGGCGCAGATATCCGCCAGAAATTTGGCGTCATCATCGTCGGCATCAAACGCGCCGGCGGAGCGATGGAATTCAATCCTCCCGCCGAGGCGGTAATGCAGACGGGCGACGAGCTTGTCGTGCTCGGCCGGACGGAGAGCGTGAAGGCGCTCGAGAAGGGTGTCGCGGTATGACGGCGAGGATGCTGGACGGGCAGGCGCTTGCCCGGACCATGCAGGAAGAAATCAGGCCGGAGGTCGCGGCTTTTGCGGCGGCGCACGGGCGGCCGCCCGGGCTGGGAATCGTCCTTGTCGGCGAAGACCCGGCGTCTGAAGTTTACGTGCGCAACAAGCTGAAGGCAGGCGCCGAGATCGGCTTCCGCGCCGACCTCGAGCGGTTGCCGGCCAGCGCGACGCTCGCGGACACGCTGGCGCTGGTCGACCGGCTGAACCGAAGCGCGGCGCACGATGGCATCCTCGTGCAGTCGCCGCTCCCGAAGGCAATGGGGGCGAATGCGGAACAGCATGTCTTCGACTCGATTGCTCCAGAGAAGGACGTCGACGGGCTTACCCCGGTGAACGTGGGGTTGCTTGTTCAGAAGCGCGCAACGCTCGTCGCGTGCACGCCCTCCGGGATCATCGAGATGCTCGGGCGCGAGTCAATCCCGATCGCGGGCCGGCACGCCGTCGTCATCGGCCGCAGCGAGATCGTCGGCAAACCGATGGCGCTGCTTCTGCTGCATCGCGATGCGACGGTGACCATCTGCCATTCGCGAACGCCGAACCTCGCCGACGTCTGCCGTCAGGCGGACATTCTCGTTGCGGCCGTCGGCCGGGCGGGCCTCGTGACGAAGACGTTCGTGAAACCGGGGGCGACGGTCATCGATGTGGGCATGAACAAGGTGACCGACTCGGCCGTTGCACAGATGCTGTTTCGTGACGGACACCCACGGCTCCAGGTCTTCCGCTCGAAAGGATCGGTGCTTGTCGGAGACGTTCACCCTGAAGTCGCGGACGTCGCTGGCGCGTTGACGCCGGTTCCCGGCGGCGTCGGTCCGTTGACCATTACGATGCTGATGAAGAACACGTTGCGCGCCGCGAAGACTCGGGTCTGACGGCATCCGACTCATCAATTGCCTGTGGCCGTCGCATTGCTGGCGCCGGTGCGGTCCCTCTAGATTCTTCGGAATATCAGGAGTGTTGTCGAAGCTGGCTCCGTCGGCGGCGCCTTTTGTCTGCGTCGCCGCGGCCGAGGGCTGAAAGGAAATTGGACTCTATGAAATGGAAAGTCGTGCTGGTGCTGCTCATGATGACGGGGGCGATACGACCGGCCACCGCGTCACCGATCCTCTTCTCTGCGGCTCTATCGGGGCCGGCGGAATCACCCGCGAACATATCGCCGGGGACGGGATTTGCGCTTGTCACCATTGACGCGGCCCTTCACACAATGCGTGTTCAAGTCACGTTTCAGGATCTGCTCGCCGGCAATACCGCTTCTCACATTCACGTGATCAACGGTCCAGGCGACGCAAACATGGCGGACACCCTGGGTCCGGTCACGACGACAACCCCAACCTTCACCGGGTTTCCCACCGGGGCTATCGCGGGCGCCTATGACAACACCCTCGACATGACGTTGGCGTCGAGCTACAGGGCGGGATGGATCACTGATAGTGGCGGCACGACGGCACTCGCGGAGGCTGCGCTTTTCAGCGGCATCACCTCGGGCCGCGCGTATCTAAACATTCATTCAACTCTGTATCCGGGCGGCGAGATTCGAGGTTTCCTGGCACCAGTGGACCTAAATGCCGTCCCTGAACCCACGTCCCTCCTCCTCCTCGGGACCGGAGGGCTTGGTTTGATCGCGATCTTGCGAAACCGCCGCAAGAGGACGCACGCGCAGGCATAAACCGCGCTTCAGACATACGCTGGCCTGTCGAAACGCACACACTCCCTGACAGGTCAGCGCGCCCTACCGCACTGAATCTCTTCAACCCAACGCTCAGGAACGGATTTGAGCCAGGACCTGCTCGATCTGTCGATCGGTCTCATCGAAGGTTCCGTCTGTGCGAATGACGTAGTCGGCCTTTGCGGCCTTCTCCTCAATAGGCAACTGCGCTGCTATTCGCAATCGCGCATCGTCCTGGCTGATGCCGTCGCGCGTCATCAATCGTCGAAGCTGCGTGGCCGGATCGCATGCGACCACTATCACCTTGTCGAAGTCGTGCTCCCTCCGGCCTTCGAAGAGGAGGGGAATATCAGCGATCGCGAATGGGTACCGCGCAGGGTCGAGCGACGCGAACCATTTGTCCGTCATCTCACGCACGAACGGATGAATGACCCCTTCGAGCGCTTGTCTAGCGTCGGCGTCCGAAAACACGATCGCGCCGAGCCTCTTTCGATCCAGCGCGCCGGTCGAATCGCAGATATCCGGCCCGAAGCGGCGAACGACCTCGGTCAGGCCAGGCGTCGCAGGGGCGACAGCATCGCGGGCCAACGTGTCCGCATCAATCGTTGGCACGCCAAGCGCCTCGAAACGCGAACGTACATAGCTCTTGCCGGTGGCAATTCCACCCGTAAGGGCCACACGTCGCACGTGATGCTTGTCCGGCACGCGCCTACGACTCGGTAGGCTCCAACTCCGCCGTCGGGCTGTCCTTGGCCGGGGCGAGTCGTTCTTCGACGAAAGTGTTCCACTCGTGGCATTGCGGGCACTGCCAGAGCAGTTCGGCGCTCCGGTAGCGGCAGCGCACGCAGACGTGCGGGTCGAGATAGAAGACGGCCTCGCGGGTCAGCGTGACATATCGGCGGACGAGCGACGGCTCGAGGCCGAGTGCCGAGAGCGTGTGCCAGATCTGCTGGTGAATGGCGAGTCCGTGCGGGTTGTGCGGAATCGCGTCGAACAGCACGTCGAGCGCCTGCCGATGGTGTCCTTCGTTGGTCAGGTGTTGCGAAAGCGCAAGCCGGGCGCGCCAGTCCTGCGGGTTCTGCGCGACGAGCCGCTGGCAGAGATCGACGAAGCGGCGAGGTGCGCCGAGCGTGGTGTAGGCACGCTGCAGGCGATCGAACGCGAGGTGTGCCCGATCCGGCACGGCCTGCGTCAGCGTTTCCCATGCGTCAATGGCCGCGGACAGATTGCCCTGCTGCTCACGCACATCGCCAAGGTTCAAGTACGCGGGCGCCGTGC
>Ga0210380_10001371_pt1 | contig 10082 bp, 9 predicted proteins | sample PLM4_5_coexredo_FD_155476 | JGI IMG/M metagenome (GOLD analysis project Ga0210380, IMG submission 155476) | Groundwater sediment microbial communities from an aquifer in East River, Colorado, USA - PLM4_5_coex redo | ecosystem: Environmental > Terrestrial > Soil > Riparian zone | place: USA...
GATCAGTTCCTCGAAGTCGGCGCACGCCAGGTCGGCCGGCAGCGCGAAGGAGAGGAGCGCGAGCCGCGGCTCGGCGCCCATGGCCGCGAGATCGCTGAGGTTGACGGCAAGCGCCCGGTGTCCGATGGCCGCGGGCGGGGTGAAGCGGCGATCGAAGTGCACGCCCTCGACGATCGCGTCGACCGTCAGCACCTCGAGCCGGTTTCGCGCCGGCACCACCACCGCCGCATCGTCGCCGATGCCGACGACGAGCCAGTCCGGCGGCGGCGGCAGATGCTGCCGGACGCGCTCGATCAGCTCGGTTTCGGTGAGGTCGGAAACGGTAGTCATCGGGGCTCGGGACTCGGGACTCGGGCAGAGTCCCAGAGTCCGGGATTATTTCGCGTAATCGACCGCGCGCGTCTCCCGGATGACCGTCACTTTGATCTGGCCCGGATACTCGAGCTCGTTTTCGATGCGGCGGGCGATGTCCTTCGAGAGCCACACCGCCTCTTCGTCGGAGATCTTCTCGCTCTCGACCATGATGCGGATTTCGCGTCCGGCCTGGAGCGCGAACGACTTGGAGACTCCCTTGAACGAGTCGGCAATGCCCTCGAGCTTCTCGAGCCGCTTCACGTACGACTCGAGGATGTCGCGGCGTGCGCCGGGACGGGCGGCGGAGATGGCGTCGGCCGCCTGGACGATCATCGCTTCGAGGGACGGCCAGTCGATGTCCATGTGGTGCGCCGCCATGGCCATCACCACGGCTTCGCTTTCGCCATGCTTGCGCAGGTAATCGATGCCGAGCTCGAGATGGGTTCCCTGCATCTCGCGGTCGATGGCCTTGCCGATGTCGTGAAGGAACGCCGCGCGGACCGCGACGTGCGCGTCGAGGCCGACCTCCCTGGCCATGATGCCGGCCAGCCGCGCCACTTCCGCCGAGTGCGACAGGACGTTCTGCCCGTAGCTGGTGCGGTACTTCAACCGGCCCATCAGACGAAGGATCTCGGGATGGAGATCGTGCAGGCCCAGCTCGAAGGCGACCGCGCCGCCCTCCTTGCGCATCTCCTCGTCTGTCTCGTCCTTGACCTTCTGGACGACCTCCTCGATGCGCGCCGGGTGGATACGGCCGTCGGCAATCAACTTCTCGATCGCCTTCTTCGCGATCGCGCGCCGATACGGGTCGAAGCCTGACAGGATGATCGCGCCGGGCGTATCGTCGACGATGAGATCGACGCCGGTGGCGAGCTCGAGGGCGCGGATGTTTCGTCCCTCGCGGCCGATGATCCGCCCTTTCAGGTCGTCGCTCGGCAGATCGACGACCGACACCGTGGTCTCGATGGCGTGCTCGGCGGCGGAGCGTTGAATGGCCTCGGTGATGTACTGCTTGGCCCGGTCGCCCGCCGTCTCGCGCGCTTCGGCATCCAGGCGCTTGACGAGGTTCGCGGCGTCGTGGCGCGCCTCGCCTTCGATCTGCTTGAGCAGCAGTTCCTTGGCCTCCTCGGCGGTGAGGCTGGCGACACGCTCCAGCTCATGCTGCTGCTGGGCGACCAGCCGTTCGTACTTCTCGCTGGCCGTCTTGGCGGTGCGTTCGCGGTCGGCCACGGCCTTTTCCCGCGTCTGCAGGTCGCGTTCGGTCCGATCGATGGTGGTCTGCCGCCCCGACACGGTCGCCTCGCGGCGGATCAGCGTCTGCTCGAGCGCCTGCGCCTGCTGCCGGTCCTGCCGCGCCTGCTTCTCGGCGTCGGTCAGCAGTTCGTGGGCCTTTTCTTTCGCTTCGAGGAGGGCTTCCTTCTTGCGGGTTTCGGCGTCGCGCTCGGCATCCTTGCCGATGCGGAGGGCTTGTTCTTCGGCGCGGCCGACGGTTTCGGCGGCGATCCGCTTCCTGTTGGCCACCCAGACGGCGAACACGGCGGCAGCCGCCACCAGGGTGATCAGGACATTGACCAAGTACCCGAGATACGGCAACACGCGTGACGTCCTTTCAGGTGCGTCCCGCGCGGGTTACGTTCAGCCCGCGATTACCAACGAGAACGAGGGAGGAGTCGGAAACGAACGGCCCCGCTTTGCCGTGTGGGGAGGTCGATGAACCTGCGTAAGCAGGTGGAACCGCTCAAAAAAGCCGCGCTTCAGGCTTCCTCTGACAGAGGCATGCACACCACGCGGCGTCGCGACTCACTTAGATGGAACGTTGGCTCAAACGAGCCTGCCGCCATCACGCGCAAAGCAGGGAACCCAAACGCCTAGGCCATCCTAGCGGTTCGCAGTTCCGGGTGCAAGGTGCTGGTGTGCAAGGTGCCGGGTGCACGCTTATGCCATCAGTACGCGATCGACGAGCCGCTCCAGCTCGCCGGCGCGTTCGGCCAGCTGGCCGTCCTTCTGACGGGTCGTGTCGCGGCACCGGAAGAGCTCGTCGGCGATATTGAGCGCGGCCAGGACGGCCAGGCGCAGGGAATCTCCGGTGGGCGTCGATTCGGCCGCCGCCCGAATCTTCTCGTCGACGTAGGCCGCCAGCTTCGCGACATACTCCGGTTCCAGCGCGCTCCGGATCGGGTAGCGCTGTCCGTGAATATCGACCGGGACGACGCGGCCAGAATCAGACATCAAAGATTGAGCGCTTCCAGCTGGTCGAGCATCTCGCCGACGCGCGCGCGGATGACGTCGCGCTCTTCCTTGAGCGAGGACAACTCGTTGGAGAGCGAGTCGCTCGCCGCCAGCCGGGCGCGCATCGCATCCAGCTCGTGGCCGAGTCGCTGGTTTTCTTCGGCGGCCCGTGCCTGCTCGCCCTGCATGCGTTCGACCATGCCGACGAGCCGCTTCAGTTTCTCCTCGAGGCGGTCGATCGGCTCGAGCTCGATGCTTCGTGTCGCAGTCTTTGCCATGGCCTGAAATCCCATCATCGTTGAACGGCGGCATGCTCCCGGACGAGCGCCGCGAGAATTTGTTCGAAGGTGCGCTGCACCTCTGCGTCGGTCAGCGTTCGGTCGGGTGCCTGAAACGTGAGGCGCACCGACAAGCTCACCGAACCTTCCGCGACACCCTTGCCTTGATAGCGGTCGAAGAAGGCCACCGATGCGAGCGGTGCGGCGTTGGCGCCGGCCGAATCGGCAGCGGCGTGAATGGTGCCACGAATGATTTCCGCAGGCAAGCTCGCAGAAACGACGACGGAAAGATCGCGCACGACCGTCGGGTAACGCGGCAGCGCGCGGACGATGACGTCACGCGGCCGGGCGAGCGCTGCGACGGCATCGAGGTCCAGCTCGGCGACAAACACCTTGTCCATCCGCGGCGCGCCACGGTGTTCGGCGACATCCGGCGCCAGTTGACCGATGTGGCCGAGACGTCGATCGCCCGCCAGCACGACCGCGGCTTGCCCGTCGACGAGAAACGCCTGTGTATCGCGCTCGAGGTGCACATCGACGCCGAGCGCCCGGCCGAGCAGTTCGACCACGCCCTTCACGTCGAAGAGGTCCACTTCGCGCGGCGGCGCGGACCAATGCTCCGAAGCGGCCGATCCGGTCCAGGCCAGCGCGACGGCGTGCCTTTCTCCGTCTACGGTGAAACGGGCGCCGACCTCGAACAACGCAACGTCGCGGCGGCCGTGGCGGCGGTTGTGCGCCACGGCGTCGACAAGGCCCGGCAGCAGCGTCGGACGCAGCATGTCGAACTTGGCCGATAACGGATTCGCCACGGGCACGAAGGCGGCGCTCGCCGCCGGCGTGGCGAAGGCGGCGACCGCGGCCGCGTCGGTGATGCCGAACGTGACCGCCTCGGACAATCCGGCGGCCGTAAGCGTTCGCCGGACGATGCGATCGCGCTCGAGGCGCGCGTCAGGCGCCGGTGCGGCCATCGCCATCGGTGGAAACGACGGCTCGAGCCGGTCGAAACCGTAATGACGCCCGACCTCTTCGATGAGATCGACCTCCCGTAAGAGATCGACGCGAAAAGTCGGCGCGAGCACGTCCCACCCGGCGGGCACCGGGGTCACCGCGAGGCCGAGACTGCGGAGAATGCGCTCGACCTCGTGATCCGGCACGCTCATCCCGAGGAGCAGCGCCAGCCGCTCGCGACGGAGCCCGAGCGGCTTCGGACCGCGAGGGGACGGGTAGCAGTCAATCGCCGCGCCGGACAACCGGCCGCCGCCGATCTGTTCCATCAGCGCGGCAGCACGCCGAATGGCCAGGAGCGGCGCGTTGATGTCTGCGCCGCGTTCGAAACGCGTCGAAGCCTCGGTCTTCAGCCCGAGTTTCTTGCTGGTTTTTCGGACCGATGCCGGCTTGAAGTACGCGCTCTCGAACGCGATGGTACGGGTACCCGCGGAGACCTCGGAATCCGCGCCTCCCATGACCCCGGCTACCGCCTGCGCCCGATCGGCGTCTGCGATCACGAGCATGTCGGGGTCGAGCCGGCGCGCGACACCGTCCAAGGTCGTCAGGCTTTCACCGCCGCGCGCCCGCCGGATCCGCAGCTCCGTGCCCCCGAGCTGGGCCAGGTCGAAGGCGTGCATGGGATGGCCGAGCTCCACGAGCACGTAGTTCGTGACGTCGACGATCGGGCTGATCGGCCGGATGCCGGCTACCTGCAGGCGTTCGCGCATCCAGGTCGGGGAAGTGGTAGCCGTCACGTCGGCAACCGCCGCCACGTACCGCGGGCAGAGCTCGGCGTCCTCGAGCGTCACCTTCAGGCGATCGGACTGTCCGACCGTGACGGGCGCGAGCGGGAGCCGGGCGCCGGGGCTCTCGGACGGCAGCAGGACGGGCAGATCGTAGAGGGTGCCGATCTCGCGGGCGAAGCCGATGACGCTCAGGCAGTCCGGGCGGTTCGCGGTCACCTCGAAGTCGATCACGGCGTCGCCGCCGGGGAGCGGCTCGATCTCGGCGACCTCGAAGCCGCGCAGCGCCAGCTTCTCGGCGACGTCCGCCGCCGGCGCGGTGACGTCGACGAAATCTCTCACCCAGGAAATCAGGAGACGCATAGTGACCCGTCGAAACGCGAAACAAGACTAGCCACGAAAACGCGAAGACACGAAAAACTCATTTTGGTTTCGTGCCTTCGTGGCACTCAGTACGGGAATTGTTCCAGAAACCGCAGGTCGTTCTCGAAAAACAGCCGAATGTCGCTCACCTGGTGCCGGAGGATTGCGATCCGTTCGATACCGAGGCCCCATGCGAACCCGGTGTAGCGCTCGGCGTCATAGCCGACCGCCTCGAACACAGCCGGATGAACCATCCCGCAGCCGCCGATCTCGATCCAGCCCGTGCGCTTGCACATCTGGCAGCCGGCGCCGTCGCACTGCCAGCAGCTGATGTCGATCTCGGCGCTCGGCTCGGTGTACGGAAAGAAGCTGGGCCTGAAGCGGACGCGCGACTTCGGCGAGAACATCTCCCGCACGAACGCGAGCAGCGTGCCCTTCAAGTGCGCCAGCGAAATGTTCTCGCCGACCACCAGGGCCTCCACCTGGCCGAAGGCAGGGGAGTGCGTGAGATCGAGGTCGTCGCGGCGATAGACGCGGCCGGGCACGACGATCCGGATCGGCGGCTGGTGCGTCTCCATGTAGCGAATCTGCACGGCGGAGGTGTGGGTGCGGAGCAGGGTGCGGCGATCGTCGGGCCGGCCGCTCTCGCCTTGAATCGGCCTGGCGAGGTAGAGCGTGTCCTGCATGTCGCGCGCCGGGTGCTCGGCCGGCATGTTCAGCGCGTCGAAGCAGTGCCACTCGTCCTCGACCTCCGGGCCTTCGACGATCGCGAACCCCATGCGCGTGAAGATGTCTTCCATGCGATCGCGCACGATGGTCAGCGGGTGGCGATGGCCGAGCGCCGGCATCCGGCCCGGCAGCGTGATGTCGACGCCGTCGCGAGGCGGGGCGGCGGCGGCGCCCGCTTGATGCGCAGTCCATCGCTCCTCGATCGCCTGCTTCAGCTCATTCGCGAACCGGCCGATGTTCTTCTTCTCGTCGGGCGGCGCCGTCGCGATCAACTGCATCCACGACGCCACGACGCTGTTCTTGCGGCCGAGATACTTGTCGCGGATGGATTGCGCATCGCGCGGCGAGCGCGCGGCGGCCAGATCCGCCTCGAACGCGGCAATCTGGGCCTGGACCGATTCAGGTGAAGGAAGGGTGGCCACAGCAGTCGTCAGTCGACACGTGCCAGTGGTCGGTCGCTAATCGGCAGTCAACGCGACTGCCGATCAGCGACGCATAACTACCGGCTGGCCGGCGCGGCCGTCTTGGCCTGCTTGGCGATCGCCGCGAACGCGGCAGGGCTCGACACGGCGAGTTCCGACAGGCTCTTGCGGTCCAGGGTGACGCCGGCGGTCTTCAAGCCGCTGATCAACTGGCCGTAGGTGAGCCCGTTCTCGCGCGCGGCGGCGTTGATCCGGACGACCCACAGCCGCCGGAAATCCCGCTTCTTGCGCCGGCGGCCGACGAACGCATACTTCAGCGCGGTGTCGACCGACTCTTTCGCGGCGCGATACAGCTTGCTCTTGTTGGCGTAATAGCCCTTCGCGAGCCCCAGCAGCTTCTTGCGCTTCGCGCGGCGAACGGTCCCTCGTTTAACGCGTGGCATCTTCCTTGATCCTCGTAATTAGGAATTATGAATTAGGAATTAGGAATTCGACGATCAAGCTTCGAAATTCGCAACAATTGGACGATACGGTTCGAATTCCAAATTCTTAATTCCCAATTCCTAATTACACGTTTCACTTATAGGGCAGCATCCTCGCGAGCTTGGGCACGTCGACGTCGGCCACCGTCGTCGTGCCGCGCAGTCCGCGCTTCCGCTTCGTCGTCTTGCTGCTCAGGATGTGCTGTTTGAACGCCTTGCCCCTGAGAAACTTTCCGCCCTTGGTCCGCTTGAAGCGTTTGGCCGCTCCGCGGTGGGTCTTCAACTTTGGCATCGTGTCCTCGGTCTCTGTTATCTGGCCGGCGTCGCTGCCGGCTTCGGCCTGCCGCCGGTCTGAGGGCGCCGCGACAGGATCGTGTGCATCTGATTGCCTTCCATCCGCGGCATCGATTCGGCAACTGCCACCTCGGACAGTTCCTGGACGAGCCGTTCGAGGATGCGCCGGCCAATCTCCGGATGAGCCATCTCGCGGCCGCGGAAGAAGATCGTCGCCTTGACCTTGTCGCCCTCTTCCAGGAAGCGCTCGATGTGCTTCTTCTTGAACTGGTAGTCGTGCTCGTCGACCTTCGGGCGGAACTTGATCTCCTTGACCTCGATCACCTTCTGGTGCCGGCGCGCTTCGCGGGCGCGCTTCTGCTCCTGGTACTGGTACTTCCCGAAATCCATGATCCGGCAGACCGGCGGCACGGCAGTGGGGGAGATCTCCACGAGATCGAGCCCTTTCTGCTTCGCGATGGTCAGCGCTTGCGGCGGTGGCATGATGCCGAGCTGCTGCCCGGTGTCGTCGATCACGCGGATTTCACGAACGCGGATACGTTCGTTGACGCGCACGCGGTCGTCCCTGCGAGGTGATCTGTCGAAAGCGATAACTACCTCCTGATCAAACTTCGGTCTTCACCAGCTCGGAATCGATCGCGCGCTCGCGCACCTCGGCGAGCGCGCGGTCGATGAACGTCGTCAGCGCCTGCGACCCCTGATCGCCGCCCTTGCGCGTGCGCACCGACACCGCGCCGTCGGCGCTCTCGCGATCGCCGACGACCAGCATATACGGCACTTTCTGCAGCTGCGCTTCGCGGATCTTATAGCCGATCTTTTCCTGCCGTTCGTCGAGATCCGCGCGCAGCCCGGCGGCTTTCAGGCGCTCGAGGACCGTGCGGCCGTAGTCGAGGTGCCGATCGGAAATCGGCAGCACGACCGCCTGCACCGGGGCGAGCCACAACGGCAGGGCGCCCGCGTAGTGCTCGAGGAGCATCGCGATGAATCGCTCGAAGCTGCCGAAGATCGCGCGGTGTATGACCACCGGGCGGTGCTCGGCGTTGTCGGCGCCGATGTATTTCAGCTGGAACTGCTGGGGCAGCTGGTAATCGAGCTGAATCGTCGCGCACTGCCACTTGCGTCCGAGGGCGTCGGTGACGGCGAAGTCGATCTTCGGACCGTAGAAGGCGCCATCGCCCTCGTTGATCGTGTACTGCTGACCGGCGGCCTCGAGCGCCTTCTTGAGCTCGCTCTCCGCGTGATCCCAGGTGTCCCGAGCGCCGAGATACTCCTCGGGCCTGGTCGACAGCTTCATTTCCGGGGTCAGCCCGAAGTCGTCGTAGACACGCTGCACGAGACGCAGCAGGCGTTCGACCTCGTCGCCGATCTGGTCCTCGCGCAGGAAGATGTGCGCGTCGTCCATGATGAACTCGCGGACGCGGGTCAGGCCGCTCAGCACGCCCGACGCTTCCATGCGGTGCAGCACGCTCTGCTCGTGGATGCGCATCGGCAGATCGCGGTAGCTGCGCACCTCGCTGCCGAAGATGAGCATGTGGCCCGGGCAGTTCATCGGCTTGAGCCCGGACTTCTCCTCTTCATTGTCGGACTCGATCAGGAACATGTTCTGGCGGTAGTGCGACCAGTGCCCTGAGGTCTCCCACAGCGCCTTGTTGAAGACGAGCGGCGCGCGCACCTCCACGTACCCGGCCGGGAACAGGACGTCGCGCATGTAGTTCCCGAGCTGGTGCACGAGGGCCGTTCCCTTCGGCAGCCAGAACGGCTCGCCAGGCGCCCAGGGATGGAACCAGAACAGGCCCAGCTCGCGACCGAGCTTCCGGTGGTCGCGCTTCTTCGCTTCCTCGATCTGTGTGAGGTAGGCCTTCAGATCCTTGTCGGAGAAGAACGCGGTGCCGTAGACCCGCTGCATCGGCTGGTTGCGCGCATCGCCCTTCCAGTAGGCGTTCGACGTGTTCAGCAGCTTGAACGCCTTCAGCCGGCCCGTCGAGGGCACGTGCGGCCCGATGCAAAAGTCGATGAAGGTTTCCTTGTCCTTGATCGTGTAGCAGGAGACCTCGTGCTGGCCCGCGGTCTTCTCGTCGATCAGCTGTACCTTGAGCGGCTCGCCGCGGCTGGCGAAAAACGCCTTGGCGTCCTCGCGCGGCCACATCTGCCGCTCGTAAACCAGGTCGGCGTTGGCGAGCTCCCGCATCTTCTGCTCGATCGCCTCGAGATCCTCGGGAACGAACGGCTGCGGCACGACGAAGTCGTAGAAGAACCCTTCGTCGGTGGCCGGTCCGATCCCGCATTGAGCGCCGGGAAAGAGATTGGTCACCGCGGCCGCGAGGAGGTGCGCCGCGCTGTGCCGGTAGAGCGCCAGCGCCTCGGGGCTCTGGTCCGTGACGATGCGGACCGATGCGTCCTGATCGAGGGGACAGGTGAGATCGACGAGCTTTCCGTCAACAATACCGGCAAGGGCGGCCTTCGCCAGACGGGGAGAGATCGATTCCGCCACGTCTCGGACGCGCGCGCCTAGGGGTAATTCCCGACGCGATCCGTCGGGCAGGGTGACGGTGATCTGACTCATGAAACGTCGTTGGTCGCGCAGGATATTCTAGGAATGAATAGGCACGGGTGGACTCGAACCACCGACCTCCTGCGTGTCAAGCAGGCGCTCTAACCTCTGAGCTACGCGCCTACATCTACTTGAAACACCGCGCGTTAGACGAACCCCCAGTATACTACGCGGCTTTCTTCTGTGTCGCGCGCTCGAGTGCTTTCTCGAGGATGGGGTCGCCGGGCGGAGGGGTCTGGCCGAAGTCGACTTCGGGTTCGGCGACCGGGACGGCGGGCTCGAGGCCCTTTTCGTGGAGCGCGCTGCCGTCGGGCATCAGATACCGCGTGGTGGTGAGCCAGAGACCGGTGCCGTCGGGCAGCTTGATCAGCCGCTGTTCGGCGGCGCGGCCGATCGTCCGCTCGCCAATCAGCTCGGCGCGCTTGTTCCCCGACAACGCCGCGGCAAAGAGCTCGGCGGCGCCGGAGGTGCCGTTGTCGATCAGGATGATGACCGGCTGCGAGATCGCCCCGTCGGATGTGCGCGCGGGGATCGTTTCGCGCGCGCTGCCGCGCGCCTCCCGCATGGCGAGCGTGCCCTGTCCGACGAAGACGCGCGCCAGCGCAAGGCCGTTTTCAGGCGACCCACCCGACGTCCGGCGGACGTCGACC
>Ga0210380_10001372_pt1 | contig 10080 bp, 5 predicted proteins | sample PLM4_5_coexredo_FD_155476 | JGI IMG/M metagenome (GOLD analysis project Ga0210380, IMG submission 155476) | Groundwater sediment microbial communities from an aquifer in East River, Colorado, USA - PLM4_5_coex redo | ecosystem: Environmental > Terrestrial > Soil > Riparian zone | place: USA...
GCTTGCGCCGGGTTTCGGCATGACCGGTCTCTCGGCCACAGTGGCCGAGCCCGACGACCTCTGCCGGTACCTGGTGCCGCAGCCGGAGCATGGCACGAGCCATGCCGATCTCGTCGTGGCCGACGGCGGCGCCGAGCCGAACGTCACCATGCTGGAGCCCGGCGAGTATCTGCCCTGGGCCGGCCATTCGGCGCGCCACGCGTTTCCGCAGATCTACGAGCTGATCAAGCAGCACAAGATGACGCTGGTCTTCGTCAACACGCGCAGCCAGGCCGAGATGATCTTTCACGCGCTCTGGCACATCAACGACGACAACCTTGCCATCGCGCTGCATCATGGCTCGCTCGATGTGGCACAGCGCCGCAAGGTGGAGGACGCCATGACCGCGGGCCGGCTGCGCGCGGTCGTGTGTACCTCGTCGCTCGATCTCGGCGTCGACTGGGGCGACATCGATCTGGTCATCAATGTCGGCGCACCGAAGGGAGCGTCGCGTCTGCTGCAGCGCATCGGCCGCGCCAACCACCGGCTAGACGAGCCGTCGCGCGGCATTCTTATTCCGGCCAACCGCTTCGAGGTGCTGGAGTGCAACGCTGCGCTCGGGGCGGTCGCCGACCATGGGCAGGACACGCCGCCGCTCCGCACCGGTGCGCTCGATGTGCTGGCGCAGCATGTGCTCGGGCGCGCCTGCGGCGAGCCGTTCATCGCCGACGAACTCTATCGCGAGGTGAAGACCGCGGCGCCTTACGTGGGATTGAGCCGTGTTGACTTCGATGCCGTCGTCGATTTCGTCGCGACCGGCGGTTATGCGCTCAAGGCCTACGAGCGCTTCGCCAAGATCAGGCAGATCAAGGACGGCCGCTGGCGCGTCGCCAATCCGAGGGTGGCGCAGCGCTATCGGATGAATGTCGGTACCATCGTCGAGGCTGACATGCTCAAGGTGCGCCTGGTTCGCTCGAGAGCGGCGGGCGCCGGTCACACCGGGCCGATCGCGCGCGGCGGCCGCGTGCTCGGCGAGGTCGAGGAGTATTTCATCGAGACCATGGTGCCGGGCGATACATTCGTATTCGGCGGCGAAATCCTCAAATACGAGGCGTTGGTGGAGAACGAGGTCTATGTCTCACGCTCCAACGCCGAAGACCCGAAGGTGCCCGCCTACGACGGCGGCAAGTTTCCGCTCTCGACCTATCTCGCCGACCGTGTCCGCCGCCTGCTGGCCGAGCCGAAAAACTGGCCGAACCTGCCCGAACAGGTGCGCGACTGGCTGCGCATTCAGCAATGGCGCTCGATGGTGCCGGGACAAAGCGACCTGCTGGTCGAGACCTTCCCGCGCGGCGACAAATTCTACCTGCTTTGCTACCCGTTCGAGGGGCGGCTGGCGCACCAGACGCTCGGCATGCTGCTGACCCGCCGGCTCGAGCGCGCGCGGCTGAAGCCGCTAGGCTTCGTCGCCAATGAATATGCGCTGGCGGTCTGGGGGCTCGGCGACGTGGGGCTTCGCATCGAGCGCGGCGAATTGTCGCTCGCCGCCCTGTTCGACCAGGACATGCTGGGCGACGACCTGGAGGCCTGGCTCGCCGAATCGGCTCTCATGAAGCGCACCTTCCGCACCTGCGCGATCATCGCCGGCCTGATCGAGCGGCGCTTCCCGGGCCAGGAAAAGTCGCGGCGGCAGGTCACCATCTCGACCGACCTCGTCTATGACGTGCTGCGCAAACACCAGGGCGACCATGTTCTATTGCGAGCGGCGCGGGCCGACGCCGCGCAAGGCCTGCTCGACATCAAGCGGCTCGGCGAAATGCTCTCGCGAATCCGGGGCCGCATCATCCACAAGGCACTCGACCGGGTCTCGCCGCTGGCCGTCCCGGTCATGCTGGAGATCGGCCGCGAGACGGTCTATGGCGAAGCCTCCGAGGCCGTGATGGCCGAGGCCGCCGAGGACCTGATCGGGGAGGCCATGACATGAAGCGCATCATCGGGTTGCCGCTGTTGCTTGCGCTGACGCTGCCGGTCCAGGCGCAGAGCCAGTTTCCCGTGGGCAAGTCCTACAAGGCGATTTCGATCTCCGGCTTCGATGTGCAGAACAAAGGCCTGTCGATGACGGTGTCGGGAGATCCGAAGGGTGACATGCGAGGCTCGGGAAGCGCCGGCTGCAACAGTTGGAACGCGACCGTGATCCTGCGCGACGAGCAACTCGACTTTACCAACATCGTGACGACCAGGAAACTGTGCGCCAAGCCGACGATGACCGCCGAAGACGCCTTCCGGAGTTCGCTGCGTTCAGCCAAGCGCTGGCGCATCGACGGGGACAAGCTCATCATTGAAGGTGACGCCGCGAGTCTGATGCTCAAACCCGGCCTCGCCGAACTCAAGTCGGAGAAACCACCCAAGCGCCCACGCCCGGCAAGGTAATCGGACACCACGTGTCACCCGCATCCGAACCAAAAAATGCTTCGACCTTTGCCCCCGTTACCGCCAATGGGGTGGTGGCCGTCGCGGGGGCTGAATTCGCGGCTGATCCGGGCGGCGTGATCTATTGGCAGGACCAGCGCTTGCTGGCAGTGGCCGATCTGCACTTGGAGAAAGGCTCGAGCTTCGCCGCCCGCGGCGTGCTGCTGCCGCCCTACGACACCGCAGCGACCCTGGCGCGGCTCGCGGTGCTGATCGCGCGTTACGCGCCGCGCGTCGTGGTGGCGCTGGGCGATAGCTTCCACGATCGCCGCGGTCCGGCGCGGCTTGCCGACACCGACCGGGCCACGCTGCGAAGCCTGCAACGCGGACGCGACTGGGTCTGGATCGCCGGCAACCATGACCCCGACCGGGCCGAGGGCATCGGCGGGCGGTTTCTTTCGACACTCGAGCTTGGGCCGCTGACGTTCCGTCACGAGCCTGTCGAGAACGCCAGTGGCGAGATCGCCGGCCATCTGCATCCGATCGCGCGGGTGTCGCGCCGCGGCCGCGCCGTCAGCCGCCGCTGCTTCGCCGGCGACGGTAATCGTCTGGTGATGCCGGCGTTCGGCGCCTATACAGGCGGCCTCAATGTTCGTCACCGCGCCTTCACGCAAGTGTTCACCACTTTGGCGTTTACGGCGCATATGCTCGGCGAGCAGCGGGTTTATGCCGTCGCCGGAAAGCATTGCCTGCCGGATTAAAGCCTCATCCCGAACGCTCGGAAAAAGAGCATCAATCCCGCCGGAACACCACGGCGGCGAACCATCCGGTCATGATCGCCATCATTGCGGTGGTGATCCCGTACAGCAGCCCGTACTGCTGCGCCGCGTTGGCGACGAACTGCTCAAAACCGACCTTGATGATCTCGAAGGCCGAGTTGGCGCGCGTGAGCAACGCGCTATCGGCCAGCACTTTGACATCGACGTCGTAGTTTCCGATCGGAGCTTCGGCGGGCAACGGAATTTCCGCGCGAAACACTGTCGGGGTGAGCAGCGTCACGCCGTTCGTCTTCTGGACGTAAAGCTGATACTGCGTCTTCAGCCGGAGAAAATTGTTGCGGAACGAATCGTCACGGGCCACGTCGCCGATGTCGTTGCCCAGCACCTGCGGGAAGACCTTGTCGGCGAGGCCAAGCTGAAGCTGCCGTATCGTCTCCGGATTGGTGATCTGCTCAAACGGCTGATTCGACAGCACGGCCAGATAGCTCGGCACGTTGAGGAATGTGCGCGAGCCGATGTTGGTCCAGATGCCGAGCACGCGTTCCTTGCGGCGTTCGACGATGGTTTGCCTCGGACCGGTCACGGTCACGACGACGTCGTAACCGGCGGCGCGGCGCCGCGAGGCCGGGGTGTCGGGCTCCACGGTGCCGAACAGCACGATCGAAGTGCCGGTAAAGCTCGAGTTCACCATCACCTGGTGCCGCGAAATCGACGTCACCAGCCGCTCGGCAGCGGCTGGCGTGGTGCTCGCGATTGCGGCCAGCAGGCCAGCGGTGATGGTGAGGTGTCGTGTCATTCGGCACCCAGCATCCGGATCGAATAGAGATCGTCGGGCTGAACGACGAGCTGGAATGCAAAACGCAGTCCGACCGCCAACACCAATAAACCGAGCAGCAGCCGCAGCCGTTCACCCCGCATGTTCTGTCCGGCGCGCGCCCCGAATTGCGCGCCGATGACACCGCCGACCATGAGGATCAGCGCCAGCACGGCATCGACCAGATGGTTGGTTGCGGCATGCATCACCGTGGCCGACGCCATGGTGACGAGGGTCAGAACCATCGAGGTGCCGATCACGGTGGTGGTCGGCACGCGCAGGAAGTAGATCAGCATCGGCACTAGCAGGAAGCCGCCGCCGATGCCCATCACCGCCCCGACGAAACCGATGATGAATCCGATCATCCAGACCGGGATGGCCGAGACGTAGATCTTCGACCGCTTGAACCGCATCTTGAGCGGCAGACCGTGCGCCCAGGTGTGGGCGCCGCCGCGCCGCGGGGTTGCCGGCTTGCCCTGTTGTTCACGTAGAATTGCGCGCATGCTCTCGCTGATCATCAGGCCGCCGACGGTCGAGAGCAGCACCACGTAGGAAATGCCGATGGTGAGATCGAGCTGGCCGAGCCCGCGCAGCACGGTGAACAGCCAGACGCCGACCGCCGTTCCTAGAATGCCGCCGGCCAGCAGCATGAGGCCAAGCGCCAGGTCGACCGCGCGCCGCCGCCAATACGAGATCACCCCGGAGCATGACGAGGCCGCGATGTGGCTGGCGACGCTCGCCACCGCAACCGCGGGTGAGATGCCGATGAAGATGAGCAGCGGCGTCATCAGGAAGCCGCCGCCGATACCGAACATCCCCGAGATGAATCCAACCGCGAGCCCCATGGCCAGGACAAGAAAAATATCAACCGGCAGGTCGGCGATCGGGAGATAGATTTGCACGCAGGCGGTCCGGCAGGGTTTGTGATTCAGATCCGAAGCGACACGTCACGCCCACCGCGGCAACTCGAACCCTTTCCGTATAGGCTCGATTGCGCGGATGTCTATGCAAAATGTAACAGCGCAGCCGGAGCGTTTATTCAACGCACTATTAACGCAGGGGCCTGGGTCACGGGGACTTGCGACATCGGGATCTGGCGCCGTGGCTTGACCGGGGCTGCCGGCGCCCGGTCCCAGCCGCCCGGCGGCGTCCTGAGGCTGGTTGCTTCGTCGGGCTCGCGTTCGACAACGAAACCCTGGACCGCAAGCTTTGCCGCCGCGAGCGCTTGCTGGTCGAGCCGCACCGCCACCTCGTCGCGCTTCTTGGCGGCGTCGGTGTCGCCATTGGCCGCGGCCAGCGCAAACCAGCGGTAGGATTCCGCCAGGTTGGCGGGGATGCCGATGCCGCGCGCATAAAGGATGGCGAGGTTGTATTGGCTGTCGGTGACGCCATAGCCGGCGGCCTTGCGGAACCAATCCGACGCTGCCTTGTAATCGGGCTTGCCCTCGATGCCTTCGGCATAGAGCACGGCCAAATTGTGCATCGCCTTGGCATGGCCCTTGTTGGCGGCGGCGAGGTAGAGGCGGCGGGCGGCCTGGACGTCTTTTTTCATGCCCTCGCCCTTTTCATTGAGACTGGCGAGCCGGAATTGGGCGGGAGCAAAGCCCGCGTCGGCAGCCCGTTCGAACCAGCGAACGGCGTCAGGCAGGCTCTGCGGCATGCCGCGGCCCTCGGCATAGCGGGCGCCCAGCTCGTATTCGGCAGCCGGGTCATTGGCCAGCGCGGCGGTGCGCAGCGCCGGACTGATTGCGGCGGGCGGCTCGAGCTTCGATTGATCGCCCGGGGCCGGAGTGCGCGAGGGCGCAGGCATCCGCCCGATCGAGCCAGTGACGTCCAGCAGCTTGATCGCGGTCGACGGATCAAAGAACGACGAACTGCGGCTGATCGAGTCGGTCTCATCCGGATCGGTTGCCCTCGGGGCCGGCAACGAATCTTCAGGGGCGGACATCGGCCGGCTCGGCCTGGTCGAGGGATCGATCTCTGGTTCCGTGATGGCGGGGCTCTGGGACTGGTCCTTGGAAGGCATCCCTGCCGGCGTATCCGAGAACAGGTACTCCATCGCGGTCTGCGCAATTCCAACGACGATGATGGCGACACTCGCCGCGATCAGCAGCGTCTTGGCAAGCTTCAGGATTTTTTTGCCCCGCGAAAGCGGTTCGCCGGCGCTGTCGTCGATCGGCAGCGCGTCCGGCGTCGTCGAAGGCGTTGGTGCCGGCACTGGCGCAGGCATCGGCGGCGGCGATGGCGCCGGTGCGGGTACGTAGAGCTGCGGCTCGGCTGAAAAATCTGTGGCAGCCTTCTTGAACGGCCATTTGAGCCAGGTGCGTGGCTCGCGGCCCAGCGACTTCGGCACCCTCACGGGCGTATCGAGATAGGCCGCCTTCGCGGCGTTGCGCGCCGCAGTGATCGTCGCCGACTTGCCGCCGGTTTCCTTCGCCATTGGCCGGGCATGGCCGAGTGCGGCCTCGGAGGCTGCGATGCGGGCGGCGGCCGATCCGGGCTTCATACGCGGGGCGCCGCTGCCGGGCTCGAGCGGAGTATCGGGCGGCAGGCTCGGTTCGAGCGGCGGGCGTTGGGGCCCGCGCGGCATTTGGCGCGCCGGCGAATGCGTGGGATCGCCGTGCGTCGGCATCGGTGCAGGCGGCGGCACGAATGCTTGGGGCGGCGGCATCGGCGCGGCCACGGGCATCGGCGCGGCGACGTACTGCGGCGATTGCGCCATCGTCGCGACAGGCACGCGCGCTGCTGCCGGCGCTTCGGGCGCCGGGGGTGGTGGTGCGGCCGGTGCGCTGGCGGGTTCGGCCGGCGGGGCGCGCAGGCCGCGCGGGCTGCCGTTTCGCATCTCCTCGAGATAAACCAGCAGGTCGGCCAATCCCCGCTCAATGGCCTCGAGATGGCCGAGCCGGGAATCGGATGCGTCGAGTTTCTCGGAAAGCTTGGCGATGCGATCCTCGAGCGCGCCGAGCGCGAGTTGATCGCCTTGGCTGAGCTGCATGCGGTCGAGCCGTTCGCTGAGCGAGCGGATCGAGCCTTCCAGTTCGGGCGGCACGGCGCGGCCGCTTTCCATCAGTGAAGCGATCCGTGCTTCGAGCTTGGCAAGCGCTTCGGTGCTGCTGTCGGCGGTGGCGCGCTCGAACTGGGAGCCGAGTCCTCGTACTTCGGCGGCAAGCTGCGCCAGTGCGCCGTCCGAGGCGACGTTGGAGACGGCGCCGCGCAGCGACACCACAGCCTGCTCGAGCTGCTCGAATGCCGGCTGATCGCCCTGGGGCGCCTGTCCGGATGCCGCAAGCTGGTCGATCTTATGCGACAGCGCGCGGACGGCCTCTTCGAAACCGGCCAAGCTTTCGGCCGGCGTGAGGTTGCGGAGCGCGTTGCGGACCTCGGCGAGCTCGCGTTCGAGCGACCCGAGCGCCGCGCCATCCGCGCCGGCCTGCCGGGTGCGGTCGACCCGCTCGGCCAAGGCCCGGACTTCGGTTTCGAGCGCCTCGATGGCTCGCCGCGGCATGGCGTCGGTCAGCGCCCGCCCGATCTCGGCCAGATCGCTCCGCAGCACGCCAAGTGCGTTCTCGTAGGGCTGATGCGGCGACGAAATCTGCGTGTTGATGTGGTGAAGCTGTTGCTCCAGGCTGGTCAGGTCCGATCCGCCACCGGAGTTCGCCGATGCGGCCGGGACTGGAGCCGCGGGGGCAGGAGCCCTGCCGTCGAGCGCGCGCTGGCGCGCGGAAATCTGTGCGGCCCAGTTGGCGGGACCGCGGCGGGGCGCGGCCGGCGGTGATGGCGGCGGCGGTGCGAACTGCGGAGGCTCGAATTGCGGCGGGACAGGCGGGGGCGGCGCGTATCGTGGACGCTGCTGGAATCCACTCGCGGTGGTGCGGCTCTCGTGAATGACCTGATCGAGGCGGCGATCGAGCCTCGCCAACGCGTCGGTGACGCGGTCGGCGCGCTCGTCGGTGCCGCCGGCGGCGCCTCGCGGTTCCGCCTTGGCCTGCGCCATGCGTTCGAGCTGCCGCGTCAGGGCATCGAGACGCTCGTTGACGGCGGCGAGGTCCTCGCCGCTGGCGTCCTCGTCGTCGTCCGGCTCTCGGTATGATCTACGTTTCTGCCGCACGCCTTCCTTCGCATGCTGAAAAGCCAAGACGCAGGGACCCTGGGCCCCTTGGAACCGGCGTATTTACGGAAGGTGGCGACTTGCGCGGTTCGGTAACCCTCGCGCTCACTTTGTGTTTATTACGGTAAACAACCGGTTAACCCGCCGGTCTTCTGCCGGTTTTGCGGGGCTGCAGTTATATAGTTCTCATTCATTTATGCAACCTAGGGTTTAGAGCGGCAGCGCAACCTCGGCTCATCTCGTTCCGCCCGAAGCGGCTTCCGCTTCATGCTTTGGGTATCGCATTTGGCAGCGTGCAAGCACGCTGCTTCATTTGGCTCCTGACGCCCCCTACATTCGTGCTGCGATTCGCCGCCGGGGGAACCGAATTCATGCCGAGCTACAAGGCGCCTGTCGCTGACGTGCAGTTCCTGCTGAACGACGTCTTCCGCATCGATCGCTATGCCAATCTGCCTGGCTTCCCCGACGCATCGCCCGACGTCGTCGAGGCTATTCTCGGCGAGGCCGCCAAGTTGTGCGAGCAGGTGCTGACTCCGCTCAATCGCGTCGGCGACAAGGAGGGCTGCAGGCGCCAAAGCGACGGCAGCGTGACCACGCCGACGGGTTTCAAGGACGCCTTCAAGCAGATCGTCGAAGGCGGCTGGATCGGCATCTCGGCGCCGCCCGAGTTCGGCGGCCAGGGCCTGCCGATGCTCATGACGCAGATCGTCAACGAGTTCCTGTGTTCGGCCAACATGGCCTTCGCGATGTACCCGGGGCTGACCCAGGGCGCGATCGCCGCGCTCATCGCGCATGGCTCGGCCGAGCAGAAAGCCGCATATCTGCCGAAGATGATCGCCGGCGAGTGGACCGGCACGATGAACCTCACCGAGCCGCACTGCGGCACGGACTTGGGGTTGCTCCGCACCAAGGCGGTGAAGCAATCGGACGGTAGCTACAAGATCACTGGCACCAAAATCTTCATCTCGGCCGGCGAGCACGATCTCGCCGCCAACATCGTCCACCTCGTGCTGGCCCGTATCGAACGTGCGCCCGAGGGCACGCGCGGCATTTCGCTCTTCGTCGCGCCGAAGATTCTGCCGGAGCCCGACGGATCGCTTGGGCCGCGCAACGCCGTGACCTGCGGTTCGCTCGAAGAGAAGATGGGCATCCACGGCAACTCGACCTGTGTGATGAATTATGATGGTGCCACCGGCTGGCTGCTCGGCGAGGAGAACCGCGGGCTCCACGCGATGTTCACGATGATGAACGAAGCGCGGCTCGGCGTCGGCGTGCAAGGCCTCGCCCAGTCCGAGGTCGCCTACCAGAACGCCGTTGCCTACGCCAAGGATCGCCTGCAGGGCCGCGCGCTCACCGGCGCGAAATACCCGGACAAGCCGGCCGACCCGATCATCGTGCATCCTGACGTGCGCCGCACGCTGATGACGATCAAGTCGTTCAACGAAGCGGCGCGCGCGCTGGTGGTCTGGACCGCGCTCACCTCCGACTTGCACCACCGCTCCGACGACGAGAAGACCCGCCAGGCGGCCGACGATCACATGGGCCTGCTCACGCCGGTGATCAAAGGCGTGCTCACCGACACGGGCTTTGCCAACACGGTGATGGCGCAGCAGATTTTCGGCGGCCACGGCTACATCGCCGAGCACGGCATGGAGCAGTTCGTGCGCGATGCGCGCATCGCCATGATCTACGAAGGCGCCAACGGCATCCAGGCACTCGATCTGGTCGGCCGCAAGCTGCCGAAGGATGGCGGCCGCGCCCTGCAGGCGTTCTTTGCCGAGGTGCAGGGCTTCATCAGGGAGCACGGGGCTGATGCCGCGATGAAGCCTTTTGTCGAACCGGTCGGCAAGGCGCTCGGCCATCTGCAGCAGGCGACGATGTGGTTCATGGCGAACGCGATAACCAAGCCCGACAACGGCGGGGCCGGCTCGACCGACTACCTGCACATGTTCGGGCTCTGTGCGCTCGGCTATATGTGGGCGCGCATGGCC
>Ga0210380_10001373_pt1 | contig 10078 bp, 9 predicted proteins | sample PLM4_5_coexredo_FD_155476 | JGI IMG/M metagenome (GOLD analysis project Ga0210380, IMG submission 155476) | Groundwater sediment microbial communities from an aquifer in East River, Colorado, USA - PLM4_5_coex redo | ecosystem: Environmental > Terrestrial > Soil > Riparian zone | place: USA...
AGCCGCCGCCGCGGTGCTCGAGCCCCGGCGCGACCCGGTCGAGCTCCTCCGCGCCGACGCGGCGATGTCGTGCGACGTTCACGCCGATCGCGAGCAGGTCGTAGATCGTGAATGCAGCGCGAAAGGGGAGCTCTGATCGGGGCAGATAGATCGGCAGCGTCCGCAGGAGGTGAGGCGCGAGGCGCAGGATGATCGCGCGCTCGCGGAGCGACTCGCGCACCAGCCCGAGCTCGCGCTGCGCGAGGTAGCGCACGCCGCCGTGAATCAGTCGCGAGGACCTCCCGGAGGTGCCCGAGGCAAAGTCCTCGCGCTCCACCAACCCGACGGAGAGCCCCCGGGACGCCGCGTCGAGCGCGACCCCACAGCCGGTGATCCCGCCGCCGATTACGAGCACGTCGAGCTCCTGTTCGGCCATACGTTCGAGAGCGCGCTTCCGCGCTGCGGCATCGAATGCCGGTCGCGGCAGGGGCGGGCTTCGCCCGTCCCTGCTCACAGCGGCTGACGGATTCTGATCAGTGACCGGAAATCATCATGGCCGCCGCACCGCGGCTGCCGGATTTCCGGTCACGCTCCGTGACACTTCTTGAACTTCTTGCCCGAGCCGCACCAGCACGGGTCGTTGCGGCCGATCTGCTGGTTCTCGTTCTTCACGACCTGCTGCGTGTTCACGGTCTGGGCAGGTGCGAGCGCCCCGGCCGTTGCGACCGAACCGCCGCCGACCGCCGCACCGGCGATCGCGCCCGCTCCGGCAGCGGTCTCGTGCTCGTACGAGAGGCTGCCGCCGTTCTGCTGGCCTGGCTGCTCGAGCAGCTCGGCATCCTGTGGCGCGAGTTGCGCGTGGAAGAGCGTGCCGACGACCTCCTCGCGGATCTGCAGCCCGAGCTCCTCGAACATCTTGTGGCCCTCGCCGCGGTACTCGACGAGCGGGTCCTTCTGCGCGAACGCGCGGAGGTGCACTCCCTCACGCAGGTAGTCCATGTTCTCGAGGTGCTCGCGCCACCGGGTGTCGACCACCTGAAGCGTGACGTAGCGCTCGAGGTCGCGCATCAGCTCGACTCCAAGCTCCTGCTCCTTGTCGCCGTACGCGTCGCGCGCGTCCTGCTGGAACTCCTCGACGAGCGCGTCGCGCTCGAGCGCGACCTCCTCCTTCAGCTCCTCGGGCGTGATATCGGAGCCGTAGAGGTCGTGCATCGCCTGCGTGAGCGCGCCGAGGTCCCACTCCTCCGCGTAGTCGGCCTGCGTATAGGTGTCGACGGCGCCCTCGACCACGTCGTCGACCCAACCGAGGATCTCCTCCGACATGTCCTGGCCTTCGAGCACGCGACGGCGCTGGGCGTAGATGACCTGCCGCTGCGAGTTCATCACGTCGTCGTACTTGAGGACGTTCTTGCGCATGACGAAGTTCTGCTCCTCGACCTTCTTCTGCGCGTTCTCGATCTGCTTCGAGAGGATCGACGCCTCCATCGGCTCGTCGTCGGGCACCTTGAAGCGCTGCATGATGTTCTTGATCCGGTCGCCGGCGAACAGCCGCACGAGCTCGTCCTCGCCTGAGAGGTAGAAGCGCGACTCGCCCGGGTCCCCCTGGCGGCCGGCGCGGCCGCGGAGCTGGTTGTCGATGCGGCGAGCCTCGTGCCGCTCGGTGCCGAGCACGTAGAGGCCGCCGGCTTCACGCACGCCCTCGCCGAGCTTGATGTCGACGCCGCGGCCTGCCATGTTCGTCGCGATCGTGACCGCGCCGAGCTGGCCGGCGTCCTTGATGATCTCCGCTTCGCGCTCGTGCTGCTTCGCGTTGAGGACGTTGTGCTTGATCCCCTGGCGCTCGAGCAGCTGCGCGAGGTACTCCGACGTCTCGACGGCGATCGTGCCGAGCAGGACGGGCTGGCCGTGCTCGTTGCGTTCCTTGATGTCGCGGATCACGGCCTGGAACTTGCCTTCCTTCGTGCGGAAGATGAAGTCGTTCTTGTCCTGGCGCGCGACGTCCACGTTCGTTGGGATCTCGACGACGTGGAGGTCGTAGATCTCGACGAACTCCTTCTCCTCGGTCTTCGCCGTACCGGTCATCCCACCGAGCTTCTCGTACAACCGGAAGTAGTTCTGGAGCGTGATCGTCGCGAGCGTGACGTGCTCTTCTTGGATCTTCAGGCCCTCTTTCGCCTCGATCGCCTGGTGCAGGCCCTCGCTCCAGCGGCGGCCTTCCATGATCCGGCCGGTGTTCTCGTCGACGATCTTGACCTCGCCGTCCTGGATCACGTAGTCGATGTCGCGCTTGTAGAGCGACTGCGCCTTGAGCGACTGCGTCAGGTGGTTGACGAGCTGAACGTTCCGTGGGTCGTAGAGGTTGTCGATCTTGAGGGCGCGCTCGACCTTCTCGATCGCCTCCTCGCTTGGCGAGACCGTCTTGAACTTCTCGTCGTAGACGAAGTCGCCGCCCTCAGCGAACTGATCCTCACCCTTGGCGAGAATCTTCGCGGGGCGCGACTCGAGCGTCTTGACGATGCGCGCGAAGTCGTAGTACGTGCTCGCCGCGGTCTCCGGCTGGCCGGAGATGATCAGCGGCGTGCGCGCCTCATCGATCAGGATCGAGTCGACCTCGTCGACGATCGCGAAGCGGTGGCTGCGCTGCACGAGCTCGGGCAGCGACACGGCCATGTTGTCGCGGAGGTAGTCGAAGCCGAACTCGGAGTTCGTTCCGTACGTGACGTCAGCGTCGTACGCTTCCTTGCGCTCTGCAAACGGCATCTGGTTCTGGATGAACGCCGCGCGCATCCCGAGCTTCTCGAAGACGGGGCTGATCCACTCGGCGTCGCGCTTGGCGAGGTAGTCGTTCACCGTCACGAGGTGGACGCCCTGGCCTTCGAGTGCGTTCAGATACAGCGGCTGGACCGCGACGAACGTCTTGCCCTCACCGGTCTTCATCTCGGCGATGTCGCCCTCGTGGAGGGTGATGCCGCCCATCAGCTGGACGTCGAAGAGGCGAACCCCGATCGTGCGCTTGAAGGCCTCCCTGACGGCCGCGAAGGCCTCGAACAGCAGCTCCTCGAGCGCCTCGCCCTTCTCCAAGCGCTCCTTGAACTCCACGGTCTTGCCGGCCAGCTGCTCGTCGGAGAGCGCCTCGAACTCGGGCTCGAGCGTGCCGACGTAGGCGGCCTGCTCGGCCAGCCGTTTGAGGCGGCGGCCCTCGCCGAGGCGGAGGACCTTCTCGAAGGAACCCATGCTCTGGGCCATGCGGGGCTAAGGGTACCGGCTCTCCTCTTGGCCCGAACGGCGTCAGAGAGGCAGGACCGCGACCTCCCAGAGGTTCCCGTCGATGCGGTCGGCGCGCACCACGTACGACGGCATCCCGGCGCCCAGCACCTCGAGCTCCGGGACCGAGCCGAAGCCGTGGGCGCCGTCCACGAGCTGCGTCACAACTCCCTCTCGGACGGCGAGCTCGACCGTGTCGCCGCCGATCTCCTCGGCGATCGAGACGACGGCGATCTTGCTCGCACCGACCGCCCACAGCCGGTCGTCGCGCCTCGTGCCCTCGGCGCGGTACGGGGGATTCAGCTGCGCCTCGACGGCATCGGCTAGCGGCGCGAGTTGGTCGTCCGGGACGTCCTCGTCGACGACCACCGTCCGATCCTCGAGCGTGACGAAGTGAACGGAGTCGCCCGGGAGGTCCGCCTCGGCCGTGACGACGGCCTCCCATTGACGCGGCCGCGGGACGCCGTGCACGCCTGCCTGGTTCCACGGCGCGATGTCGCGCGTGGCCTCCGTCGACATCGTCATGCCGCCCTCCTCGGCGAGGCGTTCGTGCAGCGGCTTCTCGCGCCGCCGGAAGCTCACGCCTGAGGCTCGATCAGGCCGTACCCGCCGTCCTTGCGCCGGTAGACGACGTTCACCTCACCGGTCTCGGCATTCCTGAAGACGAAGAAGTCGTGGCCGATCAGCTCGAGCTGGAGCACGGCTTCCTCGGAGTTCATCGGCTTGTCCGGGAACTGCTTCGTCTTGACGATCTGCTGCTCAAGCTGGTCGTTTTCCAACGCAGGGACTCCTTCGTCGACGGGAACACTGTTGCGTGCGCCGCGGTAGCTCCGCTTGTCGCGGTAATGCCTGACCTGGCGGACGAGCTTCTCCGTCAGTTGGTCGATCGAGGCGCGCATGTCCTCGGAGGCTTCACGCGCCCGCAAGGTCGGGCCCTTCGTCCAGACGGTCGCCTCGGCGATCTGGTTCGCGGCGATCGAGGGGTTCTTCTCGACGGCGAGCTCGAGCTCGATCTCGGTGGCGTCGTTCAGCTGCTTGTCGAGCTTCTTGAGCTTCTGCTCGGCGTAGCTGCGGATGGAGTCGGTGACGTCGAGGTTTCTGCCCTTCACCTGAAGTCGCAACGCGTCCTCCTCGTGGGCCGGTCAAGCCTGGGTCGTCACTGTATACCCACGAACCGCGCGCGCGAACGTCACGACCTCGACGCGCCGCGCGCCCGCCCGGCGGAGTGCGGAGGCCGCGGCGTTGGCCGTCGCGCCGGTCGTGTACACGTCGTCGACCAGCACGACGACGGGTGGCGACGGAGTCGCCAGGAACGCTCCCCGCACGTTGGCCCGGCGCTCGGGGAGCGTGAGACCGCGCTGCCGGGCCCCGCCGCTCGCGCGGGCGAGGACCGCGAGGACGGGGACGCTCCAGCGGTCGCCGAGCTCGCGCGCCAGCGCCTCGGCAGGGTGATAGCCGCGGCCGCGACGTCGCTCGGGATCGGGCGGGACGAAGACGAGCGGCTCGCCGTCGTGCTCGAGCACGTCGGCGGTCACCTCGGCCGCGGCCGCGGCGAGGCGTCGAAGGCCCCGCTCCTTCCAGGCGTGGACCAGACGGCTGACCGAGTCGTCGTAGGCGACCGCCGAGCGGGCGCGGGCGAAGGCCAGGCGCCGCCCGGCGCACTCGCGGCAGCGCCGAACCGGCCAGGCCGTCGGCGCGCAGCACCGCTCGCAGCGAGGGCCGCGGAGCCGCGGCAACGCGACCAGGCAGGCGGTGCAGACCTGCGTGCCGGGGAGCCCGCACGGGACGCAGCGCTGCGGGAGGAGCAGGTCGAGGAGGCCCGTGGCCACGCGTCGACGGTACGGCCGACGCGGCCGAGATCGTCGGACTGTGGAGCGATCGTCATGTCAGCGACACGAAGCGGCACGATCTCGCAACGGTCGACGCCGCGCGACGGCGGTAGCGTCTCCGCCCGTGGGCGGAGGGGAAGCGACCCCACCCAATGTGAGGGTGGGGGTGCGCTCTGCCGCGCTCAGTCCGGGACGTACTCGGCTCGCGGGGGCTCGCCCGCTCGGGTCCGGGCCCGGTTGTCCGCCTCGAGGAGCTGGTCGCGGTCGCCGATGTCCAGCCACTCGCCGCTGAAGCGGTAGCCGTACACCGGCGCGTGCCGATGGAGCCACTCGACGAACCGGCCGGGCTGGTCCGGCACGTTCCCCTCCTCCAGGTACGGCGCGACGAGCTTCAGGTGCTCGCGGTGGAAGAGGTAACACGCCGTAGCGGCGAGGTTCGACAGCGGCTCGGCCGGCTTCTCGACGAAGGACACGACGCGCTCTTGCTCGTCGAGCTCGACGACGCCGTACTGCTTCACGAGCTCGAGGTCCGGGTGCTCGTACAGCGCGACTGCGCTCGCGACACCTTTCGTGCGCCACCACTCCACGTAGTCGCTGAGGCTGTAGTCGAAGAGGTTGTCACCCGCAACGACGAGCCAGTCGTCGTCGATGCCGACACGGTCGAGCACGAAGCGCAGGTCGCCGATCGCGCCGAGCCGGTCGTGCTCGCTCGTCGTCCCGTCGTCGTGGACGATTACGCCTGGCGGTGCCCACTCGGAGAACGCGCCAGCGAACTTCGAGTTCGTCACGACGTGAGTCTCGACCGGATCCGCCTCGCGGATCCGGTCGAGAATGTGATCCACCATCGGCCGCCCACCGATCGTCAGGAGCGGCTTCGCGATCGACTCCGTCAGCGGGTAGAGCCGAGTGGCGTACCCAGCAGCGAGAACGAGCGCCTTCACGTTCGTCGGCTCAGGTGCCTTCGTCCCAGGACGCGAGGTAGCGCTCCTGCTCGTCGGTCAGGATGTCGACCTCGACGCCCATGGTGGCGAGCTTGAGCTTCGCGATCTCGGCGTCGATCTCGGCCGGCACCGGGTAGACCTTCCGCTCGAGCTCGGCCGCGTGCTGGATGGCGTACTCGGCGGACAGCGCCTGGTTCGCGAACGACATGTCCATGACGATCGCCGGATGCCCTTCGGCGGCGGCGAGGTTGATCAGGCGACCTTCGCCGAGCAGGTAGAGCCGGCGGCCGTCTGAGAGCGTGAACTCCTCGACGAACTGGCGCGCCTCACGCGTCTCGCTCGCAAGCGCCCGGAGCGCGGGGATGTCGATCTCCACGTTGAAGTGCCCGGTGTTCGAGAGGATCGCACCGTCCTTCATCTGCTCCATATGCTCGCGACGGATCACTGACTTGTCGCCGGTCGCGGTGCAGAAGATGTCGCCGACCTTGGCGGCCTGCTCCATCGGCATGACCTCGAACCCGTCCATGATCGCCTCGAGGGCCTTCAGGGGATCGACCTCCGTGATGATCACGTGTGAGCCCATGCCCTTCGCGCGCATCGCGACGCCCTTGCCCACCCAGCCGTAGCCGGAGATCACGAAGCGCTTCCCGCCGAGCAGGACGTTCGTCGCGCGGATGATCCCGTCGATCGTCGACTGGCCCGTGCCGTAGCGGTTGTCGAACATGTGCTTCGTGAACGCGTCGTTGACGGCGATCACCGGGAACCCGAGCGCACCATCGCGCTCGAGCGCCTTGAGCCGGATCACGCCGGTCGTCGTCTCCTCCGTGCCCGCGATCACGTCGCCGAGCTGCTCACGCCGAGCGGAGTGGAGCACGCCGATCACGTCGGCGCCGTCGTCCATCGTGATCTGCGGCTTGTGGTCGACCGCGGCCTCGATGTGCTGGTAGTAGGTGTCGTTGTCCTCGCCCTTGATCGCGAAGACGGCGATGTCGTACTCGTCGACGAGCGCTGCGGCGACATCGTCTTGTGTCGAGAGCGGGTTCGAGGCGCAGAGCACCACGTCTGCGCCCCCGGCCTTCAGCGTCCGCATCAGGTTCGCGGTCTCGGTCGTCACGTGGAGACAAGCCGCGACGCGGTAGCCGGACAGCGGCTGCTCGCTCTCGAAGCGGTCCCGGATCGCGGCCAGCACCGGCATTTGCCGGTCGGCCCACTCGATGCGCCGCACGCCCTCCTGGGCGAGCGACAAGTCCTTTACGTCGTGTCTGCGTGTTGTAGCCAATGCGTCCTCTTCCCTCGTGAGTCGGGCAGTGTAGGTGCGGATCAGGCGGCGAGCAGGCGCTCGTGCTTGCGCTGCTCCCAGTCGAGCGCGTCGACGCCGCTGCCGTGCAGCCACGTGTCGACGGCGGCGCGGAGCTCGGGGTCACGCCGCATGCGCAGCGCGAACGCCATCTCGGCGAGCTCGACGCCGAACCGGCGGCGCAGCTCGCGGAGTGACCGGAGCTGGTTCAGCTCCCGGAGCCCGTAGAGGCGATACCCGGCCTCGGTCCGACGCGGCTCGACGAGGCCCGAAGCCTCGAGGTAGCGCAGCATCCGCGCCGACCAACCCGTGCGGGCGGCGGCGTCCGAGACCGTGAGTGCATCCACGCCCAAGACCTTACCACGAGGGTGTTAAGGTTCTGAGGTGCCCTCGCGTCCGTAGGCGTCTGCGAGCCGGACGACGTCGTCGAGGTCGGGGGTGGAGACCTCCAGGATCGTCGTGTCCTCGAGTGCCGTGACCCGGTGGACGGTACCGGGCGGGTAGTGGAAGGCCTCCCCGGGCCCGATCACGACCTCGTTCAGCACCGCAGCGCCGGACGACCCGAGCTCCAGCCTGGCCCGGCCCGACTGGACGTACCAGGACTCGTCCTTGCGCTCGTGGTACTGGAGGCTCAGAGACTGGCCGGCCGCGACGAAGAGAATCTTGCCGACGTACCGACCCGTCTCCGCCCAGATCAGCTCCCAGCCCCACGGCTTCTCCACCCGCCGCGGGTCGACCGTCCAGGCGTCGAGGCTGTTCAAGTTCGGCGAGGCGTCGATCCGGCGATCCTACGCCGGTTCGGTCGCCGCGAAGTACTCCTCCGCGCGGCGCAGGTCCTTGGGCGTGTTCACGGTCAGCCACAGACCCTCGTGCCTGAAGGCGAGCAGCTTTCCCTCCTGCGCAAGCTCGGGGAACGTCGACGTTTCGTGGTCGCCCTTGTCCGGCAGGCGCTCGATCGCCTCGTCGCCGAGCACATACAGCCCCATGTTCACCCAGTGCGGCAGCTTCGGCGCTTCGCGGAAGCCTTCGACCGTGCCGTCGTCGGCGACGTCGACGACGCCGAACGGCGAGGGAAGCGGCGCCACCGTGATCGTCGCTGCGGGCGAGCGCTCCCGGTGCAGCGCGAGCAGCGCCTCGAGCTCGACGTCGAAGAGCTCGTCGCCGTTCAGCGCGAAGCAGGGGCCGGACTCGCGCCGCTTACGCGCCGCGAACTTCAGGCCTCCCCCACGCCCGAGCGGCTCCTGCTCGCCGGCGAAGGCGAGCTCGACGCCGGCGTCCGCCAGCGCGCGCGCGAACTCGTCCTCCTGTCCGGCCCGGCAGCTCACGATCACACGGTCCACACCGGCCTGCGCCAGTCGGCGAATCTGGTGCTCGGCGAGCGCCTTCCCGCCGACGTCGACGAGCGCCTTCGGGCGCCCTTGCGCAGCGTCACCGAGCCGCTCGGCCCGGCCGCCCGCAAGGAGGATCGCCTCCACTACGACGTCGAGGGCTCGCGGTCGCGCTCGGGCGTTTCCGGCAAGACGTCCGACGGCGAGACCGGCCTGCCGATCCCCTCGTACGCGAACCCGGCCGCACGCGCCTGCGCGGGGTCGAGCAAGTTCCGCCCGTCCACGATCAGCGGCCGTGCCATCAGCTCGCGGATTTCCGGGCGCGCCAGACTACGGAGCTCGTCCCACTCGGTGACGATCACCGCCGCGTCGGCGCCGCGCACAGCCTCCTCAACCGTCGTGCAGAACTCCGCCTGCGGCATCACCCGCTTGCCGTCGACGACGGGATCCCAGGCTCGGACCTCCGCTCCTTCCGCGATCAGGCGCGACGCGAGCACGAGGCTCGGCGCCTCGCGTGTGTCGTCGGTGCCCGCCTTGAACGCGAGCCCGAGCAGCGCGACGCGCTTGCCGCGCAGCTTTCCGAGATGGCGCTGGAGCTTCCCGATCACGCGGCGCTTCTGCAGCTCGTTCACCTCGATCACGGCATTCAGGAGCTGGAAGTGGTAGCCGGAGTTCGCCGCGAGCTGTTTCAGGGCGAGCGAGTCCTTCGGGAAGCACGACCCGCCCCAACCCACCCCCGCCCGAAGGAAGTGCGGCCCGAGACGCTTGTCGAGCCCGACACCTTCGGCAACGCGCACGACGTCCGCGCCGGTCGCTTCGCAGACGTTCGCGATCTCGTTGATGAAGCTGATGCGCGTCATCAGAAAGGCGTTCGAGGCGAGCTTGACCATCTCGGCCGAGTTCACGTCCATCCGGACGATCGCCGCGTCGAGCGACGCGTAGAGGCCGGCGACCCGCTCTGCGTCGGCCGGGTCGAAAGCCCCGATCACGATCCGGTCGGGCTCCATGAAGTCGCGCACGGCACGCCCCTCGGCGGTGAACTCCGGATTCGACGCGTAGCCGACGTGCTCGAGCCCGCGCTGGTCGAGCGCCGCGCGCACTTTCTCTCCGGTACCAACGGGGACGGTGCTCTTCAGCACGAGCACGGGTGACCCCTCGACGTTCGGGAGCTCGTCGACGACCGTCCAGACGCGGGAGAGGTCGGCATCGCCGGAGTACGCAACGGGCGGCGTGTCGACGCAGACGAACAGAAACTCCGCACCATCCACCGCCTCACCGGCGTCGAGCGTGAAGCTGAGCCGCTCCGCGTTCTTCGCAAGCAGCTCGTCGAGGCCCGGCTCGAAGATCGGCACCTCGCCTCGCTGGAGCCGGTCGACCTTCTCGGGGACGACATCGCGAACGACCACGTCATTGCCGAGCTCCGCGAGGCACGCAGCAGTG
>Ga0210380_10001374_pt1 | contig 10077 bp, 6 predicted proteins | sample PLM4_5_coexredo_FD_155476 | JGI IMG/M metagenome (GOLD analysis project Ga0210380, IMG submission 155476) | Groundwater sediment microbial communities from an aquifer in East River, Colorado, USA - PLM4_5_coex redo | ecosystem: Environmental > Terrestrial > Soil > Riparian zone | place: USA...
GTTCAGACGAAGGCCGAGTCCGGACAGCTCCGCAACTGGCTCGACGGCGAGTATCAGTCGCGCGGAAAGATCGCCGTGCTCGGATACCGGACCAACGTCGCCGAGTACCGGCCCGGCACGAGCTTCATGAGCACCAAGCCGGGATCCGCATCCGGTCCGCCGGAGACCGTCAGCGTGGATGACCTCACGAAGCCAGTCGGCACTCGTGATGCCGTGGTGCCACGCGGCTATCTGCTCGGCGCCGGGCTTGCGGAGATTGCGGCGAAGCTTCGCGCCCACAACATTCGCGTCACGACGCTCGACAAGCCGATGCGGGTCGAGGGCGAGGCGTTCCTCATGAAGCAGATGCGAAGCGTGCGAAGCGGCGGATACGACATGACGGTACTGGACGGCGCGTTTTCGCCGTTGGAAACGCGAGAATTCCCGGCCGGCAGCTTCTACGTGGACATGGCGCAGCCCATGGCGAACGCTGCGTTCTACTATCTCGAGCCGCAAGCACGCGACGGCTTCGTCGGCTGGCGGGTGCTCGACAGTACGCTGCGTTCGCTCCTGGCCGGCGACCGCCAGGCGGAGTATCCCGTCTTCAAGATGCGGCGGCCTGCTAAGTGAAACCCTCGAAATCCGGAAACGACCTCGGGAGTCGTTTTCGGTTCGGGTGGAAACTACCGGAGTCTTGTGTAGTACGCCTTGGCCTTGTCGATGGCCGCGCGAAACGCGATGCGCTCGGCATCCGACCGCCAGCGTGAACGCTCGACTCGCGTCCAGATCGCGTCGATCGTGTCCGACAGAAACTGCACGTCCGCCGCTTTGACGAACCGCTTGCCGCCTCGGACCACGTAGACGGCGCTGGTCTGCGCGAACGCGTAATCGTCGCCGAGGTATTTCGACTTCGGCCCTGTCGTGCGGGCCGCAACCCAGCCGCCGAGCGGCACGTCCACCGTGCCGTCGAAGACCACGTGTTTTGGATCCGTCGCTCGCACCGTCTGAACGATCTCGCCGTTCACCAGAATCTCGAGCGTGTCGACCGGCGCGATGGATGTCACGTCGGCTTTCACGCGCATCGCCGCCGGAGCATTTGTCGGCACCGCGATCTCCTCGCCCGGCTCACGGCCGTCCACCTGCAGAAACAGCAACGGCCCCGTTGAGAAGAACGTCCGGCCGCGCTTGATTGCGTCGATCCAGTTCTGATGCGTCAGCGGTCCGGTCAGGTGCGCGAAGGTCCGGTCCGATCCAGGCGGCGGATCGAGGAAGACGTCAGAAAAATTGTCGGTGCCGCCCGTCGCCGGCACGCGGAAACCGGCATTCAGCAGACGGTAGTAGAAGTCCGCCGAGCCGAGCTCATCGGACCACAACGCGCCGATATCGTAGTAGTCGCCGAGGCCGAGCGCGAGATCGAGCGCGATGAGCGTGGCCGCCGCGTTGGCCGGCGTGCGCGGCGCCGACTGATACGGATGCATGAAACCGGCGAGGCCGCCCTGGGCGCGCGCGCCTTCGAGGTAGACGTTTTCCAGCGACGGCTGCGCGTAGGCGGTGCCGCCGGCGCCGGCGACGAACGGCAGGATGAACTCACGCGTGCCGATCATGCCGATGTGGCCGAGGCCGCCACGGAACTCCTGCGCGTACTGAAGAATGTGCGCGGACGTGGACAGGGGACTGGGCTTGCCGGTCAGGTCGCTCCAGCGGCCCATCAGCCGCGTGCCGTCCATGTGAATCAGCGCGTGCGTGACGTTGATGTCTTCCGCGATGAGCTGACGGAAGAACGCCTCGTGTGAAAGGCCGACGCCCTGATGCAGATCGTGGACGTGACTGTCCCCCGAGTACCAGCCGCGCGACGGCAGATCGGCGAGACGCTCGAGTCTGATGGTCGCGGTCTGCACGCCACCAGCCGGGACGTCGACGACTGCGCTCTTCGGCACGAACTGCCAGCCGCGAATCGCCTCGATCGTCGTCCGCCCTGCCGGCACTTCGACCTCGGCATCCGTCGTCATGTGGAAGTAATGACGATCGAACACCATCATCGATCGATGAAAGCCGTCGTCTGGCGTGTAGTGCCGGCCATCGCTCGCGTCGATGTAGATGCGCGCGCCCACGGGCTGTCCATCGGGCCCGACGACGCGGATGCGCACGCGGCCGGTCGGCGTGAGGCTGCGACGCTTGGTGATCGGAACCTTGCGCCAGGCACTCGAGCGCCCGCCGGTGATTGCCGCGGTGTAGAGAGTCGGGACCCCGGCCTCGAACTGTACGAACGCGAACTTCGTTCCGTCCGCGCTCACCGACGGCGACATCTCGTGGCGCGTCGTGTCGTTCGTCAGCTCGATCGCGTCACCGCCAGATGCCGAGACGATGCGGATGTCGTTCGAACCTTCGTCTTCGGTGACGTACAGGATGTTTTGTCCATCCGGCGTCCACGCCGGCTCCATGCGGTACTCGGTTTCCTCGTCGCGAACCATGCGCGATTCGCCCGTCGCCAGATCCAGCACGCGCAGTCCGCTCTGTTCGTACGCGAGGAACTTGCCGTCGGGAGACACGGCGGGCTGGATTCCGTTCGTGACGGCGGTGTCCGTGTTGGCCGCGAAGTCGTGGCGGAAAATCCGGAAGGCGCCGGCCCTCGCACTGACGAAGAAGAGGGACTTGCCGTCACGACTCCACGCCGGCTGAATGTCTACGCGCTCGTGACTGGCAACGGTCTCGACGGGTCCGCCGCTCGCGCTGACGATACCGATGTCGAGGTTGCCGGTGGCCTCGAACGCGAACGCGATTCTGGTGCCGTCGGGACTCCACGCCGGCTCGAAGTAGTACGCCGGCCCCGACGTCAGGGCGATTGCTTCGCCGCCCTCGGCCGGGATCTTCCAGATGTCGCCTCGCATCGAGAATGCGATCCAGCGCCCGTCGGGACTCCACGCCGGATTCTGCGGGCCAGACGACACGGTCGGCAGCATGTGCCGCTCCTCGCGATCGCTGTGACCGTAGCGATTCGGCCGCGCATCGAGCGGAATCGACACAATGGCCGCGGCGGCCGCCAGCGCGGCGATGGGAAGGATCAGACGACGCATGTCTTATTTCTTCTCGTCAGCTTTCTTCACGTTGTCCCTGATCACCGACGCCAGCAGAATGTTGACGAGCGAGTTACCGCCGTCGGTGCCGCTGCCGCCGCCGGACGCGATGATGTCCGGCACGAGCTTGAACCCGCTCGCGGCGAGCGCCCGCGCGACCTCGACCATCGCGTATTTCTCCGGATCCATCGCCGCGGTCTTCTTCTTGATGACCTCGGCTTCTGATGTGCCGACCGCCAGAATCTTCTCGCCCTCGGCGGCGCCGACAGTCTTGAGCACCATCGCGTCCGCGGCCGCGTTGACTTCCTTCGCCTTGGCCTGGCCCTGCGCGGTCTTGACGGTCGCATCCGCGGTGAAGCTCGCGATCTGAACCGACCGCTCGGCCGTCACGACACCCGGCTGCGTGTCGGCCATTGCCGTGGCTTGCGCAAGATTCTTGCGGATCATCTCCGCCTGTTCCTGCGTGCCGTACGTGATTTGCTCCTGCTCCGCGAGTTTGCGGTCGGTGAGCGTCTTCATGAGCTCGTTCGGCGGCGTGATGTCGCCGATCAGCGTATCGACGGCGCCCACGTTGTACTCCGAGAGCGCCGAGGAGATGCTGTTCTTGGCTTCGTTCTGCCGGTGCGACCGCTGCTTCAGGAAGTCGATGACGTCTGAATTCTGCGCCGCGTTGCGGAAGTAGTTGCCAATCGTCGGCTCCAGCACCTGTGTCACCAGATTCGCCATGCTGCCGAATCTTGCGATGACCTTCGGCGCCTCGGTCCTGGGGATGTGGATGATCTGGCTGACATCCAGGTTGAACGTGAATCCGTCCGACGATCGCACCGTGATCGTCGACAGGTTCTTGTCCAGATTGTGCGCTTCGGTCTTTCCCGTCGCCCAGTTCAGGACGACGTTGGCCGTGGGAACGATCTCCACTTTGTGCGTGTACGTGTTGATCGGGTACTTGCCAGGATCGAGCGGCTGCACCCAGACACCTTTTTCCCCGCGGGACACGAGGTTGCCGTGCTTGAAGGCGTCGCCAGTCACGTCCACGCCTTCGTCTCCGACATAGGCAATGACAACACCGACGTTGGCGATCGGGACCTTCGTCATCTCCTGGATCTCGACCGTGGCAAAGCGCGAGTTGATGAAGTAGCGGCCGGCAAGCAGTACCTGTTCCTGCAAGCCCTTGCTCCCGCCATGGTCGACGAACGACTGCGCATCCTGGAACATGTTGTGCCCGGCCACTTCGCGGCCGGCGATCGTCCCGCTCTTCAGCGGCTCGCCTTCTTTTGTCGTGACGATGCCGACCATGTTGTCCGGAATGTCCGTCACGTCTTCCATCGTCACGGTGAACAGCTTCGGATTGATGCGGTACTGGCCCTGCGGAATGATCGTCATCTGCGGGCCGCGTTCGCCGCCCATCGTCATGAAGGCCTGCGCGTCCTGGTACGAGTCGCAGTCCACGTGACGCCCGATGATTCGTCCGCCCGACAGCGGCTTGCCGTCCTTGGCCTCCACGACGCCGATTTTTCCGGCCGGAATGACTTCCATCTTCACGAGCTCGGTGGTGAACACGAGCCTGTTGATGCGCCACGTGCCTGGCGGAATCACCGCCATCTGCACGCCACGTTCGCCGCCGTTCTCGAGGAAGGCGCGCGCGTCCTGGAAGTCGTCGCTCGCGACCTGGCGTCCGAGGATGTGACCGGCGGCCATGGGCTTGCCGTCGCAGGATTCGACGATGGCGATCTGACCGTTGGGGACGACGAGGAAACGCGAGATTTCAACGTCGTACTGCCAGGGCCAGTATCCGAACTTGAGGCCGGGTGCGAGCGTGTCCGCCTGCAGGCCCGCTTCACCCTTCAGCGCGATGATCTTGCCGGCAGGAAGATCGCGATGAGAGCCGAACAGCACGAACTTCTTCGTGACCAGTCCGATGCTGTCGTCCGGAATGATGATGATGCCGAACAGCCGGGCCACCAGCTTCCAGCTGAAGACGAGCAGCAGAAGCGCGACAACCCCGAGAACGGTCCAGAGATTCGCTTGCAACCAGTCAATGAGACCCGTTGGCATAAGCCCTCACGATGCGCGGGCGCCAATTCGACGCCGCGGCCCGGCAAACAATACCGCGATTGACAGAAGGGGAGTGCGATTATCCTTCCGCAGTCACGGCCGCGCAACGCGACAGCAAGCGTTTGGCGGCCTGTGGCCGGGGGATTTTTGCGGCAACCTCGATGCGTCGGATATTCGTGAAGGCGTCACGGTGTACCTGCCGGTATTTCATCCGGGCGCCCAGTTCTACTTCGGCGACGGTCACGCGCTGCAGGGCGACGGTGAGATCGTCGGCCCCGGCCTCGAGACGACGATGGACGTGACGTTTCAGTTCGATCTGATCAAGGGCAGGCGCATCCGATGGCCGCGCGCCGAAGACGACACGCACAAGACTGGCTAGAGGGCGAACTCGAGCGCAAGCACGAGATCGCCGTTCGGCTCGAGCTCCTGCGTCGAGCGGTGCGCGCTCATTTTCTTCAACTCCTCGACCAGAGTTTCGCGGGGCACCTCGGAGTCGTTCTCGGGGCTACCGTGCTTGCTGTTGCTGCGCGTCGACATCACGGTCGTCAGCCGGCCCGCGACGTTCTTGTCCTGCGACTTCCTGGTAAACGCATTCCACAGTGTTTTCGGCGTGGCGTTCAGGCTGCCGTGGTGGCCGACCTTGTAGACGTCGACATTCTTCAGCTCATCGGCGTTTTTCGTCAGCGCCAGTTCCCAGTTCTCCCATTGCGCGTCGCCGGGGAACAGGAACTTCTTGCCACCGGCCTCGAAGAGCAGAATGACGCTCGTGTTGTTCAGCGCGTCGTCCATGGACCGCACCAGGCCGAGCAGTTGTTCGCCACGAACGGCCCGCAGACGCCGCACGAACCACCGGGCCTCGACGGGCATCTGTGCAAGTGCTCGATACGCTTTGGTGTTGGGGAACAGCGCCGGAAGATCCGGGGCACCCCCTGCGGCTTCGGCCCTCAGTTTCCAGAACTTGGCAAAGTGCCAGTACTCGTCGCGATTCACGGGATTCTGGTTGAGCACGTCCGCTTTCTGCTTGATCGTCGGCGGGCCCAGCACCCTGACCTTGACGCCCGGAAGCAGCGTCTTCACTCTCGGGAGTCTGGAGCCCCACTGGACGTACGCGGCTTTGTGCTTCTTTCCCATCTGCGCCAGATTCTTCACCGCAGACAGGTTCTTGACGCCGTCGGCGGCGACGAACTGGATTTCACTCTGCACATCCGCGGCGAGATGACGTCCTTTGGATTCCCTGGCGGCGACCTGTGCGACGGCGCTCATGCGCGACAGAGCCAATCGAAACGCGTCATCCACGCCCTTCAGGGTGCCCATGGTGCCGATGAAATCCTCGGGCGCGTCCGGGCGCTCGGTCCAGGGCTGGACGACGAGTTGCGGGTCGAGCCCGGCGATGATGTCGCCGGTATCCGTCTTCGACGCGTTGGTTGAGAACCCGTTGATGTGATCGGCGTGGCGATGCGTGGCGACGAGCACATGGAGGCGCGTGCCCACCACCTGCGCGATGTCCTTCGCGATGAGCTTCATCAGACCGGCCTTCGCGTTCGGCGGGTTCTGCGTCGATCCGAAATCGATCATGACGTGGCGATCGCCCGTCGTGCCCGGGTAGTGGAACGTCAGGAGAAAACAATCCCCGAAGCCCACGCCGTAGCAGCGCAACGTCAGACTCGTCGGTGCTATCGCCATGGGTGTTTCTCCCTGTTCACCGGAGGAAGCGTCGGCCGCAGGCCCTTCATGTGAAGGGCGGCGAAGCCGCGTGCGGCGCGCGGATCGCGGTCGAAGAATCCCGCGCCTGCGAGGTAGGCGAGCCGCTCGGACTGGCGCTTCGGATTCAGGACGCTGTTGCGCACGTGATACTTGAGGTGTCCGAACTCATCGAAGATCAGCGCGCCGCCGCCGAGGATCCGGATCGTCTGCCAGTCGTCCAGGCCCGGAGGGCGGCGTATCCGGCGTTTCGTATCCGGAATCCGGATCGTTTCGATCTCGTCCGCGCGCACGGTCAGGATCTGAACGTAGTCGGCGACGGTCTCGCGCAGGGTGAAACCGTCGGTGCCCACGCGCAGGCACGGGCGCACGCCGCCGACCTGCGTGAAGGCCTGGTCGCACAACTCAAGGGCCGCGCGATTGTCCCAGATGAAACGGAAGACCTCGTCCCGATCGCGCTCGAGTGACTCGCGATGGACGAATGAATAGTTGAGGGTGGCAGGCCGAGGCCTCCACCGGCCGGCACTGCCCGCATAGCTCGACGCGGGAGCAAACCCGAACGCGGCGAACCCCCTGAGCAGGTGCGCGCGCAGGTTGAACCGCGAGTCATCGGGATGGCTCTCCAGATCGGACGTGAGCACCGCGCTGACGAAATCGCCGAAGCTGATGTCGGTCGGCGGCATGTAGTCGAGCGCCCGAATCGACATTGTGAGCAGGCGTTCCGCAATGTCCGCGCCCTCCTCGGCCACGCGGCCCGCGGGCAGCCGGCCATTGGCGTCGAGGCCAAGTGTCCGGAGCCGCGCCTGATAGGCCGAGAGGAACGCACGCAGCATCGAGGCGACGAGCAACTCGCCACGCCTGTGCTCTGCGAGGTACTCGGGCTTGTCCTTGAGCGTCTTTGAGGCCCTGAGCTTCACCGACCGGCGGAGCGCGGTGCCGTGGATGCCCGACAACGCCTCACCGAACTGCTCGCCCAATCCAAGCAGGACGCCTTCCTGCAGCGCCTCGATCGTCAGGCGCGCCACCGGCATCATGCGCGACTCCGACCGCGGAACGGCGCGCTCCACTGCGTACTCGACCACTTCGCGCAACGAGAACACCGACAGCAGGGCAACGACGTCTGCGAAGCCTTCGTGGAACGCCGCTTGATCGGGACTCGACGGCTCCATGTAGCGCGGTCTCAGGCCGTCGACGAGTGCATGCGTCACTTCGTGCGCGACGATGTCGTGCGAGAGGCAATTGAAGACGGTCCGCTTGCGCTTGTCTGCGAAGTACCCGAAGAGGAGCGCTTCGTCCTGCGCGGAGTAGAACGCGTTGGCCTCCGCGAAGGCATGAGGGGCCGCTTTGATCTGGTGGCCGCCAAAGCTCCAGCTCACGCGCCGGCCCAGCGCGCGCTCGAACTGCGCGAGCGTGCGCATCGCGATCGCGTACACGTTCTGCGCGTGGAATCCCGGATCGTCGAGCAGGCGTCGATTGACGGCGCGGGCCGTACCCTTGAGATCCGCGTACGGGTCGAGCGGCGCCCCGGTCGTCCCGTAGGCCGATTCCGCAATCGGCGCGAACCATCGGTTGCTCGACGCGTCGTAGTCCACGACATGAACGCGGTAGCCTCTGGGTCCCGCGCTCAGATCCTCGTTCGGTATGGCTATCTGCGCAGTCAGGATCCGCCCTTTCACCAGGAGTGTCGGATCCTGGGCGAGGATGGTGAGCGTGCGTGAAGGCTGATCCACGGCAACACTATACGCCCGGAGTTCGGGCTCATTTGGGTATTCCGCCGCCTGATCTTTCGATTACTATCCGACTCGTGAAACGTCATCTCCCATGGCTATTTGCCGCACTGCTGCTCGCCGGGATCGCGCTGACACCGGCGCCACCACTCGAAGCCCAGACGCGAGCCACGGCCACTGGCGTGCCCGTGATCCCGCACGAGGCCGTGCCTGATTTTTTCAAGAACCCGCCGGGCATTTACACCGGCGAGAACATGGGCATCGCGACGAATTCGAAAGGCAACGTCTACATCTATCACCGCGCGAATGAGACACGGTTGTTCGAGTACTCGCCGCTGGGCGTCTTCGTGCGCGAAATCGGCCGGCACAATTACGGGTTCGCGTTCGCGCATTCGGTGCGCGTGGATGCGCAGGACAACATCTGGGCCGTCGATGAAGGCACCGACATGCTGATCAAGTTCAACCCGGCGGGTCAGGTGCTCATGACGATCGGCCGCAGGGAAGATCCTGTCGCGATGCTGTCGAACATGCCCGGCGCCGGCGCGTTTCACGGCCGGAACGCAAAGTACCGGTTCGGACGGGAAACCGATGTGGCGTTCGATCAGCAGGGCAACATCTTTGTCTCCGATGGCTACTTCGATGCGCGAGTCGTGAAATACGACAAGAACGGGCGTTTCGTGAAGGCCGTCGGCACCCGCGGCAACGCCAACCTGCAGTTCAACACGCCGCACTCGATCGCCACGGACTTTCAGGGCAACGTGTACGTCGGCGATCGCGGCAACACCCGAGTGCAGGTGCTGACGAACGATCTCGACTGGAAGGCCAACTACACGACGGTAGGCAACCCGTGGGCCGTGTGCGTATCCGGCGGTCCGGGACCAAAGAATCCCGGCAAGCAGTATCTGTTCGTGTCGAACTCCTGGCCCGACAGCGCGCCGGCGGCGGCCGCGGAGTTCACCGGCGAGGTCTATAAGATGGAGCTCGACGGCACGATCGTCGGCAAGTTCGGCCGCGCCGGCAAAGCGCCGGGCGAGTTCGCCACGATTCATCAGATGGACTGCCGCGATCCAAACACCATCTACACGGCGGAGATCAACGACTGGCGATCGCAAAAGATTGTGTTGAAAGGCGGTGTCAAATGAGGCGCCTTCGCCTATCGGCTTCGGCGGCCCAGGCCCGTGCGCTTGTGGTCGTTGCCGCACTCGTGATGAGTGGAACGTTCTTCGCCCAGAGCTCCGTGCCGGAGATTCCGTTCGACGCGGTCGCGGACTTCCTGAAGACGCCTGCCGACATCTATGTCGGCGAGGTCGCCGGCGTCGGCGCGAACTCGAAGGGCCAGATTTTCGTGTACACGCGCACGGGCCACCCCATCGCCACGCTCGGAGACAACCGCACGTTCATGCACGGCGGTTCGCGTCTGCTGCAGTTCGACCAGACGGGAAAGTTCGTGCGCGAGCTCGGCCAGGATGTGTACGGCTTCAATGCCGCGATTGGTCTGCGCGTCGATCCGCAGGACAACGTCTGGACCATTGACGCTGCGG